>Ga0137372_10002449_pt1 | contig 17930 bp, 15 predicted proteins | sample SagtaG_6_FD_104911 | JGI IMG/M metagenome (GOLD analysis project Ga0137372, IMG submission 104911) | Vadose zone soil microbial communities from Sagehorn Ranch, Mendocino, California, USA - Sage1_R_60_16 metaG | ecosystem: Environmental > Terrestrial > Soil > Vadose zone | place: USA...
GAGCGAACGCGGGGATGGCGTGCGCGGACGGTGCGGCCGACAGCAGGACGACCACGGCCAGGGCGGCCGCGGCGCGGAGGGTCCATCGCATCATGAGTGTGCCTCTTTCATTTCAGCCGGTGAGAAGCAATGGGTCACAAAGAGCCGGGTCGACGACGAGCCGCCGAGAAGGTGACACTGGGAGTCACGCTGGTGCGAGCGCAGGCGCAACCATGATGAACTGCGATGAACTGCACAAATCCTCCGCTCACTTGCGAGAGCGCTGCAACTCGTAAGGCCAGGCAAGGCGTCGGGCATGCAGGCAATTCCCGAGCCCGAATCGAGATCCGGAGGCGACCCCGACTCCACGTGACGAGATCCGTTGGTCTTCTTTCGCGTGGGGCCGGCTCGCGACCGCTGCCGTGTCACTCGGACGCGGGGCTCACGCGCGGGGCGAGGAAGGTCGCCGATCTGGGCGCGCGAAGCCCGGCTCGTGTCGCGCGCGCCAACGTCACGTTCCGAGGCGCCCTTGGCGTCAAAATGTAATTACTCGTGGAGCGCCGAGCCATTGCGTGGCGCAAACCATTTACGCCAGCTTCGGGATCGGGGCTTCGCGGTATGGCGAGATGATCTGTGGCGCCTATTCTAATTCGCCAATTCAATCCATCCCGGCGCGGGTCTCATCACGATGAAGAAGTGCGACAGGATCGCGCTGACGACGCCATCCGGTGTCACCGCGGGCCATGAATGAGAGCTGGGCATCCAGACCGAGGCGCCGCGATGCAGGGGGTGCTCGCCGCGCTCTTCCTGACGGCCGGCGCAGGGGCCGCGGGCGTCATGGCGTTCCAGGAGCGCGTGCCGGAGGCGCCCGCGCAGCCAATCCGTTTCAGCCACAGGGTCCACGCCGGGGAGGCGGCGATCGGGTGCGCGTCATGCCACGCGTACGCGGACCGCGGGCCGGTCGCGGGCATACCTTCCATGGCCCGCTGCCGCGGGTGCCACAAGTTCGTCAAGCGAGACGCTGAGTCCCCGGCGATCACGAAGGAGCTCGAGGTCCTCACCCGCAAGCTCGAGGAGAACGCGGTCATCGAGTGGGTACGCGTCCATCGCCTCCCGGATCATGTCTTCTTCACGCACAAGCGCCACGTGAGCTCTGGCGTCGCCTGCCGGGAATGCCACGGAGACATCGAGAGGATGGACGTCGTCCGCCAGGTCGCTTCCCTCAGCATGGGCTGGTGCCTCGAGTGCCACAGGCGGAAGCAAGAAGAGCGCCCGCTGGAGCGCGCCGGGCTCACCGATTGCTCGACGTGTCACAAGTGAGGTCAAGGTGTCCGAGTCACGCCCCAACGGCTTTCACCGCCGGACGTTCCTCAAGATGGCGGGCTTCGCTGGAGTCGCGGCGGGCTGCTCGCCGAAGTCGGCCACGCAGAAGCTCATCCCCTTGCTCGTCCCGGCTCAGGACATCGTCCCCGGGACGCCGCTCTACTACAGGACGCTGTGCCGCGAATGCCCCGCTGGCTGTGGCGTCACCGCCCGCACGCGCGAGGGCAGGGCGGTGAAGCTGGAAGGCAATCCCGAAGATCCCATCGGCGGAGGCGCCCTGTGTGCGCGCGGTCAAGCTGCGCTGCAGGCCCTCTATCATCCGGATCGGTTCAAGGGACCGCTCCGCCGCGGACCCGACGGGAAGCTCGCTCCCATCTCGTGGGACGAGGCCGAGGAGGTGCTCGCGCAGGCGCTCTCCGCGGCGCGCGCAAAGGGAACGGGTCGTATCCGGCTCCTCTCGCGCCTCGAGCCCGGAAGCGCGGGTGCGCTGCAGCGGGAGGTCCTGGGGTCGCTGGGAGCACGACCCTCGGATCGCGTCGTCCTCGAGCCGCTCGATCCTGGACCGCTCCGGGCCGCCAGCAAGGCGCTCTTCGATCTTCCGGAACTGCCAGCCTTCGATCTCGCCCAAGCCCGTTCCGTCGTGACGTTCGGGGCCGATTTCCTGGAGACCTGGCTCTCACCCGTCGAGCACATGCGCCAGCTCGCCGCGGGCCGGGGGCGTCTCGGAGAGCAGCGCACGCGACTCACGTGGATCGGTCCGCGACTGTCGCTCACGGGTGTGTCCGCCGACCGATGGGTGCGCGCACGCGCGGGTGGTGAGCTCGCTGTCGCGCTCGGTCTGCTCCGCTGGATCACCGATCCCGCCAACGCCGTGCCCGAGGTGGCCCCTGAGGTGCAGGTGCTCCATCCTCGCCTCGCCCAGTTCGCGCCTGCCGAGCTCGCCGCGCGGGCAGGAGTGCCGTGGCAGGAGATCGCACGGCTCGGGCATGAGCTGGCGCGCCGCAGACCGTCGGTGCTGCTCGGCCCTGGCCCTGCGAGCCAGGGGCAGCAGGCGACCCAGCTCGCCGCGGTGGTGCTGCTCGTGAACGTGGCGCTGGGGAACCTGGGCCAGACGATCTTCTACGGCGTCGATAGCCGAGCGGATGTCACGTCCTCGTTTCTCGAGATCGAGAAGCTCGTCGCCGACCTGCGGCGCGGTGAAGTCGACGTGCTGCTGGTGCACCACGCCGATCCAGCGGGCACGTTGCCGGCGTCGCTCGGCGCCGGCGAGGCCCTGGGCAAGGTGCCGCTCGTGGTGAGCTTCGCGCTCCGGCCCGACGCGACGACGTCGCGCGCCCACCTCATCCTTCCGGACCACCACACGCTGGAATCCTTTGGCGACGTCTCGTCGCGGCATGGCGTCGTGAGCCTCGCCCAGCCCGTGATGACACAGCTCGCCGACACGCGCGCTGCATCGCAGGTGCTCCTCGAGGTCGCCAGGAAAGCGTCGCCGGCCGCTCCCCTGCCGTGGACCGATTGGTTCGAGTACGTGCAGGCGCGCATGGGCATTCACGCGCGGCGAATCGCGCGGTCGGAGCCCGAGATCGCCGCCGCGCAGCACGCGGCGCTCCAGCGCGGTGGGTACTACTTCGACGCAGCGGTACGGCGTGTCAGGGCCGAGCTCGTGCCGGGCGCCGCCGAGCCCTTTCTCGCGCTTCCCGCCGCGCCGCTTCGAGCCGAGGCCGAGGTCGACCTCGTCGTGTTTCCGACCGCGCTGCGCGGTGACGGAAAGAACGCCGACCTGCCCTGGCTCCAGGAGATCCCCGACGCCCTCTCGAGCGTGTCCTGGAGCCCCTGGGCCGAGCTCTCTCCGGCCTTCGCGGCACGGCTGGGCGTTGCCACGGGCGACCTGCTCACCCTCCGGAGCTCGAGCGGGAGGGTGGAGGTGCCGGCGTACGTGTTCCCGGGCATACGCGACGACGCGGTGGCGTTGCCGCTCGGCGGTCCGGAGGCGCTCGCGCTGCTCCCGGCGATCGAAGACGCGGGATCCGGTGCGCTCGCCTTCTCCGCTGCGCGTGTCAGCGTGACCCGCGCCGGGAAGCGCATATCGCTGCCCGTGCTGGAAGGCAGCCCATACCAGCACGGGCGCAACATCGTGCCGACGGTGAGCGCGGCTGCCCCTGCGGTCGCCCGGCCGGATCTCTCGCACAAGATGTACGAGGAGCCGAGCCATCCGGAGCACCGCTGGTCGATGGCGATCGACCTCGACCGGTGCACGGGTTGCCAGGCTTGCGTGGTCGCCTGCTTCGCCGAGAACAACGTCCCGGTCATGGGGCGCGAGGCGGCGGTGCTGGGCCGCTACATGGGGTGGCTGCGCATCGAGCGGTATCTCGGTGACCAGCCGGGAGGTGAGCTCGACGTGCAGCTGTTGCCGATGATGTGCCAGCAGTGCGGGAACGCGCCCTGCGAGCCCGTGTGCCCGGTGTACGCCACCTATCACACGGCCGAGGGGCTGAACGCCCAGGTCTACAACCGCTGCGTCGGCACGCGCTATTGCGCCAACAACTGCCCTTACAAGGTCCGCACGTTCAACTGGCGCGACGCCCAGTTCACGACTCCGCTCAACATGCAGCTCAATCCGGACGTCACCGTCCGATCCCGGGGCGTCGCGGAGAAGTGCACCTTCTGCGTGCAGCGCATCCGGGCCGCAAAGAACCAGGCTCACGATGAAGGGCGCCCCGTCACCGATGGCGACATCACGCCCGCCTGTGCACAGACGTGTGGCGCGAAGGCGATCGTGTTCGGCGACGCCAACGACCCGACCTCGAGGGTGAGCCGCCTCGCCCACGAGCCCCGCGCATTCCGCGCGCTCGAGGAGGTCAACACGCAGCCGGCGATCACCTATCTCGCTCGGGTCCGGGCGAACGAGGAGCCATGAGCGGCGGGCCCAGGAGCATCGAGGAGATCGTCGAGGCGACACATCGCCGCCCCGGGCCCGGATACTTCCTCGCGGTCGGGATCGCGGGGAGCGCCGCCGCCTTCGGTGCGTATGCCTACTCCCTGATCTTCAGGGAAGGCCTGGTCTGGACCGGGCTCGGACGGCCCGTGGGCTGGGGCAATCTCATCACCGACTTCGTGTTCTGGGTCGGTATCGCTCATTCCGGCACGCTCATCAGCGCGATCCTGTTCCTGTTCCGCGCCCGGTTTCGCACGGCCGTGTACCGGGTCGCCGAGATGATGACCGTGTTCGCAGTCATGACGGCGGGGCTGTTCCCGATCTTCCACCTCGGCCGGCCATGGCTGATGTACTGGCTCATGCCATACCCGAACCAGCGCGGGCTCTGGATCAATTTCCGGTCACCGCTCATCTGGGACGTCTTCGCCATCTCCACGTACCTGACGGTGTCGCTCGTGTTCCTGCTGGTGGGCGTCGCTCCAGATGCTGCGGCGCTGCGCGATCGCGCGCATGGCTGGCGGAAGATGGTCTATCGGCTGCTGTCGTTTGGCTGGCGCGGTACTGACGAGCAGTGGCGCCACTACACGCGCGCATACCTGTTCTTCGCGGCGTTCGCGGCGCCGCTCGTCATCTCCGTGCACAGTGTCGTCTCGTGGGACTTCGCGGTCTCCGTGTTGCCCGGCTGGCACTCGACGCTCTTTCCACCGTACTTCGTCGCGGGGGCCATTCTCTCGGGCGTCGCGATGGTCATCACGATCCTCGTGCCGCTCCGCAAGGCGTTTCACCTCGAGGAGATCATCACCGCGCGACACCTGGACATGCTGTCGCGCCTCGTGATCCTCACCGCCCTGATCGTCACGTACTCGTATGCGACCGAGATCGGGCTCGCGCTGCAGCAACCGCCGAGCGATCCCGAGCGCAGCACCTTCGTGTACCGCGCCACCGGCCACTACGCGCCGCTCTTCTGGCTGATGGTGTCCTTCAACTGCGTGGGACCGCTGCTCCTCTTCGTGAAGAGGATCCGCAGCACGACGTGGGCGCTGCTCACCATCTGCATCCTGGTGAACGTCGGGATGTGGCTCGAGCGGTTCAACATCATCGTGACCTCCCTCTCACACGACCGCTTGCCGTTCGACTGGCGCTTCTACACGCCGCGCTGGGTCGAGTGGGCCATCACTTTCGGCTCGGCGGGCTGGTTCTTCTTCCTGTTCCTGGTCGGGATCAAGGTGCTTCCCATGGTGTCGATCTCCGAGATGAAGGAGCAACAGGCGGAGGACGCCCTCGAGATCGCCGAGGCGCCGGAGCCCAGGGTGGAGGTGCCACGTGTCGGCTGATCCGGGAGTTCTGGGGATCTTCCTTCAGCCCGCCAGAGCCGCTCGCGCCATCCGCGCGCTCAAGGCGAGCGGATTCGACGATGTCCGGGCCGCCATGCCAGCACCGTTTCCGGACGTGGTCTCCGCGGTCGGGAAGCCACGCAGTCCCGTGGCCTTTCTTGCGCTCCCCGGCGCCGTCGTCGGAACCGTTGGCGGCCTGGCCCTGACGGTCCTCACCTCGGTCTCCCTGCATCTCGTCACGGGTGGAAAGCCTGTCGTCTCGGTGCCCCCCTTCGTCATCATCGCTTTCGAGCTGGCCGTCCTGACCGGCTCTCTCGCCAACCTGGGAGCCGTGGCGCTGGGCACGTGGCACGGCGGAAAGCCGCGCGAGTTTCCGCAATGCGGCTCGTTCAATGGCGCTCGCATCGGGGTCTTCGCGGCATGCCGAAACCAGACGGCGGCGTCGCGAATTCTTCGTGAGCACGGAGCGGATGAGGTGACCGATGTACCGTAGCGCGCTCGTCGTGGCCGCGGTGATCTTCGGCGGCGGCTGCTCCCGAGACTGGCGCACCGATATGTGGTACCAGCCCTCGCTCCGTCCGGAGGACGCGCCGCGTCCTCAGCCGGACAGGTCGGTGCCGCTCGACGGTGAGCTGCAGTACCAGGACCGCGAGGAGACGGAGGAGCTCCGGAATCCGGTCACGGCCACGGCGGCGTCACTTGCCCACGGAAAGACCTTGTTCATCTCGCGCTGCGCACCCTGCCATGGGGTCGAAGGTCACGGTGGCGGCCCCGTCTCGAAGTTCTTCCCCGCCGCGCCGGACCTGGCCTATGTCACAGTTCGTGCACGCACGGATGGCTTCATCTGGGGGACGATCACGTATGGCGGCAAGGCGATGCCATCCCAGCGCGAAGGTCTCTCGGAGAGAGATCGCTGGGACCTCGTCAACCACGTCCGTACGATCCAGGGGAGGCTCCCCCGGCCATGACGCAGACCCTCCACACCACGCGTGCGCGAGTCGTCTCGCGCGTCTGTGCCTGCGCCGTTGCGCTGGGCGCGTTGGCCTTCATCCTCGGCCTCACGCTAGGTCGCGCCGACGTCGCGCTGGCATCGCTCGACGCGAGCTGGCTCTTCTTCGCGGGTCTCTCGACGGGGAGTGTGGCGCTGGCCGCGGCAGTGCGCGTCGGCGGCGGCCGCTGGGCCTCGCCCGTGCTCCCGATCGCCGAGGCTGGCGAACGCTTCTTTGGCGCAGCGCTGGGGCTGCTCGTGGCCTTGCTCGCCGGCGCCTGCGCCCTCGGTCCCTGGGGAGCCTCGGGCCCTGGCCGGCTGGCGAACATGGCGTTGCGCCAGCTCGTTCCGACCGTCGTTCTCTTTCTCCTGGGCCGCCGGTTCGTGAGCCAGTCGCGCGGATCTCATGAGGATCGCGAGAAGGTCCTTGCTGCAGCTGTCGCCTATCTGCTGGCGTACGTCGTCACGCTCTCGCTCTGGGCCTACGATTGGATTCTGGCCCTCTCGCGCTCGCCGCCAGCGACCGTGATTCCGGCTTACTATTTCTTCGGAGCGTTCGTCGCGGGATGCGCGTGGACGGCGCTCGTGGCCGCAGTCCGAAAGATCTCAGGCCCGGATCTTCGGCATGACTTGGGGAAGTTGCTGTTCGCGCTGATCGCGGCGTGGACGTACCTGCTCTGGGCGCTCTTCCTGGCCACTTGGTACGCCAATATCCCAGAGGAGGTCGAGCCGCTCCTGCGGAGATGGCACGGGGTCTACAAGCCGATCACGGCAGGCGTCCTCGCGATGGCCTTTGCCTGGCCGTTTTCACTGCTCTTTCCAGAACGCTTGAAGCGCCGTTCGGACACGCTCGGGCTCGCTGCCGCCATGACGCTTGCCGGTCTCTGGGCAGAGCGCTTTCTGCTCGTCCTGCCGTCGCTCGATCTCGCCGGGGGAACCTGGTCGCTCTTCGTGGGCGGCGGTACGGCCATCGGGGTGGCGGGACTCTTCCTGCTCACCGTGTGCCCGCACCTCGCCCCGCGCCTCGCGGGGGATGATGCAACGGGAGCCCCTCCGCGCGCCGAGGAGCACGGCGCGGGTCACCGACATGGCCCTATCGAGACGAGCGTGATGAGTGCAACGGAGAGGAGCGAAACATGCGGATCGAGGACGTGATGAAGCGCGCTCCGGTGTATGTTCAGTCGCACGAGACTTGCCGGGTCGCCGCACGTAAGATGCGAGACGGAGATTTCGGGTTCTTGCCAGTCTGCGACGGCAAGCGACGCGTGATCGGGACGATCACCGATCGCGACATTGCAATTCGCGTCGTCGCGGGTGGCTTGCAGTTCGATCAGCCCGTCGGCGACGTCATGGGCTTCGAGGTCGTGTCCTGCCATCCCGAGGACGACCTGGCGCGCGCCCGGAACGTCATGAAAGCGAGCCACAAGGCCCGGATCGTCGTCATCGACATGGCAGGCTGCCTGCAGGGCGTACTGAGCCTCTGCGACGTCCCCCAAGACAATTCTACCAAGACCCTCGGCGGCCCCAGCGACACCATGGTGCACCCCCGTGTGGAGTAAGAATGTGACCCCATGCGCATGCGAGACGGGGCGCTAACTTGAACGAAGTCACACGAGCAGTCATGAGCGGCGCACTTTGGGGCACGGAGCCCTCCCGTCCCCGAGAGCGGACCCGAGCCGGCGGGCCAGCGCCGCCCGGCCCTGGGGGTGAGAAGCCCCCTCTTCCGCCATTCGGTGTGGCGAGTGATCGGCGGCGCCCCAATGCCGCATCGCCGCAGCCACGTTGATAGCGCGGCGCGCGGTCGCGCGGTGCACGTGGGCGTGGTGGGGAGGCCTTCTGCGTTGACGCTCGCCGGAGACCTCTATGGCGACACGAGCTGATTGCGGACTGCGTAGTGGACGAGCTCCACGATCGACTCCAGTCCGAGCTTGTGCATGATGTTCCCGCGGTGCGTCTCCACCGTCTTGGCGCTGATACTGAGAATCTGCGCGACGCACCAGTTCGACTTGCCCTCGGCCAGCAGCTGCGTGATCTCGCGCTCACGAGCGGTGAGCGGGGCAACCTGTGTCGGGGAGCCAGCACGGGTCCGGGTCGAGTCGACCCGGGCGCGTGACATGCGAACGCTGAGGTAGGGTGAGCCGGCCGAGAGGGCTGCCACCGCGGAGACGAGGTGGCTCGCGGCGTCCGTCTTCAGCACGTACCCGTGCGCTCCCGCGGCGAGCACCTCGCGAGCAAGCTGCTCCGAATCGTGAACCGTGAAGATGAGCACCTTGGTCGGGGGCGAGACCTTCAGGATCTGCCGTGTCGCCTCGAGGCCGTTCAGCTCCGGCATGGTCAGGTCCAGGATCGCGACGTGGGGAGCGACGCGCGCTGCGAGCGCGACCGCTTCACGTCCGTCGCTCGCCTGCGCACAGACGCGCCAGTTCGGCTCGCCCTCGAGCAAGCCGCTCACGCCCTGACGCATCACTTCATGGTCGTCTGCAACCAGGATCTCGAGCATGCGTCCTCTGCCAGCGGGGTGATCGTGAGCGCGATCGTCCCCTGTTCATTCGAGCTGCTCTCTCTAGCCATTCATCGCGCTGATTTCCGCGCGCCGCCGGAGCTGCAGTTCGAGCCGCACAAGCGGCGAGCTTCAGGTCGGATTCTCCGTCAAGGACGGCCATGGCGCTTGACCCTTGAAAGGGAGCCCGTTCGCCTTCCGGTTGATCTATTACAATCTAGTGCTTATGCCGCCGGTGACATGTCCCGCGAAGCAAGGTCGCAGGAAGTCCTAATTGACGCACGTCAATTAGGGAGTCCTGTGTTCGAGTGACAGGCCTCGGGGCGTGCGCTGCCGCCGCAAGGAGACTCCCTCCGGGCGCCACGGATCCGCACGTCGCTGCCTGTGGAGGGCCTGACGAAGTCGCACCCGAGGGCGTGAGGGCGGCTTCGGGGAAAAAAACGAGTAGACGTGTCCGTCGCGGCTCAGCGGCTCAGCGGCTCAGCGGCGCGGCACCGCGCCCCGGCGCCTCCGGCGCGGGTCCATGTCTGGTGGGTGTAGCGTTTCGAGCGCGGAGCGGAGCCGCTGCGTGTCACCTTCGTGCGCGGCGCAGGCGACCTCGCGCAGACGGAGGATCGTCCTGTTGGCCCTGCGTAGCTGGATCAAGAGGTAGATGATGTCAGCGGAAGCGGCTCGCGCGAGGGGGCGGAGCGCTCGGGTCTGGCGGACGGGGTCGTTCGACGTCATGGTCGGGCGCGGCACTCCGCGTTGGACACCGCAACACTGGGTAGCGTGCCAGCTTTCTGCCATAGAGCATATGACGGACCCCCTTCGCGGCCCGCGAGCCGACTTTCGTTCCGCGCCGGGGCGGAACAGGTCGCGTGCGACCCGTGCAGGGTCGGGGCTGTCCCGATGCCGCGCGGCGAAAGGAGGCCACGATCATGCCCGAGCGGCGCACTTCGGGGTTTCAACCCTCCTGCCCCCAAGCGAGCTGACCCGAGCCGGCGGGCACGTGCCGCGCCGGCTACGCCGACCATCCGCCCGACGGCTATGGCGCGACGATCTGGTTTCTGACGGCGTAATGCACGAGCTCCACGATCGACTCCAGTCCGAGCTTGTGCATGATCTTCGCGCGATGCGTCTCGACGGTCTTCACGCTGATGCCCAGGATGGTCGCGGCGCACCAATTCGACTTGCCCTCCGCCAGGAGCTGGGTGATCTCGCGCTCACGTTCCGTGAGCGTGGAACGCTGCGCCCGCGAACCGCTCCGCGTCCGTGACGAGTCGACCCGGGCGAGTGACAGGCGAGCGCTGACATAGTGCGAACCCGCCTCGACGGCCTTCACGGCGGACACGAGATGGGTCGCGGCGTCCGTCTTCAGGACGTATCCGTGCGCTCCCGACTCGAGCACCTCGCGAGCAAGATGCTCGGAGTCGTGCACGGTGAAGATCAGCACCTTCGTCGACGGTGAGACCTTCATGATCTGCCGTGTCGCCTCGAGTCCGTTCAGCTCCGGCATGCTCAGGTCCAGGACGGCGACGTTCGGCGACACGCGCGCGGCCAGCGCAACCGCCTCGCGGCCGTCGCTCGCCTGGGCGCATACGTGCCACTCCTGCTCCATCTCCAGCAAGCCTTTCATCCCCTGGCGCATCACTTCATGATCGTCTGCGACCAGGATCTCGACCATGCGCCCTCCGCGGCTCTGTCAACGTTTCAAGATGTGACCCACCCTCGCGGACGACATGTCCCGCGATACCAGGTCACAGCGGGCCGAAGGCCGCGACACCTGGGCGGCATCGACTCGTCCCGCGTTCAGGTGACGGGCCGCCGTGCGTGCGCGGCTGTCACGCATGACCCCTACGAGCTCGGGCCCGTCGATCGCAGCCTCGAACGAGCGCTCGGTTCGGGTTCAGGGTTGACCCGATGGCGAAGGTCGGGCCTCCGACACTACATCGAAGGCACGAGGTCGCCGGCACCACCGCCGGCGACGCCGTCGCCGCCCTCAGTGAGTGAAGCAAGCGGTGGCATTTCTTCTCAATCGTCTTCCGGCGCGAGCCGGGAGGAATGGAAACCATGATGCGAGCGAGCGCGCGACGGTATGTCGTCAAAATGCACGTGATCCTGGCAGGCATGCTCCTGCTGGTTGCGTGCTCGGGGAGCGTTCCGGGCCAGGGCGCGAAGGGCGACAAGGGCGACACCGGGCCTGCTGGCGCGACAGGGCTCGCCGGCGTTGCGGGTCCGACCGGTCAGCAGGGCCCGACCGGTCAGCAGGGCCCGATCGGTCTGCAGGGTCCGATTGGCCTGTCGGGGCCTGTGGGCGCGCCAGGCGCGACGGGCGCGACGGGCGCGACGGGAGCGACGGGCGCGACGGGAGCGACCGGCCCGGCGGGTCCGCAGGGTCCGACGACGCTGGTGTCGCTGACCACCGCGACCGCCTTCGCGAAGGGCACGCTCACCCTCGCCACGCCATGTGACGGTCAGACGGGGATGGCGTTCTACGGCGCGACGGTGGATGTCACGCTTTCTGCGAACCAGAAGATCAATGCGGCCGCGACCGTCAACGTCGGCGGCGATCCGCTCGGCCGCTCCGGCAACCTGTACGTCAACGTATGTTACCAGCCTCAGGGCGGCGCGCTCGTTGCGGACGCGGACTACTTCGGTCCTCTCGCGGCCGCTCAGAACACCATGATGCCGGTATCGGTGACGAGATCGTTCAGCGCCGGGACCACCGCGCCCAACCTCGCGCCAGGCACCACCTACACCATCGGGCTGTGCGCGTGCGTGGATAGCGCCGACCGGACAATCACCTCCTGGCAGACTGACCACAGCTGGATGAACGTCGCCGTGTTCCAGCAGTAGACGCTGCCGCCACGTGATGGGCGCCGGTCGGCGGCCGGCGCCCGTCTCGAGTCTCACCCCGAGCCATGAGCGATTCCATGACGAGCTCGACGCCACGCGTCCGTCCGCAGGACGGCAGCAGCTGGTTCCGCATCGCCATCTTCGCCCTCGTCGTGGCGGTCGCCACGCTCGCGCTCGCGGAGTGGGCCGATCGCGAGCCGCCGAGACCTGGCGGGCAGGAGCTTGCCTCCACGCGGCTCGAGCCCGAGCGGGCGCGCTCCGACGACGTGGCGCCGGTCGCGGCGTGGGCGCGGGAGCCGCAGCGCGCGATGCCTGTGATCGTCGCCCCGCCCTCCCCAGTCGCACAGCCCGCAGCGGAAGTCGCCTCGCGCGTGGCGGACGAGGCGAGGGCCAGGATGGAGGACCTGCGGAACTACATGGACGCGAGCTGCTGGATCGGCCGCGCGGCCGAGCGGAAGACCGCGAGGGTCACCTTCAACCTGACCTTCGACGCGCAGGGACGCGAAATCGCGCGCGGCATCAGCGAGGACCGCAGGGCGCCCGCACCCGAGCTCGGCAGGTGCCTCCGAAAGCTGCAGGGGACCACGCTCGCGATCGCGCCGACCGGTGCGAACGTCGGCGTCTCCCTGCCGATGACCTTTCCTTGAAGGTCTTCTGGAGGTCTCACGGACGGGCTGCCGTGAACCGGGATGCGGCTCTCGACGACGTGCAGGAGAGCCGAAGTTCTGACCTCCGTCCGCCGGGGTGAGCTCGCCGTCTTCTGCTCGGACCTGCCGAGCCTCTACGCCGAGATCATCGGCTGCACCGAGGGGGCGCGGTGATAGCCTCGACCACGCGAAGCTGTACGGCGACATCAGCGAGTCGATCGAGACGGTGCACCGCGACGGCACGCTCAAGTGGCACCCGAGACCCTCGACTCCCACGCCGCCCTCGCGCTGCCCCCGAAGTGCGCGGCCCAAGGGCAGGGCGCCTTCCGCGGTACACTCGCTTGCCCGCCCGCGGCGGCTCCATCCGCGCGCACATTCTGCTGCTGGTCAGGACGAGCAGTACGAGAACCGCGAGACGGCGCGCGGCAGCCGGGGCCGGCGACCGAGGGATGCGGGGAGCGCCCGGAACGTCGAGGTACTCCACTCAGCGAGCGGCGACCAGCTCGTGCAGCTCCCTCGCCAGCTCGTCGGCGGTCGCGAAGCCGTCGATGCGCACCCACGGACGACCGGGGGCGGCGCGCAGGAACGTCAACGGCGTGTGGTTCATCTTGTCGCCGCGGTAGGCTGCGAACGCACGCTGTACCGCGACGCTCGCATCGGCCGTCCCGGTGTAGTGCCGCCACTGCGGTCCGGCGTGGAACTTCGTCGCGTACTCGGCCAGCCGCGCCGGGGTGTCCTGCTCCGGGTCGATCGAGATCGAGACCATGTGCACCTGGTCGGGCTCGCTGCCCAGCTTCGTCTGCAGCTGGGCGAAGATCCCGCTCATGACCGGGCAGATGGTGGTGCAGCTGGTGTAGATGAAGTCGAGCACGACCGGCCGGCCGTCGTCGAGCTCCTCGGCGAGGGAGACCGTCCTGCCGTCGTCCCGCACCAGCTGGACCTTGGGCAGCTTGTACTCCGCCGTCGTGCGCGTCGCCCGCTTCATCTCGCTCATCATGTGGTGGTGATGCGCGTGCGCGTCGGACATGTCGTCCATCGCGTCGGCGTGACCGGAGAAGACGGTTGCGGGGAGCATCAGCGACAGGGCGGCGTACGCGGGCTTCACGATCGATTTCATGACGACCTCACGCGAGAAGAGGGGAACGGCACGTCGTACGTGGCCACGAGCTCGCAGGGGACCCATAGCAACTCGGCCCTGGTCACCGTTTCCTTCTTCACCACGGCTACGCGACGAATATGCTCGCAATCGATCCCGCTCAATACCGGGCCCTACGGAACCTCGACGGGTCGGCCACCCCGCGGCCTGAGCGAGCACGGCGCGACCGCGCCCCTTTGAGGTGCGGATACGCGTGTTGACCTATTCAGGCGCGACGCCAGGGCCGGCGCGCGAAGGGATCACCCTCCGTTCATGTAGGAATGGTAGAGCCCCAGCACCTTGCGGACGTAGGCCTGGGTCTCGGGGATGGCCGGTACCGCGCCACCGGAGCGGCGGACGCGCTCGGCCCCGGCGTTATAGGCCGCGAGGACCCGCTCCAGATCGCCGCCGAACCGGTCGTGCAGGTGGCGCAGATACCGTGCCCCGCCCTCGATGTTCTGCTTGGGGTCGAGGATGTCGTAGACGTACATGTCGCGCGCGGTCTCCGGCATGAGCTGCATGAGTCCGGTGGCGCCCTTCTGCGAGATGGCGGCCGGGTTGAAGTTCGACTCCACCGCCATCACCGCCTTGAGCAGCGGCGGCGCGAGCCCGTACTTCTGCGCGGCGGCGCGGACGTGCTCGTCGAAGGCCGAGGTCTGCCTCAGCAGCGGCGACGCGACACGACCGCCGCGGGAGGTCCGGTGCAGGCCCCCCGTGCTTCCGGCGCGTTCCTTCGTGCGATCGTAGCGCCGGTCGTGGGGGACGTTCGTGACTTGGATGACGCGTTCGCCCTCGACGAGACGGTAGCGCCTGTCTTGGGGGACGTTCGTGTAGTGGATGACGCCATCGCCATCGACGAAAGAATAGATCTCGTCGGCGGCACCCGAAGCCGGGGCCGCCAGCACTCCTGCAAGAGCCAGCGTGGCGAGCAGGCGAGCCATTGAGCACGGGGAAACGCGTACCGGCGGGCGGAACCCCGCCTACAACTCGGCATCATAGGGCGTGAGCGTGTCGATGTGCTCGCCCTCTGCGGGGGCATCGCCGGCCTCTCCTTCGCGCTCGAGGCCGTTTGCGTGTCACACGATCGCGGGGCATCGCGGTTCATGTTCATCGAAGTGGCATGCGCCGCGGCATCCAATCGTCCAGCCAGCGTGCGTCTTGGGCACTCGCTCGAGCGCCTTCAGCTCCTGCTCGGGCTCCTTGCGATCGACGGTCATGTGGCGACCGACGCCGGCCCAGTCACAGTGGATTTCGCAGAGCACGACGCCGGCGAGGCGCCAACATGCCGCAGCAATTCGGGAACAGCCCGAACACCTCGGTGCACCGGCGGACCTCGGGGCGGGCACGGCTCGGCGCCGATCGCGGTGGGCGCCTTGTCGGCACGCCGCCGCTGCTCGAACAGCCAGCCGCTGCGGGGCGCGCGTGAGGGGTCGAGCTCCTTCGCTCGGGCGATGCCGGCGAGTGAAGGCTGCGTTCCTCCCGGCTGGGGCTCGGGGATCCCCGGTATGGCGATCAGATGCCGCAGGGAACAATTGTACGGCCGGTGAGGAGGTCGTCGATCCCGATGGAAATGACTGCAAGCAAGACGAGCAGGTTCTCGTCACTCCTCATCGTGCTGCTCGGTTCGGACCTCTGCGCTTCGGCTGCACGCGCGGCCGGAATCTGGCGGGGGCAGAAGTCCCGGTGGAGCCCGCACGGAACGGGCAAGTTCTTTTTCGCGGTCGCAGCTCTCGCATGAGAAGCCGGAGGTCACAAAACAAATGTTAAGGCAAGAGTTGGTGTCTCGGGGCTTGCCAGCGGCTCTGTTGGTCCTCTTCGCATTGCCCGCCGGCGCGCAGTCGTTCCGCGTGCAGTGCCCGACGAATACCGCGCTGCATCCGCTCGTCAATGCGAGCGGGCAAGCGTCGACGGATGCTGGGGCCGTGGGGCCATTTGATCAGCCCAACCCGCACATCAAGTGCCAGCAGCTCTCGGGCGGCGACGGTTTCGCCACGATGGGAGACGGCACGCAGACCTATCTGTTCGCCTTCGGTCCGCTGTCTGGCCTGTCGAACATCGTCAAAGGACTGCCGGGCACGGTGACGGCATCCGAGTTCAACCAGAGCAACGTGGGTCCCTCCGGCGTGCTCGACGTCATCAAGATCGGCGCTCCAGACGGCCAGGGCTACTCTTTCAATGGCGCGATCGGCCTGGTGCCTGACCCCGATGCGGGTGGTGCGCTCACCGGCCACGTCGACCCGCGGCTGATCATGGATGTGGGCGTGCTGAACGGCAACATCCCGGCGCCGCTGATCGCGATCGACGAGGCCGACGAGCTGTTCCTGACGCTGACCAACGTCGGCCAGATCATGCGGCCCGACCTGTTCGAGCAGCACACGGTGCACTTCCACGGCTACCCGAACGCCTCCGCGTTCTACGACGGCGTGCCCGACGCGTCGGTCGCCATCAACGTCGGCGGCAGCTTCACCTATTACTACCTGGCGCCCGAAGCGGGAACGTACATGTGGCACTGCCACATCTCGCCGCCCGAGCACCTGCAAATGGGCATGGTCGGCCAGCTCTACGTGCGGCCGAAGCAGAACTCGGTCCTTCCGGGCAGTGACCTACGCACGGCGTTGCAGGCCGCCAACATCGCTTCAGCCACGACCGGCGCTGGCGTCTATTGCAACGAGATCTTGTGCGCCGGGCAGACGCCGTTGCCGGCGAATGGCGCTACCGCGGCAGCCAGCGGCAAGAAGTACGCCTACAACGACGGCGACGGCTCGACCGCGTACGACGTCGAGTATCCGATCCAGCTTCACGGTTTCGACCCGAACTTCCACTTCGTCGGCATGACCTTCAACCCGGAGTCCTTCGCCGACAACAAGGACAAGTACTTCCTGCTCAACGGCCGCAGCTACCCGGACACGATCAATCCGGCGCCGCTCAGTACGCAGGCCTCTGACGGCGTCCCGCGCTTCTCGCAGCCGCTGCCGTCCCTCATCAACATTCCGGTGGGCGGCAAGGCGCTGCTCCGGTTCGCCGACCTCAACGTCACCGAGTACCACACGCTCGCCTCGCTCGGCATCCCGATGCACGTGATCGCCGTCAACGCGCGGCTGCTGCGCGACCTGGACGGCAACAACCTGTACTACGACACCAATTCGATCACGCTCGCCGGCGGCGAGTCGATCGACGTGATCCTCGATGGGACAGGCTACACCGCGGGCCAGAAGTTCTACCTGTACACGCCGCAGCTCGACCACCTGTCGAACGACGCGGAAAACTTCGGCGGAATGATGACCGAGGTCAACATCTGCAGCTCGGTCGACCCGGTGACCAAGTCCTGCAGCATCTAGGGAGACCAGCGATGCGCACGATGAACATGAAGCCACTGATTGCACGCGCTGTGCTCGGCACGGCGTTCGCGCTCACCTCGCTGCTCGCCTTCAACGCACAAGCGTCCGCCCCCGGCATCACGGCCGCGCCCTTCACTGGCAGCACCAGCACCTTCAACCTCAGCGCCGCGGCGGCCTATATCAGCCAGCCAGATGGGGCGAGCATCTATTCCTGGGGCTACGGCTGCACAGGCGGAACGGCCACGTTCGCGCCGGCAGCGATCACGACGGGGTTTTGCAGCACGATGCAGCTCCCCGGCCCTACGCTGATCGTGAATCAGAACGACACGGTCACCGTGACGCTGACCAACAACCTGCCGGCGGCAGCGGGCAACACCTCGATCATGTTCCCAGGATTTGCCGTAACAGCTACCGGAGGAGCGCCCGGCGTCCTCACGCAAGAGGCCACGCATGGCGGGACTGTCACCTACACGTTCGTCGCCAGCACCCCCGGCACGCACTCGTACTACAGCGGCACGCGGGCCAACCTGCAGGTCGAGATGGGCCTGTACGGTGCGCTGATCGTGCTGCCGACGCTCGCGTCCGGTTTGCCGACCGGCTACTCCCAGCCGACCGCCCTGCCGGCTACGTGTGTCGCGCTCGGCTCGAAGCCGACTCGAGCGGCAACCGATGTCGACTACCGCCTCGCAGCGGCCGCCTACGACAACCCGGCGGCCTGCTACGACCGCGAGTACCTGGTCCAGCTCTCGGAAATGGACCCCGCGATCCACCGCCAGGCCGAAGAGCAGGTCCTGGCTGATCAGCAGAAGGCCCAGCAATGCACGGCACCCACCGGCTGCATGGTCGTCGCCACCGAGCCCTACAAGCCGGCCTATTTCCTGGTCAATGGACGTTCCATGCCCGATGACATGGA
>Ga0137372_10002461_pt1 | contig 17890 bp, 14 predicted proteins | sample SagtaG_6_FD_104911 | JGI IMG/M metagenome (GOLD analysis project Ga0137372, IMG submission 104911) | Vadose zone soil microbial communities from Sagehorn Ranch, Mendocino, California, USA - Sage1_R_60_16 metaG | ecosystem: Environmental > Terrestrial > Soil > Vadose zone | place: USA...
ACTCGGCTTCTCTTATTATTATGGCGACCGCGATTACCAGCGCGCGCTCGCCGAGTTCGAAATCGCCAAGCGTGGTCTGCCGAATGAAGCCCAGGCTTACATGGCCATCGGCGCCATTCAGCGACGTCAGGGCAAGTGGATAGAATCAACCGAGAATTTGGAAAAGGCGGCGGCGCTGGATCCGAAGAACGTGGGCATCCTCTGCAACCTTGGCTATAGCTACATGGCTCAGCGCAATTTCGAAGCCGCGGACAAAATTTTTGATCACGCAATTGTCGCAGAGCCACAGTCGTTACAGGCGGCTGGAATGAAAGCAGCCGTGGCGGTTCAATCGACAGGCGACCTTAGCGCGGTCGAAAAACAATTTTCTTCAGTTCCGCCTGGAGCCGACCCAGAGGGACTGATCACTTGGATACGGGTTGGGATTCTGACGCTAGAGCGGAAGTTCCCCGAGGCCCTTCAAGTGGTGCAACAATTTCGTGGTGAGACCTTGGCTACCGCTACGACTGCACCTTGCCCGAAGGCTCTTCTTGAGGGGATGCTTTTTCTGTATCAGGGCGATAAAGAGAAGGCGCGAATCGCGTTCGAGCATGCGCGCGCTGTCGCGGAGAAACTCGTGCGTGAAGCGCCTCAAGATCCCGGTCGACACGGACAATTGGGTCTTATGCTTGCTGCCCTGGGTCAAAAAGAAGAAGCGATCAACGAAGGCAAGCGCGCGGTCGAATTGTTGCCGGAATCCCAGGACGCCTTTGATGGGCCACAAGGCACCGCTGCGCTCGCCCAGATTTATGCCTGGACCGGGGAATTCGACGAAGCATTTCGCTTGCTCGATCATCTGCTCGACGTCCCAAACGGACTGACTGTCCCAATGCTTAAGCTCGAGCCCATGTGGGACCCGCTGCGCAAAGATCCGCGCTTTCAGGCTTTGATCGACAAGTACAGCCCAAAGACCTAGCTCCGAGGCTTAACCAAAGAAGCGCTTCGCGCCAAAGAAAATGCCGACCCGGCCATGGCACAGTTTTGGTCATGCTGATCCACAGACTAATTACGCGTGTCCTACTGTCTCGATGCGCTGCTCGGCGAACGTCGCGATCGCAGCATCCTGTTCTGGAAGTCGCTCCCGACCCGAAATGACACTCCGTACGGAAACAACGCGTGACACGCTGCGTTGGTTCAAATCATTGCCGCCGGGCCGTCAGGCGCACATGAAAGCTGCCTGTCGCCGGAACGCGAAGCCGAAGTCCTCGCAGTTTGGCACGCACAGCAGAAGAAGTAACTGCTTGGTTGGGTGCGATAAGATGGTCGCTGCGGTGTTTCTTATCGCGCAGCTCTCGCGGTAACCATGCGCACGTTTTTCTCGAATTTGCGCAACCGCGCAGTGGATGTGCACGCCGATGAAGTGCGGGCCCTTTGTTTCGCCTTCGTTTTCAACTTTCTCGTTCTTTCCAGTTACTACGTGGTGAAGCCGATTCGCGACGACATCGGCGCTGCGGGCAAACTCGAGAGTCTTTCGTGGATGTTTACCGGCACGCTCGTTGCGATGCTGATCGCGAATACGCTCTTCTCCGCCATCGTAGCGCGCATGTCGCGCAGAAAATTCATTCCGATTGCCTACCGCTTTTTCATGGCAAATCTCGTCATTTTCTATTTCCTCAAGCCCACCCAGAACGTTTGGGTCGGCCGGGCCTTCTTTGTCTGGGTCAGCGTCTTCAATCTTTTTGTTGTCACGATTTTCTGGGCGTTCATGACCGACGTCTTCAACAGTGATCAGGGTAAACGACTCTTCGGTGCTATCAGCGTCGGCGGCACACTCGGGGCAATTGTTGGCGCGAAGATCACCGAATTGTTCATTTGGAAAATCGGCGCAGCCAATTTACTTCTCATTACAGTTGGGACGCTTGAAGCCGGCGCGTGGTGCGTGAAATTTTTCCCCGCAGATTTCAAAGGGACACGCACCACTTCAGGTGACAAGACCGGCGCTAAAGAGCTGACAGATGCGGAGGTTTTACAGCAACCGCCGGCAGATTTAAAACGCAACTCCGAATCGGAAAAACCGATCGGCGGCAACCTTTGGGCCGGGATTACGCATGTCGCGCGCTCACCGTATCTACTCGGCATCTGCGCGTTCATGTTGCTGCACGCGATCACTTCCACGCTCGTCTATTTCCAGCAGGCCGACATCACCGGCCATGGGTTTCACGATCGCGACGCTCGCATCGCCTTCTTCGCGCAAATCGATCGTTGGGTGAACGTGTTAACAATCGGCGTGCAGATTTTTCTGACCGGCCGATTATTAAAATGGTTCGGCGTCGGTCTTACGCTCGCGTTCTTGCCCGTACTCAGCATGATGGGTTTCATTGCGATGGGTTTCGTGCCTGTCCTCGCCCTCCTTGCCTTGTTCCAAGTTCTCCGCCGCGCGGGAAACTTCGCTGTCACACGGCCGGTGCGCGAAGTGTTGTTCACCGTCTTGCGGCGCGAAGACAAATACAAAGCCAAGAGCTTCATCGACACTTTTGTTTATCGCCTAGGCGATCAAGTCGGAGCGTGGTCGTATCCGCTGCTGATGTGGCTCGGGCTTGGGCTCACCGGCATTTCCTTTGTCGCCGCACCGCTGGCTGCTGGATGGTGCGTGCTCAGTCTGTGGTTGGGACGCCGGCAGGTCGCGCTGGCTGACGCACGCGCGAAATAACGACGACCTCTTCGAGTCGCGCCATTACTTGAAGCGGGTCGCGGATTTTCGCCACGAAGTGGCCGCTGCCTTGCCCAAGCGCACCGCCACTCACTCATCGAGCTTTGTCAGGTCGAGTGCTCGCGCGTGAGTTTCGAAACTGCGGAGACGAAGACCAAAGAGCGTTGAGGAGAAATCGACGTGCGCTCAAAAACAACATCGGCCCGCAAGTAAGAGATGGTGCGCGGTAGAGGTTTCGAACCTCTGACCCCTACCGTGTCAAGGTAGTGCTCTACCCCTGAGCTAACCGCGCACTAAACCGAAGTGATAAGTGACGAGTGACCAGTGATGAGTCAAGCGAGATATCGATCGTCGCGGCGGGCGTCGGATCGTCCGCTGAGCCGGTACGCCAGATACTCATAATGTTGGAGTCCGCGGGCATGGTCTGGTGGCGCTGCTAAACGCCGCGCAAAACATGTCGATTGATTGGATTAAGCCATTGGCGAGCTCGACCACTGAGCTAACCGCGCATTCATAGGCAAATAGGGCGATATAGACCGCTAAAAGGCTTATTAGGGTTTATAAGAAGTTATGCCTCCCAAAAGGATCGCCAACGCAGCGGCATTGATCACGCAACTCGGTAATACATAGCGAGGGAGATAGAGGCCAAGCGCAAACGTGCCGATCATTAGAAGCACGTCAGTAATCGCGAGTGCGTAAAGCAGAGATAGCATGTTCGAGTCGAAGCGCTTCAGCAACCGCAGGATCGTCGCTAGTCCGAGCAAGAGCACCAGAGTAATTCCGCAAGGGATTTTATCGAGACCGCGCAACCAGAACGTGGTTTCGGCCCGCTTAATGGCCGCGCCCGCGATTGGCGAACAGCTCTTGAGATGCGCAGTTCTCCGGTGCAGAGCGGAGTCTGATCGGAAAACCTTTGGAGAATGATCAGCGGCCATTCTATAAAAGTATTGGATCACTTCTGTTGGCGTCGTGCTTGTGAGTGCGCGGACGATCGCTTCACTTATATCCGCGACAACAATTGGTGGAAGAGAACGATAATACAGCAGGCATATCTCATCCAGATAATGATCGGCCATCGCGTGAAGCTCTTTACTTTTAAGTTTTCCGCCATGGCTTTGAATCAGACGTTCGATCTCGCGCATCGACCCGCCCCAATATTTTTTGGCAGCGAGGATGGCCGGAATCGCTTCTTTGGTGATGGGATCTGATGCGTTGGCTTGCAGTCTGCGCAGGTAATTGGCTGTGTCGGCAGCGGGCAGTTGATCGATCAAATCCAATCGAGAAATCGCCGTTCGAGCAACCGTAGAACGGTACGGTTCCCGAAAAACGACGCACAAGCTTCGCGTAGTTAAATTGGCCGCGACAATCGCAACTAAACCAACGGCACATGTCACCACAAATTTTTTCAAACAGATGCGCCCTTCACCACGTTTCTTAATGTGCGTGATCGCGCCCAGCAGATAAGCCATTGGCACAAGCGCTGCGCCGATCGCGTTGACATGCCGCGTCATTACGTTGGCATAAAGACATACGCCAAGCGCAATAATGCCATTCCGGCTGAGTTCCTGTCCGCGAGAAAGTTCGACCGCGATGGCGATTAGCAGGATAAGGAGAATCGATGCGAGCGCTTCAGAAGAGATCAGTTGGGCTCCGATGAAAAGGACGGGAGTGCAGAGAAACACGACAACAATGAAGCATCGCAGAATCGGACGCCTCGTGCAGCTAACAGTTAGAAGCGCCAGAGCGAAAATGAGAGCCAACTGTTGCCCTGCGACGAGCAGGAGCAGACCGGTATCGTTCAGTGCGACCCATCGCTTGACCCCGAGCTGCAACGAGTGCAGATGCCCCGCATTACACCACGCGGAAACCAGTAAAATCGGGAGGCGACTTAGGAAGGGATACAAAGGCGGAAAATGGAGGAGTGTTACGTCTCCTGGCGGAGACGCGATTTGAAACAGGCCGTCGGTACCCCGCCAAAGCGGCGGGAGTCGAGCCATTACAAGAATCGATCCTGGAAGTAACCCCAGTGCACACAAGATTGTCTCCCTCGCAAAAAACCGGCGCATGCAAGCGCGGAGAAAGCAACAAAATCCAAACCACACGGTAATCACGCCGTGCCATCCTTCGGCGGCGTATACTCTAGCGCAATCAATTTTTGCGTTTGTTGCTTGTTGAGAGCAGATCGCATTTTCAGACGCCATCGCGAACACTTCAACACTGGACAACATGGGGGTGCGAGGCGACTGTGCGCATCTCGTGAGTACTTTGTTTTTTAAGCGTTTTCTGCAACGGCCGTTTCAAATCGCGTCGATTGTTCCCAGCTCGAAAGCGCTCGTGGAACGCGTCGCCAGCAAAATGGATTTCAGCCAGCCGCGCGTGATCGCCGAGTACGGCCCGGGTGAAGGCGTGCACTCGCGCGAGATCGCGCGACGGATGAGAGCGGATTCGCATCTACTCCTGTTTGAGCTCGACCAAGCTTTCGCTCGCGATCTCGAACGACAATTCGCCGGGGATCGCCGTGTGCACGTCATCCACGGAGACGCGGCACGGTTACCTCAGGAGTTGGAGCGTCGTGGGTTCGGCTGCTGCGATTACATTCTTTCAGGCATTCCGTTCAGTATTCTTAAAATCGACAAGAAACGCGCGCTCCTCCAAAAAACACACGACGCATTGGCGCCTGGCGGCAGTTTCATCATTTATCAAGTGACCAACGAGCTGAAGCAGCACGCCAAGCTTTTCGAGCACGCCGAATCAGAATACTTCCTGCAAAACATACCGCCGATGTTCATTACCGTTTTTCAAAAGGCGCAATCGGCACAATCGCTGAGTGGCTGGGAGTACCGCACCGCGCAGCCCCGAAAGCTTTCGGAGTTGGCTAGCGCTGATCGCCCGGCATGACGCAGGACAGGCCGACGCGTGTAGAAAAGGATTCGATGGGCGAGATGTCTCTTCCGGCGTCCGCCCTTCACGGCGCCTCGACCCACCGGGCGGTACTTAATTTTCCCGTGAGCGGTTATCGGTTTTCGCGGCCGTTTATTCGCGCACTGGCTTTGATCAAATGGGCGGCCGCGCAGGCCAACCATGATCTCGGTCTGCTCGATGCGGAGCGCGCAGCGTTGATCGTGCAAGCAGCCGAGGAAGTCGTCGAAGGAAAGCTCGACGACCATTTTCCGCTCGACATTTTTCAGACAGGCTCGGGTACGAGCACAAACACAAACGCGAACGAAGTCATCGCGAACCGGTGCGCCCAGCTCGCGGGCAAAACGATCGGGTCGCGTGAACTGGTTCATCCGAACGACCACGTCAACATGGGCCAGTCGAGCAACGACGTGATTCCCTCCGCGATCCACATTAGCGCAGCGGAACAGTTAAAAAACTGTCTGATTCCGGCTCTGGAAAAGTTACACGCCGCTCTCGAAGCCAAGGCGAAGGAATTCTGGGACGTCATCAAGATCGGTCGGACCCATTTGATGGACGCGACCCCGATCCGATTGGGACAGGAATTTTCCGGTTACGCGCAACAAGTTGCTTATGCGAAGGCGCGCGCGCAAAAATCGATCGAAGCGTTGCGTGAGCTTGCGCTCGGCGGAACAGCGGTTGGCACAGGCCTGAATCGCCATGTCGATCTTCCGGGAAAAATGCTGCGGCATTTGGAGCAGCGCACGGGGATCGCCTTTTACGAGGCAAAGAACCATTTCGAAGCGCAAGGGGGCAGGGACGCAGTCGTGGAAGCGAGCGGTCATCTAAAGACGATCGCGGTCAGTTTATTCAAGATCGCGAACGACATCCGGTGGCTTGCGAGCGGCCCGCGTTGCGGTATCGGCGAAATTCAACTTCCCGCGACACAACCGGGCAGTTCAATCATGCCGGGCAAAGTGAACCCGGTAATGTGCGAATCGGTAATGATGGTTTGCGCACAGGTGATGGGCAACGACACATCTATCACCTGGGCCGGAGCAAACGGAAACTTCGAGCTCAACGTCATGATGCCGGTGATGGCGCATAATCTTCTCGAATCGATCCGGTTGTTGGCAAACGTAGCCGATGTTTTCTGCGAAAAATGCGTGCTCGGCATCGTGGCGAACAAAGAGCACTGCCGCGAGTTGATTGAGCTTTCCATGGCCATGGTGACCAGTCTCGCTCCGAAGATTGGTTACGATCGTGCGGCTGAAATTGCCAAGGAGAGCGCGAAAACCGGACGCACTGTGCGTGAAATTGCCCGGGAGAAAAAAGTGTTGCCGGAAAAAGAACTCGAGCGCGCGCTTGACCCAGTTGCGATGACGAAACCAGGCGACAAAGGCACGGAGTAATGGAGTGGCGGAGTCGTGGAGTAATGGGGGATGAGAAGGTTCATCGTTTGTGTCGTATTCGTCGGCATGCCGACAAGCTCTTAGGTTTGACCTATGGTTGCTAAACTCGAGGGACCTCAGTTTTCAGGTGGAGCGAACATTGCGATCAAATGTCCAAGTCACACGTATGAGCAGACAGTCGCCTTTTACCGCGACACGCTGGGACTGCCTTTAATTGAGGAAGAAAAGGACGGTTGCATTTTTCAATTCGGTCCGAACCGGCTTTGGATCGACAGCGTACCAAATCTGAGCCATCCAGATATTTGGCTGGAACTGGAAACAAACGACACCGAGGCTGCTGCATCATTTCTAAAAGTACATGGCCTCGCGCGGCGCGATGAAGTCGAACAATTACGCGAAGATTTCAACGGCTTCTTCATTTCCGCGCCGAACGGCGTGATCCATCTCGTTATCGGCCCGGAGGAAGCGTAGCGGAATGTGTGGCCCGAAAGCTTTCGGGGGTTGTCCACCCAGTCGCGATTTCTGCAGGTCAGAGCCGCTGATAGCGCCCTAGCGCGCGGGACAATGTCGTCCCACCACGATCAGGTCCCGCTCCACACCGTCGAGGCGCGCAATGCCTGGAAGCAGTCCCCAGCGCTGGAAGCCGAGCCGCTCAAACAATTTCAGGCTCGGTTCGTTGTGCCCGAAGACCAGACCGACGAGTGCGGTGATCCCTAGCGACGGCGCACGGCCGATTGCTTCTTCCAATAGTCGCCGGGCCACGCCGCTACGGCGGAATTTTTCATCGACATAAACGCTAATTTCGGCCGAGCCACGATACGCGCATCGTGGCAGGAATTTTTTGAAATCCAGCCAACCAACCACGCGACCGTCGGATTCCGCGACCCAGAATGGATGTTGATTCGGTGAATGTTCGCGGAACCACGGCAAACGTGCTTCGACCGTGGTCGGCTCGAGCTCGGCCGTTACCATGCGTGTTGGCACAGTGGCATTGTAAATGTCGACGATGGCGGGGAGATCGGATTCGAGCGCGTCACGGATAATCATACCGGTAGCTGTAGTCGCGGTCGCCGAGCGTAGATTTTCCGACCCGACTGCGCTCACACCGCTTGGAAAAACGCGTTTTCGAATGTCGGTTGAAACGGGCCGGGCTTCGTTTCCCCGATTCGAAATCGCGGACTGATTTCTGATTGGGTGGCGCAATGGACTTCCATGTCGATCCTGCCGCATTTCGCGAGCAACGTGTGTACGGCGCCTAAGGCAAGCTCGGGTGTGTTGCAATCGCGGCTGAGATGTCCAAGCACGATGCGCTCAATTTTTCCCGGCAGCAATTCCTCGATTACATTAACCGCTGCCGCGTTCGACAGGTGCCCATGCCGCGATTGAATTCTTTGTTTCACTGGCCACGGCCGATGTAAATCGTTCTGCAAAAGTTTTTCGTCGTGATTGGTTTCAATCACGAGCGTCTGCACCGCTCGCAAGCGTTCCACAATCATTTTCGTCGCGTAACCGAGATCGGTAATAAACCCAAGACCGCCCGATCCCGCGTAAAAAGCAAATCCAATCGGATCGACGGCGTCATGTGGCACAGGGAACGTCTGCACTGTGACGTCGCAAATAGAGAACTCGGAACCGGTCCGAAAAATTCGCCAGTTACCATGTCGCTCGAATAATCCGTCACAACGAATCGCCTCTGCAGTGAGCGCATTGCAATAAATCGGCACATCAAATTTGCGGCAGAGCACTTCGAGACCGCAAACGTGATCGCCATGTTCGTGAGTGAGAAGCACGCCATCCAACTGATCGGGTGCGACGCCGCACTGGGCCAGACGCAATACCAATTGCCGCGCGCTCAGGCCGCCATCGATAAGAATCTTGCAATGATCCGTGGCGACCAACGCACTGTTCCCGGCGCTGCCGCTGCCGAGCATGGTCAAGCTGAACACGGATCTTAAGTTAGCCGTATTGCCTCAGGTTACGCAAACGGAAACGGATAGTTCCAACGCGAATTCGCTAGGGGGACATTGGCCCCCAATCGTTCGGAGGCTGCACCCAGGATGATCTGAATGAATCATGATGGGCTGCGACAGTCGTCGTTCCCGGTTGGTTAGCAAATAGTTATATGGAATTAATAATGGAGATTATGTCATCTCGCCGCCTTGCTCGACACTTCGCTCCGCGAGAATTACATTCGCGCTACTTGAAAACACGCCTCTTTATTTTCGCACTAGCAGTCACTGCGATTTTTAGAGGCACCGGTTACGGCGCGTCGGAACTGCCGGCTGCGAATAATACCGACGTCGATTTTAAGCAGTGGGGGCTCCTGGCGATTCAAGATGGCGGACGGCGCAAGCCGGTGGACACATTCGCGCGAGAGACGCTGATCCGGATTACTGGACGTTCGGCATATGCGGATGAGAAAGGGCGGAAATGGCAACCGAACGATTTCGTTTTGTCGGCACTGCTTGAGACGCACGCTTGGAAGGACGAGCCGATGGTGCTGATTTCAATCGGGCAATTGATCGGGAGTCTCGGCCTCGACAAAACAAAGAAAAGATTTTCTTTTGCGCAATTGGCTGGGTCATCGGAATTGCAGCGCATTGCGAACGAAGCGCGTGCGCGTAAGCGCGCGGAACAAACGCTGGACAGAGTTCAGCAAGAGGCCCTTAGCGTAACTGATCGATTGGCGCTGCTGTCGAAGGTGATGGATGGAAGCGCGCTTCTAATCATTCCTGCGCCGGGAAGCGAAACCGATCCGTGGATAGGGCCGTCAGAGTTTTCTCGCTATTACGCGGACGTGCAGTTCGCGCCGGTTCAGACGCAACTGCGGACGCTCGCCACCGCGTATACACAAGGTGACGGATTCAACTTCAGCCGCGCAGCGAGCCAGCTACGCGAATCGCTGCGCAAACTGAGTCCGTCCATTTATCCGCAAGATGGACAATTGCGGCTCGAATATTTTTATAATCATTTCGCAGGATTTTATCGTGCGATCTGGTGTTACGGGATCGCGTTCCTTGCTTTGCTCGTTGCGCGTCTGCGCAAGCGTGGGCGCGCACTGCAAAACATCGGCGTGGCAATTGCGCTCCTCGCTCTCGCATTTCAGGCGAGTGGCATTGTGATGCGGTGCATGATTGGGGGCCGTCCGCCGGTCACGAACATGTATGAATCGATCATCTGGGTTTCGTTTGCGATTTCATTTTTCGGGATGGTCTTTTTCGCGCGTTATCGCACGCCGGTGTATCTGCTCGCAGCGTTGCCGGTGACGCTCATCGCGCTGTTGCTCGTGCATCAAATGCCGATCGCGATGCCCTCGAGCATTGATCCGCTTGTGCCGGTATTGCGCGATAATTTCTGGCTCACCGTTCATGTGCTCACGATCACATTGAGCTATGCGGCATTCGCGCTGGCCATGGGATTCGGTCATATTTTGCTTTGGCGGTACGCGCGCAACCCTGCAGCGGCCAGCGCGGATGCGCCGATGCACTTCTGGCTCTATCGCGTACTCCAGCTCGGCGTACTCTTGCTCGCAGCGGGCACGATTCTCGGCGGTGTCTGGGCAAATTATTCCTGGGGACGCTTCTGGGGTTGGGACCCGAAGGAGACATGGGCGCTGATCGCGCTGCTTTGTTATATCCTCACACTGCATGGGCGACTCGCCGGCTGGTGGAGCGAGTTCGGTTTGGTGGTCGCGAGCGTTGTCTGCTTCCTCGCAGTTTTGATGGCTTGGTACGGGGTGAATTTTGTTCTTGGCAAAGGTTTACATAGCTATGGATTTGGCATCGGCGGCGAGACTTACGTTGCCATATTTGTTGGTCTCGATCTTTTATTCGTCGCGTTTGCCATCTGGCGATACCGAAAGAGCAGGGGATCGCTCATTCCAGTGGGCGAGATTAAAGCCGAGCGCGCGGCGGTGTAGCTGTAGCCGGGATCGGTGATGCCGGGCCGTCGGAGCACCCCGAAAGCTTTCGGAGCTACGGTGTTTCCACAATGAGCGCGTCCAGAAATTCCCGCGCAGTTTCGGCACCAAGCAGTGTCGAGCGTGTCGCATCATCTTTCACGAGCCGCACCAGTGTGCCGACGCAGATCAAGTAATCATTGACCAATTGCTGCGGCACGCCGATGACGAAGATCAGACGGGCGCGCACTCCATTTTTGCCAAACGGAATGCCGGCGCGGCTGCGCCCAATTCCAAGGATGATTTGGTTAACCAAATTGGTGCGCGCATGAGGAAATACGACGCCATTTTGTACGGCGCTGGGATGCGCTTGCTCGCGGGCGAGCACTTGTTCGAGAAATTGGTCTGCATCGTCGATCTTCCCATTCGCGGCCAGCAGCTGGATGATTTCCCGCACCGCGTTCGCCGGTTTGCGGGAGCGCAATCGCAGGATCACCTGCTTTTCATCAAGAAGATCAGCCAGCGCGATAGCCATTTGGCGGCAGCGAGATTTGTTGGATTATCCGGGCAAACCCAGTTATCCAGTTAATCTGATAGCCGTGGCAACTGAAAAAATACCGAGCGGGTTGAACGAGGAGACGACGGTCTCGTTGCAGCGCAGCCTCTATGATCCGGGATACGTCAACGCGATGTCGCATTTTTATCGGGGCGAAATGGGGCGGATCATGGTCTGGCGGCAGCGGCTCGACATTACTACTAACTGGGCCATTACCAGCAGCACCGCCATCATCACCATCGCATTTACGACTCGCGAAGTGCCGCACATCATTTTCTTTTTTAATCTCGCCATCGTCTGGGCGATGCTTTGGATCGAGGCGCGGCGTTACCGGTTTTACGACGCGTTCCGTGCCCGTGTCCGCATGCTGGAAGCGCATTTCCTCGTTCCGATGGTGATGGAAAATCGCGAGATGCTCCAGGGCGAATGGAAAAAACTGGTCTGCGAAGATTTGATCTTGCCCTGCTTCAAAATCAGCAAACTGGAAGCGGTCGGGCGACGATTGAAACGAAACTACGTTTTCATTTTCATTCTCATTATGATCGCGTGGGTGACGAAAATATTTTTGCACGCTAATGCGCCGATCGACGACGTGCCCTCATTTTACCAGGCGCTGCACATAGGACACATTCCGTCGTGGCTGGTTGCCTTTGTTTTCGCGGGCACGCTCGTCAGCGTGACCGCAATCACGGTCTACGTCAGTCAGAAATCCTCTGGCGAAATTTCCGAGTTCGGTACCCATCGTTCGCTATGGCGGATCTGAAGAATGTCATTCCGAGCGAAAGTCTTGCCCTGAGCGAAGTCGAATGGGTCGAGGAATCCCGTGATGGAACTCAAAGGTAGCGCTGCGGGATTTCTCGACTCGCTGCGCTCGGCTCGAAATGACCGCGTTTGAAAAGCTTTGCGAAATCGTCGCGCGCTTGCGGGCGCCGGGCGGTTGCCCGTGGGATCGCGAGCAAACACACGAATCGCTTCTGCCTGCGTTAATCGAAGAGGCTTACGAAGTCGCGGGAGCCGTGCGCAGCCGGGACATTGCAAATTTTCGCGAAGAACTCGGAGATCTTCTTCTGCTCATCGTGATGCACTCCGAGATCGCGCGGGAAGCCGGGCGATTTGACATCGATAATGTGGTCAAAGACGTGACGGAGAAGCTGATCCGGCGCCACCCGCATGTCTTCGGCCAGAGCGATGCACGGGACAGCCGGGCGGTGCTGAAACAATGGGAATCGATCAAGCGCGCCGAAAAGACAGGCAAACATTACCTCGACGGTTTGCCAGCGGCGCTCCCCGCCCTGGCACGCGCGCAGAAGGCGCAATCAAAAGTTGCACGGGTCAATTTCGACTGGAGCGAACTGGATGAGGTGATCGCAAAAGTTGAAGAAGAGCTTGGAGAAATAAAGCAGGCAATTGAAAGCCGACATCGCCATTCTGCCAATGAGCCGCGTGCTGGAGACGCATCTCATGAGGTTGAAAATGAGATTGGCGATTTGCTTTTCGCGGTGGTGAACCTGGCGCGCAAAGCCACTCTCGACGCGGAAACCGCACTGCAAGCTGCAACCGACAAATTTGTCGCGCGGTTCAACCGACTGGAGGATGAGCTGCAGGCGCGGGGCAAGCGGTTTGGTGATGCTGATCTTGCAGAGCTGGATGCGATCTGGGACGCGATTAAGGAAAAAGCGCCAAACATCGAATATCCAAGGCCCAACGCCGAACTCCTCTGAGTTCGATGTTGGATATTGCTTTTTCTCTCGTGGGGATGTCGCCAATGATCATCTTTTCAAGAGTCCCGGTCCGTGCGTTCGGGTTTCTGTTTGGATCCTGCGACAGAATTCTCCGAGCTGTTGCAGAAAAGCAAAAGCAGTGGGAGCGTAAAAGGAATCAACTTTGACTTTAGTGTTGTCTGTAATCCCCCAATTTTCGCGGGCCGTTTGAATTAGTTTATGGATAGGCCCAATAAAGCCCGCTATTACCCACGAGTCGGGATTAGAATGAGTTTTCTTGTCGCTTTGCGCAAAATTCGGAAAGGCTTATGAAAGCCGGTTGCATAAGTCGGGAAGTGGAAAAACAGGGATCGAGTGCCCGAGAAGTCGGGATTTTTAGAAAATCTCCCGTTCACAAGAGCGGCATTCGCAAATCAAAGACCGGCCGCTGGCGCGCGGCGGCGCTGATCCTTCTTAATTTGTTCATGATCGCGCACATCATTCAGTGGCGGATCATGGGAAGGACGGTTTCGCCCATCGAGCCTTCGGAGACGATGCATACGCTGCAACGCGGGTTCATCAACGCGGGATTCATCTTCTTTGTTCTGGCTATCCTAGCGACGTTGATCTTCGGTCGCTTTGTCTGTGGCTGGGGCTGCCACATTCTCGCCTTGCAGGATTTCTGCGGGTGGATGTTAAAGAAAATCGGCCTCACTCCGAAGCCGTTTCGCTCGCGGCTGCTGGTCTATGTCCCGATCATTGGCGCATTGTATATGTTTGTTTGGCCTACGGCGTATCGATTCTTCAGCTCGCAGCCTGGGCCATTGATCCCGAAATTCACCAATCATTTGGTCACCAGCAATTTTTGGGAAACCTTTCCGTCGGTCTCAGTCGCCATCCCGTTTCTTTTCGTTTGCGGCTTCATGACCGTTTACTTTTTGGGGCAAAAAGGTTTCTGCACCTACGCTTGTCCCTATGGCGGATTTTTCGGTCTCGCCGACAAGTTCTCGCCCGGAAAAATTCGCGTTACTGATGCTTGCAATCAGTGCGGCCATTGCACTGCGACCTGTACCTCGAATGTTCTCGTCCACGCGGAGGTGAAACAGTACGGAATGGTTGTCGATCCAGGCTGCATGAAATGCATGGACTGCGTCAGCGTTTGTCCCAATGATGCCTTGTACTTCGGTTTCGGGAAACCCACGCTTCTGGTTCCGAAATCGAACGCGCTCAAGAAAAATTACTCGGTAACATGGCCTGAGGAAATCGTCGGCGCGCTCGTTTTTCTTGGAAGTTTCCTTGCTGTCCGCGGGGTTTACGCGCTGGTCCCATTCTTGATGGCGCTCGGGTGCGCGACGATCACAACCTATCTCACTCTAAAAACGTGGAGATTGCTCAAGGCAAAAGAATTGCCCTTTTACCGTTTTAATTTGAAGTCTTCGGGCAGAATTCGAAAAGCAGGATGGGGATTTGTCGCTTTTGCGGTTGTTTGGATTGGCTTGACCGCGCACAGCGGGTGGGTCCGCTATCACGAATATCTGGGCGGCCGCGCATTTCAGAAACTCCAAATCCCCGATGAGCTCGCGCTTGCGCAGGCAAACCCCGACCCCTGGCTCAGTCCGAGCGATCGGGAAAGCATCCTTGAAGGAAAAAAACATTTTCAGGCCGCTTCGAACTTCGGGCTCTTCATCAATAGCGAGGCGCTACCGAAGCTTGCCTGGTTTGAGTATCTCTCTGGCGATGCGGAACGATCGGTCGCGCTGCTCAGCAAGGGGGCAGCTTATCAACATGGCCAGGCCAAGGCTTTGAGCCTGTATTATCGCGGCACGATCCTGAACCGTCTCGGACGTTACGAGCAAGCGCGGGCGAGTCTCGACGAGGCGCTGGCGCAACGAGCCGACTTAATTCTCGCTCGCCAGGAAAAAGGCGAATCGCTCTGGCAACTTGGCCGCAAGGAAGAAGCCATCTCTGTCTGGAGCGATGCCGTGCAGCGCAATTCGGGCCTTGTTTTGGCCAACAATCAACTCGCAGGCGCTGAGCGATCGCTGGGCAGATTTGACGAAGCCGCTGTGCATGAAAAACAAGCCGACCAATTCACTCCTGATAATCCGCTTTTCCATTGGATGATCGGTCGAAGGCTGCAAAATCTCGAAATGAATGAGCTTGCTCAAAAACATTTCCAGCGAGCGATGCAACTCGATCCTGAACACCAGGCGCGGCCCTAATTTCGAGCGTTTGCTTCCGCTTCGCGTCTCGCCATATTTCCTCTCCCGATGTCGATCCTAATCAATCTATGCCTGGCGCTCTTCGTGCTTGTGGCGCTGGTCATGGTGCTCGTAATTCTGATGCAACGTCCGAAAAGCGAAGGCTTGGGCGCGGCGTTTGGCGGGGCGGTCACGGAAAACATTTTCGGCGCGCAAACCACCAACGTATTAGTGAAATTCACGTCGTGGCTCGCCGGTATTTTTTTCGCGCTCACTTTTGCATTGTCGATCCTTTATGCCCATCAGAGCACGGGAGGCGAAAGCGCTTTCCGGCGTGCGCTGATGAAATCGCAGGCGGCTCCGCAGACTTCTCCTGCGCCGACCACTGCATCTCAATCTTCTCCGGTTTCTTCTCCGGCGCCCAATTCCGGCACTGGCGCTTTGCCTGAGGCCACTGCAACCCCGCAGACCTCGCCGACGGCACAAACTTCTCCTCCACAGAAGCCATAGTCGTCGCGATAGAGCGCCGGGCTCAGCGTCCCCTGCTACTGTTAGGCGGCGACGTCGATGAAAGGCGGCCGAGTGCGCGCAACAGCGAGTATTGCGCTTTATTGTAATCGGTAACAATGTTGAGATAATCGTTGCGAACGCGCGCCAAGTCTTGTTCGGCCAGGATCGTCTCGAGAACGACGCCGACACCAAATTCTTTGCGTTCCTGTCCGAGGCGCAAAGCTTCTGCCGCATCGGAGAGCGATTGTTTTGCCGTAGCGATCTGATCGGCGAGCGACTGGACGCGCGTCCGGCTGTTGATGACTTCGTTAGCAACTTGATCGATCACTTTATCGGCCGTAAGTGCTGCGCTCCGCAGGCGCGCTCGCCGTGCGTGAATGTTTCCGACATCGAAAAGGCCACCCGGGCCGATGCGCCACGCAAGCAGCGCCACGTAGTCCTCGAATTCGCCGAAGTGTCCAGTCTCACTATTCATTCCGCCGCCGAGCCCGCCGAAAAATGCCTGGCCGCCGACGGTTGGAATGAGCGGACCGTAAATTGAACCGTTCTTCGCATGCTGCGCTGCACTGAGGAGCGCCGCACTTTGTTGCGTTTCGGGCCGCGCCGCCAAAGCCTGCGAAACAAGATCACCGAGCGACTCCTTCGCAGAAACAATTGAAAGCGGCACGACGCTCGCCTCGCGCGGCATCAGCTCGACGATTGGATCGAGATGCAAAATCTGAACCAGTTTCGCGGATGCGAGCCGCACATTTTCTTCCGCTCGCCGCAGTGCAATCGCATCATGCTGCTGCTGCACTTTGACCCGCAGCGCGTCGCCTTTGAACGCAATGCCCGCGTTTACGGCGCGATCGATCTCGGCCGCGTAATCGGTTGATGCTCGCAGCGCTTCGCGCGCAACTCCCACCGCCTCATGCGCAGCGGCAAGATCGAAATAGCCGCGTGCGGCCGCGAGGATTGTTTCCTGTTGCTGCGCGGCGAGATCGTGGCGAGCGGCTTTCATAAGCTGGTGAGCTTCGAGCGATTTGAAAATCGCGTCGCCGATTTCGGTCTGGGCGAGAAGCGTTCCGCCAGGGGCGTAACTCTGTTTATGGACTTCTTCGATTACGCCCTCAGTGTTTTGGATCAAGTTGTCGTGCCGGCGATAAGTGACCCCAGGCGCAACCCACGGGAAAAAGCGCTCGATCGCGCTCTCCTCTGCCGCATACGCCTCGGCCAGTTTTTCACGCGCGAGTTGGACGTCAATGTTGCGCGCGCCAGCCAGTCGCAGCGCCGTGGCCAGATCAATCGTCAGAAACTGCGCCGATCCATTTGATTCGGCCGCGACCAGCACGATTTGGAACAACACCGTTGCAGCAAATGCAAGCGGAAGAGCAAGGGCGCGTGCGCTCTGCTGAAAAAAATGACCGCCATTCATTTCGCTTCAGTCGCTTGAACTCTTTGCCCGTCCGTGACGGATTGTTTGCCCGCGACGATGACGGAATCGTTCGGTCCGCAGCCTTTGAGAATCTCCACGTTTACGCCGTCATCGAACCCGGTCGTGACAGAAACTTTTTTCGCTTTGTTGTCGCGCACGACGAATACAGAGTTTTTGTTCTTTTCAGTGACGAGCGCTTCGGCGGGAATGAGTAGGGCGTTTTCTTTTTTTTGCAGCTCGATCTCGACGCTGGCCCACATGCCGGGACGCAACACCAGATCAGGATTCGAGATGTCGATTTCCGTTGTCATTGTTTTCGTCGATTCATCCAACGCGTAAGAAAAGCGCGTGATGGTGCCGGCAAACGAGCCGTCGGGAAGTTCGTTCACGGTCACTTTCACCGGCAAATCTTTCTTCACGAGGGGCGCTTCCGTGTCCGGGATCGCCACGTCAATGCGCACTGTGGTGAAGTCCATCAGCGTTACCACCGCTGCGCTTTTGGGCGCGCTGCTGGATGTTGCCGCCGGGATGAGGGCCCCGGGATCGACCCAGCGTTTTGTGATGATGCCGGAAAACGGCGCCGTTATTTTTGCATAACCGAGCAGCGTCTCG
>Ga0137372_10002462_pt1 | contig 17889 bp, 15 predicted proteins | sample SagtaG_6_FD_104911 | JGI IMG/M metagenome (GOLD analysis project Ga0137372, IMG submission 104911) | Vadose zone soil microbial communities from Sagehorn Ranch, Mendocino, California, USA - Sage1_R_60_16 metaG | ecosystem: Environmental > Terrestrial > Soil > Vadose zone | place: USA...
GCGATTTCACGGCCGCAATGCTCGATATGCCGCTGTGTCCAATTGCGAATCTAACACCCACCCGCTACCGCGAGGTGGTACTGACCTCATGCCACTAAGGCTATAGTGAATCGACATTCATAGGCCAAAAATCCAAACTGCATCAGTATCGAAAGTCAGGCAGTGCGAACTGCCCTTTCGAACCCGTCGCTACCTCCAGTAAGCTCTTCACCTTATCCAATGATATTCCGGATTCGGCGCACGCCTCAGCGAGGGATCGCGTTCCCCCGCAACAGTAGTCCATGCCGAAATTCTCAAACACGCGCGTCGCACCAGAAATCTCCATAGCGAGTTCGCCTAGTGTCTTACTTGCCATTGAACTCATGAGTGCGTCTCCCAACTACCAACTTATCAACTGCAATATCTGTGCACGTTGCGCAGCCGAAGCGGTACTCCGAGGCAAACGTCAGGCCGCGAAAGAGATCTCAACCGGAATGCCTGTCCGGTCACATGTAATCATTTGCAACGCATTTCAACACTCAAGGTGGGGAATCTCTCGCAAACAAGCGCTTGAAGTGTGAAGAATTCCGCTGGCGATTTGCTGCCTTATCTACTTGTCGGCGACTTTGGAGTCAAGACTCATCTTGATTCCGCTGGCACGTTCATTGCTCCTGCAGGGCATAGCCGCTCAAGTGACCTATTTCACAAGGCGGCGCGATGTTAAGAAAAAGGCTATTGACATTTGATGGAAAATGGGGGCATTGTGAGCGCGCCTTAGTATTTCTCGTCCACCTTGACAGTCGTCTTTAAGCTGTTATTGATCTCGCCCCACAGTTCCAACGGGTCAAATCAAAAGGGGTCACTCCAGGGTAACAAGGTCCGCCTTTTCGCCTTGTTATAACTGCGGCTTCCAGCCGCCACACTGTCGAAGACCGGGGGTCGAATGTGAAAAATATTATCAAAGCGTTGCTGGTTGCCGGTTCGCTGGTGGGCGCCATTGTTTGGTTCACCGCCCCCGGCTCTACGCAACCCGCCAATGCATTCCCCACTATACCGAATACAAAATACAGTGAAGGTGATTATGTAGGCAGCGAAGCTTGTAAGGACTGCCATGAGGATCAGTTCAAAGCTTTCTCTCACACTTCACATGCCCAACTTGCCTCGGCCGGCAGTTGGAAAGGAAAGGTAACTGGCTGTGAATCGTGCCATGGACCAGGCAAGGCCCATATTGAGGAAGGAGATCCGGCTAAGATCATTTCCTTCAAAAGTAAATCGTCCAAAGAAACTTCCGAAACCTGTCTCACTTGCCACGCCGGCAAAGAAGAACACAACAATTTCCGACGTGGGGAGCACTGGCGCAACGATATCGGCTGTACCGACTGTCACTCGCCGCATTCCAATACTACCGGAAACAACCTTGCCAGCTCCCTTGTCCGGGTAACCACGGCAAATGCTGAAAAGCCAGGCTTCTCAACCACCAGGATGTTGAAGCTGAATGACCCCCAGCTTTGTCTGGGTTGTCATAGCGAGGTAAAGCCGGCATTCTCTTCGCCCTTCCATCATAAAGTACTGGAAGGCGCCATGCGCTGCAGTGATTGCCATAACCCGCACGGCGGTTTTGAACTCAAACAAACAAGACTGGCCACCGGATCGGATGCAGCGTGTATTAAGTGTCACGCGGACAAGCAGGGGCCGTTCACGTATGAACATGCTCCGGTGAAAACCGAAGGATGCACGGCCTGCCATACGCCGCACGGCTCGTCTAATCCGCGGTTGTTGAGATATAGCGCCGTCAATCAATTGTGTCTGACCTGCCACAGCGTGGCCCATGACGTCGGAGCCGTCGAGCCGGCCGGTCCTCAGCATAACCAGAACGCTCAATATGCCAACTGCACAGCGTGTCACGTGAAGATTCACGGATCGCGTACAAGTCCGGTCTTTTTCAGGTGAGCGATGTCATCGAGCACTTTGAACCAGAGGTTCGCTATGAACAGTAAAATAATACGAATGTTTGCGTTAGTTGTGTTCGGTCTGTTGGTACTGGCGCCTTTGACGCGGGCACAAGAGCCAGTTCCAAGCCCAAGCCCGAAGAAATCTCCCGAAGCGAAGACCCAAAGTTCGGCTTCCAAAACTGCAGACGACACCGGCGATTATACGGTCGTTTCCAGTATTGAAATCGGCTATCGGGGATTGAGAGTTGTTGGTGACGTCAATAAGTTTCGCAGCGACCTTAACTATAAGGCCGGTCCGCGATTGTTCGACTCCAGTCTCTTAGTCCGGTCCAAGGAAGGAAAAGGTGAACTCTTCGATACTTTACTGATGACTTCGACCGGTTGGGGAGCGGACCCGTATGGTAACCTGCGGTTTAGCGCCGAGAAACCAAAGCTTTATCGCTTCGACGGAAACTATCGCAGCTTTAAGTACTTCCGATTTCTCAATAACATTGCGAACCCTAACTGGCTGTTTTCGCCGGCTAGCTTCGCAGTTCCACCTAATCCGGTTACCGGTTTGCACGGTTACAACACGCGGACACACTTAGGTGATTTCGATCTCACCATCCTGCCAAAGAATGAAAAGATCAGATTCACTGCCGGCTACTCGCCTGAGCGTTACACTGGGCCGGCCTTCACTACTTATCACTTTGGCGGAAACGAATTCCTCCTGCTGTCGAACCTGCGGTCCAAGGCAAACGACTTCCGCATCGGCGCGGACGGCAAATTAGGCCCAATTGACCTTTCATTTTTGCAAGGCTTCCGCCGTTTCCGCGATGACAGCGACATTGACCTGGGACGAGGCATCAATGTGAACCCCGCAGTTGCGCAGTTGACGAGTTTCAATCGTCAGGAGCCCGCGCGCGGGAAAGTTAATTTCACTCGGTTCAGTGTCCACTCCCTGGTAGCCAAGAAACTCGACCTGACCGGCAGGGTCGTGCACAGCGTTTCGACTTCAAACTCCACTTTCCTTGAAAGTATGATGGGCCGCAACTTCAACCCCAGAGTCACCGGATGGCCTCCGACGCCGCCAGCGGCGACTCCCAATACACTCAATCTTGCCCAGTTCACAATCACTGGAAACGTCAGGCGACCAAGTACGCTGGTAGATTTTGGCGCAACCTTTCTGGCCAATGACAATTTCCGAATTTCAAACACGTTTCGAGTAGAAGATTTCAAGATCAACGGCGTAGACGTGTTTGCCGACTTTTTCTCACTCACGCGGGGAACGAGAACCGATACAATTAGCTTCAGCAACCTGGACGCGAACAAGATCACCAAGTATCGCAAGTACCAAAACACTCTGGAAGGTGATTACCAGTTCAATGCTCGTTACTCAATACATTTCGGATATCGATATGGCAGCCGTCGTATCGAGGAACTATTTTCTGGATTCAATTTGGGTTCCAATGGATCGGCGACGCCGCCGGCGGTGCCCACTACCGAGGAGTTTCTCGAGACAAATCACACCCACGCGTTCTTTGGGGGCTTCAAGGCCCGGCCGGTGAAGGATTGGACTATATACTTTGACGGCGAGCACGGCACAGCAGATAACGTCTTCACGCGCATAGGCAATTACAATTACACGAACATTCGCGCAAAGAGCAGGTACACGCCCAGCAAAAAGCTTTCCTTCAATGTCGCCGTGATCACCAAGGATAATTCCAATCCTTCAGAGATCGCCGGAGTGTCGCTCACGGACTTCGGCGTGGATGTTAAGTCGCGAACTTTTACATCAGCGGTCGACTGGACTCCGAATTCGCGATTCTTGATTAGCACGGGCTACAACTATAACTGGGTGGACAGCGACGCTGTCGTCGACTACTTCTTCCAGGTTCCCCCCGCCGCCAGCGTTCGGCATCCGCTCGGCCATGCCTTGTATTTCCAGAGGAACAATTTTTTCTACCTGGATTTGACCGCGCGGCTGGCTCGACGCATGACGCTGTTCACGTCCTATCGCGTCAATCAGGACAATGGACAGGGCAACCGTTTGGCGGATCCGGCCGGAAACCCGGGTACTTTGATCAGCTCGTACCCGATGAATTTCCAATCACCGGAAGGCCGGCTGGCGATTAAGATCAACCGGCACCTGGATTGGAATCTCGGGTACCAGTACTACAACTACAACGAGAGCCAACTGGTCGGTCCCAGGCCGCAGAATTATCACGCACATCTGCCCTACACGTCTTTGCGGATCTACATTGGGCGTGCAGAGTAAACACCGAGGTTGACGAGAAGCTTTTGAAGAATGCAAACTCCGGCTCGGTAATCTACCGCGGCTGGAGTTTTGCTCATCACTGGTAGAGCAATCTTCTGGCGGCCAGCGCACATTCTGAAAGCGAACTACCCTTTGCTGAAGTCCAACATTGGAGGATGGAATGGGGAACACCGCTTGGGATAAGACAACCAAGAATCGCGACTATCCTGCTCCTCAACCAAACAGCCGGCGTCGATTCCTGGATTATTTGCTGGGAACCAGCGCCCTGGCGACACTGGGTGCAATCATCTATCCGATTTTCCGATTCATGTCGCCGCCGCAAGTAATTGAGTCGGCTGAAAATTCAGTTGTAGCAGCTAAGCTGAGCGAAATTCCCGTCAACTCCGGCAAAATCTTCAAGTTCGGCAATAAGCCCGGGATACTCGTTCGCAGCGCAACTGGCGACTTCAAAGCGTTTTCGGCCGTGTGCACCCATCTGGAGTGCATCGTGCAATATCGGGCGGATACCAAACAGATCTGGTGCGCCTGTCACAACGGCCAATACAACCTGAGCGGCAAGAATATTGGCGGACCGCCGCCGCGACCTCTCGAAGAATTCCAGGTCAACCCCCGCGGCGATGATGTCGTCGTCACTAGATCATAGCCTGTGAGACAAAGTTCAGAGTTCAACCTTTCAGGTTGGCTTCTGAGCCAGAGCAAGCTAAAGCTTGAACGCTAAACAGAAAACAGAAGCCCTGACAGCCTGGCTTGACGAGCGTCTTTCGATTAGCACGCTTGCCGGCATGGTTAGTAAGAAAGAAGTTCCCCTTCATCGTCACTCCATCTGGTACTACTTCGGCGGTATGACGCTGTTTCTCTTCACGGTGCAGGTGGTCACCGGAATTCTGCTGCTTCTTTACTATCGACCCAGCGCTGAAAATGCTTTTGAAAGCGTTCAGTTCATCGTGACTGAGGTGAAGTTTGGTTGGTTAATTCGATCGATCCACAGCTGGTCGGCCAACCTCATGATCGCGACGCTTTTCATTCACATGTTCAGCGTGTTTTTCCTGCGCGCGTATTACCCACCGCGCGAGATCACCTGGATCAGTGGTGTCCTGCTTCTATTCCTGGTCATTTGCTTTGGCTTTAGTGGCTACCTGCTTCCGTGGAATAAGCTCGCTTTCTTCGCTACGAAGGTCGGCACCGAGATCGCCGGCGTTGTTCCAATCGTCGGTCGACCGATGCTTCGGTTTCTGCGTGGCGGGGATGACGTTACCGGCGCCACCTTAACTCGCTTCTTCGGTTTTCATGTGGCCGTCCTGCCAGCAACCGCAACCGTACTGATCGCGGTGCACGTGCTCCTCGTGCAACTTCATGGCATGAGTGTGCCTCCAGGCCTTGCGGGACAGCCGGTAAAGAAAATGAAGTTTGTGCCGAATTTTCTGCTCCGCGATCTGATCGGTTGGATTCTCGCGATAGGCGTGCTGGCAGCGCTGGCCGCTCTTTTTCCCTGGGAGTTGGGCGAAAAAGCCGACGCCTTTGCGCCGGCGCCGGCGGGCATCAAGCCTGAGTGGTATTTCCTGTTTATGTTTCAGACGTTGAAATACCTGCCGCCAAAGATTGGGAGATTCGACGGCGAAGTGATTGGGATTATGGCCTTCAACTTCATCGCGTTGCTTTTGTTCGTAGTGCCATTCGTGGACCGGCCCCCACAAGATAAAAGAAAAACACTGATCTTCAACCTGATCGGGATCGCCGCTCTTCTCTTCATCGTGGTGCTGACCATCGTCGGATACGTTACGTGAAACATGCTGACGGATAGGCAAATGAACCTTAATCGAGACGCGGCCATAATGCCTCGCTGGCTGGCCGGTATCATTCTGCAGATCGCGATGATCCTTCTCGTTTTTGCAACTGCCTTCGCCCAGAAAAAAAGTTCATGCATCGAATGTCACGCGCGGCTGGATGATCCCAGACTTAGTGCGCCGGCGAAACTTTTCGATAACGACATTCATCATGCCCGCGGACTGTCGTGCAACGATTGCCATGGCGGTGATCCCAACGCAGATGCTAAGGAAGCTGCCAAGGATCCCCGAAAAGGATATTTGGGAAGGCCAAAAACCCTGGATATCCCGGCGTACTGTGGCAAGTGTCACAGCGACGCAAATTTGATGAAGAGGTTCAACCCTTCGCTCCGCGTCGATCAGGAACGTGAATACTACACGAGCGTGCACGGCAAGCTGCTGAAGAGCGGAGAGACGCGGGTCGCGACGTGCATAAGCTGCCACAGCGTTCACGGCATTAGAGCGATCACCGATCCGCTGTCGTCAGTCTATCCCTCAAACGTTGCCGAGACCTGCTCCAAATGTCACGCCAGTGCAGACTACATGCGAGGATTCGGAATTCCGAGCGATCAGTTTGATAAATATAAGACCAGTGTCCATGCGAAGGCTCTCTACGATAAGCAGGACTTGTCTGCACCGACTTGTAACGATTGTCATGGCAATCATGGCGCGACCCCGCCGGGAATTGCTTCGGTCGCAAATGTCTGTGGACAATGTCACGCGCGCCAGGCTGAGCTTTTTCAAACCAGTCCGCACAAAGCCGCATTTGATCAGAAGCAACTTGGCGAATGTATTACCTGCCACAGCAATCATGCGATCTCCCGGCCGGGCGATCAGATGATTGGAACCAACAATGGGTCCTTATGCATTAACTGTCACAAAGCGGAAGACAAAGGATTTGTTGCTGCCGGTCGGATGCGTTCGAGAATCGACGAGCTAATCGCCAGTATCGACAAGTCAACTGCGATTCTTAATACGGCCGAGCGCGCCGGCATGGAAGTGAGCCGGCCTAAATTTGAATTAAAGGATGCTACTGATGCATTGACGCACGCGCGGGTACTGATTCATTCTTCGTCGACGGATGAAGTGGAGAAAGTCATTGGACCCGGTTTGCAAGTCTCGGCAAAAGGTTACGAAGCTGGATTGGCCGCGCTGGCAGAACGCCGCTTCAGACGTGAGGGACTCGCAATTTCGCTGATCTTTATTCTTTTCCTGGCCGGCTTGGTGTATCTAAAAATTAGGCAGATCGAGGGTCGGCAAGCGACCGAGGATTAGCAAATCGGAATTGGGAAGACGCAAAGGTTCCGGAGTGCCAACAGGCACACAGTGTTTATAGTCCGAGGTTGAAATTGTTGCGCACCCATTTATGGGCGGCAGACAGATCACGCTCTTCACGGAGCTATAAGATAATTCTATTTAGCAGAACCTATAAACATCGCGCCATCTGCGGCGCTGTGACGAGGAGCCAAAGAGTGCTTCGGAATCTGGGTTTGGGAATAATCGCGCTCTGCGTTTTTGCCATGTTACCAGCTCTGCGCTTTGTTTCAAATTCCACTGCCATGGGCGCCTCAGCTGAACCACAGCAGCGTTCTCGGCGTCGACCACAGAAGAAAATCGTGCCGATAAAGACGCCACGTATCAATTATTCAAACTTCTCGCATCGGACTCACGTCGAGAAACAGAAGTTAGTCTGTGAGTCATGCCATAAATTTCCCAGCAAGAATTGGAAGGATGTACGCAAAGGCGACGAAGCGTTCGCTGATGTTGCTGATTTTCCCGAGCACTCTTCCTGTCTGAATTGCCATCGCCCACAGTTTTTTGCGCGCGAGAGACCAGCGCCCGTAATCTGCTCAAACTGCCATATTGGTGTGAGTCCACGTGATACGAGCCGCTGGTTGTTTCCCAGCCTTGGCGATGTCAAGGATCCGGTGAAGAAGAGACGAGAGTTTGTTTCTGAATTTGGCGTCGGCTTTCCACACGATAAGCATCTTGATGTCGTCGGCTTCAACGGTTTTGATACCGGGCGCGACATCTTCGTCACAGTGTCATTGCAGGAAAAGAAAACCGAAGGACCACCGAAGAGCTGTCCCGTTTGTCACGAGACTTATCTGCCACAGGGCAATTCCAGTGAAGAGTACGTAACCAAGCCTCCGAAGAATTTGGGCGATGCTTTCTGGCTGAAAAAGGGTACGTTTAAGACGATACCGAATAGTCATACGGTCTGCTTCACGTGTCACAACGCCGATTCGGGAATTGCGCCGGACTCAAAGGATTGTCAGGTTTGTCACAAGCTTCTTGCGGTGGAGCCCAGCCTGAAAACTGACTTCGATCCAAAACTTGCTGCTGAGATGGGCATTACGGACAGGATCATGCTCGCGAGATGGAGCAAGCGAATTTCAGCCGGCGCATTTCGTCATGAAGGGGGAGAACATCCCGACCTCAATTGCATGGGCTGTCATAATGTCGCCGCCTTCAATACGGTCGATCCGAAAACGATGAAGGTTCCAGTGCGTTCGTGTGGTGGCGCGGATGGCTGTCACATCACGGCGACGACCGGCGATGGCGGAATCTTGAATTTTGAAATTGACGAAAAGAAGAAGAACCCCGGATACGTTTGCACAAAGTGTCATGTGATTTTTGGCAAAGAGGCGATTCCGGAAAATCATCCCCAGGCGATACCAACTCCGATGCCCAGGAAGAAGCAAAGTTGATGATTGATGTGTCGGCTAGCTTTCAGCGGCTCCGCCGGCTGATGTGCGGAAGGTCTCCGACCTTCCGACCGGGCTTCCCTAACACTTATCGGGGCTGCGCCGCGGCAAGGGGCTTAGCCCCTGAACAGAAAGAGTCAAATGTACGGTGGGGCGTAGCCGCCACCGAACATCAGGCGGCAAAGCCACAAACCGACTTTGCGCTTCTGCCAACTCAATCACAAGTGTTCTCATTTACTTTCATCAGCGTCGTGATCGTTGTGACTCTGTTTTCGATTTTCAACTTCCGGGCGGCTGGATCGGTAAGGGACTCGTCGGCATCGTTAGGTCAACAGGAGCAGATGCAATTTCCGGAAGGCCTGGATTACTCAAAGTTTCTGCACAGCAGCCGAAATCATTCGCGCTTGCCATGCCTTCTGTGTCATCGGCGCGAATCCAATTCACCGGTTCCAAAACGTCCGGGAGGTTCCGGTCACTTGCCTTGCGCCGGATGTCACGCGCAACAGTTTGCCAGTTCCGAAAGTCCCCTTTGCACTATCTGTCACAACGATGTTAAGTCTGGAGCATTGAAATCGTTCCCGCGTCTGATGAGCTTCAGAATGAGTTTCGATCACTCCCTTCACTTGAAGATGGGTGGGGTAAACTGTGCGACGTGTCATCGATCCTCGCGTGGCGGCGTAGCCATGTCGATCCCCGCAGGATTCAACGCGCATGCGACCTGTTATCGGTGCCACACTCCGCGCGCACAAGCTAACGGTCGTGATATTTCTTCGTGTGGCACGTGCCATCAGTTGGGAGGATATTCTCGAACGCCGGAGTTCTCGCAAGCATTTCGGGTTAGCTTTAGTCATGCAAAGCATCAAAAGGTTACATGCAATGAATGCCACCAGGTCAGAGTGGGAATGCCGCAGCGAAGGCAAGTTACGGCGCCGGAACCGCTCAACCATCACGCTACGGGCCGGGCGCAAAGTTGCATGACTTGTCATGATGGTAAGCGCGCGTTCGGTGGTGACGATTTTACTGTTTGCAAGCGTTGCCACACGGGTGCGGCCTGGCACTTTTGATTTAACCCGGCTGTAGGGTAACACCGTCGGGGCCGCCACGAGCGAAACACGCGCTTGCGCGTAAACTCATAGTTTGCGTTCGAACGAAGCACCTCGAGTTTCCTAAGGAGGTTAGTATGAAGGCCTTTACGTTATTCGCAGTCGTTCTATTTTTACTTCTGCTGGTGTCCAGCACATCCAACATTCCCTTCGCAGTCTCGGCACAGGACGGAAAGAAGCCACCGGAGACAATCATCCTGGCTAAGGAAGCAAAGCTGGGGCAGGTTACCTTCAACCATCTCGATCACATAACTAAGAATCGCAGCGTCGATGGGACAAAGCCGATTCTATGTGTCGAATGTCATCACACGGCGCAGCCTGCGGCAGAAGCTGTTAAGCATCCTCCGCACAAGACAGCGTGGCCCGCAGACCGAACCACTACGCTATCGTTGGAGCTATTGGAAAAAGATCCGAATGCAATTGGAGCTGTCTGCCGCGACTGTCACGCGCGCGCGGATGCTAAGCCAAAACTTCTGCCGGAGATCCCGCAAGTCAAGTTTGAGGGTAGCGCGGAGCCTACGATTATGACTAACCAACAGGCATTTCATCGAAACTGTGGCGGTTGCCATGACGAAGTTATGAAGGCCAGACCGGATTTGAGTCCGGCACCACCGACATCGAAGAAGTGTGTGGCTTGTCACAAGAAGACTGCGGCCTGAAGTGAAATCCATCTCTGGGGAATTTTTCGTTCCTCTGGGCAAAAGATCGCAAACAACCCCATATAATTTGCGATTTCTTGCGGTCCTTTCGCGGCACAGTCATTGCCCTCTGGCATTCTGGGGATTCAACCCCGGTTTGTTAGTTCCTTTAGGAGAAAGTTGGAGGCAATGATGAAGGTTTCGATTACTCGATGGATGAAGCTGACGTTTGTGTTGGTAAGTATGGTGGCCGCCGTTATGTTCCTGGTCATTTCGGTTCCTGTGCGAAGTGCTCCTCAGGAAGATGGAGCGGCGTTGTTCAAAACCAAGTGCGTCGCCTGCCACGGAGCTACCGCTGAGAAGAAGTTTGACGCGACCAAGGCGGACGATGAATTAATTCAGACTGTGCTCAAAGGCAAGAAGTTGGAAAAGCCGCCCAACATGCCGAGCTATGAAGAAAAAGGAGTAACGGCGGATCAAGCAAAGGCCCTGGTTGCTTTCATGAAGTCGCAAAAGCACTAGGATTCTGTTCTGAGGCCAGGGTTAAGAAGTGAATCCCTGAACCGCAGGGCCCGTCTTACATAACCGTGGCTTCAAAGGGGAATCGGAATCGAACTCGAGCAAAGCCTGCATGCGCTGCCGCGTGTGGGCTTTTGCTGTTCATCTCAGGATTCTGATGGTGAGTACATTTTGCGGGCTCTTTCGCGCCAATCGCATCGGACGCATTTCTTAACACGTTTCTGAGAAAGAAACGAAATTCCGTGAGACGATATTTTGCATTCGCAATCCCCTTGACTGCTGCCCTGATCTGCGCTGCGTTCTGTCTGAACGCGCTCAAATCTGCCGAAGCTCAGGACAATCGAAATTCTCAAAATACTCCTGTGCCTTCCGTAAAACCTAATGAGCGAGGCATTATCGGCGGGCCTAATGCTGATGTGCCTGCCGCGCCTCCGACACTTCAATGTCAGGGATGCCACGGCCCTGGGAAGACACTTCCTTATTTGGCAGGTTCGTTCTTCCACACGGCGCCGCACGCTGGGTATGAACACAGTTTCCATGCCCAGGCCATTCACAACGGGACGAAAGCAGCGACTTGTCTGGATTGCCACACGAAGAATGGCGACATGACGACGATCCTACCGGCGAGCGATCCAAGTTCAACAATCACCCGGGCAAACATTGCCGAGACGTGCGGCCGATGTCACGGGGACAAATCGGTGATGCAGGGAAGCGGCATCAGCGACCGCCCATTCCTTTCCTATCGAGAGAGCGTTCACGCAAAAGCCATCGCTCGGGGCAATACCAGCGCGGCCGTGTGCACTGACTGTCACAACAGTCATGACATTCAACCTGCGTCGAATTCGCAGTCGTCGATTGCCAAGGTCAACATTCCGGCTACCTGCGGTAAATGTCACCGAACAGAAGCCGGCGAGTTCGTTCAGAGCGTTCACGGACAGGCCGTGACGCGCGGAGTGTCGCGCGCACCCGTATGCACAGATTGTCATGGTATTCACAACATCAAGCTGCCGTTTGATCAGGGAACCGCGACTGCGACGACTGCAGTGGCGACGGACACCTGCGCGAAATGTCATGAAGGAGTTGCTCTGACTCAGGAATTCGGGGTGGCGAGCGGGCGAGTCAGTAGTTACAAAGACAGTTATCACGGTTTGGCTTCACAACTCGGATCAAAGGTAGTAGCCAATTGCGCCAGTTGCCACGGGGTCCACAATATCCTGCCTTCCTCGGATCCGAGGTCGATGATTAGCGCGAATAACCTGCCGCAGACCTGTGGACAGTGCCACGTCGGTGCGAGTGTTAACTTTACCACCGGCAAAATCCATTTGACCTCTGGACTGGTTTCCGAGGTCGCGCGTCGTGATATGGGAGTCGTGGGCACAAGGATCGTCCGCTGGATCTATCTCCCTTTAATCATTTTGGTCATCGGCGGCATGGTAGTTCACAACGCCCTTGTTTGGCGGAAGAAGGCGGCAGCCAAACGGCGTCAGCAACGCAGCATCGTTCGCCTGAGCGCTAATCAAAGACTCCAACACTGGTTACTACTTACCAGCTTTATTGTTTTGGTGTTGAGCGGCTTTGCGTTGCAATACCCTGATTCCTGGCTCGCATGGCTCCTGGGCGGCAGTGAACCTCTACGCCGAGTAATTCACCGGGTGGCCGCCGTCGTGATGCTTCTGGTGGGCACCTATCACATTCTTTACCTCGCTCTTTCGAAGGAAGGAAGGCTCTGGGTAAAGGACATGTTGCCCAAACTCAAGGACGTCAGAGACGTCATCGGAAATTTTGCTTATTATCTGGGAGTAAAAAAAGAGAAGCCGAAGATCGCGCGATTTGGCTACGCTGAAAAGGCGGAGTACTGGGCCGTGGTCTGGGGCACAATCATCATGGGTCTTACCGGTCTGATGATCTGGTTCAAGATTGCCGTCTTTGGTTTCCTGCCCAGGTGGTGGATTGATATCGCGCTCTCGGTGCACTTTTACGAAGCAGTACTGGCAACGCTTGCCATTATTGTCTGGCACTTTTATCAGGTCGTTTTCGATCCTGACGTTTACCCGATTAACTTTGCTTTTATCGACGGGCGCGTGTCTGAAGAGTTATATAAGGAAGAACACGAACTTGCTTACGAACAAATGAAGAAACAGACTGAGGAAGAGGATGTCAAAACATGAAAGTTCAGAAAGCATTCAATCATCAGAGTCTCTCATGCTCAACGTCGAAAGTCTCATGGTCAGGAAGGGTGGCTTGCCCCCGCTGAGATTGAGAGGCATTCAACGGTCGGGCGGGCGCAAGCACCCTTCCCAACCTTGAGGTTCCTTCTCTTGAATCATTTTCCTGACTCCCGGTGCTTCTGTGACGGGCCCGAAATGCTCCACGCGTGATTGAAGGCGAATAAACTATGGATCGGAACCTGTTCTTGCGGTAGCCGGTTTGATTGTCTATTTTAGAACAGCACAAGATGGATGACATCGAACCACTGGCTCCCAAAAGACCGAGCCTCTTCCGCAACTACATCAGCTTCGTCGGGGCAGCGATCGTCATCGCCAGCCTGGCAAGTGTCGTACTGCTGTTTTTCATCGAGATTACCTCAACGGTTGAGAATCCTTATGTTGGAATCCTAACCTACATAATCTTCCCCTCGATCCTGATGTTTGGCCTGTTCATTGTCGCGCTGGGCATGATAGTGGAGCGACGACGACGACGACGAACTGCGCCTGACGTGATCACCGCCTACCCAAAGCTGGATTTGAACGACCCGCATGCGCGTCGTGCTTTTCTGGCTTTTCTAGTGGTCACATTTTTCTTTATCTCAGCGAGCGCCTTCGGAAGTTATCGCGCATTTGAATTCACGGAGTCGGTCGAATTCTGTGGCCAGACTTGTCACAAGGTAATGAAACCCGAATTCGTGGCTTACCAGGCCGGCGCTCATGCGCGCGTGCGCTGTGTTGATTGTCACGTCGGATCCGGCGCCGGTTGGTACGCGCGCTCAAAACTCTCGGGCGCTTATCAGCTCTATTCAGTGGCCTTCAACAAATATTCGCGGCCCATCAGCACACCGGTACACAACCTCCGCCCAGCTCCGGAAACCTGCGAACAATGTCACTGGCCCGAAAAGTTTTTTGGCGCCCAATTGAAGGTTTTCAACCGTTATGCCTACGACGAACAGAACACCCTGCGCCAAAGACGGATGCTCATAAACGTTGGCGGTGGCAGTCCGGCTTCAGGACTGGTCACGGGCATCCACTGGCACATGAATATTGCAAACGAAATTACCTACATCTCCACAGATGATCACCGGCAAGTGATTCCCTGGGTGCAAATCAAAGACCGGCAGGGCAACGTCACACAGTATTATGATCGCACGCGCCCATTACCGGCTGACCAAATTGCCGGCGCCACTAAGCGGCGCATGGACTGCGTCGACTGCCATAATCGCCCCGCGCATGTTTATCTTCCGCCCGACGTGGCGGTGGATCAGGGTTTCGTGGCCGGTAGACTGGACCCCTCGTTACCCTATCTCAAGCGAAAAGCTGTTGAGGTTCTTAGTAGGCAATACGTCACCACACCGCAGGCCGTAAGCTCAATCGAAAAGGGCCTGACTGAGTTCTATCAAACTAACTACAAAGACTTGTACTCGCAAAAACAGGATGCGATCAAAGGCGCGGTCACGGAAGTCCAGCGCATCTTTCAGACTTTTTTCTTTCCTGAGATGAAGACCGACTGGCAGACTCACCCTAACAACATCGGGCATCTTTATTTCTCTGGCTGCTTCCGTTGTCATGATGGCGAGCACATCAGCAACACCGGCAAGGTCATCACGAACAACTGCAACGTCTGCCACACTGTAATCTACGATTCCAAAAACCCGGCCGCCTCAGTGAAGACCGGACCATTCCAGCACCCGGTCGATCTGGGGGCGCTTGCGGATCACAAATGTGATTATTGCCACAAAGCCAACAAGCCATTCCAACACCCGATTAACCTTGGCGATATCTCAATGTTCCAATGCGTTGAGTGTCATCCACGGAAATAGGTGAGACCTTTCCGGCACAACCAAGGAGCGGTTCGGGATGTCTATATATCGAATTAAACTAGACAGCGCGTGCGAGCTTGAATTCTGTTTTTTTCAGTATTGCCGGTTTGAGTGGCCGAGCGACGAGCACCGGGCAGGGCGCCTGGCGTAACACGCGGTCGACATTGGAGCCAAACAGAGCGCGCATGCCAAAGCCGGCGCCGTGCGCGCCCAGGCTGATCAAATCAATGGCCTGCTTCTCGGCATAGTTAAGAATCTCTCGGTAAGGGTGACCCTCTACCACGGCGTGTTTGATCTCGCACCACAGATAAGTCTCTTCGGGAATGGCTCTTTGCAAACGCCGCGCGGCCTGATGATAGGCAGTATCTTTGCCCATAGGATACCAGGACAATTCAGGCCCGTTCACCGAGCCGTCAGGCAACACGTGCAGCAGATGCAACTCAGCCTGGTGTTCCTGGGCCAAAGACAGAGCGTAATTTAGCGCCAGTTCCGAGTAGTCCGAGAAATCGTAAGCAACAAGTATTCGCTTCAGCATTATCTTGCCGCTTTCCTTTTCGATCCATTCACGCTCATCAGTATGAGTAACCAACACCGGACACGGCGCTTTTCGACAAACTGATTCAGCGGTCGATCCCAGGACAGCCGCACGGTGCGGACGGCGACGTGATCTCATCACGATCAGATCGACTCCCTGTTCGGCGGCGGTCCTGGTGATCGCCTCTCCCACGTCGTCTTCTTCTACAACTATCGCCTGCCAATCCAGATTCACAAAAGTTACGGGCGGCAGATACTTGAGCAACGATCCTTCGAACAGTTCCCTGACGCGACCATGCGACAGGGCATAACTTAGTTCGGCGCCAACTCGACCAGCTCCCAACAGTTCATTTTTGGAGGCCGCATAGCAGACCGTTAACTGCGCGTCGTATGCCCTTGCCAGGCCGAGTGCATAAAGCAACGCCTCGTCAGACTCGGCCGATAGCGTGGTAGGACATAGGATGCGTCGAATTTTGATCATTGACCCGGTAGCCCCCGAGAAGTAGTTAGCGTTGTAAGTCGGGCTGTCTCCTCAGCTCCTGCAAGTGCAACGATTGTGCCGCGAACCAATCACCTGATTTCCGCCTTCACTCTCCAGCGCGCGTGAAAGATTGCGGGCTTTTGCCCAAATTAATGCGAGACTTTGCGCATTCGCTTTTTGGCTCGGCGCTCAGTCCCCCCGCGGCAGTCGAATTTCCGGTACGAAATACGCAAAAACCAAAGAGAGGGGCCTATGGAAGCACTATGAACCATAGCGGCGGCTCTTTGTTTTCCAGGGCAGCAAGCTGTGAATTAGCCCCACGAAAATAGCTAGCCATGCGGTGAGGGCGATAAAGATGAAGTAGCGTGGAATCAGCAACAGCGGTTCAAAGCTGATCGCTTTCGACAGTTGAAGAGTACAAACCGTATACAGTCCCAACGGAAAACCATGCCCCAGTACAGCGGATCGTAAACAAGGGGAAAGTGTTTGCGGACGTGTCGCCAAATTCCAAGTATGAAAAGCAAGGGAAAAAAGCTCATGCTTTGACTGGCGCGGCGGTGGGTTCTATAGCAGATGTTCTCTTACGGCTTGATCGCTACCTTCATGACTCCATCCAAACGCTCACCGAAGAGCTTATATGCTTCCCCTATCTGATTGAGGCGAAAGGTGTGTGTTAGCAGCGGCGTGAGATCGACGCGCCCGTGACGAACCACCTCCATCAACCTTCTCATTCGTTCTTTTCCGCCCGGACAAAGCGTTGTGACGATTTTGTGATCGCCGATGCCCGCCGCGAAGGCTTCGTACGGAATCTGAAGCTTGCCTGAGTAAACGCCAAGACTCGAGAGCGTTCCGCCAGGTCGCAAGCTACGCAGCGCGCTCTCAAATGTTTGTTGTGTCCCGAGCGCTTCGATCGATACGTCGGCGCCACCACCGGTCAACCGCTGGACCTCGGCGACGACGTCCGTTTCCCGATAGTCTAGTGTCAAATCTGCGCCCAAACGTTTTGCCATAGCCAAACGGTGCTCGTCGCCGTCAACGCCGATGATGAACGACGCTCCGAGAAGTTTGGCGCCCGCGGTGGCGCAGAGACCAATTGGTCCTTGCGCGAATACCACCACCGAATCACCGATCTTTATCCCGGCAGCCTCCGCGCCACCGAATCCGGTAGACGCAATATCCGCGAGCAATACCACCTGCTCGTCAGCCAGATCGTCGGGAATCTTTGCCAGGTTTGCCTGGGCATGCGGTACTAGTAGGAATTCCGCCTGTGCACCGTTGATAGTATTGCCAAATCGCCAGCCACCAAGCGCTTCGTAACCCTGGCCATGGCCACACTGCGAAGCATGTCCTGACAAGCAAGCGCTGCATTGTCCGCAAGGCGTGATCGCGCCTACCAACACGCGATCGCCAATCTGATAACCGGTAACACCGTCGCCAAGTTCTTCAATGACACCGACAGGCTCGTGACCAATGACGAGTCCGGGCTTCACCGGATATTCCCCGCGAACGATGTGCAGGTCCGTGCCACAAATCGTGGTTAGGGTGACTCGAATTACGGCTTCACCAACGCCTGCGCGCGGTTTTTCAACTTCCTCCACGCGGATTTCGTTCTTGCCATGAAAGACGTTTGCATTCATCTTCGTGGCGCGGGTTACTTCGCGCGCAGCCAAATTACGATTCGCGGCTGGAAAACTACTGGTGGCTTGCATAGGTTTGCGTCTTCGCGTCAATGTATGATTTGCAACCGTTGCCAACACTCAAGACAATAAGTCAACGCAGGATCAAATTCGAGCTTCGTGTCCTCGATCCATCTCCCACACTTGCTGCAGTTGCCATAAGAACCGGCCATTAGTCGATCCAGCGCA
>Ga0137372_10002466_pt1 | contig 17872 bp, 14 predicted proteins | sample SagtaG_6_FD_104911 | JGI IMG/M metagenome (GOLD analysis project Ga0137372, IMG submission 104911) | Vadose zone soil microbial communities from Sagehorn Ranch, Mendocino, California, USA - Sage1_R_60_16 metaG | ecosystem: Environmental > Terrestrial > Soil > Vadose zone | place: USA...
GTAGAGCATAACGACGGCGCGTCCGCCCGGACGCAGTATTCGATGAATTTCCCGAACGGCTTTTCCGAGCTCCGGTGTGTGATGTAACACTCCGTGCGAGTAAACCAAATCAAAACTCTCGTCCTCGAAGGCGAGGTTCTCAGCATCCGCCGTTTGCAACTTGCCGGGAAGATCGAATAACTCAAAACGCTTGCGCGCCAGATCAACTGCCGCTTCGGTAAGATCAACTCCGGTGTAATCAGCGCCGGCATCGGCAAACTGGGCGCCATCGGTCCCAAGACCACAACCGATCTCCAAAACTTTCAAACCTCGCGAACTCCGGAAGTCAGCGGCGATGGGAATGTGCCACTCTTTCGTGTAGCGGTGGGCTTCGACCAGTTCGTAGAAATGTCGCGTGCCGGGCGCCGCATCGGCAAACTTCACGCCGCAGGGATTCGCCTGCCAAAAAGCGAGCACACGTTCCTTGAGTTCCTGGTTTGACATCCAATCAATTTCACCACAAAGACAGAAAGGGCACAAAGAAGCCCCCTACGTTGGCTAGTCACCTTCTTTGCGCCTCGGTCTTTTGCCCGTACTCTATCTTTTGTAACGGCCCATCAATTCGCCTTCGTCCACCACGTGATCTTTCATTGCTTGCAACAACTGTTCTTTGGTCGCCTTACCGTCAAGATTCAGTTCGGCATCGAGCGCATAGATCCTGAAAAAGTATCGATGCGTCCCACTGGGCGGACAGGGACCACCATATCCGATCTTTTTGAAATCATTTGTTCCTTGCTTTCCGCCTCCCGCGATTGTTTCCTGCGGCGGTATACTCTCGGGCAAGCTTGTTCTTCCAGCAGGTAAATCAAAAACTACCCAATGCACCCAGGTTTTTCCGGGCGCGTCCGGATCATCACAAATTAAGGCGACAGATTTCGTGGTTTGTGGCGCGCCTGACCATTCCAGTTCAGGGGAAACATTGGTTCCGTCGCAGGTGTATTTTGCGGGAATCATTCCACCTTCCTGAAATGCTGTACTTGTGAGTTTCATATTCATCCTTTCTTCGGACGATTGGTTCGCGTTTCTTTCTTCTGCACCACTTCGGTTCTCACCGGCAGGTTGTCGGTGCGAGCCTGAACACGAGCAGAACAAAAGCAACGAGCACGACAATAGGCAAACTTTGGCAATCATCGATCAATCCTCATCGATTCCGACCTTTAACATTCCGGACCATGAACCCTCTACTGACCTGTCGCGGAAAGAATTCTCTCCATCAGCTTTGGATCACCGGGCAGTAATCCTGACTTTGGCAAGCGCGGTGTCAGGGTCGCCCAGTTCTTGTCCATCGCAAACACTTTGCGGAAAAGCGGCAGCGACTCGTCCACGCGGCCCATGTTTACGAGCGCCACGGCATGCCAATAGATCATCTCGGTGTTGTCGGGAACCAGTTTCTCCGCAGCTCCATACTCGCGCAGCGCACCCTCGTTGTCTTTCTTTTCAACCGCAAGGTCGCCGGCATTCATGTGATTATACGCGCGCTGCAAGGTAACGAGCCTACGAAGTTCCACCAGCGGTTCAGGACTATCATCTACACGCAAATCGAACGTGCGATCCTTCCACGGCTGACCCGTAGGCTTTCCCGTAACCACAACGAGCGCGGCCGACTGCCGGCCTCGAATGTCGCCACCGACAGCTTGCGCGGCATCGAGGGCGGCGAGCATCCTGTAGGCCAGGTCGCCTTTGGTGTTTTCAAAAGCTCGCGCCATCGCCGGCCATACCTTGCCGTTGAGCATCAGATTCGCCTGGACCGAGAAGTCTTTACCAACCAAGTGCCCGGCTGCATCTATATCGTTTTTGCCGGTCCACGCATCCACTCGTCCGTGTGCGTCGATCATCGCCACCTGTCGTACGTTGCGGCCCGCGTCGCCCGCGAGCAAAGATTTCAACGCCTCCGGACCGCTCTTGCCGGTGCGCATCAGTTCCAAACCGAGTTTGCCGTAACTGGGATCGATAAATGACTGTGTGGCTATGGCGCCCACCCCGGCTTCAGCCCAGGGGACAATCGAGCCCACTGAGAACCAATGCGATTGCACGGCAACTCCAAGTTCACCAGTTGCAGGATCGCGCGCCACAATTGAAAACGTATGCACCGGGCGCGCTGGGGCGATAAATTTTCCCCGCGCCGGCTTGTCTTGCTGCGATTGCAAACCTGTGGCGACGGCAACAATCAGAAGTAAAGCGAAAAGTAGACGCATGAATATTTCAGAGCCTCCAACGGTTTACAGGCGGAGCACCTTCAGTGTAGCCCGCCGATCATTTCAGATGATTCAATTCGCTAACTACGCTCGCGGTATTCCCGCGTTACCTTGCCGCAGCGCCAAGACGCTATAAACGACTCACAACCGTCTTCTTGTTTTGAGCGCTTCCTCACGAAGGAAACGGATAAAAGGGTGTATTGCGGAAAACCCAAAAAGATATGATAACTACAAATAACACCCAGATGAATTTAGGGTTGAGCGGGTGCCGTGTTAGTTGACGACCGCGCACGGCCGCATTCGTATAGCGCATGAGTGCGAAAAGCAAAAAGGGAAGGGACAAGATCAGGAGGGGGTTCAGCTCAAACGCCGCAATTACGTCGCCATGAAGCAAGCGGTGAAGACCGCGTGTGCTGCCACAACCCGGACAGGTAAATCCCGTAAGCGCGCGAAACGGGCAGACGAGAAAGAACCCCGATTTGCCCGGCTCGAAAATGAAGAGATAGATGGCCGTGGCCGCCAATGTTGCCCAAACCAGCGCGGCCTGCAGGGGACGACTCACTATCTCATCAAGTCTCATGAGACAGCTAAACTACCACGGCCATGTCTGGGCTGAAAATGCGCGAAATTGGTTTGTTACCGCGGCAGCAAAAGGACGCCTTGCGGAAGTCATAGAATCATGCCTCATGGGGACGATAAGAGCGACGGCCGACTCCTAGAACCAGCCCTTCTTACCCTGGATATAAGTTCTTACAAATTCTTCGTCAGATTTGGTGAGGTAGATAATGCCTTCGACGATACCGATGATATTACTTAGACCGCATGTCAGTAAGCCGATTACCAGTTGAATTATGCCCTCGGTTGTGTAACCGAGAATAAACTTATGGACACCGGCCCAGCCGAGTAAGATAGCGCAGATTCCCGCCACGATCTTTTTGTCCGCACCCATCGCCTTCCAGTCTGTCATTGCTCCTGATGCACCCTGGTTAACCGACTGCATCGGCTGATAACCGCTTATTGGACTCAAAGGCGACTGGCAGCTTACGCAGTACGGGGCGGTGTCATCATTTAGTGCGCCACATTTTGTGCAATACCTGGTCATTACAATTTGCTCCAGACATTCGTTTACATTAAATGTGCCTCAGTATGAATCTGAAGCTGTCGGGTCCACACCGGGCCAGAATTCTGTGCGAATCTGATGCTGTCGATCACAAGCTTTAGACGAGGACCCTAACGACTGCTCATCGCAGCCATTCCAAAGATAACGATCCACATGATAATGGCAATCACCCAGACCGCTACTCCCGATCCAATGGCGATAAACATAAACATTTTCGCCTTCCTGGAGGCTTCAGCAGCGCCAGCAATATCTCCCGTCGCAAGCTTTCCATTTACTTGCGCCGCGAAGACAATCGAAGCCACGCCGACGGGCAAGCAACAGAATACCGTCGCCAGGATTGCCGGGATCAGGTAGTTTGGAATGTTCGCCGATGTTCCCGGCGCGGGAGTCCACGGTTCAGACATTTAGAGTTTCTCCTGAAGAGATATAAAACCTGATGTTTGCGACCGACCTGCGCTATGCCGAACGTACGAGGCAAAAGCGCCAAGGCCTGCCTGCTTAGAAACCCTGCGGCGGCGGCGGCAACACGCTGTCACGTTTACGCTTCTCAAAAATTGGCACTCCGAGTAGTCCACCGAGAGTCGAAAAGATGACCAGACACACGGCCAAGACGATTCCATTCACGACCTCGCGGGCAACGGTTAAGCCCGACAACATTTGAGCGCGAATCATTTCGGCCTGAGATGGATTTATACTCTCCATGAGTCTGACGAAAAGCTCTCTGGTAATACCGCCTGCGACAATACTTATCGGGATGCCAAGTATGATTACGATTACGCCCCCGACAACTCCGGCAACCGCGCCGAGGATCGCACCGTCGCCAGGACTGGCAGGTAAAGGAGAATCCTTCACGTAAAGATAAGTGGCAAGCAAACCGCCCAGGATCGCCCAAAGGCAGCAGCAAATATTTCCCAGATTGATGATGGGTATTATCGATAAGAGGCCAATAACAACTCCACCGATAATCGCTGGCTTGAGTTTGTTGTTCATGGATCAGTAACCCTCTCACAAAGTTGAGCTGGAAACGCAAGATATTCGGCTTTGAGCGAAGTGCGGTGCATAACTAACAAAGAGGGCACGAATTGTCAATAAAATTGCCAGGTTTTGTTCAACTAATTCGGCTTGTGGGCGTGACCGGAATATCTTTTGCGAAATCCAAGATATTACGCCAAGGCTGCTCGACAAACCAAAGTTTGTCGGACATTATTCTTACATGTACGAATTTGCAGTAGCTCCCGCAGTCACCAGCATTCGGCGGCGCGGTGTCGAAATCGCCGAAGTCTCGCCGGAGAGTCTTGGTTTTGAATTGGAACTAGAATCGGGCGATAGAATTATTAAGGTAAATGGATGTCTGGTCCGCGACTACCTCGATTTTCGCTTTCAAACGGCTGGGGAAACTGAATTAGTTCTGGAAGTTCGCAAAAGCAACGGTGAAGACTGGGAATTGCAAATCGAAAGAGGCGAAGGCGAAGATTTTGGACTGAGCTTCGAGCAGATCGTTCCGCGCCAGTGTGCCAACGAATGCATCTTCTGCTTTTGCAATGGCAACCCCGCTGATGCTCGGCCATCACTCTTCATCAAGGACGAAGACGTTCGGCTCTCGTTTCTTTACGGCAACTACACTACTCTAACTTCCATCAGCGAAGACGAAATGCGGAGGATTGTAGAACAGCGTCTTTCTCCGCAATACGTTTCCGTTCATGCGACCGACCTGGACGTGCGCGCTTATCTACTGGGAATAGACAAACAGCGTGCTGACATTGCTTCGAAGTTGCAACGATTGCTTGACGCTGGAATTGAAATCCATGCGCAGGTGGTCCTTTGTCCCGGGATTAACGACGGCCATATCCTACGCAAGACTATCGCTGATCTTGCTGCTGAGTATCCGCGGATCACCAGTGTGGCGATCGTCCCGCTGGGCTTGACGCGCTACAACACTGACCCACGTTTGACTGCCGTTACGCCTGATTTCTGCCAGCGAATAATTAGTGAGATCACAGACATTCAGTCCGACTTGCGTAGGCGCCTCGGAACAACCTTCGCCTTTTTGGGCGACGAGATCTATCTTCGCGCTGGACGCGAAGTTCCCTCGCGCTCACACTACGGCGATTACCCGCAGATCGAAGATGGCATCGGCATGGTCCGTTCATTTACTAACGAATTTGCATCCATGCTGAAACGTCTTACGCGAACCCCTCTGACGCAACCAGACAAATTGCGCGGCACCCTCTTGACGGGTACCCTTTTTGCACCGGTGTTGAAGCCCCTGATCGAAAAAGTGAACAGGTTTGGCACTCAGTTAACGGTAGCAGGCGTTGAAAACAACTACTTCGGTGGCGATGTTTCCGTGGCCGGCTTGCTTACGGGCGGCGATCTTGTCTCGGCCCGTGATCGCGTTACTGGAGACTTTGTGATTATCCCGAAGAGTACTCTTAAAAGTGATGAGGAGATCATGCTCGACGGCATGAAACTTCAGGAGCTGACTGCGAAACTTGGCTCGCCGGTCCATGCTCTCGACTTGAAGTCATTCTCCCAATTCCTTTTTAGGCAAAATTGATCCTGGCAATCCATGACCGGCCCCGAACTACAGGGAACAGCTTCATCCCAATCCGCTTCGGCACCCTCGCAAAAAATTCTCGACGTCGGTTGCGGACAGAACAAATATCCTGGCGCCATCGGAATAGATTCAAACCCGCGCAGCAACGCGGATGTCATTCATGATCTAGGCGTTCCGCCCTATCCTTTTGCTGATAACGAATTCGACGAGATTATCTGCCGTCATGTGATCGAACATGTTCCGGACGTAATGTCATTCGTGAGCGAGCTTCATCGCATAACGAAGCCTGGCGGACTAATCAAGATCGTCACGCCTCACTATTCGAATCCCGATTGGCCAACGGATCCAACTCACCGCAATCATTTCAACAGTTACTCCTTCACGTGTTTTATGCCAACGCGCACTCCATTCCCGTTTTACACAACTGTCGAGCTGCGATCGCGGCGTACATACGTTAGTCTTGCAAACCTCTGGCGGGTCCTAGGTCTCGAGTGGCTGACTAATCTCGATCAGCACTGGCCGGCCTTTCGGTTCACGCGCAAGTTCTGGGAGTTTTATCTATCGAATATCTTTCGTGGTAAGGAACTCCATTTTGAGTTTGAGGTTGTGAAATGATCCCAGGTTGGCAGAAACTGGCTTTGGGTTTTCAACCGATAACGAAGTGCAGTAGTTGAATCCCCGGTCAAACGGTATTTAGGTACTCATATAAGAATGCAAATTTATTCAAGATTTAAATGTGGTAACCAGCTCAACCCCGAATAATACGGCATGCCCGGGTGTTACTCCCGATGATTTGAGACTGTCCACTGGGGCGGATCTGGCTGGCAAGCGTGACCCGTTCTAACACACGCCTCCTCCCTCCTGGGACTCAAGATATCCCGAGATCATCAACTACGAGCACAATCGTGCGCCGCACCTGCTCTGGTCGTAAAGTCGCGGCCGACAGGGACGGTACATTTTTATCGAAGGCGCTAGGATTGCCAATGTTTGTTTTAATCGGGGAAGGTTCGACTGAGACAAAGGAGAAGTGTGTGATCTTCTGCGGGTGATCATCTTCGCGGATCTCTATTTCTTTAGGACGAAGATCTGTGACTAACCTGCCTTTATTATCTGTGACAGCGGCATCCACTTGCACCAGATTGGCAGTGATTCGCACGACGCGATCCGAATCTGGTTGTTCCGGCTGCGGCCGTCGGGTTTTGCCCTGAAACACTGATGATCAGGTTAAAGATAGTTGGCAATGCCAGCAGAGATCGCTTCATCGTTAACCCTTCTTGGTGATGACAAGTCGGAAATTGAGCAGGTCGGCGCTGGGACGCAGCTTACAGTCTCTAAAGGGTTGGATGGATATTCTAAGAATATTATTAAAGTTTCCGAAACCCAAGGCAGATGATAACTCACCCCCTTTGCGTCCTGACGCCTTTCCCTTTCTCCTCCAATCGGAATGGATCGCCTGCCGCGATTCGCTGTGATAGAATTCAGCCTAAGAAAATTAGCTTACCTGTTTGTTTCGCGCTATTAAGCGCCCCTAGTAACCTACCATTTGGCGGAGAGTTTTTATGAAGAATAGATCATTGATCCTGCTCTTGTTTGCGTTGCTCCCTTTTACCCAGGCTCTCAGTCAGGCTCAAACTCCGTCACCGTCGTCGCAAAAGACCCCGGCTGAAGACGTGTTGCGCGTCACTACAAATCTGGTGCAGCTGGATGTTGTGGTCACCGACAAAGAAGGTAACCACGTGACCGACTTGCACCCAGAAGATTTTGAGATCGTCGAGGATAAAGACAAACAGCAGATCACCAGCTTTTCTTACGTCACACTGGGGCCGTCTATCACCGTCTCCCAGCCTACTTTGCCTAACACTGGTCGCAGCAAACCCGGAACAGCGCCTATCGTTCCTGCTCCTTTGAGGCCCGACCAGGTGCATCGCACTATAGCGCTCGTGGTTGATGATTTAGGGCTCTCTTTCGAATCCACGGTTTCGGTCAGAGATGCGCTCAAGAAGTTTGTCAATCAGCAAATGTCGGCCAACGATTTGGTGGCTGTCCTTCGCACCAGTCGAGGAATTGGCTCTTTGCAGCAGTTTACCTCCGACAGGCGCCAGCTGCTTGTGGCAATAGATCAGATTAGTTGGTATCCCTCAGGACGTAGCGGCCTCAGTCCGAATCCGCAGGTAGACACCCAAACGGGACAAGACTCGACGCAGGGAGCCCAGATCCTCAATGAAATGGAAGAGGCGCGCTCTGCGGCCTACTCGGTCGGGACAATTCAAACGCTGAGCCGCATTCTGAAAGGTCTGAAGGAGCTTCCCGGCCGTAAAGCCCTCATGCTGTACTCAGAATCTTTCATGCTTTTCACTTCGCAGGGACGGAACGTGCAATTGCTGGACGCTTTGCAGAAACTGACAGAGCAAGCCAACCAGAGCTCCACAGTCATCTATACAATAGACGCCAGCGGATTGAATCCGCTGGACTTGACCGCCTCGGAAAGAGTCAGTGGCTTGTCGTATACCTTTAACCCTGAAGCCTTTGGCAGCGTGGTGCAGCCAAAAAATCGGATCGCTGCACAACGAATAGACGCTCCGCGGTCGGCTGCCGCGCAGGCTGAATCGGATTCTGCCAGTGCTTTTCGCAAACTTGAAGGATTAATGCAGCAAAAAGAGGACTCGCAGTATCAAGCGCAGACCGTGCTCTCTCTTTTGGCTGAACGAACGGGTGGGACATTTACCAAGAACAGCAATGACCTCAGCCTCGGCACCCAGCGCATGCTTGAAAATGAGAGTGGCTATTACCTCATCGGCTATCGCCCAGAGGACAAGACCATTGATCCGACGACGGGCAGGCGGCGATTCCACGACATTAAGGTCAAGGTCAAACGCTCTGGCCTGCGCGTTCGTTCGCGCGCCGGTTTTTACGGTGTCAATCTGGAAGCAGCATCAACTCCAGCCCGCACACGCGACTATCAATTGACCGCCGCGCTCACTTCTCCTTTCGCCGCCAGCGGGATTGGTCTGAATATCACTCCTATTTTCGGCAACGATCCTAAAGCCGGGTCATACTTAAGGGTGTTGCTGCACATCGACACCGGAGATCTGACATTTTCAGCACAGCCGGATGGATCGCGCCTAGCCGTCATGGAGATGGTGGCAGTCACCTCCGGCAGCGAGGGAAGAGTCGTGGATCAGTTCACTGATACGCAGAATATCAGCGTTAAAGAGGATGCTTACCAACAGATACTGAAGGACGGACTGGTTTTTATCCTCGATGTACCGACTAAGAATCCTGGACCACTGCAACTCAGGGTTGCCGTACGCGATAGCACCTCTGAGCGCATAGGCTCGGCCAGCGAGTTTGTTCAAGTGCCGAACTTGAGGACGAACCGGCTGGCATTATCAGGCATATATTTGAGCGGTTCCAACCAAGTCCCAGCGTACGGCCCCTCCGCGGAGAAAAAACCCGTGGCCGAGGATCCGATGGCCGGTCCGGCTTTGCGTCGTTTGCGGCAAGGCATGATCCTAAGCTATTCCTACATTATTTATAACGCACAGTTAGACACCGCAGGCCCCCCACAATTGCAAACGCAGATGAGATTGTTTCGCGAGGGAAAGGAAACCTTCACCGGCAAACTGCTATCCTTAAATGTTAGCCAGCAAACCGACATGAAGCGCCTCGACGCAGGTGGCCGACTGCTTGTCGGCAGTAACCTTGACCCGGGCGAATACATTCTGCAGGTCGCTGTTATGGATGCCCTTGCCAAAAACAAAAGGCAGAACGCAGCAACGCAGTGGATAGGTTTCGAGATTGTCAAATGAACCATCGCGGTGATTAGCAGGCAGACCTACCTTAATCCCTGGTTCAGGATAGGCGATGACGCTTGGGGGTCATGTTATGAGAAATGCGGGTCCTTGGATGATAACTGTGGTTTGTGCTCTGACCGGCCTGCTGACGTTTGCTTACCCAGCCCAGTCACAAGACGTCCAGGTGGTCCACCAAATTGAGGGGCGGCTTCAATTCAAAACTGGAACCGTCGGGGGGATGCGCGTCCGACTCATCCGAAAGGATTCTCTGGAACCGGTGGGCGACACCTTCAGCCACACGGACGGCGCCTTCGTCTTTACTCGTGTATCTGATGGCGATTACCTCATCGAAACCCTCGAGACCGAGACGTTAGAGGCGACAAGCACTGAAGTCATCCTTCGCCCGAGACCCAGAAGATCCATTTCTTTCAATGTTTTTATCGACATTCCCTTAAAAAGTGCTCCTGCCAAAACGCCTGCAGGTGTCATCGCCGCGGACGTGGATCTAAACGTTCCAAAAGCGGCGTCTAAACATTATCGAAACGGCACGAAGGCACTGAAGAGCGGTGATTCCGTGAGTGCCGTAGCCGAACTGCGAGAGGCCATTGCTGCCTATCCTAATTACTATGCAGCACGTCTCGACCTGGGGCGCGAATTACGGCTCGAAAAGCGCTTTAAGGAGGCTGAGGATGTTCTCAACCCGCTAGCGCAGATTGCTCCGGGACGGTCTGAGCCGCGATTGGAATACGGGATAGTCCTGCTAGAGCTAAAGCGTCCTGACGAGGCAGCTATAGAGTTGCGCGAGGCGCTTCAACTAGAGGAAGCCAATTGGGCCACGCACCTCTACCTTGGATGGGCGCTCCTTGAATCGCAATTCCAGGAGGCCGAGCCACACTTTAAGCGTGCGCTTGAGCTTGACGAGCGGAAGGCCGCACGCGCACATCTCGCGCTCGCGCGTATTGCTGACGCACAGGGCATGCGCCAATTCGCAATCCAACACCTCGATGCCTATCTCGCTCTCATGCCCGACGCGACTGATGCGGAAGCTGCTCGTAAGCTCGCGGATAAGCTACGACAATAGGCGTCTGAAGAGAAAACCTCGAAAGTTTTACTAGGTGGGCCACCTCCCACGTCAATAATTGCTAGAGACTGCTCGGCGGCTCTCTCTGCTGATGAATGTTGCTTTCAATCTATCTCCTCTTTTCCACTTTAAACCGCTGTGCGAGTCAGAACCGCCAAGCCTGGAATAAAAAGAGTCTGCCGGAATGATCCGGCAGACTCTAAAACACCATGAGGTGAAGTTAAAAGCAGTTAGAAGGAGAAGCGGGCGCCGAGTTGGATAACACGAGACTCGCGAGCCGCTGTAAATTTGCCGAAGTTAGACTTCGCCGGGTCTGTGCCGACTGCTGGAAGCGTCGTATTCAGAGTCGTAAACTGCGTATGATTCATAGCGTTGAATGCTTCAAAGCGCAGTTCCAGACCCGTTGACTCGCTCCACAACTTCGTCTTCTTTGACAGAATCAAGTCCCAGTTGTTAATGCCGTTAGGCACGCGGAACTGATTCACGCCAGCTGTTCCACGACGCGCGCAGGCGAGACTGCCGCAAGCCAAGGTCGCATTTTTGAAAGCCGTCGGATTAAATGCTCGAGTATTATTGGCCCGAGGATCCAGCGGTGTGAACGGATCACCGAGGTCGGCTAGAGAAATAACACCGCCGCCTGTGCCGGTCGTGTTGGATAGGTTGTTCACGAAGAACGTTCTGCCCGACTCTGCTGTGTAGATACCGCCAATGCCCCAACCGCCAAACACCGTGTTGAGGACACCACTATTGAAGCCAAAATGCTTGGCAAGCGGAAGGTCATAGACAAAGCTTCCCGTCAAGCGGTGCGGCACATCATCAGGCGAAAGGGCCTTACCGAAGTTCCGATTAATCGCGTCCAGAGAACCACGATTGGTGTCGGTTCCCGCCGTGTCCGTGAGGGACTTCGAGAAGGTGTAGGCTACCTGGAATAACAACCCGTTAGCATAACGTCTGGAGACGTTCGCTTGCAGTGAGTTGTACCATGAGTTGCCACCTGCAACTTGCGAGGAGATGCCGAGAGCAAAGTCGGAGTTGATACGTCGAGCATTGACGTTGCCGCCCGCCGTGCTCGGCGTTGTGGCACCCGGAGGTGCGGTCACTCCGGCCGGGTACGGGAAGAACCCAGGAACACCCAGCGCATAGTTGACCTGCTCAATAGCGTAGAGCTTGCGGCCTCGATTGCCGACATAGGCGACGCTCGCAACGTAGTTCCTCAAGAAGCTGCGCTCGAGCGTCAAGTTGTACTGGTACGTGTAAGGCGTGCGAATGTGCGGATCAATCGCGCGCGAGGTATTGGCGATCCTGATGGGAGCTACTAAGTTAGTTCTGGTCACGAGACTGACGCCAACGTGTTCCGCTCCCGCGGATATGAACGGGTTGGGAATCGTGGGCCGAGTAAGATCAGTACCGCCGCCGGAGACGTTGTTACCGAACAGCGGGAACGGATCGGGCCCGAAGGGGTTCGCCAGCAGGCCGCCGACTTCCTCAAAATAAGCATTGGTGCCCTGAAAACCTGGAGCGGTCAATTGCTGCAGCGCAGTGTCGCCGACGACTGCGCCGTAAAAGACGCCAAACCCGCCGCGAATCACCGTTTGCTGAGCGCCCATGAGAGAGCGAAGGAAGGACCCCTCGTTCACTTTCGGCGAATAAGCAAAACCGGAGCGCGGTGCCCAATTGTTCAGGTCGCGGTTGACACCGCCAGCCGGAACAACACCGCCAAGGTCTGGATCCGGGTCACCCGGATAAAGCAAACCTTTAGGAGCGCGGAGGCCTGCCGGAACTGTAATAGCCCGTCCCTGAGCGTCACGCAGCTGACCGCTGGCCAAAAGCGTGGACGCCTGACCACGAGCTGCGGCAGTAGGTCGATAGTAGGCAACTCGATTTCCCTTATCAGTTAAAGGCCCGACATATTCCCAACGTAAGCCTAGGGAAAGGGTTAGGGTGTCTGTAAAGCGCCAGGTGTCCTGGCCGAAAGCTGCTCCTCCAAATTGGCGGAAGTCACGCTCTCCATTTGACCCAAACTGAATGTATCCTGGCGAGTTTCCGATCAGGAGGTCAGCCAGGTCGTTGCCGGTGGTATTAGCGTCTTCTTGCGAGCCATAACCGATGATCCCCTGGTTAATGAAAAGAAAGGCTGTGTCTTGCAGGTACTTCGTACCATCGATGCCAAACTTGAAGCGGTGGTCGTTTCGGGCCCAACTCAGCGAATCCTGAATCTGGAAATTCGATGAGTAACGCGTTTGCGGCCCCTGGAACGTATTTCCGAGTCTAATGCCACGATCATCGAGAAAGATGAACGGTGGCCCAGCAGATGCCGGACTAGCCACAAAATTGGCCGTGAAGCCGATTTGCGCCGGAGTGGTCTTATTGACAGGCGCAAGACTCGGTTGACCATTACGTGCATATCCCGCTAAGAAGGAATTAACCACGTTTGGCGAGAACGTGAAGGTGTGGCGCAACACTGCGTTGTAGGTTTTGCGTAGGTCAACCGAGGCGAACCCGGGAACATTAGCGCCGTTGGTAGTGGGGAAGAACGGGAACGGGCTCTGGGTCGCAATATTGTACCGACTAAAGGTAAACCCTACGGTCTGCCTCTCGGTGTTCCAGGGATCAACACGGAACGTGAGTTGATCGAAGTTTGAGACCTCAGGAGCACCCACGGTGGCACTGCCACTGGCGTTACCGGTCGGGATAAATCCGATGTAATACTGACCAATCGGGCTAAAGCGAGAAGTCGGGATTTGCTGTCTGATTGTTGAGCCTGAGCTTGAAATGATTGGAAAAGGCGCTCCTGTCGCAGGATCGAGAAGCGGCTTGGAAGCGGCACGGGTGAAAATGCCCGCCTTCTCTTCAGCCGATGGAAGATTAGAAAGCGTAAGCGTTGAAACAATCAACTGACGACGCCCTTCATAATCCGCGAAGAAGAAAGCTTTGTTCTTGCCGCTAATTAGAGAACGGCCTCCTTCACCAAAATGTGGGAGATAGATCGGACCGCCGATGTTGCCGCCGAATTCTTTACGCTCAAAGCGGCGACGGAAATCATCGACGGTTCCTTCACGCGGCTTTTGATTCGCATTCTGGTCGAAGAAGCGAGCGGCCGAGAGCACGGTTGGCCGGTAGAAGGCGCGAACATTACCGTGAAAGTCGTTAGTGCCGCTCTTGGTCACTACGTTGATGACAGCACCTGAGTTGCGGCCAAATTCGGCCTCGTAGTTAGAGGTTAAAAGTCTAAACTCTTGAACGGAATCCGGGCGAGGCTGAGCGCCCGTCTGGCCGCCAACAGCGATTTCATTATTATTCGAGCCATCGAGCTGGAAGTTGTTCTCGACAGAGCGCGCGCCGTTAACACGAATGACACCGGTCGACGTGGTCGTGACTCCTGGCTGGCCGAGCGCGAGGTCAAGAATGTTACGACCGTTCAAAGGCAAAGACAATATGCGGACGCCCTCGACGCTCGTACCGCGCGTTCCTGATTCTCTATCAAGCAGCTCTTGCGCCGCACTGACCTCGACCGTCGCAGTCGTGCCTGCGACGCCGAGCTGAACAGGGTCGAGCCGAATGTTACGGTTTGGCTCGACTCTTACATTGCTGATCCTGGCTTCGGCAAAACCGGTTGCCGTGATAACCACATCATAGCTCGCAGGTTCGACTTCGAGCAGTTGATACTCTCCGCTTTCGTTGGCCGTAACGACGCGGATCTCCTGATTCCTGGCAACGTTAATTAGTGTGACTGTTGCACCGGCGACAGCCGCTCCGGCGGGATCGGTAACCGCGCCATTGATTGTGCCACGCGTACCTTGAGCGAAGGTCATACTCGTTGCGGCTATCGTAAAACAGATGGCCGCAAGAAAGCCCAGACCGAATCGCTTATAGTGCCGAAGCGAAGGCTCTTTAGCTCCAAACTCAAATTTATTCATTATCAATTCTCCTGTTAGGCTAGCTTCGTTGTTGAAATGGGATAGCAAGTGTCGCCAAAAATGGGAAACCTGAGAGTTAACGCTCCAGCAATCGCTGCAAATACCATTCCGAGATATGGGCACGCTAACAATACTGGTATTTTCAAGATTTTGAGCTATGTCGGTATACTGAGGCAGAATGTCTTATCCAATTTTGCCTAGATATGTCCAAAGATTTGGATACCTTTTTTGGTGGCTCGACGCAACTATCTTAGCCCTGTGGCTTGTGGACTGAGGACGAGAAGATGCCAGCGTTGGAAGGTACTGATTGTATCGTTCGGCATTAGCCGCACGTAGGCAGTTTCAAGGAAGAGCTTTTCCGGACTGCTCCATTCAAGTCGAATAATCGGATTGAAAGATGCCGGTATCGCCGACTCTGCCGGGCGCGTCTCCACTGCTTTACTCTCGTTGTTTTCGTTCTTCTTCTTGCCGCCTGCACTCCTCTCCTCATAACCCCTCGAAGCAGCGATTAACGCATCGCGCAACCTGATACGCGCCTGGGTTGGTTTGTTTGAGGTGGCGTCATAGATCATGACGTCGGTATCGAAGGCGTCGGCAATCTTCGACGAGTCTGGACACCAAGCCGGCAGGGCTTCGGTTAGCTCGTCATCAAGCAAACGTTCCTTGCCGTCCAGCGTGATTAAACGCGGGCGACCCACCGGTAACTTAAATTGCTTTTCCCGCGCGTCCCATTCGCTTTCCTTGCACGCTAATGCCACCAGCGGATGATTGTCCGGCGCCCAGGAAGCATAGAAGTAAATTAGACCTTCACGCGAAGTCAGTGGCTTCAGATCATAACCGTCACGATTGCAGATGTAGATCTGCTCAGTACTGAAAAGCGGCACGGCCGGAAAAGCCGGAGCGATCGAAGGCAGCGGCGTAGCTTCCCCGACTTCCCCGGGAATCGCCATGTCTGGCGGGATGGCGCCTGGAGGCGTTGGCGTTGGCGTAGGTTTCACACCCTTGTGCGCAATGAAAGTCATGAAGTTTCCATCGGGCGACCACGCCACAGTTTCCGGAAAGACACAGGCAAGATCGGGTGGCGTCAAGTTTCGCAGAAACCTGCCATCGGCCGAATACATATCGACGTGAAATTCCTGGCTCGGCTCATCCGCGATTCCATAAAGCGCGAGGGCTCGCTGGCCGTCGGGCGAACGCACAGTGCGCACGAGCGCATCGTTTTGTCTTCGGGTATTGAAATCAGTTTGAATTGCCTCGATTTTATCGTCAGCATTTTCATTGATGACTTCGGCGGGTATGGCGACATCTGACTCGAAGCGATATGCCAGGCGCTGTGCCGGAACGTCACGCAAGACGAGCGGGCGCACGTCCTGCCTTTGCGTGATTGAAGTGCACGACACAACCAGTAAGGTCAGCATTGCCAGGCTTGTGATTATTAGTGGCGACGTCTTCTTGTCTTTACTGTTGAAGAAAGAGATAGCGACGAAAAGTTTTTTGTCCTTGCGCTGCTCTATTAACGCAGCAGATTGTTTCGTCGTGGAAGATTCGGTCAAGTCGATCAGGCCTCTGGTTTGCTTGCTAGCCAGCGATGATAAAAACGCGCCAATGTTAAAGTCAATGAAGTCGTGGTCCTCTCTCGGACTGCAGCCATCGCTCCTTAGCGGGCCTTGCGAATCCGGGAGCAAGACACTTCTCTAGCGGCCGTAAACAAGCTCACGTGAAAGTGCGGGGTTCAGAGCCAGGAGCGCGCGAATTGTATTCCTTGGTGACAGATGATCGTCATCGCCTTCGTCCTGTTCGACACAATTATGTTCCAGAGAACGCGATAACCTTCTGGGCAATGGCTCATAACTTGGGGCGCTGGCCACATAAAAGCGCGCAGCCAATGCCCCTACCAGATCGCATGTCAACTCCTCGGCCCTCTGGTCGTGAATCTTCATTCCAGTGAGTTTCGAAGCATGATTCCCCACCGCTCGAAACAGCAGGTTGAGACTGTCTTCGTTTCCATCGGCGATATGCACTAGCTCGTGAGCCAGAACACTGATTATTCCCTCGTCTGAGGGCAAGCCGGCGAGGAATATCGTGCCGAATACGATGGTGTGCGGGTTCCTTAGAAACACGGAAGCATTATCTCGTGAATCCATGTCGGGTCGAATATTCCTGACGGCTTCCACGCGGGCAATCGCGCGTTGCAATCTTGCGTCGTAGCCCTGCGGGTTGCGAAAACCGTAATCCCTCGCCAGTCGTTTGAGCGATAGCACCACCATGCCCTTCGCGATTGTTAGTAAACGTTGAGCTCGTTTGGCGCCGGCTACCGCTTCCGGACTTTGCACGGACAGTGACGGTCGCGCCTGCATGTCGTCTATCGGCACACTGGCCTTCGGGTCGCTTAGTCGCTCTGTACAGACTGCCACACTCGCCATCTCCGCCAACTCGCGCGCCTCCGGAGACAACGATTCTCGTGAATGACTTGTAAGCGAGGCAGGCCGTTCGGCCCTCTGTTTAGGTTTCTTCTGAGCGAATGCACCGGGACTATCGCCGCCGAGTGTGAAGATAATAAAAAAAGTGGCAAGGGCACTAACCAGGACACTGTAGGTTCTGGGTGCAGCGAATTGTTTGATCATTCGTCTCGATTTCCCGTCCCTCATCACCCTTCTAACGCTCACTTCCCACTTCGGTCTTTGCGTCTCTTCCGTTCTAAATCTTTTAGCAGCCGGACTTATCAACGATCGCGCCATTCGGGCTTTCGCTTCTCGATGAAAGCATTGATGCCTTCGTTTGCATCGTAAGTTTTCATCAGCTCATGCAGATACATGTCTTCCACTTCCTTCAGCGCTGAATCTAATGACCGCCCGCGGCCGAGGTCGATTGCTCTTTTAGTGAGCTCAAGCGCGGCTGCCGAAAGACTTCGAAGACCGACAAGTAGTTCAGATGTTTTTTGCTCAAGCTCGTTGCCCGGCAAGACATAATTCACCAAACCCAGCCGCGCCGCTTCGGGCGCCTCGATAAGCTCGCCCGTGAGTATTAACTCGCGCGCGCGCTTATCGCCGATAACCAGCGGCAACAACACAGCGGCTACTGGAGGAAAGACTCCGAGCTTAATTTCAGGTTGTCCAAAGCGCGCGCGCTCACTGGCGATAGCTATATCGCAAGCGGCCACGAATTCGCA
>Ga0137372_10002478_pt1 | contig 17826 bp, 21 predicted proteins | sample SagtaG_6_FD_104911 | JGI IMG/M metagenome (GOLD analysis project Ga0137372, IMG submission 104911) | Vadose zone soil microbial communities from Sagehorn Ranch, Mendocino, California, USA - Sage1_R_60_16 metaG | ecosystem: Environmental > Terrestrial > Soil > Vadose zone | place: USA...
CACAGCCACGCGCTCGACATGATCCTCACCGGTCGCGGCGTCTCGGGTGAGGAGGCGCTGGGCATGGGCCTCGCCAACCGGCTCGTCGAGCCGGGCGCCGCGCTCGACGGCGCGGTCGCACTCGCGCACGAGCTGGCGCGGCTCCCGCAGGTCTGCCTGCGCAGCGATCGACGGTCCAGCTACGAGCAGTGGGCGCTCCCGCTCGACGCCGCGTTGCGCAACGAGTTCGAGCTCGGCGTCGCGACGGTCGCGTCGGGCGAGACGCTCGACGGAGCGTCGCGCTTCGCGTCCGGCGCGGGACGCCACGGCGCGCCGGCGTCGTAGGGCGCGGACATAGACTCGCAACGAGGCTGTATCGACGAAGGGACGCGGTCATGACTGACGGTTCCAGCCCGGCCACTGTCGCCGACCTCATGAGCACTCCGGTCGTCACCGCGAGCCCCGTGGAGACGCTCGCCGAGGCGGCGGGACGGATGCGCGAGAAGCACGTCGGATCGGTCGTCGTCGTGCAGGACGACAAACCTGTCGGCATCCTGACCGAGCGTGACATGATCCGCATCGCCGCCGCCGGCGTCGAGACCGGCACCGCCAGCGTCTCGGAGTGGATGACCCCGAACCCGGACTCGGTGGGCCCGGATGTTCCCGCCGGCGAGGCGTTCGCGAGCCTCTCCGAGCACGGGTACCGGCACATCCCGGTCGTGGATGGCACGCAGCTCGTCGGCCTCGTGTCGATGCGCGACCTCATGCGCATCGCGCAGGTCCAGCCCGTCGAGCTGCCTGCGGCCGAGATCCCGAAGGGCCTCGAGGGCGTCGTCGTCGCCGACACGACGATCGGCGACGTGCGGGGCCTCGAGGGCTTCTACCACTACCGGCAGTACAACGCGATCGAGCTCGCGGAGAAACGCACCCTCGAGGACGTGTGGTACCTGCTGTTCGAAGGCGAGCTCCCGTCGCTGCGCCGGCGCGACGAGTTCATCGACGAGTTGAGGCCGCTGCGCGAGATCCCCGTCGAGGTGAAGGAGCTCCTCCCGCAGGCTGCCGCCCTGGGCGGGCCGGAGGCGCCGCCGCTCGACATGCTCCGCACGACCTACTCGATGATGGCTGTCGATCTCGACTTCCGGCCGTGGCTCGACATCGGCCGCGGGGAGCTCCACGCGCAGGCGCTACAGACGTGCGCGGTCGTGCCGACGCTGCTGACCGCGCTGTACCGCCTGAAGCACGGGTTCGACCCGATCGACCCGCACCCCGACCTGCCGTACGCCGCGAACTATCTGTACATGATGCAGGGTGAGGTCCCGAAGCCCGAGTACGCGCGGGCGGTCGAGCAGTACCTCATCTCGACGATCGACCACGGGTTCAACGCGTCGACGTTCACGGCCCGTGTCATCACGTCGACGGGCGCGGATCTCGGGTCGGCCGTGGTCGGGGCCATCGGCGCGTTGTCGGGACCGCTGCACGGCGGTGCCCCGAGCCGCGCCCTCGACATGCTCGACGCCATCGGCACGGAGGACAAGGCCGAGCCGTGGCTGCGCGACGCCGTCGAACGCGGCGACCGGCTGATGGGGTTCGGCCACCGCGTCTACAAGACCGACGACCCTCGGTCGACCATGCTGCGCGGGATCGCGCAGCGACTCGGTGGGTCCAAGGTCGAGCTGGCCGAGGCGATCGAGCGGAAGGGCATCGAGGTGCTGGCCGAGATGAAGCCGGGCCGGCAGCTGTACACGAACGTCGAGTTCTACGCCGGCGTGGTCATGGACACGTGCGGGGTGCCGCGCGAGATGTTCACGCCGACGTTCGCGTCGAGCCGCGTGATCGGCTGGTGCAGCCACGTGCTCGAGCAGTCGGCCGACAACCGGCTGATCCGCCCCAGCGCCAACTACGCCGGCCCGCCGCCTCCTCAGCCGGTGCCCGACCCGGAGTAGCCGAGAGTCCATGGCTGGTCACGTCGAGCCTGTGCCCGAAGGTGTGAGCACTGTGACCCCCCGCCTGGTGTTCGACCACGCCGCCGCCGCGATCGAGTTCTGCCGCGATGCGTTCGGGGCCGAAGTCCCCTTCGAGCCGCACACGGGCCCTGACGGCAAGGTCGTGCACGCCGAAGTCCGGATCGGCGACTCGGCTGTGCATGTGACCGACGAAGGCGACGACGGAAACGGCGTAGCGCCGACGTCGGTCGACGGGCGCGTCACCGCCGTGATGGCGATCACCGTTCCCGACGTCGATCAGCTCTGGAACCGCGCGGTGGCGGCGGGGTGCGAGGTCATCTACCCGCTCGCCGACCAGTTCTACGGCGATCGTGGCGGTCGGCTCTGTGACCCGTTCGGTCACCAGTGGATGCTGAGTATGCACATCGAGGACGTCGATCGAGACGAGATGGACCGCCGAATGCGTGCGTGGTCCGAAGAGCAGACCTGACTGCTTCAGGCGATGACGCTGAGACGCCGTGAGCGTCGAGTCGCCATGAGGCTGCTCGTCGACACGACGCCGTTGCGGGTGTCCCGCGACTTCCGCCGGTTGTGGATCGGCCAGGCGATCTCCTTGTTCGGCACGATGGTCACGAGCGCCGCGTTGCCGTTCCAGGTGTTCGACCAGACCGGCTCGTCGCTGGCCGTCGGGCTCCTTGGCGCGGCGCAGCTCGGTCCATTGCTGGTGTGCGCCGTCGTCGGCGGCAGCTTCGCCGACCGGATCGACAAGCGCCGCCTGATCGTGATCGTCACGACCGCATCGCTCATCTGCTCGGCAACGCTGGCTCTCAACGCGAGCCTGGACCATCCCCAGCTGTGGCTGCTGTACGTCGTCGGAGCCGTCGCCAGCGGCGTGACGGCCGTGAGCTTCGCCGTACTGCGCTCCATGCTGCCGCTGCTGCTCGAGCAGGACCTGCGGCCCGCCGGATACGCGCTGCAGTCCATGTACACGTCGTTCGGCTGGATGGCCGGTCCCGCCGTCGCCGGCCTTCTCATCAGCGGCTTCGGACTCACGAGCGCGTACACGGTCGATGTCGCCACCTTCGTCGTCGCGCTCGTCGCGTTCCGAGGCATCGCGCCGTCGCCTCCGATCGCCGGCACGGCCGGTTCGGCTACGACGTTGCTGGCCGCCGGCCTGCGGTTCCTGCTCGGCCATCCAGTCATCCTGAGCGTCTTCGCCATCGACATGACCGCGATGGTGTTCGGGATGCCACGGGCCTTGTTCCCCGCGCTCTCGGAGCGGCTCGGCGGCGGGGCCGTGCTCTATGGGTTTCTGCTGTCGTCGGTGGCCGCGGGAGCGTTCGTGGCCTCGGTCGCGAGTGGCTGGACGACGCGAGTTCGACGCCAAGGGCGATCCCTGCTGATCGCAGTTGCCGTCTGGGGCGTGTGCATCGCCGCCGCGGGCCTGACCCGTCAGACGGTCGTCGTGCTGACGATGTTCGCATTGGCCGGCGGTGCCGACATGATCTCGGGCGTCTTCCGCTCCAGCATCGCGGCCAACCTGACGCCCGACGACATGCGCGGCCGGGTGAGTGGCGTCGAGTTCGCGGTGTACGCGGGAGGTCCCGTCCTCGGCGACGTCGAGTCCGGCGTCGTGGGCGGCCTCGCCGGCGTGCCGTTCGCCATCGTGTCCGGCGGCGTCGCGTGCGTGATGGCTGCCGGCGTCTTCGCCGCCAAGGTGCGCGGCCTCGCGACCCACCGGACGTCCAACACCATGCACGCGAACCCACCGGCGCCCTGAGCCGAGTGCCCGGGGAGGGATTCGAACCCCCACGCTCCCGAAGGAGCAGAGGCTTTTAAGGCCCCCGCGTATCGCCAGTTTCGCCACCCGGGCGTCACCGCAACGCTAGGCGGCGGTGCGGCGGCGGGCCGCCGGCTCGACTGCCGACGGGCCCGCCGCACACGCGCGTCTTACGAACCGGGGATCTTCGGGACCGTCACCCCGCTCGGCAGATTCTCTGCGACGCAGTTCTGCACGGTGTAGTTCACGTACTTCGTGGTCGCATCGGCGAAGGCTTGCGCCTGGTCCTGGATCGCCTGGGTGTCAGTGTTGGCGATGGCCTTGTAGTACTTGGCGAGCGTCTTGAGCGTGCTCTTGATCTCGCCCTTTGCCTTCTTCGCGGCCTTGGTCAACGCCTTGCTGTAGTTCTTCGCATTCTGTCGGCCACCGGCCGCGGTGGGATCCGACGACGGATCGATCTTGATGTCCGTCAAGAGCTTGCACAGCTTGCTCTTGGCCGGCGCTGGCGGAGCGGCACCCGCTGGCGCCACCAGGAGGGCTCCGGAGGCAGCGATCGCAGCCACGCACAGCCCGATGATCAACTTGCGCATTTCTCTACTCCCCTTGTTGGGCGACGTACAGAGAATGACGAGGGCAGGGCTGGCGCGCCTGAGTAGCGGATACTCAGGTTTTGCGGGGTTGTCCGGTTTAGGCCGCTTGCGGCTGGTCGACGGCGGGCGCGGCCGCCTCGGCCAGGACGGGGCGCAGGTGGGCCGCCGCCTCGTCGGCGAGGCGGTTGACGACCAGGACGCCCTCGACCATGTCGGTGGTGACGTCGGCGACGGGACGGCCCTTGAGCTGCACCGACACGACGGACCCGCCCGGGTAGCGGCGCACAGTGCGGTGGGCGCCGGCGAGCCGGGGTGGGCACCGGAACGCCGGCACCTCGAGCCCGGCGGCCCGCGCCGCGGCCCCCAGGCGACGCGCGGCCTGGCTGAAAAGGAGAGCGCCCGCTTCCACACGACCAGGATCCCACGAGGGTGTGACAGCTACCGCGGGGGCAGGATGAGGCCGTGGCGGTGTACGTCGGGACATCGGGCTGGCAGTACCGCGACTGGCGGGGCTCCTTCTATCCCACCCGCCTGGCCCAGAGCCGATGGCTCGAGCATTACGCGGCGAACTTCGCCGTCGTCGAGGTCAACAACACCTTCTACCGGCTCCCCGAACGGTCGACGTTCGAGGAGTGGGCCGCCCGCACGCCGACCGACTTCGTCGTCGCCATGAAGGCGAGCCGCTATCTCACCCACATCCGGCGGCTCAAGGAACCCGCCGAGCCCGTCGCCCGCATGCTCGACCATGCGGGCGGGCTCGGGCGCAAGCTCGGGCCCGTCCTCGTTCAGCTGCCGCCGAACCTCCGGGCCGACCCCGAACGTCTCGCCGACACCCTCGCCCGGTTCCCCCACCGTGTGCGCGTCGCGGTCGAACCCCGCCACGAGTCGTGGTTCACGGACAACGTGTACCGCGTGCTGAACGAGCACAACTCGGCGCTGTGCCTCACCGACCGGGCCCGCCAGCGCGGCCCCGTCGTGCGCACCGCCGACTGGTACTTCCTGCGCTTCCACGAGGGCGTCGCCCGGCCGCGGCCCTGCTACGGCGACCAGGCGCTCGCGGGCTGGATCGACCGGCTCGCCGCAGAGTGGCCCGGCACCGGCGATGGCTACGTGTTCTTCAACAACGACCATCGAGCGTGCGCCGTGCGTGACGCCGCCCGCTTCGCCGTCCTCGCCGGGCGGGCGGGGCTCGGCCCGACCCGGGCGCCCAATCCCTCCGACGTGCACGTCCGCGGTCGATAGCGTCGCCCGGTGATCCCGGTCCGGCGCAGTCCGCACGACCGCGAGATCGTCCGGTTGGCGCTGCCGGCGTTCGGGGCGCTGGCGGCCGAGCCGCTCTACATCCTCGTCGACACCGCGATCGTCGGGCACCTGGGCACGAACCCGCTGGCCGGGCTCGCGGTCGCCGGGACGGTGCTGACGGCCACGTTCGCGATCTTCAACTTCCTCGCGTACTCGACGACCGGCGCCGTCGCCCGCCAGGTCGGCGCGGGCAACCGGCGCGCTGCTGCCGAACAAGGTGTCGACGGCTTCTGGCTGGCGGCCGGGCTCGGCGTCGGGCTCACCGTGCTCGGCCTCGCGCTCTCGCCGCTGATCGTCGACGCCATGGGCGCGTCGAGTCACGTCCACCCCTTCGCCGACACGTACCTGCGCATCAGCATCCTCGGCGCGCCCGCGCTCCTCATCACGCTCGCCGGCGCCGGCTACATGCGCGGCCTGCAGGACACCCGCGCCACATTGCTGATCGCGCTGGCAGCGAACGCCGCCAACATCGTGATCGAGGTGGCCTTCGTGTACGGGCTCGACCTCGGGATCGCCGGGTCGGCGTGGGGCACGGTGCTGGCCCAGTACGGCGCCGCAATGGCGTACATCGTCATCGCCGCCCGCATCGTCCGCCTCGAGCACGCGTCGGTGCGACCGCAGGCAGCGGGAATCCGGGGCACGGCGCGGGTCGGTGGCCGGCTCGTGATCCGCACCGGCTCGCTGCTGGCAGCCTTCCTTGCCGCCACCGCGATCGCGTCGCGCATCGGCGACGACGACGTGGCCGCTCACCAGATCGCGTTCCAGGTGTTCCTCTTCCTCGGGTTGTCGCTCGACGCGCTGGCGATCGCCGGGCAGGCCATGGTCGGCCGGTTCCTCGGCGCCGAGGACTCCTCGGAGGCGCGCGCCGCGGCGCGGCGCATGCTCGAGTGGGGCGTGACGGTGGGCGTCGTGTTCGGCGTGGGTCTCGCGGTGCTTCGCCCTCTGATCGTGCCGTTGTTCACACCGGACGCCGACGTGCAGGACCTCGCTCTGCAGGTGTTGCTCATCGTTGCCGTGCTCCAGCCGCTGAACGCGATCGTGTTCGTGCTCGACGGCATCCTCATCGGCGCCGGCGACGTGTCCTATCTGGCCGCGGCGATGCTCGTCGCCACGCTCGGCGTGTTCGCGCCCGCGGCGGCGGCCGTGCTCGTGCTCGACGGTGGGCTTCTGTGGCTGTGGGGCGCGCTGGCGCTCTGGATGGTCGCCCGCGGCGTCGGCATGGCGGTCCGATTTGTCGGTTCCCGGTGGCAGGTCACCGGCGCGGTCCGAACGGCCTGATCAGGCCGCGTTTGCACCGCCCGTCCCGACGCGGTTTCCTCTCGGAATGCCCGACCCGTGGGACCAGCAGGCGCCGACGGTGCGTCTTCGAGAGCCCGACGGTCTCGACGTCGAGGCGCCGTCGCAGAGCACCGACCTCGTGCCGGTACCCCAGCGCGACGTCCCCGAAGACGATTCGTCCCTCCGTGACGGCGACGTCGACGCGTGGGGTCGCAGCGAGCGGCTACGCGAGATCGCCCGGATGATCGACGACCCGATGTACCGACACTGGTTCCGCGTCGAGTGGGAGGGCCTCGAGCACATCCCCCGCGAGGGTGGCGCGCTCCTGGTTGCAAACCACGCCGCCGCGATCCCGTCGGACGCGCCCGTGATCATGCACGGCATCGAGACCGAGATCGAGCGGCCCGTGTACGGCCTCGCGGAGAACTTGCTGCGCGCGCTCCCCTTGCTCGGGACGCTCTGGTCGCGAGTCGGCGGCGTCGCTGCGCATCCCGACAACGCATACCGGCTGCTTCACGACGAGAAGCAGCTCGTCCTCGTGTTTCCCGAGGGGACGAAGGGCACGGGCAAGCTCTACCGCGACCGGTACAAGCTGAACCGGTTCGGCCGGGGCGGGTTCGTCGACATCGCCATGCGCTCCGGCGTGCCAGTCGTCCCGATCGCGGTGGTCGGCGCCGAGGAGTCGATGCCGATCGTGTTCAAGAGCGCGCGCCTGGCGAAGCTGCTCAACATCCCGTACTTCCCCATTACACCCCAGATGCTGATGTTCGGGCCCGCCGGCCTCCTCGTGTACTTCCCCTCGAAGTTCAAGCTGCGCGTCCTGCCGCCGGTCCACTTCGACATCCCCGCCGACCAGGAGCGCTACTCCCGCAGCCGGGTCATGGAAGAGGGCGAGGCGATCCGCGAGCAGATCCAGCACGCGCTCTACGACATGTTGCGCTCCCGCCGCAGCGTCTGGACGGGATAGTCCCGTGCGGGTGCTCGTCACGGGCCTCGGCACGTTCTGGGGCAGCCGTCTCGCCCAGGAGCTCGAGGCGCGCCCCGATGTCGAGATCATCGTCGGCGTCGACACCACCGAGCCCGTCCTGCCGCTCGAGCGCACCGAGTTCGTGCGGGCGGACTCGTCGTACTCGATCCTCCAGCGGATCGTCCACGCCACGCAGGTGGACACGATCCTGCACACCCACCTGATCGTCGACTCGACCAAGCTCACCGGCCGGGCCATGCACGAGATCAACGTCATCGGGACGATGAATCTGGTGGCGGCGGCGGGGACCGCCGACAGCCCGGTCCGCAAGATCGTGGTGAAGAGCTCCACGCTCGTGTACGGCTCGAATTACCAGGATCCTTATTTCTTCCGGGAGGAGACGCCACGGACCCGGGGCGCGCAGACAGGCATCGAGCGGTCGCTGCTCGAGTGCGAGTCGTTCGTGCGCGATTTCGCCGAGGACAACCCACACGTGCTCGTGACCATGCTGCGGTTCTCGAACGTGCTCGGCGACCACATGCAGACGCCGTTCGCGCACGCGCTGCGCATGCCCATGGCCCCTGAGGTCTTCGGGTTCGACCCCCGACTCCAGTTCACCCACGAGGACGACGTCGTGAACGCGCTCATGTACGCGACCACCCACGACGTCCCGGGGATCTACAACGTCGCCGGCGACGGCATGGTCACGTGGAGCGAGGTGTGCCGGATCCTGGGGAAGAACCGGTTGCCGCTGCCGCCTCTCCTCACGAACCCTGCCGCCGGACCGTTGCGGGCGCTGCGCGTGCTCGACCTGCCGCCCGAGATGCTGGCGCTCCTTCGTTACGGCCGCGGCGTCGACAACTCCCGGTTCAAGCGGGCGGGCTTCGGGTACAAGTTCACGACCGCCGGAACGGTCAACGCGTTCGCCCGCAACCTCCGCCTCGAGCGCGCAGTCGGGTCGACCAGTCCGGAGTACACGTACGATCCCGATGTCGAGACGTTCTTCCGGCACTCGCCCGCGGTCGCGCGAGACCGCGGGTAACGGCGTTGCCCCTCCACGTCGAGCAGCGCGATCGCGTCGCGGTCCTCACGCTCGACGAACCCGACCGCCGCAACGCCCTGACCGCGGAACTCGTCGGCGAGATCGTCGCTGCCGTCGACCGGCTCGAGGACGACGAGGGCATCGGCGCGCTCGTCGTGACCGGCGCGCCGCCGGCGTTCTGCTCCGGCGCCGACGTCGGCAGCCTGGCCGCGGCGTCGTCGGCTCCGCCGACCGACGCCGCAGGAGCCGGAGCTCGCGACGACGACCAGAGAAAGACTCTGAGCGGCCGGACGGAGAGCCAGCAGGGCGGGGACGAGGGTCTGCCGTCGATCTACGAGGGCTTCCTGCGCTTCTATCGGTGCACGCTCCCAACCGTGGCGGCGGTGAACGGCCCCGCCGTCGGCGCGGGCGTGAACCTCGCGCTCGCCTGCGACATCCGCGTCGCGAGCCCTGAGGCCCGTTTCGACTGCCGCTTCGCCCGAATCGGGTTGCACCCTGGCGGCGGGCACACGCGGCTGCTCACCGAGGCGGCTGGCCCGCAAGCGGCGGCGGCGATGGTGCTCGCGGGCGAGGCGCTCGACGGCGACCGGGCGGCCGAGGTCGGCTTGGCGTGGCGGTGCGTCGACGCCGGCGCGCTGCTCGACGAGGCGACTCGCCTCGCGGACCGCGCCGCCGACCTGCCGCGTGAGCTCGCCCGGCAGGTGAAGGCGTCGCTGCGCGAGACGCCGCGGCTCGCGACGCTCGACGACGCCGTCGCGCTCGAGCTCGAGCGTCAGCGCTGGAGCCTCGAACAGGGGTTCTTCGCCGAGCAACGCGCGAAGGCCAAAGCTCGACGCGGCGCGTCGTGACCACACCGGTGCTCGCGGCAAGGGCGCCCGCACAGCTGGTCTTCGGCCTGCGCCCGCCTGCGTAGTGGAGCTGAACACCGCGCTCATCTATCTGGCGCTGATCGTGATCAGTCTCATCTGGGCAACGGTGGAGCAACCGCGCCGAACGCGCCGGAGGTTCCAGACGTTGCAGGATTGCGGCGGTCGAGAGGTGACGATCGGTGTACGGGGGACCCCCTCAACTTCCGCTTTGTCTTTCCTGTAACCGGGGTCGCTCGGAAGGTGATTGCAGTCGAGGGCGCCTTATGGCTCGAGTTCTCGCTGCTCTCGGACGTCGATGAATCCACGGCGGCATGGTTCACCCTGGCAGAGATCGCGAACAGCGGAGGCATCTCCGTCGAGCGGGTCGAATGGATCGAGGTGCCCGGTCGCCGCCGCGTCCACTTCTACGGAACGCGCTGACTCACCGCGCCGTGAACGTGCCGTTTGCCTTCAGCGTTGGCCGCCGCAGGTCGTTCGCTCATTCAGACGGCGTCGAGCCGGTGTCGCGGCGCTGGCCGAACTGTGAGACGAGCCGGGCGATCAACGTCACGAGGAAGATCTGGCCGAGCACGGCCTCCAGCACCGACAGGCTCCGACCGAGATCCCCGCGGGACACGAAGTCGCCGAAACCGACGGTCGTGAGGGATGCGTAGCTGAAGTAGAGATAGTCGAACTGGTCGACGACGGCGTTGTTGGCGAAGAACGGTGGATCGACCCGCCCGATGAGCGCGTACAGGAAGCCGAACACCATGCCGATGAGCATGTACGCGCACACCGCGCCGAGGATCGTCGAGACCTGCACCTCCGGGTGCCGGAGGATCCGGTTGATGATGACGACCGGTGTGATGCTGACCAGCAGCGCGTAGATCAGAAAGATCGAGCCGGAGAATGCCTCGGTATCCAGGGCCGATTCGAAGATCACGATCGCGAAGGCGACGACCAAACCGACGACCGCCGCCCGCATCAGCCGCGGACGAGCCCGTGACGCGTATAGCGCGAGGAGGAGCATCGTACCGACGGCGAGCGCGACGACGAGTCGCGACCAACGGGCGGGGTCGACCTGCGACAGCAGCACGAACGTCAGGACGATGATCCCGAGTAGGAGACCGTACGCATCCTCCGTGGAGAACCGCGGGGTGCTGCTCCGCGATGCGCGTTCGCTCAGGTGAGGAACCGCCTCGTGATCTCGTCGCGGCGCACCGCCCACTCCTCGGAGGTGATCGCGTAACGGACGTGGTCCTCCCACACCCCACGGATCTGGAGGAACCGCTCCGCAACGCCCTCCTCGCGCAGCCCGAGCTTCTCGGCCACGCGACGGCTGGCGGCGTTCCGAGGGACGATGGCGGCTTCGATGCGGTGCAGGTGCAGCTCCTCGAAGCCGTGCCGCAGGATCACGGCGACGCCTTCGGGAATCAGGTTCTGCCCCGCGTGCATCGCGTCGACCCAGTAGCCGACGAAGGCCGACTGGAACGGCCCCCGCTGGACACTGCCGAGACTCACCTCGCCGATGAGTGACCCGTCCAGCAGGAACAGCCCGAAGCCGTACGCGGAGTCGAAATGGCGCTGGCGCTCCCACGCGCCGCACCGGGCTCGGAACGCCTCGGGGTCGGTGACGGGGTCGGGGCTGCCGGGGTCGGCGAGGGGTTCCCACGGCTCGAGCCAGTCGCGGCTGCGCGTGCGCACGTCGCGCCAGGCGTCGAAATCGCTCCCCCGGAGCGGGCGCAGCTCGACGCGGGGCCCGGTGAGGATCGTGGGTTTGACGTTCCGCACGCTCGTCATGACGAAGTGAACGGTAGCGTGATCCGCGGCGACGGCGACTGGAGGATATGTGCCCGAGGCCCCCGCGAGCGCCGACGACCGCCTCGTGTGGATCGACCTCGAGATGACCGGCCTCGACCTGGAGCGCCATCGCATCGTCGAGATCGCGGTTCTCGTCACCGACGCGCAGCTCGAGGTGCTCGCCGACGGCCTCGACCTCGTCGTGCACCAGCCGCCGGCCGCGCTGGCCGAGATGGACGACTTCGTGCGCAAGATGCACACGAAGTCGAGCCTGCTCGGCGAGATCGAACGGTCGTCGCTCTCCCTCGAGGACGCCGGCAAGCAGGCCATCGAGTACATCGCCCAGTTCGTACCCGAGCCCGCCACCGCTCCGATGTGCGGCAACTCCATCGGTGTCGACCGCCGCTTCCTCGATCGGTACCTCCCGGATCTCGACCGCTACCTGCACTATCGCAGCATCGACGTGTCGTCGATCAAGGAGCTGTGCCGTAGGTGGTACCCGGCCGCGTACAAGAAGCGGCCGAGTAAGACCGAGGCGCACCGTGCGCTCGACGACATCAAGGAGTCGGTCGCCGAGCTCCGCTACTACCGCGACACGATCATGCGACCGTCGGGCGAGGTGAAGGACGCGCCAAAGGCGCCGTAGTGAGCGTCAATCAGATCCCGACGCGTCACGCGAGCAGCTCCCTCAACGCGCCGAGCAATGCGGTGACGGAGCGGTCGCGGGCCGAGTTGCCCATCAGCCCGATGCGCCAGGCCTTGCCCGCGAACTCGCCCAGCCCGCCGCCGACCTCGATGCCGTACGTCTCGAGCAGGCCCTTGCGTAGCGCGGCGTCGTCCGCCCCTTCGGGGAGCCATGCCGTCGTGAGCTGCGGCAGGCGGTGACCCTCCTGCGCCGCGAGCCGGAAGCCAAGCTCGGGCAGCGCTTCGTGCAGGCGGGCGCCGACGCGCCGGTGGCGCTCCCACCCCGCATCGAGACCCTCGTCGAGCACCGCGCCGAGCCCTGCGTGCAGCGAGTAGATCATGACGATGGGCGCGGTGTGGTGGTAGCGGCGTGTCGACCCACCTACGTAGGCGCCGGGCAGCGCGAGGTCGAGGTACCACGACTGCGGTGGGTGCGTTCGGTTGCGCAACCGGTCGACGGCGCGCTCGCCGAATGTCAGCGGCGCCAGCCCGGGCGGGATACCGAGGCATTTCTGCGTGCCCGAGTAACAGGCGTCGACGCGCCAGCCGTCGACCTCGACCGGGATACCGCCGAGCGACGTGACGGCGTCGACGACGAGCAGCGTGTCGGTGTCGGCGACGGTGGCGAGCGGCGCGATGTCGTTCTCGACTCCGGTGGACGTCTCTGCGTGCACGACCGCCAAGAGACGTGCGTCCGGATGCTCGCGTTGCGCGTCGATGAGACGCTGCGGATCGAGCGCGCGTCCCCACGACTCTTCGACGCGCACGACCTCCGCGCCGCACCGGCGGGCGACGTCGGCCATGCGCTCGCCGAACACACCGTTGATGCCGATGATCGCGGTCTCACCGGGCTCGAGAAGATTGACGAAGCACGCTTCCATCCCGGCCGAGCCGGTGCCGCTGATGGGCAGGGTCAGCGCGTTCTTCGTGCGGAAGACGTGGCGGAGTCGCTCCATCGTCTCGTCGAGGAGAGCGATGAACTCCGGGTCGAGGTGTCCGAGGACGGGCCGGGTCAGCGCGGCGACCGCCTCGGGGTACGGGTTCGACGGGCCGGGCCCGAGCAGCAGGCGCTCGCTGTGCGGCACGCCGGGAGCCTACCGATGGACCTCCCGGCTAGGCCGCGGCGGCGGCGGCTTTGCCGACCGTCGCCGCAGGAGCCGGAGCTTGCGACGGCAACCGGCTAGGCCGCGACGAGCGGTGACCAGTCGACGAGGAGGACGCTCACCTCGCCGTGCGCTTCCTCGCCGGCGATGAGGCCGCGGGCCACCTCGGCGGCGGCGCGAGCGACGTGCGTGACCTCCTCGTCGGGGAGGTGAATGCCCTGCTCGGCTGCGATCTGCAGCACGATGTGCGAGACGGTCGACGCGGCACGTGCGGCGTCGCGCGTCCGGTGCTTGCGACGCAGCACTCGGTCGATGGTGAGCGTGACGCGCCACGCCTCGACTTCCTCCGCAGGCGAGTCGGAGTGATGGACCAACGTCGCCGCGATCCGGTGCAGATCCTCGGCGGTGAGGCGTTCGAGTGCCCGGGTGAACTCGGCGACATCCATCGCATCCATCATCTGCGCGTTGGCGCGCGAAGTGACGGATTTCGCAGGCGCAATTACCTGCTGGCCACCTACACGATGCTACGAACAAGCCCGTCCAGAATGTCCGCTTCTGACACGAGCATCTCGTCGAACCCGAACGTGCGCATGATCGTGACGAGCACGACGGCGCCGCCGACGATGACGTCGACCCGGCCCGGCTCGAGGCCCGGGTTGTGACGCCGTTCCGCGGCCGGTTCGGTGGCCAGCGTACGGAACACGTCCTCGGCGGCGGATCGCGCGAGCCGGAAGTGGTGGATCTTGTCGCGGTCGTACTCGGTCAGTCCGAGCTCGATGGCCACGACCGTGGTGACCGTGCCGGCCAGGCCGATGAGCGTGCCGGAGTCGCGCACGGCAGGGATCTCGAGCTCGACGTCCGAGAGGTGCGCGCGCACGACCGAGATCGCCTCCGACAGCTCCTCAGGCTCGGGCGGGTCGGACGGCAGGTATTGCTCGGTGATCCGCACGCAGCCCGTGTCGACCGAGATGAGCCCCTCGGGCTCGTGCGTGCCGACGACGAACTCGGTCGAGCCGCCGCCGATGTCGACCACGAGGTAGGGCGCCGGCTCGGCAAGACCGGCCGTGGCGCCGAGGAACGAGAGCCGCGCCTCTTCGGGCCCGGGGAGCAGCTCGGGCTCGAAGCGGAGCACGTCGGAGGCGGGCTCGAAGAAATCGGCCCGGTTGCCGGCGTCGCGGGCGGCGCTGGTCGCCGTCGCACGGGCGCGTTCGACGCCGAGCTCGTCGAGCGCGCCGCGGTACTCGCGCAGCACGTCGAGGGTGCGCGAGATCGCGTCAGGACGAAGGCGCCGCGACTCGTCGACGCCCTGGCCCAGACGGGTGATCCGCATGCGCCGGTCGAGCGGCTCGAGCTCGGCGCCCTCGCCGGCGCGGTCGACGTCGGCGACGAGCAGCCGGACCGAGTTCGTGCCGATGTCGATCGCGCCGAGCCGGCTCGTCACGATGCCTCCGTCGGCGCGGCGTGCAATCGCTCCTCGACCCACATGCCGACCGGGTCGGCCCCACCGGCCAGAAAGTACGCGTAGTGCGCGTGCAGGCACTTCACGCCGGTTCGCGTACCACCGACTCCGCCGTGGGGTCGAGGCCCCCGGTGGCCGGGCGGCAGTGCCTCGTCGCGCTCCCGCGCGTAGACGGCGTGGGTGGTTGCGAGCGCATCGGGGTCGACCGCGGCCTCGGCGGCGCGCACGCCACCGTCCGCCTCGAGCCGGGACACCGCAAGCACGAGGTCGGGGTCGACGAGCCAGTACCGCGTCGGCATCGGCGTGCCGTCGTCGAGCAAGGGCGCGTTCCGGATGACCGCCGGCCGACCCGCGGGAGTGCGCACGACGACCTCGAAGTCGGCCTGCGGCGGGCGGCCGAGCAGCTCGGTGAGCTCGGCGACGTCCGCTTCCGTCGCTGGCATAGGGCGAGTGTACGGACACGCCGTCCGTACACTCTCTGCCGTGGCGGGCAGCGGGCTCCCGGACGGCTTCCTCACCGGGGACGAGTGGCACACGCTCGAGGCCGCGGGCCGGCGCCGCCGCTTCAAGTCGCGCCAGCGTCTGTTCAGTGAGGGCGAGCCGGGCGACCACGTGCTCGCCATCGTCAGCGGCCGGGTCAAGGTGTCGGTCCTGACCCGGTCGGGGCGGGAGATCCTCCTCGCCGTGAAGGACCCGGGCGACCTCGTCGGTGAGCTCTCGGTCATCGACGGACGGCCCCGCTCCGCAACCGCGATTGCGATCGAGCCGGTCGAGGCGCTGGTGGTGACGGCGCCGGCGTTCGTCGAGTTCGTCGAGGGCCATCCCCGCATCGCGGTCCGGCTCCTGCGGATGCTCGCCGCCCAGATCCGCGACGCCGACCGCCGATCGGTCGATCGTGACGCCGGCGACATCACCTGCCGGGTCGCGCGCCGCCTCGTCGACCTCGCCGAGCGGCTCGGCGAGCACCGCGGCTCGGGTGTCGAGATCACGCTGCTGCTCGGCCAAGAGGACCTGGCGGCCTGGGTCGGCGCGTCGCGAGAGGCGACGAGCCGGGCGCTGGCCGGGTTGCGGGCCGAAGGCTGGCTCACGACGGGCCGCCGGCGCATCGTGCTCACGGACGTGGCGGCTCTCCGGCGCCGCGCCACCGACTTGGCGTGACCGACGTCACCGCAGGTTCGTGATGCGCGTCATGGGCGGAGCGCGCCCGATCACGGAGGCTGGAGCACGACATCCCGCACCGAGATCGGGAGGAAGCGATGCGGAACGCGGACGACGGGAAGATTCGGCGGCTGGGCGAGGTGGCGCTGTTCCGCCACTGCTCCTCCAAGGAGCTCGCCCTCCTGGCGGGCATCACCGACCAGGCTGTCCTCGAGACCGGGCAGGTCCTCTGCCGGCAGGGCGAGGTGGCGACCGCCGCCTACGTGATCGACGACGGCGAGGCGAACGTGAAGATCGGCAACGAGGTCATCGGCGTGGTCGGCAGCGGCGAGAGCGTCGGCGAGATGGGGCTGCTCGACTACCGGCCCCGGTCTGCGTCCGTCGTGGCCCGCACCCCGATGAAGGTGTACGTCATCGACGCCCGCCGGTTCGAGAGCGCACTCGAGGACGCGCCGACGCTCGCGCGCAACTTGCTGCGTGAGCTGACGGGGCGCATTCGGGGGCTCGATCGGGTCCGCGCCGCCGAGACCGCCGCGTAGCTACCGAACCGCCGAGGTCAGGGTTTCGGGGCAGGGCGCGTCGTCGCCGGCGCCGAGGTGCTCGGCGCCGGTGGCGACGTGGTCGACGGAGGAACGACCACGTACGGGTGCTCACCGGGGTAGACGAAGCCGTACTGCTCACGCGCCATGCGCTCGACCTCGGCGTCGTTCTGGAGCTTGCGCGACTCCGCTTCGAGCTTTCGGCTCTGCTGGTTCAGCAGCTCGAGGGCTTGCCGTTGCTTGTCGGTCTGCTGCCGCTGCGCGAGGAGCGTACGGGCCGGGAAGACGAACACGAACAGCAGGGCGACGATCACCATCGCGCCAAGGATCACGCGCACGAGCACCCTGCGCCGGTGGCGTGACGCGGCAGGTGTCGAACGGCGCGCCGCCGTGCGACGCCGCTTCGTGCGTCGGCGGTCAGCCACGCCGACGTCCTCGAGCCAGGGCACGTCCGCCGAGGTAGCGGGCGGCGCCGTCGAGGTCGTCCTCGATCCGGACGAGTTGGTTGTACTTGGCGACGCGGTCGCTGCGGGCGGGCGCTCCGGACTTGATCTGCCCACAGTTCGTCGCCACCGCGAGGTCGGCGATCGTCGTGTCCTCGGTCTCGCCACTGCGGTGCGACATCACCGACGTGTAGCCGTGGCGGGCCGCCAGCAGGACCGTGTCGAGCGTCTCGGACAGCGTGCCGATCTGGTTGACCTTGATCAGGATCGAGTTGGCGACGCCGGCGTCGATGCCGCGCTGCAGCCGTTCGGGGTTGGTGACGAATACGTCGTCGCCGACGAGTTGCACCCGGTCGCCGATGCGCTGCGTGAGGAGCGCCCAGCCGTCCCAGTCGTCTTCGGCCATGCCGTCCTCGATCGACACGATCGGGTAGCGATCGACGAGCGCAGCCAGCCAGTCGACCCACTCCGCCGGCGTGTACGACGCGCCCTCGCGTGTGAGCGCGTACCTGCCGTTCGTGAAGAACTCGGTGGCAGCGGGATCGAGGGCGATCGCGAGCTCGTCGCCGGGCCGGTACCCGGCCGACTCGATCGCGGCGACCAGCAGCTTCACCGCCTCTTCGCTCGACGGCAGGTTCGGCGCGAACCCGCCCTCGTCGCCGAGCCCGGTGGCGAGGCCGCGATCGTGGAGGAGCGCCTGCAGCGTGTGGTACGTCTCCGAGCCCCACCGCAGCGCTTCGGAGAAGCTGGCTGCGCCCACCGGCGCCAGCATGAACTCCTGGAGGTCGACGTTGCTGTCGGCGTGGGCGCCGCCGTTCAGGACGTTCATGAGGGGCAGCGGCAGCACGTGCGCGTCGGCGCCGCCCACGTAGCGGTACAGCGGGAGCTCGGTCTCGGCCGCCGCCGTGTCG
>Ga0137372_10002480_pt1 | contig 17818 bp, 17 predicted proteins | sample SagtaG_6_FD_104911 | JGI IMG/M metagenome (GOLD analysis project Ga0137372, IMG submission 104911) | Vadose zone soil microbial communities from Sagehorn Ranch, Mendocino, California, USA - Sage1_R_60_16 metaG | ecosystem: Environmental > Terrestrial > Soil > Vadose zone | place: USA...
CGCGCCGCCGATCGCTCGTGCCGTCCGGTCGCCTCGTCGAGGCCTGGCCCGATCTCTATGCGCGCGGAGAGTTCTGGATGGGAGAGTCCGCGAAGACGCTCCTCGACGGGACAGGCGAGCCCTTGCCCGCGAAGCTCGAGCTCGACGCCGCCGCGGTGCCCGTCTTCTACGGGCCGAAGCTCTGCGACATCGACTCGCTCCCCGCGGAGGAGTCGCTCCAAACACGCGTGCTCTCGGCGCACGGCATCGCCGCCGCCTGGATCACCCTGGATCGATTCGGTCAGCGAAACCAGGACCAGCCCCAGACACCCACGGACCCTGTCTTCTATCTGCGGCGGCCGGGAGGCAGCGTCGCCCACGTGTGGCGCCTCTTCCAGGCGCGGCGCGAGGCGTCCGTGTACATGGCCGAATACTATGGCGCCGATTCGGAGGGACGGCAGTGGGCGGACGGACTAGGGGCGGGAACCTGGGATGAAATGATCGAGCGACACGCTACGCACGAATAGACACGACCTCAAATCAGGAGAAAGCCATGGAGCTGGGTCTCGGGGGCAAGACGGTGCTGATCACGGGAGGGAGCAAGGGCATAGGGAAGGCGACCGCCCAAGCGATGGCGGCGGAAGGTGCACGGGTCGTCATCTGTTCGCGGAGCCAGACGGCGCTCGATGACGCCGCGGCGGCGATCAAAAGGGATACGGGCAAGGTCGTCGAGAGCATTGCCGTCGATTTGAGCACCCTCGACGGCGTGGAGCGCGCGGCGGCGGAGGCCGTGCGTCGCCTCGGACGCCTCGACGTCCTCGTCAACAATGCGGGAGCAATCAAGGGGGGCGACTTCCTCAGCATCCCTGACGACGAGTGGGTCGCCGGCTGGAGCCTGAAGCTGCTCGGCTATATCCGGATGGCCCGCGCCGTCTTTCCACGTATGCGAGAGCAGGGCGGAGGACGCATCGTCAACGTGGTCGGCATGGCCGCGCGCAATCCCGCGACGACCTACATGACGGGCGGCGCCGCCAACGCCGCGCTCATCAACTTCACCAAGGCCTTGGCCGATCTGGGGGCGCCGTCCAACATTCTCGTCACGGCTGTGTCGCCCGGCCCGGTCAAGACGGATAGATGGGATAGTCTCCAGCGTCAGCAAGCCGAGGCGGCGGGCAAAGATCTCGAGACGTACATCAAGGAGCAGAGCGGGAGCCTGCCCCTCGGGCGCATCGCGCTACCGGAGGAGGTCGCCGACCTCGTCTGCTTCCTCGCTTCGGACCGGGCTGCCTTTCTTACGGGCATCGCCGTCACGCTGGATGGCGGCATGAGCCGGGGTGTTTACCTCTAGCCCTGGACAGCCAATTCCGCTCCATTTCATGGGGCCAAAGGCATAAGACTTCGTGAAATAAAGAACATCCGCCTGTTCGACTATGCGAACTTGTTCTTGACACCCGATGGGCGCATCAGTATGGTACGCGCACGCAAAACGGGTCTGGATGCTGGACCTGTTACTGCGGACGCGTTTTACGGGGAATCATCCCCATGCGCCGCCGGAGGCCCGAGGAGAACATACCGTCGGTCCTGATCGCGGCAGGAGGCCAGCGATGCCCGCAAAGCTGTTCGTCGGCAATCTTTCGTTCCAGGCCACGGAGGAGGATCTCCGTGAGCTGTTCCAGCAGGCCGGCACGGTAGAGTCGGTTCGGATCGTGACCGACCAGTTCACCGGGCGTCCGCGAGGCTTCGGATTCGTCGAGATGACGACGAAAGAGGAATCGGCCAAGGCGATCGAGATGCTGAACGGCCGACTCTTCCGCGACCGCAATCTTGTGGTGGACGAGGCGCGTCCTCAGCCGCAACGTGGCGCCGGGGGTGGTGGCGCGCGCAGTGCCGGCGGCCCGCGTGGCGGTGGACCGGGTGGCGGTGGGGGCGGCTGGCGCCGCTAGACAAAAGATAGAGAGGACGGCCCCGGGGGAAACCTCGGGGCCTTTTCTAGGCTCATGTATACTAAACAGGTGACGACATGGCGAACAAGCGAGGGGAACCGGCACCGGCATTCGTGAAACGGATCGGTGCCATCGTAGACCAGCGGAGGAGCGTGGAGTTCCGCCCTCTTGAGACTGAAGAGCTCGTGAATAGACTGAAGGACCCGCGCTTTCCTTTCGGCTGGACGGTCAATCCGTTTCGCGGATGCGAGTTCGGCTGTCGCTACTGCTATGCGCGGCCTACGCACGGGTACCTCGGCCACGCCGATCCGGCCGAGTTCGAGAGGCGTATCTACGTGAAACAGGCCGATCCTGCCAAGCTGGCGTCCCGGCTCCGGCGCGCTCTCGAGAGTGGCGAGGAGGTGGCGATCGGCGCGGTCACGGATCCGTATCAGCCCGCGGAAGCCCGCTTCGAGGTAACGCGCCGGGTGCTCGAGGCAGTCGCCCGGGTGCCTGGGCTTCGGGTCGGCATCACCACGAAATCGGCGGGCATCGCGAGAGACGTCGAGCTGCTCACAGAGATCGCGGGCCGGAGCGATCTCATCGTCAATGTCTCGCTCGCATCGATGGACGCCCCGCTCTTGAGGCAAATCGAGCCCCGGGCCCCACGGCCCGATCTCCGGCTCGAGGCCATGGCGACGCTGGTCGCGGCGGGAGTGCCGGCGCGGCTCTTTGCCATGCCCGTCCTGCCTTTCCTCACGGACACGGAAGCGGGCCTGCGCGCGCTCTTCACCGGGGCCCGGCAGGCGGGGGCTCGCGAGGCGATCTGGAATGTGCTCTTTCTCCGCGGGGAGACCCACGGATTCTTCCTGGAGTTCATCGGACGCGAGTTCCCGAAGCTCTTGCCGCGCTACCGCGCGCTCTATGGAGGAGGGAGCGTCGCCGGCGCTGTCTATCGCGAGCGCATCGAGCGGCTCGCCACGAGGGTCGCGCTCGAGGCGGGCTTCCCCGCGCGGAGCCGGTCCGAGCGCATGGCCACGGAGCGTCCGGCGCGCCCGCGCCAGCTACTGCTCGAGTGGTAGCTGAACAGGAGGCTCGGAATCGGGGGGCTCGGGGGCGCTGTCGACGGCCGCCGCGCTCAGGCCGTTCTGCTCGATGAGGGGGCGGAACTTCTCGTAGAGATCCTCGAGCTTGCACACGTAGTAGGCGGTGTTCTCGTCCGGCGTCGCGGGATTCCACTCGGTGGCGAGCTTGGCCGTCTCGTTCACCTTGACGCGCTTGTCGGCGCCGCAGACGTAGTAGGACACTTGATCACCGGGCTGATACGGGCGCGCGGAGCGCAGGGCCAGCTCGTAGGCGGCGGCGGGGTTGCGCTTGCCCGCGCGAAGCTTCTCCTGATAACCGGCGGGCGACTCCTGCAGGGTCTCCGTCTTCATGAACTGCTTGAGGGGCACGCGATGGGCCCCGAAGTCCTCGCGCCAGCGCGCCACGAGGGCGGGAATCTCCTCCCGCCGCCCGCTGAGGAGGAGACGGAACATCTGCTCCATCCAGCGCCGCTGGAAGAGCTCGATGCCGCGCGAGCGGAGACCGGAGCCTTTGATCAAGAGCTTGCCGCGCGCGTCGAGGAGGACATAATTCTTCATCTTGTACGAGAGCATCGCTTCGTAGCGGCCGTCGAGCTCAAGCTGGATGCCCGCGGGGAGGACGTGCTCCAGCTCGGCGATGAGTTGGCTCTCGCTATCCCCCGCAGCCTGGCCATCGCCCGCGATGGGGATAGGGGGCGGGGTGAAGTAGATGCCGTCGGTGTCGACTTCGATCACCGCGGCCCCGAGCTCGCCGAGCCTGGCCACGAGGGCCTGGACGAGGTCGCGCCCTTCGCCCGTGACCTGGTTCGCGGCGTCGTAGTCGTTCCAGTGTCCCTGGGAGAAAGCGAGATAGCCATAGAAGGAATTGATGAGGATCTTGAAGGTCTGCTGGAGCGCTCCGGCCTGCGTACGCTCCTCGGAGGACTCCGCCTCGCGTGACGCGCGCTTGGCGGCCACGCGGAACTCCCGGAGATCGCGCAGGAGGGTAGGGAACACCCCGAGCGAATCGGCAGCGGGAGCGATGCCGCGGGCCAGCATGAGCGAGGGGTAGAGCGAGGTGACGTCCACGTGGAGGACATTGCTGGCCACCCCTGACAGGAGCATGGCCGTGTAGCCGCCCGCCACGCCCTTGCCCGCCCCCGGCGCGGGCACGGCGCGCCCCTGGTGCAGGCATTCCCGCAGGAGGAGGCCGTCGATCTTGGTCGCATTCCCCCGAAGCACCACCGACTCGTAGGACAGGGGGAGGGCCTGGGCCTGGACGAAATAGGGCGGCGCGAGGATGGCGGAGAGCCCGAGCGTCTCGATGACGTCGTCGCGAGCGTAGGCCATGAGGGTGGCGGGGTCCTCGCGGAAGATGCGCGGGATGTCCTCCGGCGGGAGGTAGGTCCGATCCGGGGCCGCGATCCCGAAATGGCGCGCGACGTCCTTGAGGCCATAGGACTCGAGATCACGCGCGCCGACATCGTAGAGCTGGGCGAGTATCCACGTGTCCACGATGTGGCGGCCTTCCACCCGATAACGGCGGTAGGCAATGGTCCGCTCCGCGACCTGCATGCGCGAGGGGTAGCCGGACAGCGCCGAGCCGTCCCGTCCCCACCGGAGCGGCACCTTGAGTCGCCGCGCGCGGGCCTCCATGTACTCGAGGTCGAAGCGGAAGATGTTGTGGCCCTCGAGCACGTCGGGATCGCGCTCGAGGATGATGCGGCCGCATTCGCGGAGCAGATCGGCCTCGGACATCTCCGCTCCCGACAGCACGGTCTGAAACCCCGTGGAGTCGGCGATGGCGATGGCGATGATGCGATCCGACTCGCGCGCGGCATTGGGAAACTCGAAGCCGGACGCGGTGGTGACCTCGATGTCCACGGCCATGCGGCGGAGTTCCCCGAAGGTCATGCCGAGGAAGGACGTCCGGCCGGTCCGAAGCAGGAACTGATGCACGGGGTCGGGGAAGAACTGATAGGGCGCCTCGGGCGCTCCCGACATGCGGCCCGAGGCCTCCCGGCAATGATCCCGCGCCTTGAGACACTGGAACCACGAGGGGAATTCCGCCAGCCATCGATAGACGCCCGGCCCGTCGAGGGGTGTGACGATGGCCTCACCCTTGAAGCCCTTGAGCAGATCGGGATCCGTGAGGAGGAGGAAGGGTCGGAAGGGCTCGTCGCTGGCGCGGGTCTGCCCATCGCGCGAGTAGACGCGGACGGTGGCGTCTCCCGCCGCGAAGGCGAGCTGCCCTGGGACGGCCGCCCGCCCGAAGAGGAGGCGATTGGCGTAGAAGGGCGGCGGCGCGCCGGTCAATTCAGCAGGCCGATCAGGCGGTGGAGCTCTTGCCGCGCGACGGTATCGCGAGGCTCGATGGCGATGGCGCCTTCGAGCTCCCGGATGGCTTCACGCACCTTGTGCTGTCGCACATACACGCGCGCGAGATTGAGGAAGGGATAGTGGCGTGGCTCGTAGCGTGGGGCGATCTTCGCGCGCTCCAGCCACTCCACGGCCTCGTCGGCCCGGCCCAGCTCGATCAGGCAGGCGCCGATGTCATTGTACGGATTGCCGAAGGTCGGGTCCACGGCGATGGCGCGCTTGCACTCCGCGATGGCCTCTTCGTGCTTGCCCTGAAAGGACAGCGCCCAGCCGAGAAAGGTATGCGCTTCAGCCGTGGGGTGAATGGCCAAGGAGCGGCCGTAGCGGTCGATGGCCTCCTCGAGGCGCCCGGCCATCTGCGCTTCGTAGCCGCGCTCGAAATGCTCGCGTGCCTCTTCCGGCCATTCATGTTCGGTCATGTGTCATCCGTAATTGTACCTCAGGGCAGCCGCGCTATACTTCGACGGATGCCGCGAACATTTCCCGCCGCCATGCTCGTGTGTGCGCTCGCGGTCACCGCGGCCTGCGCGAGGCCGATCTCGTTCGAGAGCGCCACTCCGCAAGGACCGGATCATGTCGAAGGTCGCCTCACCAGGCCCGACGGCGTCGGGCCGTTCCCCGCCCTCGTGCTGTTGCACGGCTGTCAGGGCGTCTCGCCTCAGGTGAATGCCTGGGCCCGCTGGCTCGCCGAGCGTGGCTATGTCGCCTTCGTGGTGGACAGCTTCGGGCCGCGCAAGGAGCCCGCCGACTGCAAGTCCGACGACAAACCGGCCGGCCCCGCCACCGCGCGCTTCGATGATGCGATAGGAGCGCTCAAGTATCTCCAGACGCAGCCGTTCGTCATTCCGGAGCGCGTGGCCTCCTTCGGCTGGTCGCAGGGCGGGGTCTTCGCCATGTCAGTGATCAACGGGCCCACCCTCGAGCGGGCCCGCGCGCGCGGGGCGGTCTTGCCCGACGTCGGCTACGCGGCGGCCGTCGCCATGTATCCCGGCGGCTGTCGAGACTACGCGAAGGAGCTGGTCATACGGCCGCTCCTTCTCCTCATCGGCGGATCGGACGATTGGACGCCGCCCCACTATTGCCGGGAGATGGCGGCGAACGTGAAGGCGCGCGGGGCCGACGTGACCCTCGTCGAGTACCCGGGCGTCTATCACTACTTCGACGTGGTCGGTCAGCAGAAGCAGGTGCTCAAGGATATCGAGCAGCCGTTCAATCTGGGGACCTTTGGCGTCACCGTCGCCTACGACGCCGATGCCGCCGCCGACGCCCGGCGGAAGGTCGAGATCTTTCTCGCGCGGGTGCTCAAAGGCGCGCCGTCCCGCTGATACTCCCTCAGCCGTTGCCCTCTCCCCGCGCGGCGTGCTAGCGTGGGCGACTGACCCATGGATGCCTCGGTCGAGCTCGTCAAGCGGCTCCTCGCCTCGGTGGTGCACATCCACACCGAAGTGCCCACCGCCCATCCCTCCACGCGCATGCTGGGCGATGAGCGCATGGGCACGGGCATCGTCATCGATCCGTCGGGGCTCATTCTCACCGTCAACTATGTGGTGATGGGCGGTGAGACGATACACGTGAGCTTCGTGAAAGGACGGACCCAGCGCGCGGAGATCGTGGCCCAGGACTTCGAATTGGGCCTGGCCCTCCTCAAGGTCAAGCGGACAGGCTTGCCCGCGGTGCCGGTGGCCTCGTCGGAGGACCTCGATCGCGGCGAGCCCGTGTTCGCGCTCGCGGCCACCGGCCCGCGCGAGCGACGGGTATCCGGCGGTCTGCTGAGCTACCTGGGCGAGTTCGAAGCGTACTGGGAGTACATGCTCGATCGCAGCCTGGTGTCGACCGCCTCGAACCCGGGCTTCGGCGGGGGCCCGCTCTTCACGGTGACGGGACGCATGGTCGGGGTGGTATCGCTCAACCTCGGAGAGATCGTGCGCTCCTCCCTCGCCATTCCCGGCGAGTGCTATCTCGGTCACCGGGAGGAGTATCTCCGTCACGGCCGCGTGGTCAGTCGGGCGCCCAGAGCGTGGCTCGGTGTCTTCGCTCATCCCGTCGACGAAGGGGTGGTGGTGGCCGGCCTCGTGCCGGGCGGCCCCGGCGCCAAGTCCGGCATCAAGGAAGGCGACGTCATCGTGTCGCTCGACGCGCTGCAGGTGCCCACGCGCAAGGAGCTCTACCTCTCGCTGTGGCGCCGTGGCCCCGGCGAGCGGATCGCCCTCGAGGTGATGCGGGACAGCGAGCTCAAGCGCCTCGACGTGACCGGCGGCAGCCGGGCGGACTTCTACAAGCAGATTTCCTGAACGGAGGGCTTCGTGGACCTGGGGCTCAAGGGCAAAGTGGCGCTGGTGGTGGCGGCGAGCAAAGGCATGGGCAAAGCCTCCGCCATGGGCTTCGCCGCGGAGGGCGCGCGCGTGACCATGTGCTCGCGTGGGGAGGCCGACCTCAGCGCGGCCGCCGAGGACGTGCAAAAGCGCACGGGGGCCGAGGTGCTCGCCATTCCCGCCGACGCGAACAAGCCGGAGGACATCGAGCGCGTGGTGACGAAGACGCGTGAGAAGTGGGGAGGCGTGGACGTGCTCGTGGCCAATGTGGGCGGGCCGCCCCCCGGGCCCTTCGAGCAGATGACGGACGAGCACTGGCTGGCTGCCTTCCAGCAGGTCCATCTCTCCACCGTGCGCTTCATCCGGGCCGTGCTGCCCGACATGAAGAAAAAGAAGTGGGGGCGCATCCTCGCCATCCAGTCGAGCTCGGTCAAGCAGCCCGTGGAAGGGCTCATCCTCTCGAACGGCATTCGGCCGGGCATCGCGGGCATGTTCAAGACCCTCGCCAACGATCTCGCCAAGGACGGCATCACCGTCAACATGGTCCTGCCGGGGCGCATCCGCACCGACCGCTTCATCGGCCACCAGAAGGACCTGGCCGCGCGGGCGGGGACGAGCCTCGACGAGTGGATCGCCACGCGCTCGACTCCCGACATCCCCATGGGGCGCATCGGCACTCCCGAGGAGTTCGGCGACATGGTGGTCTTCCTGGGCTCCCAGCGCGCCTCGTACGTCACCGGTTGCGTCGTGCAGGTGGACGGCGGGCTCATCAAAAGCGTGGTGTAGCGGATGTCATGAGGACGCTTCGCACGGCGGTCGCGAACTTTCGCGCCCACCGGGGATTCTTTCAGGCGGCCGGGCTCGCCTTCAGCTTTTTGACCTGCCTCGTCCCCATTCTCTTCTTCATCGTGGCCCTCGCCGGCTTCGTGTTGAGCCGCCGGACGGCCTCCGAGATCGTGCTCAACCAGCTCGCGCAGATCATCCCCGTCTACAAGGGCGAGGTGCACGAGGCGCTGAGCCAGATCATCAGGCGCCGGAGCCTCTCCGGCCTCCTCGGTACCGCCGTGCTCCTCCTCTTCGCGAGCCAGCTCTTCGCCTCCCTCCGCCTCGTCCTGAACGATATTTTCGGCTTCACCCGCGGGCCGGGACTCTTGCGCGAGATCGGCAAGGATCTCCTCCTGCTCTTCTGCATGGGTGTCCTCTTCCTCGGCAGCATCCTCATCTTCGATCTCTTCTCGTGGATCCGTATTCTCGTGCTCACCCCGCGGCAGATGCCGGCCGAGTGGATCCGTACCCTCTCCCTCACCCTCGCCGTCGGCTTCAGCACCATGCTCTTCTTCATCATGTACCGCTACTTCCCCCACCGACGGGTGCCCGCGGGAGCGGCCTTCGCGGGTGCCCTCCTCGCCGCGCTCCTGTGGGAAGTCGCGAAACAAGGCTTCCGCTGGTACATCCTGCGCGTGGGCGTCTACGACAAGATCTACGGCCCCCTGGGCGCCCTCGTCGGCCTTGGTATGTTCGCCTACTATTCCGGCATCGTGTTCATCCTGGGCGCCGAGTTCACGGCCGTGCTCATGAGCGGGCGGCGACCCCGGTAGCTGTGGTAGGTTGTGGCGGCCATGACAGACGCGCCCGTGCGGCCGCTCGAGGGCGTCCGCGTCCTGGAGCTGGCCCATCTCATCGCGGGGCCCACGGGCGGCATGTACCTCGCGGACATGGGCGCCGATGTCGTCAAGGTCGAGTCGCGAGAGGCGCCCGATGCCTCGCGAAGCGTGTACGGCGTCGCCCGGGCGGGCGAGGGCATCCTCCACCTCACCGTGAACCGCAACAAGCGCGCCCTCTGCCTCGACCTCCAGAAACCGGCCGGCCGCGAGACCTTCTACCGCGTGGTCCGGAGGGCCGATGTGGTGCTCGAAGGCTACCGGGGAGGCGTGGCGGAGAAGCTCGGCATCGACTACGCCACCCTCGCCCCCATGAACTCGCGGCTCATCTACTGCTCGGTGTCGGCCTTTGGAGCCACCGGCCCGTGGCGGGAGAAGCCGGGCCTCGACGCTCTCGCCCAGGCGGTGGGCGGGCTGATGGCGGTCACGGGCGAGGTCGACGGTGGGCCGGCCCTCGTCGGTGCCCCGGTGGTCGACACCATTGGAGGCCTCCTCGCTGCCCAGGGCATTCTCCTCGCGCTGCTCGCCCGCGCCCGCACCGGGCAGGGGCAGAAGGTCGACGTCTCGCTCCTCGACGGTGTCCTCCTCTCCCATCTCGCGCGGCTGTCCGTGTTTCACGAGACGGGCGTGCCTCTCGGTCGTTATGGGAGCGGGCATCCCAATCTCGTCCCGTACCAGGCCTTTCGCGCGAGCGACGGGTGGATCTTCGTCGCGGTCTGGCGGGATGCCACCTGGGCGCCGTTCTGCGCGACCATCGGCAGGCCCGATCTCGCCGCTGACCCTCGATTCGCGTCCGGGGCCGACCGTGTGGCGCACCGGAAAGAGCTCGGGCCGCTCATCGAGGGCGTCATGTCGGGGCGGACCATCGAGGAATGGATGACCGCGCTCTCGCCCATCGACGTGCTCTGCGCACCCGTGAACGACTACACGCAGCTCGTACGCCACCCCGCGGTGCGGGCCACGAGCATGATCGTCGAGCAAGAGCATCCGCGGGCCGGCCGCATCACGACCATGGCCACCCCCGTGAAGCTCGAGAAGACGCCGGGCACGATACGTACCGGGGCGCCCGCCCTCGGTGAGCACTCACGAGACATCTTGCGGGAAACCGGCTTGACGGCGGCCGAGATCGAAGTCCTGGCCGCCGACGGCGTTATCTGACACGTTCTCAACGAGGAGAGAGCCTGATGGCGACAGCTGCAATGCTCGGCGGTAAGGTGGCGGTGGTCACGGGCGCGGCCCGTGGGATCGGCCGGGAGATCGCGCTCTTGATGGCCCAGCACGGCGCGAGGGTGGTGGTGAACGACTATGGCGGGGCGTCGGACGGCAAGGGCGGCGAGAAAGGTCCCGCCGAGGACGTGGTGAGGGAGATCCAGTCCAAGGGAGGGGAGGCCGCCGCCAACTACGAGTCGGTGGCGACCATGGCGGGCGGCCAGGCCATCGTCCAGACGGCGCTCGAGTGCTTCGGGGGCGTGGACATCATCGTGAACAATGCCGGCATCCTCCGCGACCGCATGATCTTCAACATGACGGAAGAGGAGTGGGACGGCGTCATCAACACCCACTTGAAGGGCACCTTCGCGGTGACGCGGGCGGCCGTGCCGCACATGCGCGAGAAGAAGTGGGGACGCATCGTCAACATGACGTCCACCTCGGGGCTCGTGGGCAATATCGGCCAGGCCAACTACGCCGCGGCCAAGCTCGGTATCGTGGGGCTGACCAAAGTCACCGCCCTCGACATGGCCCGTTACAACGTGACCGCGAATTGCATCTCCCCCTTTGCCTGGACGCGGATGATCGGCACCATCCCCACGGAGACGGAGGCGCAAAAGGCGCGCGTGGAGAAGATCAGGAAGATGGGTCCCGAGCACATCGCGCCGATGGCCGTCTTCCTCGCCAGCGAGGCGGCCAAGGAGATCTCCGGCCAGATCTTCGGCGTGCGCGGCAAGGAGATCATGCTCTTCAATCACATGCGCCCCATCCGCAACATGCACCACGATCAGGGCTGGACGCCCGAGCGGCTGGCCGAGATGTTCCCGGGGACGCTCAAGCATCACCTGGTCCCCCTCGAGACCTCTGGCCAGTACTTCAACTACGACCCGATGGTCTGAGCGGAGGCCTCCCATGGACCAGTCGCTCGTCATCCCCAGTCTCGCGGTCACGCCGCGGCTCCTGCGCGCGCTCTGCGACGACGTCACCCCCGACCAGGTGTGGGCCTCCCCGAAGCCGGACGAATGGTCCATCGGCGACGTCGTCCGGCACCTCCTCGCCGCCGATCAGCGCGTGTTCCTCCCCCGGCTCGAGCGCATGCTCGCGGACGCGCGACCGACGTTCGCCTCGGTGGAAGACGTGCTCGCGGCCGGCCGCGAGCTCGCGCCCCTCCTCGACGCTTTCGCATCGACGCGTGGCGAGTTGGTGAGGCTTCTCGAGCCCCTGGACCCGGAGGCGTGGCGCCGCGAAGGCGTGGTCCCGCGCGGCCCCGTGAGCGTGGCCTCGTACGCGAATATCGTGGCCGAGCACGACATCGAGCACCGGCGTCAGATCCATGATCTGCGCCAGGGGCTCGGCCTCAAGCCCAAGCGGGCCGAGGCCAAGCGGCCGCTGCCCATGGCCGAGATCATCGGGGCCATCGCACAGGGACCGGAGCACGTGCGCCGGGCCGCCGAGGGGCTGACGGCGGCGAGGATGAAGCAGCGGCCCCGGCCCGCCGACTGGTCGATCAAGGAGGTCATGGCCCATCTGCTCAAGGTGGAGCGTGACCTCTTCCTCCCGCGGCTCACCCAGCTCGCCCTCACAGAGCGGGCGGAATTTCCGTCCTTCGACGCGGACGCATGGGCACGCGAGCGGGACCACCGCGAGGGCGATTTCGACGACGAATGGCGTCAGTTCAGGGCGACACGGGCCGAGACGATCGCCCTGCTCGAGAAGCTGCCCGCCGAGGCCGAGGGGCGAATCGGCCTTTCCGGCTATTTCGGTCCCGTCACCCTCATCGAATACGCCACGCACGTGGTCGATCACGATCTCGAGCATCTCGGACAGATCGCCGAAGCCCGGGCGACCATCGGAGACTGAGGGGCATGCGCGGGGTCGAGCGCTAGCTCCCCCCCGTCAGGAAAAACGCCAGGGCGGCCGCGGTCATGACCGCGGTCGCCGTCCAGCCGAGCAGCCTCAGCCAAAGGCTGTTGACGTGCTCCCCCATGATCTTGGGGTTGCCGCCCACCAGCATGACCAGCACCATGAGCGGAGGGGCGAGGAGGCCGTTGAGCACGGCGGAGAAGAAGAGGATACGGATCGGATTGGTGCCGAAAAGCCCGAGCAGGATGCCGGCGCCCATGGCCCCCGCGAAGACGAGATAGAAGCGGCGCGCGCGGCGTGGCTTGAGGTCGAGGCCGGCACGCCAGACGAAGAGCTCGGCTACCGCGAAAGAGGCGGAGCCGGCGAGGACGGGAATGGCGAGCAGACCCGTGCCAATCAGGCCCATGGCGAAGAGGACATAGGCGGCGTCGCCCACGAGGGGGCGCAGCGCCTCCGCGGCCTGACGGGCCGTCTGGATATCCTGCAGGCCGGCGCGATGCAGGGTGGAGGCGGTGGCGAGGATGATGAAGTACATCACGAGATTGGAAAAGAACATGCCGGTGTTGACGTCCAGGCGGGCGTCGGCCAGCTCGTGAAGGGTGGCTCCGCGTCGCTGGGCCAGGGTTTTTCTCCCCACGCTTTTCTCCTCTTCGACCTCCTGGGTCGCCTGCCAGAAGAACAGATAGGGCGAGATGGTCGTGCCGAGAATCCCCACGAGCGTGCCCACCGAGCTCTGGTTCCAGTGAAAATTGGGAACGACGGTGGCCGTCAGCACGGCCGGCCACTGCGGCCGGGCCATGAAGGCCGCCGCGACATAAGCAAAGAGGACGGCGGTGAGCCACTTGAGAGTCTGGGCAAACGTCGCATAGCTCATATAGATGGTGATGGCGGTGATCCCGACGCCGAACACCACCACGAAGGGCAACGCGGGCAGCCCTGTGAGCATGGCCGCGGCCTCGGCCATCCCGGCGAGGTCGGCGGCGATATTGAAGACATTGGCGACAAGGAGAATGAAGCAGGCGCCGACGATGAGCGGCCGCGGATAGTGCTGCCGCACCGTGCCCGCGAGGCCCCGGCCCGTGACGAGGCCGATTCGTGCGCAGACGAGCTGGATGGCGGCCATGAGCGGGAAGGTGATCACCGCCGTCCACAGGAAGAGATAGCCGTGGGCCGCTCCCGCGATGGAGTAGGTGGCAATGCCGCTCGGATCATCGTCGGAGGCGCCCGTGACCAGGCCGGGTCCGAGTATCCGGAAATAACGAACGAGCGGATTGTGCGAGTGGGCGGGTTGCCGCGCCTCTTGTTCCGTCACGGGCGAGGATGGGGCAGATCGGAGCGATGGGCAGGCGCGACCACGTCGCTGCGCCCGCGGCGTCTGACGGCTGACATGGCCAGCACCGAGACCGACAGGGCAGAGATCAGCACCCCGATTCGCTCGGCTCCGCCCGGGGTGTGATGAAGCGTGATGTCCGACGCGCCCCGGGGCCCTTCGATCTCGAGCATCCCGGCAGCGCCGCGTCGAGTGGGCACTGGTCTTCCTCCTGATTCAGCGCTCCAGAGAGGCGAGTAGGCGAAGCCGGCGGCGCGCCATCCCGCTAAGGACGTCGTAGGCAAGCGCCAGGCCTGGAGACCCGTGCGCTGGGGAAGGATGCGCGGCGCGCGCGCGACATAGACCCGGAACGGACCGATGGTGCGGGGCGGCGAGAAATCAGCGCCTGCTTCGAGGAAGGCCACACGCCCGGCATCTTCTTCGGAGGCTACCACGACCGAGATCCCGAGCTGGTCCGCCCATGCCCGGAAGCTTTCGGCGGTAAGCGAATCGAGCGGGCGCCCGAAGAGGCTCACTCCATCCCGCTCTTCGACCAGCACGGTGATAGGACGGTTCTCGGCCGAGCCGGTGTAGAGCAATCCGGCGACGGGTGAGGGGTGGGTGAAGGTGCCGTTGATGATCTCGCGCCCGGTCTCGATGGGCGTGAGCGCGGTGATGTGGCTGTGCGGCCGCCACCACTCGGGGCGATAGTCGAGGCGCACGGCGGAGCGGAGAAAGAGGACTCGCCCGGGTGGTGCCTCGCGAAGAGCCTGCCAGAGCGCATCCAGCCTGTCGCCGCGGGCCACCTCGTCGTACGTCGGCCATTGCCCGCGTGTCGGCCAGAGGGTGAGGGCCGGCTCGGGCGACCCTGGCGAGAGCAGTACTGCTCCCGCGATCAGGGCGATGGCGAGGCCGGCGTGTCCGAGGCGCGGCAGGCGCGCGGCCAGACCAGGGACTCCAAGCGACGCCCCGATGACGAGCGCGAGGAGCAGGCTGTCGACGAGCCGATCGGCGGGCAGCCAGAGCGCGCCGACAGCCGCGGCCATGAGGGCGTCGAGGGCGACCACCGCGGCCACCGCGGGCGTGAAGGCCTGAAGCCAGCGAATGGGAGTGTCGCCCGAGCGTCGCGTCGAGATCCAGGCCGCGACCTGAGTGAGGGCGAGAACCCCGACGAGTGGACGGCCCATCTGCCTGACAACGCCGAGGAGCGAGCCGTCGCCCCAGGCGAGGGGGAGGGCCATGCGAAGATGCGCGAGCAGGGGGAAAAGCCAGAGCGCGCTGAGACCGAGAGCGAGCGCGGCCACGATCGCTGCCTGCTTCACGCGTTGCCGTTTCTGCCCGTTGCCGATCCACCCGCCCGTGCCGAGCAGAGCCAGCGCGGCCGGAGTGTGCGCGGGGTGGACGAGGACGATGGCGGCAAGGAGAGGCACGGCGAGAAGCGGAGCGCGGCGCGCGTCTTCAACCCAATCCACGAGCGAGAGGGCCACGAGGGGGATAAGACCCCATCCGAGCCGGGCCGCGACCAGTCCCCATCTCAGGCCTTCTTCGACCCCGCTCCGCGAGCCGGCCGACAGGGTCAGGGCAACGAAGGCTCCGGGCAAGGCCAGCCAGCCGTTGCCGAGCACGCGCTGGAGCAGCGCGAAAGTGGTGATACCCGGGAGCATCCACGCGATCCAGACCACGGATTCGTAGGCCCGCGGGACGCTGAGAGCGCCCAGCGACGCGGTGTGAATGACGGCGCCGAGCCATGCTGCGCCCGGAGGATAGTACTGGAGCTCAGCGTAGCCGGCCCACCAGCCGGGATTCAGACGCCAGGGCGCCCAGCCGAGCTCGATGACCTGATGGAGGCGGTAGAGCTGGCCGGGATGATCGTCGAAGGCGGGAAGACCGTTGCCGAGGGCGGCCAAGCCGAAGACCACGGCGTAGACCAGGAGCAGGGAGGCGGGCACGAGAGCTCGGCTCACGCTTGAGAAGCATACGTCATGGGGCGATTTTGCCCGAAGTTCCGTTGACATTTGCGTCGATCGCCTGTCTACTAGGGCAATTGCTGGCTCGGTCGGTGATCCGGGAGGAGTAGCCTGGGTCGTGCCGTTCATTCCGGGGCTCAAATCCCCTACCGATGGAGAAGCCATGGAACGATTGAAGGGTCTCAAGTGTCGCGAGTGCGGCCGCTACTATCCTTCCTCGCCCGTCCACGTCTGTGAGTTCTGCTTCGGCCCCCTCGAGGTCGACTACGACTACGAGGTGATCCGAAACCTCGTCAGCCGGAAGAGCATCGAAGCGGGGCCTCCCAGCATCTGGCGCTACGCCGATCTCCTCCCCCTGAACCTCGGGGAAGGCGAGGCGCATGTCGGACAGGCGGTGGGCTTCACCCCGCTTATTCGCGCGCGCAATCTGGCCGAGGAGCTGGGCGTGCGCGAGCTCTATGTCAAGAACGACTCGGTCTGCCATCCCACCTGGTCGTTCAAGGATCGCGTGGTGGCGGTGGCTATCGGCAAGGCCAAGGAGTTCGGTTTCGACACCGTGGCCTGCGCTTCCACGGGCAACCTTGCCAACTCGGTGGCCGCGCACTCGGCGGAAGCCCGGCTCAAGTCCTATATCTTCATCCCCGCGGACCTCGAGCGCGGCAAGGTCATCACCACCCTCGTCTATGGGCTCACCCTCGTGGCCGTCGAGGGCACCTACGACGAGGTCAACCGCCTCTGCGCCGAGGTCGGCGACAAGTACCGTTGGGCCTTCGTCAACATCAATATCCGTCCGTACTACGCCGAAGGCTCCAAGACCTACGGTTACGAGATCGCGGAGCAGCTGGGCTGGCGCGCCCCCGCTCATGTCGTCGTGCCCTGCGCGGGCGGCTCGCTCATTACCAAGATTCACAAGGCCTTCAAGGAGCTCCGCATGCTGGGGCTCATTCCCGAGGGCCAGACGAGCATGTACGCGGCGCAGGCGGCGGGCTGCGGCCCCATCGTGACCATGATCAAGAAGGATTCGGACATCCTCGAGCCCGTGCGCCCCAACACCATCGCCAAGTCCCTGGCCATTGGCAATCCGGCCGACGGCTACTATGCCTATCGCGTCGCCAAGGACACGGGCGGCTATGGCGAGCACGCGCAAGACCCGGAGATCATCGAGGGGATGCAGCTCCTCGCCCGGACCGAAGGCATTTTTACGGAGACCGCGGGCGGCGTCACGGTGGCCGCGACCCGGAAGCTCATCGAGTCGGGGCGCATTCCGCGCGATGAGCCCATCGTCATCTGCATCACGGGCAATGGGCTCAAGACGCCCGACGTCTTCTACGACCGCCTCTCGGTGGACGTGACCATTCGCCCGTCGCTGGCCGTGTTCGACCAGGCCCTGGCCGATTTGAAATCCAAAGCCGGCGCCTGAGCCGGGAAGCAAGGAGACGCTCCCATGGCCGTGCTCGTACGCATTCCCACGCCGCTCCGGTCGCTCACCAAGGGCCAGGCCGAGGTGCAGGCCGCCGCCGATTCCGTGGGCGGGCTCATCGAGGATCTCGAAAAGCAGTATCCGGGTCTCAAGGAGCGCCTGGTGGACGAGGGGGGCGAAGTCCGCCGCTTCATCAATTTCTACGTCAACGAAGAGGACATCCGCTTCCTCCAGGGCGCCAAAACCGTGCTCAAGACGGGCGACCAGGTCTCCATCGTCCCCGCGATCGCCGGCGGGCGCTGAGCGGAATCGCCTGGAGCCGATCCCATGGCGCGAATGCGCGTGAGGCTGACCTATCCCACCGAGCTGATCCAGCAGCCCATCGTCTATCACCTGGTGAAAGACTTCGGGATCGTACCGAACATACGTCGGGCGGACGTGCGCGCGGACCACGGCTGGATTGTGCTGGAGCTTGAAGCGCCGCAGGAAAAGCTCGAAGAGGGCGTGGCCTGGCTCCGCCAGCAGGGCATCAAGGTGGATCCCATCGAGCGGGACGTCGTCCTGTCATGATTTCCAAGCGCGTGCAGGGCTTCACCGAGTCCGTCATCCGGGAGATGACCCGAGTCAACAACCAGTACGACGGCATCAACCTCGCCCAGGGCATGCCCAATTTCCCGCCGCCCAAGGAGATCCTCGAGGCGGCGCACCAGGGCATCGACGGCGACTTTCATCA
>Ga0137372_10002484_pt1 | contig 17794 bp, 19 predicted proteins | sample SagtaG_6_FD_104911 | JGI IMG/M metagenome (GOLD analysis project Ga0137372, IMG submission 104911) | Vadose zone soil microbial communities from Sagehorn Ranch, Mendocino, California, USA - Sage1_R_60_16 metaG | ecosystem: Environmental > Terrestrial > Soil > Vadose zone | place: USA...
CCAGGGCGGCCCTCGTCCGCAGTCCTGGGCTTTCAGAAAGCTCCCCCTAAAAAGCCAAGACCCCAACCAAAGGCTGGGGTCTGGTGTCCTGGCGGTGGGGGGACGGGGGATGGGGGATCGCCAGAATGATCAGTTAACGCTGGGTGGGGGAATTGGTTCCACAGCCCCTGGGCGGGAGCGCCTAGAGGCCGCCGAGCCTAGCTAGATTCCTATCAGGATCAGCAGCAGCGCCGGGCCCCGACTGGGTGAGTTGGCGCCAGCCGGAGGGCGTTGCCGATATGGGTGAGAAGGTCCTATTGCGTGCGTTAGCGGCCGAGCCCGTGTGCCGCGGGTGCACACGGCGCGCAACCGGAGCATTGAACGACGTTGTCGGACGGGCTTCCAGCCCGCACTGTGAGCGACATCGAGGCCGAGCACGCCACTGAGAGGCTTCGAGCCATGGACGCGCGCAACGCCGAATTCGCCGACCGGGGGAGGCAAGCTCTCAGGGCTGCGCGGACCGCTAGTCAGAACACTAGCCGTAACACTAGCGCCTGCCTCGGTGCTAACACCGAGCCGTCCACTCAGAACAGTGACCGAACAGTGATGGCGACCGCTCGCCAAAGGCTACCTTGGGCGAGATCCTGGGGGAGGCGATAGAGGCAACGCACTCGGCCGGCGCGCTCTACCAGGCCTTCCTAATCACTGTGCAGCGGTACTAGTGGCGTGAGCGCATGACCTCCCCCTCCTCATGCACCCTCTTACTGTCTGCATTTATTCGATCCAGTGTCGGGTGACGGGGGCTGGCCTATGTGGGTGCAAGCGGGCGGCTCCACGAGCGTTGGGCACGGCATCGGCTGCTCTTGCGGGCCGGTCGACACCCCGAGCAGAGCTTGCAGCACGAGTGGCGGGAGTATGGCCCCGACGCCTTCGAGTTCCGGGTTTTGGAACGGGTGCCACGTGTGCAGGCGAAGAGCCGGGAGATCGCGTGGATGCGGGCCCTAGACGCCCGTGGGAAGCTCGCCAACCGTTTCTCCCCGGAATGCTTTTCCAGTTAGAAGGCACCCTGCTGCGGCCCCATTCTGAACTTGGGAGGGGCAACCAGGGGCTGCCGCCTTCGTAACACCGCTCAACTGGCGTGGCTTGCCGGATGATTTTACCTCTCAGCAAAGATATCGAAGTTTGCCCACGATTGGGGTAAAAGATGATGCCGTCCATAAAGAAGGGAAACAATATGCGCACCGCTGTCCAATTAATGAAGAGGCTCCAACAGGATGAGGAAGGCGCGGCTCTGGTCGAATACACAGTTCTCCTCGGACTCATGCTAGTCGCCGTCATCGCCACGATCGGGTTGGTCGGCGGCTGGATGGGCACCAAGTGGACGGCGCTCTGGCACGCGCTTTCGACCAACTGATAGAATCCGGCCTCCGGTGAGCCGGTGGTGAAGGAGGCGTTGCAACCGCGCCTGCTGCTGGGTTCAGCACCAACACGGGAAATTCAGATTGTCCGAACCTGGAGTTCGCGTCCGCGCGACGTCCATGTCCAGGCGCCTCGATTATGACGCTGAGCGGCGTGTTGCTTGGGGAGGCGCGCCTTGTGAATCCTGCGAACCCACCGCCCTCCTCTTACGGGCGTGCATGCGCCAAGCAGCGCCGTCCAACAGGTACGCCCGCGCGGCTTGTATCGGGAAATCGCCCGACGCATCAACATCGCAGGCGGCGTCCTCGCGTCCCAGTCGTCGTATACTTACTAAGGAGTTCCGGTCATCCTTGATGTGCCGGGGCTGGGTTATGTGGATGTGCCCGAGGACGAATATGCTCGGCTTTACGAAAAATTATCCTCGTCGGATTCCGAGCAAGTGCAAGACGCTATGTCATCGTTACGAAGGATCAAAGCGTTGGAGTTGAGGCGGCAAGACGCGGGCCGGAAAGCCCGGAACTGACGACACTCAAGATTTGAGCGAACCCATTTTTTTCGACGTACCGTCGAGGTAAAACGCGGCGTAGGCGGCTTTACTGAATCGGACATAAGCGTTAAACGCGCCGCGTGGAAACGGCCTTGGCCGACACTGCAAGTGTCTGGCGGTAGACAATTCTGGCGGTCTGACTCGCACGTCGAACGCAAAGAGCGGGGGCGGATTCCGGTTCCAACAAAGCGAAAATCGATCTAACTTGTAGAAATTGGGAGGCGGAGGTGCAGCGGCTTGCTCTGGTACTGGCTTTGATTGCGATAACCCTGTGCTGTGGCTCGACGCCCCGCGCACAAACCCCCTTTTATCCGGTGGAGCTTGCCTGTCACCCCCTTCCCAGCTGGTATCCGCGCGGTTGGGAATTGATGGTTCGTTATCCGTGTTATTATGTTTATTCACGCTCCTACTATCCACCAGCTTACTACCCTTCTTCAGCAGTCTACCCATACCAGCGAGTGTCGATTCGCGCCAGACACGCGGTCTATCGCAGGCCATATCTGCGTCCCGGGTGGTGGTGGTGAACATGCAGGCGCGCGCCTTCGCGTCCGCGCTTTCGGAGAGCTCCCCATGCCGGCTGAGCGGAGGTTTTTCACCGACGGCGATCAGTCTCGCCGTCGTTGTGGCTGCCCTGCTTTTCGCCTCCCTTCGCGCTTCGTGGGCTGTTCCCGCCAAAGCCGTGACAGGTGCTGGCCTATCTCGGCCGATACACCCATCGCGTCGCCATCGCCAACAGCCGGCTGATCTCGCTATCCGACGGCGAACGGCCGCATCATATCGTTGTCCTCGTGCTCGAGGATGTGGCAGTGGTGAACATAAGTCTGCGGCGCGGACACGCCGTTCGGCAAATCGAATTTTGCTCTGATCCTCGTGAAGGACCCGGGGTTGACCTTGACAGTATCCTTGAAGCCGCGTTCCGTCGGGTCGGGGGGGAGCATCGGCCCGGTCGCGAACGGGGTCGGATCGAACCCACCGGGAACGCCGTTCGGGCCGGCCCCTGGGGCCGCCCCCTGATAGGCGGCGGCGTCGAATGGTGTCCGCCCAACCACCTGGAAGGTGACCAGGTGCGTATGCATCGGGTGGGTGTCCCCGGTTAGGTTGATGTAGACCCAGTCCTCGACCGTCCCGACCGCCGGATTCGCATCCTGCTCACTTGCTTGCGAGAAACCCGCAGCATTCAGGTTCAAGAACCAGTCAGCCGTCTCCGGGGCGACCTCATTGAGGGTGATGAAGCGCGTCGTCACCGGGCTGGGGAGATCGGCGGCGCGCCCGGGCAGGTTGCTCGGGATGGTTGTCGGGCCCGGCTGGGTGACCGTCGTCCCGACCCGGATCTGCATCACCTGCGTCAGGGTGGGTGCCGGGGTGGCGACCGGTTTCGGCGGCTGATGGTTGCTCATTGGCACCCTCTGGCCCGCCAGCGTGCTGAAGTCTACTATCACATCGGCCCGCTCGGCCGGGGCGAGCACCAGCTGCTTCACCGGCACGGAGATGTCCCACAAGCCACCCTCAGCGCCGATCTGCCACATCTTGGTGCCGGGGATATCGAGGTTCAGGATCCGTGCGTTGCAACCGTTCAGGATGCGGAACCGGTACAAGCGCGGCTCGACGTTCAGGAACGGCCATACCTTCCCGTTGACCAGCATCACGTCGCCGAAGTACTCGCCGATCCAGGTCACGCCTTCGATGTCGCTGGTAGGGTAAAGGAACGTCCCGTCCGAGTTGAACTGCCGGTCCTGGACGACCAACGGGATCTCGTAGGGTCCACCCGGAATCCCGATCGGGTTCGGCTCCCGGCCAGTGTCGAACTGGTCGCGGAGGATGTAGGCGGCGGCGAGCCCGGCGAACACGTTCAACCGCGTCGCGCCCAGACCATGGTCGTGGAACCACAGGAGCGACGCCGGCATCTCCGGCCGCTGGTTCGTGTAGAAGACGGTCTGCGTCTGCCCGCGACCAAATCCGTCTGGCGTGACCGCGGGGTTACCGTCGCTGCCGGCGTCAACAAACCCACCGTGAAGATGGGTCATCACCCGCACCTGGTTGCCGAGCCGCGTTAGCCGTGTGTCAACCGGAATCCATTCAGGGTAGGTGCTTGGCAGCATGTGCGTGAAGCTGGCCTGGAGCGGCGTCCCGCTCTGCGCGATCACGGCCATCCCAAACGAGCCCGCCTGGCCCTTAAGCCCAGAGCCGTCGTCGTACGCCCAGAGCGGCGTCGGCGGTAGGTCAGGATGAAGTTGCCGTTCGATCTCGACTTGCGTGAACGCGATAGATGATCCGGTCGCGACCACGATCCCTGCACCCGGCAACGGCACTTTCTCGACGTATTTTTTCAGTTGAGTGCCCGCGGCATTTGCCGACGGGGCTCCCGCCCCCCATGGCAGAGCCAGCGCTGCACTAGCTCCCATCGCGTGCCGCAGCACGCGTCTGCGTGTCACACCCCTCATGCTCTCCTCCATGGCGTCTCGATCAGGTAGTCGGGCGGGTGGACATTTTATTGGCGCCCAGGACGCTCGATTTTGGTTTTCAGCATGCGCCTTTCTGCTGACCCACGTTAGTAGTAGGCTGCTACCCGCCGCCACCCGTGTCAAGGCTCGCGGGGTTGCATTTTTTGAACGCCAAAGTTCTACGGCTTTTTTTCACTGCGCGGCGGCTCGCGTCCGCAGCTCAGTGACCGAGTGCTGGACCTGTTGGAGCGGGTTCCCGGATCCTGTTACTGCGCTCGCCCGGCTAATGGCGATCCCCCACGAGGCTTCCGACCAGGAATGCTCGGTATCTTTTAGCAGGAAGCTGCGCCGACACTAGCCGAGATGAGATAGGAAAGTCAGTTGCAATGGCACACATTTTCGGTCCCCGTATCCCATAAATCCGGATTTGTGGGGCCTCTAAACTGAGCTTTAGACAGGTCAAAACGACGGCGCACGAGAGGACATATCCTCTGCGGTCAGCGAAACGGTTGATGCAGGAATCTGGACATCATGAAAGCCCATCAGCCCGCGCAAAAAGAAAAATTGAAACGGCAAATTCTGTAGCGACACGGTTATCGTTGGCATGGGCCCCCCTGGGCGCCCCGCATATCCGAGCCCCGTTTGCGCATACACGATCTTCACATTGGCAGGCGTGATCCTTGGAAAGATGTCGCACATGCCCGCATGATCGGCAGATTTGGCATCGGAACAAGACGAGCTGCCGCGTCCAAAGACGATGGTGTTCATCGCCGTGCTATCGTAGCCCTTTAGCTCCCGGCAGGCGCTGACGCTGTTGCAGGTGCAGATGGCGGTGCGGCCGTCGCAGGTGACGATGAATTTCGGCATGGCGGCACCGGGAGGTACCGAGGCGTTCACGACCGCACGACTGAGGCCGTTGAGGCCCGACGCCACAGGGTCCGAGACCGCCGCAAGTCTGGCCCCGATCTGCATCGCCTTGGCCGCAGCATTCCACTGGTAAAAAAGCAAGAGGAAATCGATCGCGCCCAGTACCAACACCAGCGTGATCGACAACATGATGGTCACTTCGACCATCACGGCGCCTCGTTGATCGCGCAAGAAATGATTCAGCGGCATTGTCTTATCTGGGTTCAATGGCGCGCTGCGAATACGAAGCGGAAATGACCGGAGATCGCAGCTTCAGAAGAGCGAGAAATCCCAACGACGGATAGGTGAACTTGGTGGACACCGACACAACGTAAATGGATAAGCCTCGATATCTGCTTAGTCCGTTCGTGCCGATGGGATTATCGATTTTCGTGCAATGAGGTGTCACCGATTCGGTAGTCCACCCACGGACGCGGGCCGCACCACCGCTGATCGAGCCGCTGGTCGCGAGATTTTTTGCTTGCTCTAGTTCAACCTTCCAGGCGTGCGAAGTTGGGTTACAGGGATCCGACGATCGGGCAAGATAGCTTGCGGCATCGTGCAAACCTATCGCGACCAGATGCTGTTGATAGAGATACCACGAAAACTCAAATACGCCAGAAAAGAAGGCGATCAGCAGTGGCACCATCACGGCGCCTTCCATCAGCGCCGATCCTTGCTGGTCCCGCCAGAGCGATTTCCCTCGTCGCGCAAACATGTCCGAATTCTTCCGCGGATGCTTTCATCGGTAAAGTTGAACGACGTCGAAGCTGACGCCATCGCCCGGTTGGACCAGTCCAACCATCTCGACATAGAGGTCAGTCTGCGCAGGTGCCAAAGGTAATGTGAGAAAGAACTTGCCGAAGGCTGCTACCGGAACATTGGAGTGCGGTTCGTCCACCGAACGCAGGCTCTGGCAATTGATGACAGCGGCATGGAGAATGCGGCGATCGGGCACCGCCGACAAATCTCCGCCCCTGTAGCAGGCGGGCGCTCCCGATTCCCCGACAAGCCCTTGTTCGATCTCGTAGCGGTAAACGCGGTATCGACTCGGCACATCGGTATTGTCAGCGGGTCCACCGTCAACCATTGCCGAAGGCCCGGCATCGCTTCGGTGATTAACCTGCCAATAGATGTCGAAGTTCCAGTTTCCTTCGCCCATGCTGCCGAAATGGGGCCATGTTCGATCGAGCAGGAGACCCGTAACCCGGTTCGGGGGACTGCCGATCGGCCAATAGGCACCCCGTCGTGTCGGGCAAGCATTCTGATAGACATACCCTTTGCGCACATTCTGCGCCGGCCGGTAATTGCTGTCATCGTATTTGTCGCTCATCGAGCCTTCGTAGATGTCAAAGCGTACATTGAAGCCCTCGCGCACGGATTGCACCAAACCCGGCCGGAAATTCACTCCCCGCTGCAGGAAGCACACCGGGGGTCTGACAACAGCAACGGAATCGATCAAACTCGCCTCATCGCTGCCCAATATCGACGAAGTCAGGAACCCATAATCTGCGGCAGCATAGGGGGCGTCCCCGTCATACTGGCGCAGTCGGATGAGACGCCCTTGGTCTGCTGGACTGGCCGCTGCGTGCTGTAACGCCTCGGTCGCCTGATCATAGCTCATGCCCGGAGTTTCATAAGGATTGCAGACGTAGATCGGCGTCACCCCGCAGACCACCTGATCAAAGCCAGCGACCGCGAAAGCGGAGGTCGTGATGGTGTTTGCCCCGCCAAAGAATGCTGCTGGAAGGATCATCGGGAGAGTGACCGGTCGCACCGCGACCGAGACGAAGCGGGCATCTGTTGGCCGCGTCGCGAGCGCGCCCGCCGACATTGGGCTTGCGTCGCTCGCCGGCAGACGGCGGTAGAACTGAATCTTCAAGACCGCAATGGTCCTATTCGTCCCCGAGCCGGACAAGGTCGAGTTAGTAAGCAAGTTTTCGATAGCGCCGCGTGCCCGTGTTTCAGCATCCGGCAGGCGATCGAGCTCCGCCGCACCCGCGAGCGCCAACGCATCCGCGCCATTTTGCAGTTGCGTTTGCAGGCTCATGAGCCTCGCCCCGTCGAGTGCCAGCACCGACAGGCCGACGATCACGACAAGCATGACCGTCACATAGGGCAGAATAACCCCGCTGTTGTCCTCCCAGAGGGCCCGAGCGCATTGTGCGCCCTTTTCGAAGACAGGCCAACTTGGTGTCATCGAGCGCATTCCACGGGCTTGAGGCGCGTCAATTGGAAACCGCTCCGCCGTAGGCACAGCGCCTACCTTTGAGCGGTAGTGGCGCCTTCGCGAATGACGGAATACTCCTTGGCCTCCCCGTTTCGCACGATGGTGACCTTCACCTGGTTCGACGGCGGCGCTGGTGCCGCTACGACGGGAGCGGGCGGGGGAGCCGCAACCGGCTTCACTGGCTCCGGGATGATGCGACCGATATCCCGCTCGCCGATGCGGCGATTCGGATCACGACTCGATTGGACTGGTCGGCTGAGAATCAAGGACAACTTGCCGACATTCGATGCCAACAGAATTTTCTGCGCCTGCTCTTTCGTGACTTCCAGCGTGACTGCCCGGGCAACTGTTGGCTTTTCTTCCGCTTCGCTCGCGATCTGGTCAATCGCAAGCACTTTTACGTGCTCCAGCAGTATGTCGGAGTAACTTTGCCGCCTGCTCGATACTTCGTCAGCGATCATCACGATATCGACGAAGTCGCCTGGCAAGACGAAGCCGGCAACTCCACGCACGTCATCAACGCGCACCGTCACAGCGCGTTTGCCCTCCTCCAGCACCGCAGCGAGCGAGGCGCGCTGACCAGCTCCGGTGACCTTTGACCGCAGCACCGGTTCGCCTCGTTTGAGCGGGTAGAGCACGGTGCGACGGCCGCCGTTGAGTAGATCATCCTTGGTCGCAAAAGCCCCCTCGGGAAGCATGTTCGTGAACCATGGGATTTCGCTCACATTGTCGGAGGTCACAGCTGTGCCATACGGGAGGGATTCTGCCGCTATCACAATATGACTGGCCGGCTGATAGACGGCTGACGTGTTCATCTGGGCTTGAAGCCAGCTGCGCGCCAAATATGCCGCGCCTCCTCCCATCGCGATCGCGACGACAAGAATGATGAACTGGTTCTTACGCATTGTTTTATCTCCTCCCGGTTTGTCTTGCCCTCCCCGTTCTCAACGACCAAGAGCTTCAAGAATTGAGATAGAACTTACCGTGGACGCTGGCCTAGGCTGCACCTGCCCCCCAAAGGCAACGGCTCCGGCGTGGGCACCGGGGCCGCTACAGGCACCAGGGGTGCAGACTGCTAGCCTACCCGGCCAAGCCCAGCGACCTATTGCGGGTCTTGGCCGACCGCGATCAGGCCCCACTTCGGGAACAGGTTCTGGCCCTGCAGCGCGCCGGTCGGGGCCGACGGACCGGTCAGCGCCGTCTCCGAGCAGTCTCCAGGCTTGCACTTCTGGCCGTTCGCGTCGATGACGAAGATCTGGCTATTGCCTGGTCCCGGGCGGTTCGCGTGGAACACGATCTTCTCCCCCCTGGGACTCCACGCCGGCGACAAGTCGGCGGTTGTATTGTCGGTGAGCTGGATCTCGGTCGTCACCCGTGGGGGATCCGATGCGGGATCGAAGCCGAGCACCCAAATTTCAAACGGTTGGAGTGGAATCGGCGGCTCTGGACGCCTCATGATTGCGATGTGCGTGCCGTCTGGGGACCAGGCAGGGGACCGCTCCTCCGGGCCGCTGTTGGTCAAGTTGGTCAACTTCGTTACCAGTTTCGTCTCGAGGTTCATGACGTAGATGCCGGCGTCCGCCTGGTCAAATTCAACATTCGGGATGCGACTCGTGAACGCGATCCACTTACCGTCGGGTGACCAGTCCGCGTCATCCGATGCGTAGGGCCCGCGCACACCGGGCGTCGATGTGAGACCGTTCGTGAGGTTCACGGGGAGCTCGCCTGTCTCGAGGAGATCGTCCAAGTTGACCAAGAAGATGTCGCTGTCGGTCGTGGGCCCTCCGGGCTCGTTCCTGAAACCTATCAAATTAAAGTTCTTGATCCTGGTCCCGTAAGGTTGCTCCGGGGGAGGGGACGCCGAGCGATGGAACACTATATTCTTGCCGGTGGGATCGAACGAGGCCGAGCTGCCCCCGCCGAGCTGCCCCTGGGTCAGGGGCCTTGGCTGTAGGCCACCGTCGACGGTGCCGTCCGCATTTATGAGAAACAGATCGCTGTCGAATCTGAGGATGTCAAGTCGGAATCCGGCAATCCTGTTGCTGTCGAATACGATTTTGCCCTTCCCATCCGGCGAAAGCGCCGGCAGGGCGTCGCTGAAGCTGTCGTTGGTGAGGCGAATCGGCTTGGAGCCGTCCGGGTTTATGATGTAAAGCTCCCCCTTAATCAGGAGCGCCTCGGCGGCAGAGCATTCTACCGGGACAAGACAGCTGTTCGCCAACACGATCTTCTCGCGCGGCTCCCCCCATGCGGGTGAGCCCGTGAACGCCACGGCCGCGAACGCCAACACACCGGCGCCCGCCAGCAGGCGCCTCAGCCTCAGTGAGCGGAGTGATGCACTCAGAGCGGAATTAGTTGTCATGGTCAGTCCCTCCCTGTGGTCGTTGTGGCCAACCCTCGCGGAGGCACTGCATGCCGCGCGCCCCGGGGCCCGTCGGTTGCCAGCCGGCTTCAAAACCGAGCGTCAAAATCAGATGATGGTCGTGAGCTTACGGGCGGGGAATCCGCCAATGGGTGGAGGTTGGACTTAGGCGAAGGACTAAACCCTGTTGCCCCCTGTTGCTCCATCCGCGAAGCTCCCAACCCCGCCAGAGTCGAGCATGTCGATCAGCTCCTGGGCTGAGAAGTCTACAAGAACCGCTATTGGGCTTCCTGTGCGATAGAACCACGCCATGCGCCCGTCGGCACTAAGCTCCAGCAGGCTGATATCGGGGCGAATGGTCAGGAGGTCCGCTGTGACAGCATTGGATGCGCTGCTGACGCGCTCCGCGACGACAAGATCGGCCACCATTCCGCTCATGTATTCGGCCAAATCACGGCTAAGCTCGAGGCGGGTGATCGACTCGATGAGCCACTTTCTGGCCAAGGTTCGTGCGAGCATGTCGCCCAACAGGGATGACATGCCAGCTACGATGATGCGAATCCCGCGCAAAGTGTGCTCCAGCAATTAAGTAGAGGGACATGTAAACGTTGTGCGGCTGGCTCCGGCTGAGAATAGTTCGAAAGTTGGACGAAAGGTCTAGATTGAGGGCTAATAATAAGATGGCCTAACTGCCTAACTCTAGGCAATCGACGAGCGGCTCGCCGATCGACCTTAGGGTTCGTTCCGGCAATTAGTGACTCGGTTTGGAATGGATTTTCGCGGGTTGTCTGATTGATGAATCGGCGACTCACCGCTTCAAAGGGCTTGCGCTGCTGCTCGATGAACGCGGCAAGCGGCGTTTCGCAGCCGAGGCAATGGAGCGGGTCGCCACGGGGTAAGCGCGGTAGAGCGCGTCAGGGGCAAGCCAGCTCCTTGCCGCCACGGCCACCAACACCGGCCTGGAGGTCAGCAGAGAACCGGCTCAGAACAGATACTCCGCTGGCATCAAAGAATCGGCTGCCACGATTTCCATGGCGATTGAAACTACCCAATTGACCCGCTGCCGGATCCAGAACGCCACATTACCGCGCCGCTGTAGTTTCAGCTTATCGAGAATGTTATGCACATGGCACTTCACCGTGGCTACCGCAATGTGAAGGTGGCGGGCGATGAGTTTGTTACTTAGACCTTGAGCGATCAGCTCAGCGATCTCCTGCTCGCGTGCCGTCAATCCTCCAACAACGGGGCCATAGCGTTCCTCCCGTGTTAATACCGCGAGCTGACGCAGGCGCCGAATCATCGAGCCCGCGACCCTGGCGGAACAGATCTGCTCGCCACGAACCGCAAGGCTCACCGTCCTAATGATGTCTGAAATGGACGCCGAGCGTGGCACAAATCCGGCGATCCCGGCCTCGGCCCAGGTCAATATCTCATGCTCCGCTTCGACCATGGCCAGTACAATGACGGGGATGCCCGGGGCTGCCGCTACTATGCTCGAGACGGCATCGAAGCCGCTGGGCAGCGTCGTATCAAGCAGCACGGCATCAGGATGAACGGCTCGTATGAGTTCAAGCGCCTGATTTTGGTCCTCGGCTACCCACGCGATCGCGAGGTCCGACTGTTGGTGCAGGATCCCCGGAAGGCCCTCTCGAAGGAACCTGACGTCGGAAACGAAAAGCACACGCAATGGAAGACACGGGGCTGTCCACTGAGCCCCTTTTGGTCCCGGTTCCCTGTCGCGCGTCGCCGGCAGACCAGGGGCTTCGAGAGACGCCTGCGGAGTTGGATGTTCCATGAGCTGCTCGCCCCAAAAAATTACGGGTTCCGCATAGGCCGCGGCCTTCCGCTGTCGTTTGGTTCGCTTGCTGTTGCCGCCATACGGTTGCGACGGTGGTGTCGTCGCCGCCTAGGCGAGAAGACGTCAAAACGCTCCCGTTCACTTCTGCTTGAAATCCTGTCCGATGCCGCTGTAGCTTGGAAGCCTGCTTTTTCCGACATCCCTGTAGCCTTCAAACTAAGGGCCCGGATATGGACTGGACAGACCGAATCGGCAGCCGTATCCGCTTGCGCGACCTGCATATTCTCCTTGCCGTCGCCGAGAGCGGCAGCATGTCGAAGGCGGCGACCCAGCTCGCTATTTCGCACCCCGTCGTTTCGAAGACCATCTCCGACCTCGAACAGACGGTTGGTGTGCGTCTGTTCGACCGCACGTCTCAGGGCGTCGAGCTCACGACTTACGGGCAGACCCTGCTCAAGTGCGGCGTGCTCGTATTCGACGAGATGCGCCAGGGATTGAAGCAGATCAAGTTTCTGACGGATCCCAATTCAGGTGAACTGCGGATCGGCTGCCCGGAAATAATCGTGGTCGGACTTCTTCCAGCGATCCTAGAGCGCTTCTGGCGACGCCATCCCCGCATCCGCATTCATGTCGTTCATGCTTACACCGCCATGCAGCAATTCCAGGAGCTGCGTACGCGCAACGTCGAGCTCGTGATCGGGCGAATGCCACTCACGCCCTTCCAGGAAGGGGATCTTTTCGTCGAGACTTTGTTCGACGAGCCGTTTGTCTCGGTGGCCGGAAATCACAGCCGATGGGCGCGGAGACGGGAAATCGGTTTGGCAGAACTGGTCGACGAGCCGTGGGTGCTGCCGCCCTACGACAGCCCAGGGGGCACGCTGATTGCTGAGATTTTTCGAATCAACAAGCTTGAGCCTCCAACTCCCGCCTTGACGACCTTGTCGGTGCAGCTGACTGTCACGCTGGTGGCGACGGGGCGATTCGTCGGATTGCTGCCCCGGACCGTGGTGCAGTTCAGCGCCGGACGGCTCGGATTGCGGATCCTGCCCGTGAAATTGCCGATGCAGCTGTTTTCGGCTATCCTCATCACGATCAAGCATAGGACGTTAAGCCCGTTGGCCGAGCGGTTCATCGCCTGCGTACGCGAGGTCTCCGCGACTCTGGCGAGGGCAAAGTGACGAGTGCGGCGATCACGGCTCTGGAATGGGAGTTGTGCGCCCGAACGATTGGGTTACGTATTGTCGCCGACCTTTCAGGGGTCGGCTCACACGATCGCCCGTCGGCGCGGGCGAGCAGCGTCGGCGGAATTTCGAGGCCGAGTGCCTTGGCGGTGGTCAGATTGATGATGAGATCGAATCTGGTCGGCTGCTCGACCGGGAGATCGGCTGGCTTAGTCCCGCGAAGTACCTTGTCGACATAATCGCCAGCGCGCCTCCACAATTCCGGAAAGTTCGGTCCATAGGATATCGGGCCGCCCACTTCGACCGAGTCCCGAGTTGCAGTCATCATCGGTAGTCGCGCGGTCTGCGCCAACGTGTTGATGCGAATTCGGTTAGTAAGCAGGAGGGCGTCCAAACAGACGTAGAGCGCATTCGCGCGGCCCTCGAGCGCCTCGAAGGCGGGCGCGATATTCTGTCCTTCGGGATTTCTAGGGTGACAACTTCGAGGCCGAAGGTGCTGGCCGCCGCCTGAACCTCGCGCATTTCCAGTACGGCGAGACGATTTCCAACATTGCTCAAGATCGCCAAGCGGCGCAGACCAGGGACAACCTCGCGCAAGATTTCAAGGCGCTTGGCAGCCAAATCGGCAGTCTGACTCGACAGTCCAGTGACGTTCCCGCCCCGGTCGCGCCAGACTGGCAACCAGGCCGGTCTCAACCGGGTCTCCCGCCGCCGCGAACACGATCGGCTGTTGTCGCTTGCTTCGCCGCAACAACCGCGTGGGTTCCCGCTGTGACGATGATATCGACCTTGAGCCGGACGAATTCGGCCGCGATTTCGGAATATCGCTCGTTGCGGCCCTCCGCCCATCGATACTCGATCGCGATGTTGCGGCCCTCGATCCAGCCGAGCTCGCGCAGCCGCTGCATAAAGGCGGTGACCCATACGCCGTAGGTTGAAAGTGTGCCCGCTCCCAAGAACCCGATGGTCGGCAGCTTCGTTAGCTGCTGCGCACGCGCCACGAGCGGCCACGCCGCCGCCGCGCCGCCGAGTGCGGCCAGGTCACCGCGGCACCTTCGATCAGCGCGGATCCTCGCTGGTCCCGCCAGAACGATCGCTCTCGTCGCGCAAACATGTCGCTTCCGGGCGCTCTCACCGATAAAGCTGAACCACGTCGAAGCTGACGCCATCGCCCGGCCGGACGAGCCCGACCATCTCGACGTAAAGGTCGGTTTGCGATTTTGCCAAAGGCAATGTGAGGAAGAGCTTGCCGAAGGCTGCTACTGGGACATTGGACTGCACTTCGCCCACCAACTGCAGGCTCTGACAATTGACGATGGCGGCATGGAGGATGCGGCGATCCGGCGTCCCCGACAGATCGCCGCCTCTATAGCAGGCCGGCGCCCCCGATTCCCCCCCGAGGGACACATCTGCCACACTGCCTTGTTCGATCTCGTAGCGGTAAACGCGATATCGGCTCGGCACATCGGCATTGCCCGCCGATCCATCGTTGAGATCGGACGGGAGTCCAGAGTCGCCGTGATTGACCTGCCAATAGGTATCGAAGTCCCAGTTTCCTTCGCCCATGCTGCCGAAATGGGGCCATGTTCGATCGAGCGGGAGCCCCGTGACCCGGTCCGGAGGCCTTCCGATCGGCCAGTTGGCACCCGGTCGAGTAGTGCAAGCATTCTGATTTTCACCGCCGCTGCCCATGACATACCCTTTGCGCACATTCTGCGCCGGACGGTACTTGCTGTCGTTGTATTTTTCGCTCATCGACCCTTCGTAGATGTCGAAGCGCACATTGAAGCCCTCGTGCACGGACCGCACCAAGCCCGGCCGGAAATTGACGCCCCGCTGCAGGAAGCACGCCGCTGGTCGGACGACGGCGATCGAATCGATCAGGCTCATCTCGTCGCTGCCCAAGGTCGGCGAACTGAGGAACCCATAGTCTGCGGCAGCATAGGGGGCGTTCCCCCCATATTGGCGCAGCCGCATGAGGCGCCCTTGGTCCGGCGGGTTGGCCGCTGCGTGCTGTAACGCCTCGGTCGCCTGATCGTAGGTTATGCCCGGAGTTTCATAAGGGTTGCACACGTAGATCGGCGTGACCCCGCAGACCACCTGATCAAAGCCGGCGACCGCTGAAGCGCCGGTCGTGACCGTGTTCGCCCCGCCGAACAAGGCTGCTGGAAGGATCGTCGGGAGGATGATCGGTCTCACCGTGACCGAAACGAACCGCGCATTCCCGGGGCCGGTCGCGAGCGCACCGGCCGACATTGGGCTCGCATCGCTCGCGGGCAGACGGCTGTAGAACTTAATGTTCGAGACCGCGATCGTCCTACTGGCTCCGGAACCGAACGTTGTCGAGTTGGTGAGCAAGCGTTCGATCGCGGTGCGCGCACGCGTCTCGGCATCCGGCAAGCGATCGAGCTCCGCCGCACCCGCGAGCGCCAACGCATCTGCGCCATTTTGCAGTTGCGTTTGCAGGCTCATGAGCCTCGCCCCGTCGAGCGCCAGTACCGACAGGCCAACGATCACGACCAGCATGATCGTCACATAGGGCAGAATAACTCCGCTGGTGTCGTCCCAGAGCGCCCTAGCGAATCGCATGCCCTTTTTGAAGACAGGCCAACTTGACGTCATCGAGCACATTCCATTGTGCTTGATGCATGTTAATCCGTGGCCGCTCCGCCGTGGAGGCGCCTACCCTGGGTGGCAGCATCAACACTGCGCATCACAGAATACTCCTTGGCCTCCCCGTTTCGCACGATGGTGACCTTCACCTGGTTCGACGGCGGCGCTGGTGCCGCTGCGACCGGAGCGGGCGGGGGAGGCACAGCCGGCCGCACCGGCTCGGGGATTCTGCGACCAATATCCCGCTCGCCGATGCGGCGATTTGGATCGCGACCCGATTCGATCGGTCGACCGAGAATCAAGGATAATTTGCCGACATTCGTCGCCAGCAGAATTTTTTGCGCCTGCTCCTTCGTGACTTCCAACGTCACGGCCCGCGCGACTGTCGGCTTTTCTTCGGCTTCGCTGGCGATCTGGTCGATTGCCAGCACCTTTACGTGTTCCAACAAAATGTCTGAATAGCTTTGGCGCTTGCTCGATGGTTCGTCGGCGATCATGACGATATCAACGAAATCGCCCGGCAGGACGAAGCCCGCAACCCCACGCACGTCATCGACCTGCACCGTCACCGCCCGTTTCCCCTCTTCTAGCATCGCAGCGAGCGAGGCGCGCTGACCAGCTCCGGTGACTTTTGAGCGCAGCACCGGTTCGCCTCGTTTGAGCGGGTAGAGCACGGTGCGACGGCCGCCGTTGAGTAGATCATCCTTGGTCGCAAAAGCCCCCTCGGGAAGCATGTTCGTGTACCATGGGATCTCACTCACATTGTCAGAAGTCACAGTCGCGCCATATGCGAGGGATTCCGCTGCTATCACAATATGACTGGCCGGCTGATAGACGGCTGACGTGTTCATCTGGGCTTGAAGCCAGCTGCGCGCCAAATATGCCGCACCTGCTCCCATCGTGATCGCGACGACGATGATGATGAACTGGTTGGTACGCATGCCTGGACTTCTCCCAATCGTCTCTTGCCCCGTCGCTCAGCCAAGAGTGGCAAGACAGATCCCACCGGTTTGTCGGTTGGATCGCCGATGTAAGGCTAGTTTCTATAGTCATTCCGGGGCTCACGGCTTCGCGGCCCCGGAATGATAATGCCCAGCTCAGGCATTGAAAAGAGCGCCTGTCAGTCTTCTTAGTGGCCGCCGCCGGGAGGACGGCTGCCACGCCCGCAGGAATACTGGCAGACCTTCCGCTGCGCCTTCGCCTTCCGCTGCGATGACGGGCGCGCCTTACCGCAAAGCGTCGCACTGCCCTTCGCCGGAGATAAATCTGGTCGTAAACTGGATTGGGCGCGACAGAATGCGACCCCGCGTGCCTCGTCCTCGCTTCCATTGGGATCAACGACACCGAGGATTGGGGGTGCGCCGCCGGGCAGCGTGACGCGGCTCCCGCCGGCCAGAAAGTACTGATTATCACCGGCATTGTACCAGACGTCATCGTTGGCGCTGAGACCCTTCAGATCATGGACGACATTCCCGGTGAGCCTCGTCAATGATCACCGATCCCGGGCGGAGATAAGGCTGTTGTTGGCGTCGGTTTGATTGTTGCAGCCAAGCCGGTGCCGTCCGCATTTATGAGAAACAGATCGCTGTCGAATCTGAGGATGTCAAGCCGGAATCCGGCAATCCTGTTGCTGTCGAATACGATTTTGCCCTTCCCATCCGGCGAAAGCGCCGGCAGGGCGTCGCTGAAGCCGTCGTTGGTGAGGCGAATCGGCTTGGAGCCGTCCGGGTTCATGATGTAAAGCTCCCCCTTAATCAGGAGCGCCTCGGCGGTAGAGCATTCTACCGGGAGGGTCGACATAAAGGCCGACCACTTCTCTGAGCTTCTCGGCGAACTTCGGGTCGTTCGACAGCTTGAACGTCCGGATGCGGTGCGGCGCGAGTTGGTGGGCCTCGAGGATGCGTTGCACCGACCGCAAGCTGATACCCGCCGCCTTCGGCAGCATCCGGCCCGTCCAGTGGGTGGCCTCTCCCGGAGGCGGCCCGGTCACGAGATCGACGACCAATTGCACAGTGTCGGCCGGCAGCGGCGCCTTACCGGGCTTGCGCGTCTTGTCGCGCAGCAACCCGTCGACCGCCATGAACCGCGCCTGCCAGGTCCACACCACCGGCTTCGCCTTGGCGGATCGGCGCATGATCTCGGCGGTACTGCAGCCATCTGCGGTGGCGAGGAGGATCTGGGCCCGCCACACATGCTTCTGCGGCGCGCAGCGATCCGAGACGATCGCCTCAAGTCGACGGCGGTCTGCCCGGGTGACGTTGACGACAATTCCTGCTCTCATGACGAGAGCTTGAACTGCTTCGGGCGATTTGGGAATC
>Ga0137372_10002490_pt1 | contig 17780 bp, 18 predicted proteins | sample SagtaG_6_FD_104911 | JGI IMG/M metagenome (GOLD analysis project Ga0137372, IMG submission 104911) | Vadose zone soil microbial communities from Sagehorn Ranch, Mendocino, California, USA - Sage1_R_60_16 metaG | ecosystem: Environmental > Terrestrial > Soil > Vadose zone | place: USA...
GGGCTCCGATGATGAGACATCGGAGCCCGGAATCTTCGCCGAGTTAGTTTCGATTTCGTCCACTCGATCGGCGGGTGTTTCGGATTCCGCCTACTTCATCAAGTCGATCGGGCTTCTTCCTACTTTCGATCTATTTCTCGGTGCAGGCAGAGGATCGCACTTCTTCGGGCGCGTCTCGTCGGGGGAAGCACTGAGTGTGCTGTGGTTTTGCCGCAGTCATCGGCTGACCACCGTCTACGACTGGAGCCATGCCGGGGGCGGAGCGAGTGACGCGCCTGCGTTGGATCTGCCGGTGGAGTGTTGGGAGCGAAGCTCACCGGCGCAACCCTCACCGGCGTCACCTCGTCAAGCACAACCTGCCCCGACGGAACAAACAGCAACAGCGACAGCGGAACCTGCGTCGGACACCTCAGCTGAGGCGCCAGCACTGTGCCAGAAGCGGCGTCCGCCTTCTTCCCGCGGCCGGACGCGGTGTTTCTTGACGTCTTTTGGAGGTGTCCGCTCGTCGTCGTCGAGCCACTGCGTGGAGACCGGCCAGTCTTTGCCGATCCGCCTCTACGGTGCGAAGTTGCAGTCTTGGCCCGGCCAGTCGCTGCCGTTGAACGGGAGCGGGAACAGATTGGGGGCAAGCGCCTGCGTGAATGTTCTGAACCAGGGGCACGTGAATCCGAAATCGGGCCAGTAGACATGCAGCACCTGAGCATCCGCTCCCGCGTGTGTGAGGATCAACTCGAATGGGCCCGAAAAGCTGATCCCGTCGGCACGGACGATCGTCATTGTGCCCGCTGCAACTCTGGTCACCTTGCCGCAGATCGACGCCGGGAACCAAGCCGGGCACTCCCACCCGTTCGTCACGTCGGTGCCGACGAAATCGCCGCTCGTGTTGTCCCACTGAAAATTCAGCTGCGGCTCAGGAACCTTGTCGTAGTGGCACGACCAGGCGAGGCCCCGGTTACAGCTCAAACGCTCGTGCTCGGGCGCCGGATTTCTCTGGTCGTTGTTGAGCCGGTGCCACACATTCATCTGGGGCGGCAGGCCGCTGGGCTGGTCGGCTACCGCAGACGAAGCCGAGAGTGCGCAGACGAATAGGACGAGCGGCAGCGCAAGCAGGTGCTTGCCGATCATCGCGACTCCCTCATCCGGGGTGTACGTCTGAGATTACGCTCTTGTCGGGGTTGTGACAAGCGTCAGCGCCGAGGCAAGTGCCGTACGGCTACCGCCTCTGTGTGCCCGCTGCGCGAGCACGCGCGAGCGCCGCAGCCTAGGGCAGGCAGACGGTACGGATCACGTCCGGGCCGCGGCGTTGCTCCGCACGCTACACGCGGGCCCTCGATCGACAGGCCGATGATGGTCCCGGCGGCTGTAGCCACCGGAACATCGAGCTCTCAAGTCGGCGCGTCCATTTCGCCGGCTGTGCGGCCAAGCCGACCGGGACGTGAGTCGTCCAGCAGGCGCACCAGTTCGCGTGGACACTTCAGGAGCGGCCGACGTCGTTTCGGTTCCTGATCCGCGACCGCGACAGCAAGTTCACGCGCGACTTCGACGCCGTCTTCCGCAGCGAGGGCATCGAGATCGTCAAGACGCCGGCGCGAGCACCGAAGGCGAACGCGATTGCCGAGCGCTTCGTCCGCACCGTCCGCGCGGAGTGCTTCGACTGGCTACTGATCGTGAACCGCCGCCAGCTCGAGCGGGTGCCCCGTGTCTATGTCGACCACTACAACACGCATAGGCCGCCCCGCTCGCTCCACCTGGCACCCCCCGATCCGAGCGGATCCAGCTTCGCCTCGTTGCTCCAGCCTCGGCCGGTGTGAAGCGGCGCGACCGCCTCGGCGGACTCATCCATGAATACAACTGCGTCGCATGAACCGCCTTTGCGCACCCCACACGCCTCACGTGTGCGTCGAGAGATAGACGAACGCCGCGATGTCGCGGATAGCCGACTTCGTGAACGTATGGATTCCGGGGCCGAAGTAAGACGAGCGGTGGCTGGTAAACCCGCTCCCCCCGTGCCCCCGGTTGTGACCTGATGGATGACTTGAGCGTACCAAGGTCTCATGTTGTCGAGGTTGGGGCCAAGTCGTGCAGCCGGCCCAGGCCACGCCTCAGCGTGTGGCGAACGGAAATACGGTTACCGTGCTGATTTCGCCCGCAACTCGTCGCGACATTCCTGGCGTTCGCGCTGGCGCTCCTCGCCTGGTGGATCCCATCACAGCTCGCGCGTGGGCTGGTCCTTGCTGCCGTCCTCATCGTATATATCGCGGCTCTTCGCCTCCTCGGCCCAGGCGGTCCACCCGCGTCGTTGAGCGAGCTTGACCGGTGGAGCATTCGCGGCCACTTGCCCGCCTGGCTCATTTGGGAATCAGCCGCGCCCTCGGCTCTGCTGTTGATTTCACGGCTCGCGTGAGCGCAAGCGTCAGCCACAAGGTCACGCTCAGGGATCTTTTCGAACACTCGCCCAGCAAGGCCTCCGCGTTCGTAGGCGTCGAGTCGGCCTCAGCGGGGCTGCCTCACCGGGCGGGCGGCGAGTGGAACGCTTGCGGAAGGCGGCGGTTAGTTCGCCTGTGAACCGCTACTGACCTGCGAGGGCAGCGCGCCTCCCGGCATGACCACGATCCTGACGATTCTTTCGTTGTCCAGCGTCAAGCGAAGCGCAAAGTCACGCTCGTAGGCCAAGTCGCCAGTTTCGCGCCAGCGAGCGACCTCATGCGTCCGGGCGATGACGTCGCCCTCAAACTCCTCGAACTCAGGCTCCGCCTGTTCCATGGCGAATTGCTCGTCTCCGCTCGCCTTCTCAAGCACTTGCCGGCACGCTGCGATACCACGAAGAGTGGCGCGCGGCGTCACGGTCTCGACATCGGGATCGAGTAACGCTTCCGCCGCCTCGAAATCATGCGCCGCGACAGCCTCGACGAACCGACGGGCGCGGGCGAACCTCACCGGCGCAACCTAGCCCCGGCCAACACGATCTTCAAGCTCGCATCGATCGCGAAGGAGGAGGTACTTGCCGCCCGCGCGCAGAGCATGAGCTTCGCGCCCGCCTCGGCGAGGCCCTCGGGCGAAAGGGCGTGAGCCCGAGCCGCCGCCGGGGACGATGGCGTTCCTCCCCGTCAGGTCGAAGAGTTCGGGCAGGCGCATCGAGCGATCATCGCACTCCTCGTCGGCACCTGTAGGTTTCCGGCGATGGCTCGCGTCGAGGTGACCCTGCGGGTCAACGGCGAGCCCGTGCCGCTCGCCGTCGAGCCACGCACGCTCCTGGTCCACGCGCTGCGGGACGAGCTCGGACTGACGGGGACGAAGATCGGCTGCGACACGAGCCAATGCGGTGCGTGCACGGTGCTTGTGGACGGCCGCGCGTTCAAGAGCTGCACGCTCCTCGCCGTGCGGTTGAACGGTGCCGAGGTGACGACGATCGAGGGGCTCGCAGACGGTATGCGCCTGCACGCGATCCAGGAGGCGTTCGCCGAGCAGCACGGGCTGCAGTGCGGGTTCTGCACGCCCGGGATGATCCTCGCGACCGCCGACCTGCTCGCCCGCGACTCCGACCCGGACGAGGAGGCGATCCGACGCGGTCTCATCGGGAACCTCTGCCGCTGCACCGGCTACCAGGGCATCCTCGCGTCGGTGCGCGCGGCGGCCGAGGCGTCGCGATGATCCCTGCCGCGTTCGAGTACGTCCGGCCGGACTCGGTCGAGCAGGCGCTCGCGGAACTCGCCGATCCCGACGCGAAAGCGATCGCAGGCGGCCATTCGCTCCTGCCGCTGATGAAGCTCCGCCTGGCGCGGCCGTCGCTGCTCGTCGACCTCGACGGGCTCGACCTGCGCGGCGTCTCGGTCGACGGCGACACGATTCGCCTCGGCGCGCTGACGACGTACGACGAGCTGCTCTTCCTCGACGCGTCGGTCCCGCTGCCCGCGGCGCTGCGCGACTGCGCGAACGCGGTCGGCGACCTGCAGGTGCGCAACGCCGGCACGGTCGGCGGGGGGCTCGCGCACGCCGATCCGGCGTCTGACTTCGCAGCCGGCGCGATCGCCGTCGGCGCGACGCTCGTGCTCCAGTCACCGGCGGGAACACGCGAAGTCGCGGCCGCAGACTTCTTCGTCGGGCCGTTCACGACGCTGCTGAAGCAGCAGGAGCTGCTCGTCGAGCTGCGCGTGCCCGTGCGCGGCGAGCGTTCGGCGTACGTGTCCTTCGACGATCCGGCGTCCGGCTATCCGCTTGCAGGTGCAGCCGTGTGCGGAGATGCGGTCGGCCTCACGGGCGTCGCAGCACATCCGCTCGCCGCGCCCGACGTTCTCGACGAGCTCGGCCTCGATGACTACCGCCGTCACCTCGTCACCGTTGCGATCGACCGCGCGCGGGGCGCGGCACGATGAGCATCGCCGAGCAGCCCGCGCGCCGCCGGCGTCCGCCGCCGCCGGCTCGACGCTGCGGAGAAGACGACGGGCCGCGCCTCGTATGCAGCCGACGCGGCGTACCGCGGGCTCCTGCATGCGCGCCCCGTGCTGAGCCCCGAGGCGCACGCGCGCATCCTTTCGATCGACGGCAGCGCGGCGCTCGAGGTCCCCGGCGTGCGCGCGGTCCTCACGGCAGACGATCTCGGCGTCGTCGGGGGCTCGGGCCGCAAGGCCGAGCCGCTCGCGCGCACGGAGGTCGTCTTCGCGGGTCAGCCGGTCGCCCTCGTCGTCGCCGACAGCGAGGCTGCCGCCGAGGACGGCGCAGAGCTCGTCTTCGTCGAGTACGAGCCGCTGCCCGCGGTCGTCGATCTGGAGCAGGCGATCCTGCCGGGCGCAGCGCTCGCCCGGATCGAGCGCTCCGCGGACGAGGCGGACGTTGCGATGCACGGCGAGGCCGGTGCGGGCGAGGACGACGAGGGCACCGAGCGGGTCTCCGCCAACGTCATCGACATCGTGGCGTACGCCGAGGGCGACCCCGAGCAGACGTTCGCGGAGTGCGCGGCCGTCGTCGAGGGTCGCTTCCGCACGTCGTGGATCCATCAGAGCTATCTCGAGCCGCAGGCCGCAGTGGCGTGGCCGGAAGGAGACGGCGGAGTCGCAGTACGCTCGAGCACGCAGGCGACGTTCTGGACGCGCTCCGACCTCGCGCGCGTCTACGGCCTTCCGATCCCGAAGGTGCGCGTGGAAGCCGCGACGCTCGGCGGCGGCTTCGGCGGCAAGTTCGGCGTCATCGAGCCCCTCGTCGTCGGCGCCGCACTCGCGCTCAGCCGGCCGGTCCGGCTTGTGTTCACGCGCAGCGAGGACTTCGTCTCGGCGTCGCCGGGCCCCGGCCTCGTGATCGATCTCAAGGTCGGCGCACGCGCGGACGGGACGCTCGCGGCGCTCGAGGGACGCGTCCTCGCCGACAGCGGCGCGTTCTCCGACTCGTCGCCCGTCGGATTCGCCGGCGGCAAGCTCGGCGGGGCGTACTCGTTCGAAGCGTGGAGCGTGCGGACCTACGGCGTCAGGACGAACCGCCCCGGCGCCGGCGCCTACCGCGCGCCGCTCGCGACGCCGACGGCGTTCGCGATCGAGTCGCTCGTCGACGAGCTCGCGCGGCGGCTCGACGTCGACCCGATTGAACTTCGCCTCCGCAACGTGCCCGCGGCGGGTGACCTCCGCGTCGACGGCATCGCCTGGCAGGCGACCGGCCTGCGGGAGACGCTCGAGGCGGTCCGCGAGCATCCGCTGTGGCAGCGCCGCGACGACCTGCCGGAGAACGAGGGCATCGGCCTCGCCAGCGGGCTCTTCCCCGGCGGCAGGATGGGCGCGAGCGCCGTGTGCCGACTCGACTCGGACGGAGGCGTGACCGTCGTCTCGGGCTACGTCGACATGAGCGGCACCGACACCGGCGTCGCTGCGATCGCGGCCGAGATCGTCGGCGTGCCGCTCGACAGCGTGCGCGTCGTCTCGGGTGACACCAGCGAGGCGCCGCAGGCAGGCGTCAGCGGCGGCAGCATGGTCACCTACTGCCTCGGCAGCGCCGTTGCGCTCGCCGCCGCCGACGCGCGCGAGCAGATCCTGCGCTATGCCGCGCAACAGCTCGAGGTCGACCAAGCCGATCTCGAGATCGTCGACGGGTCGGTGCGCGTCGTCGGCGCGCCTCAGCGAGAGCTCTCCGTCGCGGCGATCGGCTCGCGGCTGACGGGCTTCGGCACGAGCTATCCGCCTGTACAGGGCCACGGCACCGCGGTGCCGCCGGACCTCGCGCCGTCCGCGGCAGCCGCGCTCGTCCGCATCCGCGTCGACCGCGACACCGGTCGCGTCGAGCTGCTCGACTGGGTCGCCGCGCAGGACTGCGGACGAGCCCTCAACCCGGCGCTCGTCGAGGGCCAGATGCACGGCGGCGCCGTGCAGTCGATCGGATACGCGCTCTACGAGGAGCTCGTCTACGACGAGGACGGCCAGCCGCTCAACGGCTCGTTCCTCACCTACGCGATCCCGCGCATCGATGCTGTGCCCGAGATCCAGACGCTCATCGTCGAAGTGCCCGCACCCTACGGCCCGCTCGGTGCGAAGGGCATCGGCGAGAGCGCGATCGTCCCCGGCGCGGCCGCGATCAGCAACGCGATCAGGTCGGCAACGGGAGCCCGCCTGCACGAGCTGCCGATGACCCCGGATCGGGTCTGGAGGAGCCTGCGCTCTCCAGCTCCTTGAAGCGCTGCGACCGCGCCCGTAGGAGGACGATCTGCAGCAGGCAGCGCAACGCCAGATAGCCAAGCGAGCAGAACAAGGGCAACTCCTCGAGGATCATCGGGACCGGGACGCCGACCCTACGCGCGAATCGACTTTCCGAGCTGATCGATCATCTTGCCGCCACGCGCCTGCCGGGTGGTTTCTGAGTATCCGTATTGTGTCCGCGCTCTGATGCCTATACTGACAACGCACTTCACATCGCATGCTCAGTGACCTGGCGAGCTCACCCGTCTCGTACCCGCGGTGTGTTGCCTGTTCTAAAACATGCAACGAAACGAGGGACCGCGCCTGGATCGCCCTAGTTGCGTCCGCTTCGGTTCATGAATACGTCGCGACGACTAGATCAATGGCTAGCGGCGGGCGATGCGTACGTGCCTCGAGGCGGCTCATTCGACCTGGTCGACGGGCAGTCCCGCGCGGCGCCAGGCGACGAAGCCGCCTGCAACCTCCGCGGCGCCGTTGCGCAGTGTCGCCTTCGATCGCACGGCGTGCTGGCAGAGATAGATCGACCCCTCGCCCTCGGGCTTGAGGATGTGGCGAGCCAGCGGTACTGGAATCGAGCGCGGCGGAGCACCGTAGCGGCGGCGCTCGACCTCCGTCCGGAGGTCGAGCAGGACCGCGTTTCCGCGTTGTAGGAGCGCCCACGCCTCCTGCGGGTCGAGCGAGCGTGGTGCGCGACGATCTCCGGGGCCTCCAGCCTGATCACGATCGGCGTTATCCACGCCCCACCTCCTGTTTCTCGCGTGAACCCTTACCTCGGATCAGCACGTGTCTCGGGTTGCTCGCTTCGGCTGCTTGAGCCGTACCTGCCCCATGTTCTACGCACCCCAGTCGGCGAACGGCTCGCGCGTCCCAGGCTCGACGTGCCAGTACTCGCGCAGGTCGCTGCAGCGGCCGTCGGCCTCGAAGCGGAGGAGGAGGCAACCGGGAAGCGTCACCGCCTCGCCCCCATCGACCATCGTCGTCCACCACTCGACCGCGACGCGGTTGCCGTCGACGAAGGGGCGGCCCATCCGGACACGCTTGTCCCGCTGCGTGCCGGCGTTGCGACGCGAGTAGGCTCGAATCTCGTCACGGCCGCGGAACGGCTCGCGGAACGGGCTCGAGCGGTAGTTCGCATCCTCGGTGAAGAGCGAGACCATCAGGTTCTCGTCACCCGTCTCCCACGCCCGGCCGTACGCCTCGATCCAGGCGCCGAGCTCCATGCGGCGATGATACGTCGCCGCGATCGCGGGCCGCTCGGCGTTCGCGCCGCCGGGCATTCTCGACCACGGAGACGTAGACCGACGATACCCCGTGCGCGACAGAGGCCCGACCAGCTTTGGATCGCTCGACGGTCAGAAGTCGACCGGTGTTGGGTGACTGGCCTCGTGTGTGGTCAGTTCGCGGCTGCGAGTGCAGAACCTGGGCGAGTGTCCGCCGGTGAACCGGCTCGAGCGTGGGGAGCCAGTTGAGCCAGTGGGGGAGGTACCAGTTCCAGTCGCCGAGCAGCTTCATGGTGGCGGGGAGGAGGACGGCGCGGACGATGGTGGCGTCGATCAGGACGGCGGCGGCGAGGCCGACGCCGGCCTCCTTCATCTCGAGGATCGGCAGGCTGGCGAAGATCGAGAAGACCCCGACCATTACCAGCGCGGCGCTGGTGACGACGCCGGCCGTGGTCTTGATCCCGTGCGCGACGGCGTCTTCGGTCTTCAGGTCACGGTCGAAGGCCTCGCGGATGCGGCTGAGAATGAAGACGTGGTAGTCCATCGAGAGGCCGAAGAGGATCACGAACATGAAGATCGGGAGCCAGAAGGCGATGCCGCCGTTGGAGCGGAAGCCGAGGATGGTCTCGCCCCAGCCGTACTGGAAGGTCGCCACGAGCACGCCGTAGGCGGCGCCGACGGAGAGCAGGTTGAGCACGATCGCCTTCAGCGCAATCACGAGCGAACGGAACGAGACGAGCAGGAGCAGGAAGGCGAACGCGAGAACGAAGGCGAACACGAACGGCCATGAGCGCTTGAGCAGCGCGTTGTTGTCGACGGAGTTGGCGGTGGCGCCCGTGACCGCGTAGGTCGCGCCGGCGAGCTTGCCGATCGTGTCCGGGAGGATCCGGTCGCGCAGTGTCCGCAGCGCGGCGGTCGACTTCGCGTCGGTGCCCTTGCCGACGAGCGGGATGGTGACGCGGGCGACGATGTGGCTCCGATCGACCTCGACGTCGATCGGGTTGCGCATCTGGCCGCTCGCTAGCGCCTGGCGGCGGAGTTCGCCGATCGCGGAGACGGTCGCCGGCGAGTCGGTGTTCGCCTTGATCGCGACGATCGCTGGGCTGACGTTGCCGGGGAACGCCTGTTGCAGCTTGGCGATCGTCGCCACGGTCGGGACGCTCTTTGGGAGCGACTCGAATCCGGCCTGCGTGGTGTGGATGTTCAGCGTCGGCGCCGCGAGCACGAGCAACACCGCCGTGGCGGCGATCGCCGAGACGAGCGGCTTGCGCAGCGCCGGCGTCAGCACCGCCGACCAGAATCGGTTCTCGCCCCGCTCGCGCCGCAGGCGCCCGAGCAAGGGGATGCGGCCCTTCTCGACGCGGTCACCGAGCTTGGAGAGCAGCGCCGGCAGCACCGTGAGCGAGCCGAGCATCGCGGCGGCGACGACGATCATCGTCGAGATCCCGAGCGAGAGGTTCGTCTGGTCGCCGGTGAGCAGCAACCCCGCCATCGCGATCAGCACGGTCACGCCCGAGATCAGCACCGAGCGCCCGGAGGTGCCCGCGGCCGCCTCGAGCGCCGCGCGCGGCTCCTTGCCCGCCACCCGCTCCTCGCGCTCGCGCTTGAGGTAGAAGAGCGAGTAGTCGACGCCGACGGCGAGCCCGACGAGCAGGACGACGGCGCCGACGCTCGGGTTCATCGGCACGAGCCGGCTCGGCAGCGCGAGCAGGCCCATCGTTCCCGCGACCGCCGTGAGGGCGAGAAGCAGCGGCACGCCGGCGGCGACGATCGCGCCGAAGACGAGCAGCAGCACGGCGAGCGTCAAGGGAATCGAGCGCTCGCCAGCCTGCGCGAGTAGCTTGTCGAATGTGTCGTTCAGCGCCTTGCCGGAGCTGATCGAGCCGGCCTCGCCGACGTAGAAGGACGGATGCGCCCTTGCGACGGCGGCGGTCGCGGTGGTGTGCGCATCGATGCGCCTGGTCGCGAGCTTCTTGTCGCCCCTCATCTGCCACTCGACGATCGCCGAGTGGCCGTCGGCCGAGATCTGGTCGGCACCGAGCTGGTAGGGAGAGCGGAGATTCGCGATCGCTGCCGAGCGCCGCATGGCGTCGAGCACGTCGTCGACGACCGCGCGAAACGCGGGCTCGTTCGCGGTGTATCTCGCGCTCTGGACGAGCACGACCTCGGTCTGCGGGTCGGGTCGGAACCCTGCGTCGCGGAGGATGCGGTCGGCCCGCTGTGACTGGCCGACGGTCGCATCTCGCATGTCCACCTGCTTCGTCCCGACGACGTTGCCGAGCGCCAGGGCGGCGATCACGAACGCGAGCCAGCCGAAGACCGCGGTCTTCCAGTGGCCCGCGCTCCAGCGGCCCATCCGCGCGGCGAGGTTGGTTGAGCGCGTCAAGGGGTCAGTCCTGGCCGTCATCGCTGACCTCGCGCGTGCCCGCCTGCGGCCATGCGGTACTCGTTCCGCCGGTAGATGATCAGCGCGATCATCGCGAGCATCGACACGTTCATGTAGAGCCCGCCGGCAGACCCGCTGACGATGTGGTGCAGCTGCAGCGCGACGATCGGCAGCGCGGGCAGGATCATCGCCGCGGCCATCTCGCCCGCGCTTCGCCACGAATGACGGCGGTAAAGCATCACGGCGACCATCGGCACCGTCATGTCGAGCGCCATCACGAGCACCCAGGCCACCGCGTGCTCGCGGCGCGCCTCGGGAACGCTCGTGCCGAGGGCGGTGGCGAAGAGGAACGCACCGAGCATCATCCCTGCCATCATCGCGAGGAGCATCTCGACGAGGTGACGGACGAAGTGAAACCGAGACCCCAGGTGACGCTTGCGGATATATGCAGTCAGCTCTGTCATGGCCGTGAACCTCCGAGTTCGTACTGAATGGGACGCACGTCGCGCTTGAGGACTGCGTGCTCGAGCGGATCCCAGAGGAGCTGGACGCGAACGCCGTACCTCTCGCGCTCGGCGAGCTGCCGGGTCGGGAGTGCTGGCGTCCCGGTCACGGGATCTCCACCTCGGTGACGCGCGCCGCGGTGCTGCGCTCGGCGACGTAGGCCGGCAGCAGCCGGAGCGCGTCCTCTGCAGTTTCCGCTTCGACGGTCCACCAGATCGCGTGGTCGCCGGAGCGGCAGGACGCGAGCGTGGCTTGGTGGCGCAGCGGGCTCTCGTACCCCCTGAAGGAGGCGAAGACGACGCCGCACTCGCGCGGCTCGTGGCGGTGCTGGAGGAGGTAGCGGGACATGCCTCGAGCCTGCCACCACGCGGCTGCCCTGACATCCGGGCGACACCCTGAACCGCGCCCTGATTTCTCGATCCGGCGACCCTGATTTATCCTGACCGCTAAGGAGGAACATGGCCCTGCTTGCCGAGCGCTTCGTCGGGCGTGCCGACGAGCTCGATGCGCTCGAGCAGGTCCTCGACGAGCTCGATCGAGGCCGCTCGGGCGCGATCGAGCTGGTCGGTGAGCCGGGGATCGGCAAGACCCGGCTGCTGCGGGAGGCGGCCGCTCGCGCGGAGCTGCGCGGGCAGCTCGTGCTCTTGGGATCGGCGTCGGAGCTTGAGCGCGACCTGCCGTTCTCCGTCTTCGTGGACGCCTTGCACGAGTACCTCCAAGCCCTCGACCCGAAGCGGCTCGCGATCCTCGACGACGACGTGCAGGCTGAGCTCGCGCACGTCTTCCCTTCGCTGTCGGCGCTCGCGACCGCTGGCGACGTGGGGCTCCAGCACGAGCGCTATCGCAGCCACCGCGCGGTGCGCGCGCTGCTCGAGCATCTCGCCGAGACGCGGCCGCTGGTCCTCGTGCTCGACGACTTCCACTGGGCAGACTCGGCGTCGGTCGAGCTGCTCGGCGCGCTGTTGCGCCGGCCGCCGGCGGCGGCGGTGCTCACCGCAGTGGCGCTCCGCCCCCGCCAAACGCCGGAGCGTCTTGCAGCCGCGCTCGAGCGGGCGGATCGTGCGGCGGCTCTAACCCGGGTCGAGCTTGGCGCTCTCACGTTGGATGAGGCTCGAGAGCTTCTCGGCGGACGGGTCGACGCCGCCGGCGCGGCCGTTCTCTACGAGGAGAGCGGTGGCAACCCCTTCTACCTCGAGCAGCTCGTCCGGTCGCCCGAGCGCCGGCGTGGAGCCGCCTCCGCTCCCGAGATCTCACTGACCGGCCTCGAGGTCCCACCGGCGGTCGCCGCCTCGCTGAGCGAGGAGCTCGCGCTGCTGTCGGACGGCGGACGCCTCGTCCTCGAAGGAGCCGCGGTGGCGGGCGATCCCTTCGAGCCCGAGCTGGCGGCGGCCGCGGCCGACACGTCTGAGGCGGCGGCGATGCACGCAATCGACGAACTCCTGCGGCTTGATCTTGTGCGCAGCACCGACGTGCCCCGGCGCTTCCGCTTCCGGCACCCACTCGTCCGGCGCGCTGTGTACGAGGCCAGCGCTGGCGGCTGGCGGCTGGGGGCCCACGAGCGGTGCGCGGAGGCGCTCGCGGCGCGGGGGGCGACTGCGGTGGTGCGCGCGCACCACGTGGAGCGGTCGGCGCGCGAGGGCGACGTCGCCGCGGTCGCCGTCCTGCGTGAGGCGGGCGAAGCAGCAGCACGGCTCGCGCCCGAAAGCGCTGGGCGATGGTTTGGTGGGGCGTTGCGGTTGCTCCCACAGACCGCGCCGGCACAGGAGCGCGTCGGGCTTCTGCTCGCCCGTGCCGGGGCGCTGGCGGCGGTGGGCCGTTTCACCGACAGTCATGAAGCGCTGCGGGAGGCGGTCGCGATCGTCCCGCAGGAGTCGAGCGCCCTCTTCACGACAGTAGCGACGGCGTGCGCCGGCGTGGAGCGCCTCCTCGGGCGGAACGAGGAGGCCCACGCGCGCCTGGTGAGGGCTCTCCGCGGCCTTCCGGAGCCGGCCTCGGTCGAGTCCGTCGGGCTGCTGATCGAGCTGACGCTGAACGAGTTCTACCGCTCGAGATACGAGGCGATGCACGACTGGGCCGACCGCGCGGTGAGCGCGGCGAAGGTACTGGGAGATGCGGCGCTGCTGGCGGCGGCGCTCGCCATGCCCGCGCTCGCGGACGCCATGACCGGACCGCCCGAAACAGCTCGATCCCACCGTGCCGAAGCCGCAGCGCTCGTGGATGGGCTATCCGACGACGAGCTCGCGCCCCGCCCCGACGCGGCGGCCTGGCTCGCCGCGGCTGAGCTCTACCTCGACCTCTACGCCGAGGCCGACGCGCACGCGAGTCGCGCCCTCAGGCTCGCGCGCGCGACCGGGCGAGGGGATCCCTTCTTCGGCCTGTACCAGATCCTGCCCAGGGTCTGGTACGTGCGCGCCAGGCTGGCCGGGGCCGCCGAACTCCTGGACGGCGCCATCGAGGCTGGGCACTTGCTCGGGACATCGCCGGCTCTCGCCGGAAACCTCTTCAACCGCTCCGTCGTCGCACTCGCCGTCGGCGATCTCGACATCGCGCTCGCCACCGCAGAGGAGGCCGTCGAGCTCACACGCGATCTCGACGAAGGCTTCGTCACGGCCTGGGCTGCGGTGAGGCTCGCTGCAGCTCTGCTTGAAACCGGGCAACCGGCACAAGCCGTGGAGCTGCTGCTCGGTCGCGGCGGTGGTGAGGAGTTGACGCTTATCCCCGGCGGCTGGCGGACGTACTGCCTCGAACTGCTGACGCGCTGCTGGCTCGCCCTTGGACGGCGAGAGGAGGCGAAGCGTGCGGCGGGCTGCGCCGACGCCAGAGCTGCGGCCGTGCAGCTGCCCCTCGCTGCCGCCTGGGCCGGCCGGGCCGCCGCGGCCGTCGCCCTGCACGACGGCGACTCGGCTCGCGCGGCCGAACTCGCGCTGACGTCGGCCGCCGTCGCTGACGAGGTCCACGCCCCGATCGAGGCAGCGCTATCGCGAACAGTTGCGGGCCGCGCGCTTGCCCAAGCCGGCCAGCGCGACCGCGCCGTCGCCGAGCTTCAGCGCGCGGCCGCCGAACTCGACGCGTGCGGCGCGCTGCGCTACCGCGACGAAGCGGAGCGCGAACTCGGGAAGTTCGGCCATCGCACCCACCGGCGCACACGGTCGGGCAAGACCGACGCGACCGGCCTTGAGTCACTGACCGAACGCGAACTGGAGGTGGCACGCCTCGTCGTCGACCGCAAGAGCAACGCGGAGATCGCCGCCGAGCTGTTCCTCAGCCAGAAGACGGTCGAGAGTCACCTGCACAACATCTTCCGCAAGATGCGCGTCGCATCACGCGTCGCTCTCGCGCGTGCTATCGAGCGTGCCGACCACACGGCGAGCACACACCCTCAATAGTTCAACGCCACGTCCGCCGGGTCACGAGTTGCCGTCGAAGGCCGGAGCCACCTCGCGCAGATTTTGAAGCGCGCACCGCGTGGCACACGCACCCGAGTGCCCAGACGATCTACGTCCTCCAGGGTGTCGGCCTCTGGCAGCGGCGCGGCGGCCCCGGTCGAGGTGATCCGCCTCGGCGACCGCGTGTTCTGCGAGCCGGCGAGGAGCAGTGGCACGGCGGCGCGGCGACGCGGTCCATGACCCACTTCGCGCTGGGACCGGCGATCGGCTGCTCGCGGATCGCCGATCGAATCTTGCGCCGCTTCGACCGCAGCCACGTTCGCCTGTACAGGCGTGGCGAGCTCGTGGGGCTAATCCGGGCGGCCGGCTTCGATGAACTCTCCGTCGACTCGCTCTGGGACGGCGGCTACGCGATCGTCTATGCGCGGAGGTTAGGCCGGCCGTCCGGCGTCGACCCAGCGCTGAAAGACGGCGACCTGCTCGTCTGACCAGGCGCCATCGCAAGGCATCGTGCCGTCGTGGAACTTGCCGAGGATGGCCGTGCTGTTCGCGGCAAGTCGTCGTATGACCAGAGGTCGAACGCCCACTTCATCGACTGGCGGTCGAAGACAAGCGCGAGGAGGAGCACGGTGGTCGAGCACACGATGGACGTGGCGGGCTGGTTGCGCAAGCAGCTCGAGGAGGCGCAGCCGGATCTGTTGCGGGCGATGGTGAAGGAGATGGCGGAGGCGCTGGAGCGTGCGCTCGAGCAGGCTGCGGCGCGAGCACGGACTGGTGGAGTCACCGACGGTCGCCGAATTCGTCGACGTGTATCTCGCCCAGCACGAGGGCGAGCCGGAGACGGTCGCGAAGCTTCGCTGGCTGCTCGCGAAGGCGGTGCACGCGTTCGGGGAGAAGCGGCTGAGCGAGCTTCGCTCGCCGGCGATCGCGGCCTGGCGGATGACGCCCCCGTCTGGGCATCGGTTCGAGGCGACGCAGGCGCTCCGTCAGGTGCTCGTCCGGGGCGTCAGCTGGGGACTGCTGGACGTCAACCCAGCCAAGCTCGGCGTCGAAGACGTCCGTCGCACCTTTAGAAACGGTCGCATCAAGACGCCGAAGACGAAAGCGAGCGTGCGCGCCGTGCCCTTGCAGGCGATTGTGCGCGCCGCCCTCGACGAGCTACCGCCCAGTCCGGACTGCCCGCTCCTGTTTCCGTCCGTACGCGGCGGCCACCTCGACCTGCAGAACTTCCGCAACCGCAACTGGAAGCCGGCACAGCGCACGGCCGGAATCGAGCCGCTCCGCCGAGTCTACGATCTGCGGCACACTTCGCGACCTTCGCGCTCCGTGCCGGCATCTCCACCTTCGATCTCTCCCGCTACATGGGAATGAGCCTGGCGATGATCGACCGCCACTACGGCCATCTCGCCCGCGACGGGCGCGAGCATGCGATCAAGCTGCTCGACACGTACAGAGCCGAGCCCTTCGACGTCCACGCGGTGGACGCTCGGTGGACGTCGAACGCGTTCCCCGACGCCAAAAGTGACAACGGAAAGGGTCGCTAAGCGGGAAGAAACCCGAAGCCCTCTGACGGACTGGAACCGTCGACCCCCTCTCTCTTACATCGTCGCAGCAACTGGTCGCAACCGACGGCAACGGTTTTGGCTTGTTCTTGCTGCTTCTCTGCACCGATCCGATTGCGATCGGTTGCCACCGGTTGCAACCACGGGGCTCCATAAAGGCTCCATCGTCTGTTGCCCGCCCGGGCTACGTGCCCCTCGCGACGAACACGAGGAACTCGTCGTCGGCCGTGGCCTCTGCGTCATTGTGATCGCCTTGGACGACGACATCGGCGAAGCCCGCTCGCTGCAGCATCAGGAACAGCTCGTTCCTAAAGTACAGGTTGATGCTCAGCCTGTGGTCCTCCTCCGCCTCCAGCGTTCCCTCGCGCCACAGTTCAGCGTGCATCTCGAGGATCACGCGTTGCTCCAACGGGTCGAGCCTGAGGATCCGCGAGCGCAGGGCGTATTCGCCGCCGTCTGACGCGCGCCGTCGCACACGCGGTGACGTCGGCGGCTCGGGCAGTTTGCCGCGTTCCTCACGCAGCCAGTGCTGCCAAAGCCTTGTGTCGGCGTAGGGAACCTCGATGTCGAGGAGCAGCGTTCCGCCGGGTTCGAGGCATTGGCGGAACCGCACGAGCGCCTCGAGGTCCTGTTCGCGCGTGCTTCCGAGCCCGAAGGCGCCGCAGACGAAGATCGTCCGGTACCGGCGCGGCGGCTCGAGCGCGTGCATCGCCTGCACAAAGAGCGTGGGTGACATTCCCTGGCTCGACGCCTTCTCGCGGCAACGATCGGTCATGTCCGCGGAGACGTCACAGCCGTCGACGTCGAGCCCGGCGCGAAGATACGGGATGAGCAACCTGCCACTACCGCAAGCGACATCGAGCGCTGGCTCTCCGTCGCATTCGATGTACCGCTGGAAGTAGGGGATTTCGTGCAGCCGAAAGTCGTCGTTGAACTCTGCCCACCAGTTCGCGATCAACCCGTAGTGCCAGGTCTGGGGTGTCTCGATCTCGAAAGCCATAGCGAAGGATCACGCCTCGTATTGGAGGAACCTAAGCACCGCGTGTACGCGACGATTGTCGCGCTCGCTCGCGGGCACTCCGAGCTTTCGAAAGATGTTCCTCGTGTGGAACTCGACTGTCTTTCGCGTCACGAAAAGCGACTGGCTTATCCCCAGGTCGCTTCGGCCGGTCGCGAGTAGTGCCAGGATCTCGCACTCGCGTGCTGTCAGATCGGCGAACGGGTCGTCCGCGCCTCGCATGTCTAGCTCCCTTCTCGCTCAGCCGAGAGTCCGAAAAGGGAGAATCACCGTGGACTGATCCCGCGACGGACTCCCGACACGGTGAACGACGCGACTGAGTCACGTCGAGGTCGGGGTATTCGTCGCGGCTTGTTCATCGATGATGATGCGCTAGGTCGCTGGCAGTGTCAAGGCGACCCGCGTGGTTCTTGGGATCTCCCTGGACCCCAGAAGAACCAGGGTTTTCATCGGCGTATCTCACGCGGTGCCGTCCTACCGTGAAACGCGCGATGACCTTCAACCGCATGCAGCATCCGGCTCTCAGCCCCCGCACAATCCACGGCGTGCAGTCGGGCGGGTTCGAGGCCCGCGCCGCGGATGACGAAGCGCTTGCCGCCGCGGTTCGGCGCCACGCGTCCGAGGCGCATGGCATGGCGCTCTCGCACGAGGAGGCGCTGTTGCTCGCCTTCCGCGTCGAACTGGACGACAAGGCACCGCGCGCGATCGCTCGTAAAGGTGGCGAAGCTGCCGAAGGACTTGTCGATCGGACAGCCGAGGCCCTCGCTGTAGAACTTCTTCACGCTCTTGAAGTCCTCGACCCGGAGCGTGACGGCGGTCTCGCTTGGCTTCACCGCTAGCCGCGGAGCAGCTTGCTCAGAACGCTCGCGGCCCGAGCCGCGCGGCGGCCGTTTGGTTGAGCCGCCTTTCTAGTACACCCGGCCGGAAGTTCGGCAGCTTCCCGGCGGCGTCTCGCCGCCCGTGGCCGCGTCCTCGGTCGCCCCGATAGTTGGACTATCGGGGCTCCCTGCGTCCTTGCCACGAACGCCGA
>Ga0137372_10002493_pt1 | contig 17772 bp, 20 predicted proteins | sample SagtaG_6_FD_104911 | JGI IMG/M metagenome (GOLD analysis project Ga0137372, IMG submission 104911) | Vadose zone soil microbial communities from Sagehorn Ranch, Mendocino, California, USA - Sage1_R_60_16 metaG | ecosystem: Environmental > Terrestrial > Soil > Vadose zone | place: USA...
CCGCTTCGGAGCAGATAAAGCAGGTCGCGTGAGCCTTTTCATTACCGGAACGGATACCGGCGTAGGCAAGACGCACACTGCCATCCAACTTTTGCATCTGTTGCGCGCGGCGGGAACAAGCTGCGCGGGAATGAAGCCGATCTGTTGCGGAGATCGTCGAGACGCAGAACTTCTCCTGGCAGCTGGCAGCGACGGTCTAACAATCGACGAAATTAATCCCGTTTGGCTGCAGACGCCGGCGGCACCGATTGTGGGCGGCTTTGTGGAAGAGGTGAACCTCAACATCGAGCAGATTCTCACTGCTTTTCGCGCTCTTGAGGATCGAGTTGAGCACGTCATCGTCGAAGGCGTGGGCGGCTGGATGGTGCCGATTCGGCCCGATTATTTCATGAGCGATTTGGCCGCCGAAATAAAGTTGCCCGTCCTCGTCGTAACGCAGAATCGGCTTGGCTGCCTTAATCACACAGCGCTCACCGTACGAAGCGTTGGAGACTACAACCTGCGTTGCGCCGGTGTCGTATTGAATGGCGTTCCCGTGGCAGGCGATATAGCCGCTTTGACCAACGCCAATGTTCTCCAGAGAATTCTCAACGTCCCATTGTTGGCTGGATTAGGTGAAAATCTGATGGAACTTCCCGTTGACTGGCGACTTATGCTTGATTCGGCAAGGGATCTTAGCGTGTTGACCTGATACAGGAGTGTAAAAAAAACGAACACAATTTGGCGTCATTTCAGCGGAGTTCGCCTCGGGAAAGACGATGGCATCGCTATTGCTTAAATTTAACGCAATAAACTCTTAATCTTATGCTCTTACAAAAAACCCTACACATGAGTCAGCCTTTAGCAGAGTGCAAAGCCCGGCTGGCAAGTATCCAATCATATCGGCGGCAGTTCCTCATGGTGACAAGGGCAACTGTGACTTCGTCCAAGACGGTCGATTTCAGTTTTCGCGGCCCGTTTCGCTTTGAAGCGCACACGGTCCTTTTGTCGGTCGATGGCGATTCGCCAAATCAGTATGCGTTCGAGTCGGTTGGCGGGAATATTGCCCTAATGGGCATCGTTGATTTTGCTGAAATCCGGCCAAACTGCACCGAGGTCACGCTTGCGGTTCACTACGACATCAAAAACAAGCTGTTTGCCTGGCTGGATCGGCGCTTACATTTTGTTGATAGTTTCGTCACTGCCGAACTGCGTAGTATTCGCGCGCACTTCGAAGGCATCGCGGCGAGCTACCTTGAGCATGCGCGTGTTATGCCGATGCTCCAGACGGCTGCAGCCTGAGAAAACAAAAAATTCGAAGGGCCACGTAGCCAATACTTGCATGGCTCTTTGCCGTTCGCACGACGCCTCTAGCCTATTCGTACGGCGTGCTTTCTATCGAGGCGAAGAATTTGGCCGGGCTTAAGCTTAATTGTTGCCCTCGGGTCGCCAATCTTAAGTCCATCGAGCTCCACGCTTCCTTGTTTAATCAGGCGCGAGGCTTCGCTGCGGGATTTCTGGACCCTAAAAGCCGCCCGATAAACATCCAGAACGAGCGTAACGGCCTCCAGCTTCGCCGCCGCAGCCGGCGAAAATAGCGGCAGGTCCGCATGTTCCAACTCGCGCTTGCTGAAACGCGTGTTCCACTCATCGAGCGTTTTTTTGGCGATAGCGGTCGAGTGATAGGTTTGCACGATTTCGAACGCGAGTTGCTTTTTGGCCGCGAGCGGATGCGCCCCGGCTGCTGGCGAACGACCGAGCAACAAAGGATAATAGCGAGCCATCAGCTCATCGGAGATACTCATCAGCTTCCCGAACATGTCTGCCGCGGGCTCGTTGATCGCGATAAAGTTGCCGAGACTTTTGCTCATTTTTTTGGAGCCATCCAAGCCCTCAAGAATTGGGAGGAGAAAAACGACTTGCTGCGGAAGGCCTTCCTCCTTTTGGAAGTCGCGCCCTATCAAGATGTTAAAAAGCTGGTCCGTTCCGCCGAGCTCGACATCGGCTTTCACCATCACTGAGTCCCAGCCTTGCATAATCGGATACTGAATTTCGTGCGCGCGGATGGCTTGCTGGCCGTCGATCCGTGCTCGGAAATCTTCGCGTTGCAGCATTTGTTGCAGTGTCACCCGACTGTTCAAGCGAATGACCTCTTGGAACGACATCGCTCGGAACCAGTCACCATTGCAAACCGTCTGCGTGCTCGTCGGATCAAGAATCTTTAATGCCTGCTCACGGTAGGTTGCAGCATTCACCATCACTTCCTTGTGGGTCAATTGTGGCCGTGTGACGGAGCGTCCGCTCGGATCACCGATCATTCCCGTGAAATCACCGATGATGAGAATCGCCTGGTGACCGAGATCTTGAAACTGCCGCAACTTTCGTAAAACAATGCTGTGGCCAAGATGAATGTCGGGGGTAGTTGGATCGACCCCCAGTTTTACCCGGAGCGCCCGGCCGAGCGCCAGTTTCTCGCGCAATTCGTTCTCGCTGACGATCTGCGAGGCGCCTTGTTTTAAAAACGCGAAAGCTTCATCCGGTTCCATGGTCAACCACAAAATAGCGCACCGGGCTGGGGCGCTACTTGTTTTTGTTCAGCAACTCGCGCACCTGCTCGATTGTGAGCGGCGCATTCTGCCTGTTGAGCGACTTTTGACTTTTACCCTGATCAAGGAACGGCCGGTTCTCTGCATATGAACGACTGGCGACTTTTTTGTCGGATTGAGCGGCATCACGAGTACCAAGTGCGGTTCGGGTTGCATATGCAGGTCGGGAACGTCCGATTGCTTGTCGCGACGAAATCCCGGATGCGCTGCGCGTATCGGTGAAAGATTGAGAATTGAATTGTCGCGCTGAAAAGTCGCGTGTTCCGGAAAAGCTTTTCGAGTTGGATTTTTTCTGGACGTAAAATGTGCCAACGGTTGCCTGTTTATGTATGGATACCCCGTCTGCAATGAATTTTTTGTTCTCTGCGCTATTGCGCAGAGTCGTGTTCGGCCTGAGCAGACGATCGACTAGCTTGCTTTCCTGATCCTGAGCGCGGACGCAGGAGAGAGCAATCGAGACTAGTAAACAAGTACCAAGCGATTTTCCCACAACGCGAGGCTGCCGAAAGAGGGATGCTTTTGTAAAGCAAATTGTCCGTTTAGGCCGAACCGCCCGCTGAATGAGCGGCGATGCGAGCCTCCTCGCGTGCACTGTTCATGAGGCGCGCGCTTTTTATTGTTTTCAGTCGCTTCCTCAGGAAATATGGCCACATGTCTGACCATATTTACAAAAAAATTGAGCTGGTTGGCTCTTCGCCGAATGGATTCGAGGAGGCGGTAAAAAACGCGCTGGCACGCGCCGAGAAGACGGTTCGTAACATGCGCTGGTTCGAGGTGGCGGAGACCCGCGGATACATCGAGAACGGTAAGATCAGTCATTGGCAGGTGACGCTAAAGATCGGTTTTACCCTCGAAGACGCTCAAGGTTAAAGAGTGAATTGCTAGAGCCGCGCGGATCGATTTAACGATTCGACGATTCCTCTTCCTGCACCGACTGGTAGAGCTTGGTGGCCCCGTAAATTAAGATCGCGGGTCTCAATGCAACGACGAGGAGGCGAAAGAGACCGCTCAGAATTCGCCCAATCGGCAACCGATTCAGAATGTATCCCACTGCAAGCGCGCACAGGAGAGACTCCGTTGGTTTCTCACGGACGTAATCCTCAGTCTCATTGAGGACCGTCTCGACTTGTTCTTTTACCCAGTGCACTCCGCGTTCCGGGAACTCGGCGACTACTTCAACAGATGAATGATCCATTTCGTTTAATGATTCGTATTCTAATCGTTTCTTGCGCGCATCGACCTTTTATCAACGCAAAGTCAGCCAAATCGAACTTGCGCCCGCTCCCGGTGGAAAATCGGGCAGGGGAGGCTGTCGATGGAACGCGGCGGCACGCCGTGCTGCCTTGAGGCCGTAGCGGGCCATTACTTCCAGCGCGTGTTCACGCAGAGTGGAGCAATTAGTCGAAAGCAGGACGTGGCTGTCTCGCTCCGCCAGTTCGAGAGCATCAACGAGTAATTTCTCGAAATCGGTCTCAACGTGAAACGACTTTCCTCCGGGCGAACGCGAAAACGTTGGCGGATCGAGAATGATCACATCAAATTTCGCCCCCTTGCGCGCGAGCCGGGGCAATACCGCCATCACGTCGTCGGCGATGAAGCGATGATAAATGGTTGGCAGACTGTTCAGCGCAAAATTTTCTCGACCTCGTGCCAGAGATTTCTTTGAAAGATCAACGTTGAGGGTGATCGCTCCGACGCTTGCCGCGCTAACAGAAAAGGAGCAGGTATAGGCAAAACAGTTCAGGAGTCGCTTCGGCGCAATGTGGCGCACGTGGCGCCGGTTTTCTCTTTGATCTACAAAGAAACCCACGGAATAGCCCGCACGGAAGTCGATCCCAAACTTGAGATGTCGTTCGGTGGCGATTGTCTGCAAATTTTCGCCCGGATCGCCGAATATGAGAGTCGGAGGTTCGCGCTCTTCGTTTTTGCGAGGGATGAATCGGGCGAAAACGCGCCCAAATTCGAAGGAGACCCTGCTTGCCCACGCCTGTAGCTCCTGGACTAGACGTTCGCGTGCCAAAACTCTTTTGAACGAGATGAGGACATCGCATCCGAAACGCTCCACCCAGCCGTCGTCAATCGTGCAGAGTCGATGCGCATCCGTTCCTTCCGCTTGGAAATCGCGAAGCAAGGTGGCATCAACCCAGCCAGAATTCATTTCCGTCGGCCACTTCTGCTCTTAATGGCATACCTTGCAAATCGGTGTTGCGCAACGGATCGGTTGCCGCCCAGGCCGCGCGTCGCTACACTCCGCATCCTGGAGCGTCGTCGCGCGCACCACGCGACTGCCGACCTATGCAAAAAGTTACCGTTCGCGTCCCGGCAAGCACTTCCAATCTTGGCCCCGGTTTTGATTGTCTCGGTGTCGCGCTGTGCATCCATAATGATGTGACTGTGACGAGAGGCGCAAAATCCCGGCTACAGGCCATTGTCGGTGAGGCGGCAGATTTGTTTTTTCACCAAACTTGCCGCGCGCCATTCTCATTTTCCGTATCAATCACGGGCAACGTTCCCTGCTCTCGCGGTTTAGGCAGCAGCGTCACATTGCGACTTGGCGTTTTGCGCGCTTTGAATGCTCTTACTGGCAATCCCCTTGATCGCTTGTCGATCTTTCAACTATGCGCCCAGTTGGAAGGCCATCCCGATAACGCCGCGCCGGCGGTTTTTGGCGGGTTCACTGCTGTGCAAAGGGGCGTTCGCCCCACTATTCAGCGCTTCGACGTTTCAGCGCTGTTATCTTTCGTTCTTTTGATTCCGGAAGTCGAACTTAAAACCTCGGCAGCCAGACGGATTTTGCCGTCACGAATTACGCATGCTGCTGCTGCGGAAAATTGTGCAAATGCGTGCGCGGTTACGGCCGCGTTTGCGTCGGGCAATTATCGTAATTTACGCGGCGCTTTCGTGGACCATCTTCATCAGCCGTACCGGAAAAGGCTGATTCCATTCTTACCGCCCGCGATTACCGCTGCGGAAAAAGCTGGCGCGCTCGGCGCGTTCCTTAGCGGCAGCGGATCGACAATCGCTGCTGTGACACTTCGTTCGCCGAAGAAAGTAGCGGCTGCGATGTTGCGTGCTGCTGGATCGACATCGGCGCACACACTCATCACACGCGCTGATAACCAAGGCGCACGTCTCTTGCCACTCCGCACTCCACACTCCGCAACCCGAAATTGAGATGGGTCGCCGGCTCGAAAATTTAGAACAGTTCGGGATCGACGTCGTGCTTGAGCGCCGCCGCGGCGTTCGCGCCACCGTGTTGCGTGAAATTCTCTATGCGCTGTCGTTCATTTACGAGCGCCTCGTTCAGCTTCGTCTCTACTTTTACAGGAAACGAATTCTCCGCGAGCGGGCGCTCGGTTGCCTGGTTATCAGCGTCGGCAACCTCACCGTTGGCGGCACGGGCAAGACGCCGATCGTCGAAAAGTTTGCGCGTGCCTTGCAGGCGGGTGGCCGGCGGGTTGCCATTTTGAGCCGCGGTTACAAGAGCGTGCCGCGCAAACGAAGGTGGCTGGATCGCCTGCGCAGAAGAGACGCCGATCCCCCGCGTGTTGTGTCGGACGGAAAATCGTTGCTGCTCGATTCGTTAACTGCCGGCGATGAGCCGTACATGCTCGCACACAATTTGAAGGATGTGATTGTGCTGGTGGACAAAGATCGTGTAAAGAGCGGCCGGTTTGCTATCGACAAATGGAATGTTGATACCCTGCTGCTGGACGACGGATTGCAATATCTGCATCTCAAACATCGGCTCGACATGGTGCTGGTGGATCGACAGGCGCCATTCGGCAATGAATTCCTGCTCCCGCGCGGCACACTGCGTGAGGCTCCGCGAAATCTGCGCCGCGCGAGCTATATCTTTATCACTAAGAATACGGGGGAGTCTAATGAGACGCTCGTCGAACGTATCCGGCGTTACAATCGCACCGCCGAGATTATCGAGTGTGCGCATAAACCGCTTTATCTTCAGAATGTTTTTACTGGCGAACAGTTGCCGCTCGAGCGCCTGCGCGACACGTTCATCGGCTCGATTTGCGGCATCGCTGCGCCCGAAAGTTTCGAAGGCGCATTAAAAAAACTTGGCGCACACGTCGATCTTGCAAAACGCTACATCGACCATCACTACTATACCGAAGCGGAGCTAACGACGTTCATCAACCGTTGCATTCGCCGTGATCTGGCGATGATCGTTACGACGGAGAAAGACTCCGTGCGCATGCCGCGCTTGCCCGAAGCGGACTTGAAGGTACCGATTTGTTTTTTGCGCGTCGAAATCGAAATCCTGAGCGGTCATGAAAGCTGGCAACATTGCGTGGCACGCATCTGCAAACCGCAGCCCATGCTCTCACCCGAACGGTTCTTTGCCTGAATGTTTGTCATTCCGAGCAAAGTCGAGGAATTTCTTTCTGCCATGCCCAACAAAGCCGAACTCACCGTCGAAGATCGCAAGATTCAGGTATCGAACCTCGCCAAAGTGCTTTATCCGAAGGCCGGATTCACTAAAGGGCAGGTAATCGATTACTATATTCGCATCGCGCCAGTCCTCTTGCCACATCTAAGGGATCGTCCGCTCACCATGAAGCGCTATCCCGATGGGGTCGAAGGTGAGTTTTTCTATGAAAAGAATTGCCCGTCGCATCGGCCGAAATGGGTGCAGACTGCCCAGGTCTGGAGCGAAAGCAACGATCGGATGATGAATTACTGTCTCGTGCAGGATTTGCCGACACTCGTTTGGGCGGCGAACCTCGCCGATCTCGAGTTGCATACCTCGCTCTCGCGCAAAAACAATATCGAACGTCCCACCATGATGGTGTTCGATCTCGACCCCGGCGCGCCGGCGGACATCGTCCAATGCTGCCAGGTTGGCCTTTGGCTGCGCGATTTGTTGGGCAACATGAAACTGAAATCGTTTCCGAAAACGAGCGGCTCGAAAGGCCTGCAAGTTTACGTCCCGCTGAATACGTCGGTGACTTATGATCAGACGAAAGATTTATCGCGCGCTTTGGCTCAGCATCTCGAAGGCGAACATGTCGATCTTGTCACGTCGAACATGTCCAAGGCCGTGCGCAAGGGAAAAGTGTTCGTCGATTGGAGCCAGAACGACGAACACAAAACGACCATCTGCGTTTATTCGCTCCGCGCCAGGGAGGAACCGACCGTTTCAACTCCGGTCGGCTGGGATGAAGTTGAGAACTGCCTGAAAAAGAAAAAAGCCGATCTCCTAAAATTCCAGTCCGACAAATTAATCGCCCGCGTTGAAAAAAGGGACGACCTCTTCGAACCTGTCGAAGAACTCAAACAAAAGCTGCCGAAGAAGTGGGAGCTATGATGCAATCAGTAGGCAAAGATTATAGAGCATGAACACTCACGCATGGTTTGATGCGATTGGATGGTTGGGAGCAGCCGCACTTCTTGTGGCTTACGCGATGGTTTCCTTTAGGAAATTGGAAGGAGACTCAATTCCTTATCAATTCCTCAATGTCGTCGGCAGCTTTCTTTTGGCTGTAAATACGATTTCTTACGGAGCTTATCCATCCTCTTTCGTAAATGTGATTTGGATAGGAATAGCTGTCTTTTCGATCGGAATTAGGAAACGGCTTGCTTCTCGGTAGGTCGTCTCGACTACAATCAGGAATAGTACCATATGCGCAAAGTGAATCTCAACGAAATCCCGGAGCAGGAACGGAAATCGCCGAAGGGCAAGTTCCACAAGTTTGTGAAAGATATTTCGATCGCGCTCGGTCGCGCGCCGGAGTCGCTCGATTTGGCGAAACGGCATCCGTTTGATCTTACGCTGGTCCGAATTCCAAAAGGCAAATCGTATTGTCCGTACCACGCGCACTCCGCTGAATCGGAATTTTATCTCGTCGTTTCCGGTCGCGGCAGTGTCCGCGACAAAGATGGATCGACAATTGTCGCGAGGGGCGATGCTTTTTTCTTCCAGCCGGGTGAAGCGCATCAGCTCACCAACGCCGGCGACGAAGATTTCGTTTACTACGTGATCGCCGATAATCCGCGCAGTGGAGGTACCGGAGATTCCTGTTTTTATCCCGACAGCGGTAAATGGGCGGTGGTGAAAGAGGGATTGGAAGAACTAATCGTGAAAGGAACGGAGACCGATTATTTCGATGGCGAAGAATGACTTTTGTTTCCGTAGCGGCAGCCGTGTCTGCTGCGCCCCGGACAATGCGGGGGATACGGCCCACACTACAGCGAGTTACCTGTGCGCAAAGTAAATCTGAACGAGATCAAAGAAGAGACATGGCAATCGCCAGGCGGAAAATACGCCGTGTCCTTCAAAGGAGTCTCGGAAACGCTCGGGCGCGAACCGGCTTCGCTCGATTTGGCCAATCGTCACCCATTCGATTTGGAATGGAATCGCGTGCCGCCTGGAAAACCCAATTTCCCTTATCACGCGCATTCAGCCCAGTGGGAGCTTTATTTGGTCGTTTCCGGCAAAGGAAGCGTTCGTCACAAAGATGGCACAACTGAAGTCGTGGCCGGCGACGCTTTTATCTTCGGGCCTGACGAACCGCACCAGCTCACTAATTCTGGGACCGAAGATTTCATCTATTATGTGATTGCCGATAATCCCATCGGCGAATCCGCTTACTACCCAGACAGCGGAAAGTGGAAAGTTAACAGGTCGTCATCGGCGGATCGCGTCGTTGTAAAGGGGAAGGAGACTGATTATTTCGACGACGAAGAATAGTTTATCTGCGATCTGCACTGTTCTGCGTTTAAACTCAAACCATGGATTCCAACAAATCTCCCCAAGATTTTCCGTACAAGACTTACCTTAACATTCTGCACGGACCGCTTGAACTGATCGATGTGCAGAAACTGGCCGATGCCTGCACGGACGCGTGGTATAACCAGACGCTTTGCGAGGTGAACGATTCTGTTGTTAGGCTGGCGGTGATTCAGGGCGAATATCATTGGCACGAACACAAAGACATCGATGAATTTTTTTTCGTTCTCGACGGACATTTTCTGATCGATCTCGAAGATCACGTTGTGGATCTTGTGCCGAAGCAGGGGTTCGTCGTGCCCAAAGGCGTGCGCCATCGCACACGTGCGCCTGAACGGACCGTGATCTTGATGGTCGAGCGCGCGGATATTGTTCCGACCGGCGACTAAACACGCCGAGAGGCAGGTGAAAATAATTTCCGGCGGACAAACCGGCGTCGACCGCGCAGCGCTCGATATCGCACTGAAACATGGAATCGATTGTGGCGGGTGGTGTCCGGCTGGACGCTTCGATGAATTCGGTCGAATTCCGGATCGATATCCACTTAACGAATTGACGCGCGGCGGATTCCCCGAACGCACTTTACAAAACGTGAACGACTCTGATGGCACCGTCATTATTTATCTCGGGAAGTTAAGCGGCGGCACCGAGCAAACGGTTCAGTTCTGCGTTGAGCAACAACAGCCGCACGACCTGATCGACGCGTCAAAAATTTCGACTGAATACGCTGCGAAGTTCATTGCGGATTTTGTCCGCAAGCACGAGATCGATATCCTCAATGTGGCAGGCCCGCGCCAAAGCGAATGGTCGGAGGGATATGATTATACGTTTTGCGCGCTAGATGCCTTTGTGAACTCGAGTGCGAGCAAGAGTAAGAATAAGAGGTAACTTCACTCGTAGCGCAGGGCTTTAACCGGATCGAGACGCGCGGCAAAGTAAGCAGGAATCAGCGCGGCGAACGAGCAGATGAAAAATGCGCTGATGCAAATAATGGCAACATCTCTCGGGATGACTTCCGCCGGGATCGATGAAAATTGATAGACTTCGCGCGGAAAGATCTCGATGTGCAATGTCGATGCGAGCCAATGGCTGAACTCGTTGCGGTAGCGGATCAACGTCATCCCAAGTCCGAGGCCAGTGAGAGTCCCGAAAAGGCCGACGACTGTTCCCTGTCCAAGAAAAACCCAGATGATTTGCGCAATGTTCGCCCCGAGCGCTTTCATAATTCCGATTTCACGACGCTTTTGCACCGTCACGGTGATGAGCGTGCTCATGATTCCGAAAGCCGCGACGATCACGATGAAAAACAAAAGGAAAAACATTACGGTGCGCTCGAGCCGCACCGCTTCGAAAAATTGGCGGTTCATGTCGATCCAGGTCTGCGCGTACTCGGGCGGCTCGAGGACATTTTCAATCGCCCGTTTTACGCGCTCGGCGCTGTACGGATTATCGGTTCTAATTGTGATGCCGTGCAACGCGTCCCCCAGGCCGTATAGCTCTTGTCCGACATAGATTGGCACGAGAAGAAATTCGGAATCGTGCAGGTAATGGCCGGTTTCAAAAATGCCGGTAATGGTCAGTTCTTTTGGTAGGATCACGTCGCGCAGCTCGTCCACCGCTTTTTTTTCCTCTTCTCCCTTCGCGTTCTCGAGTTTCTTAATGCTATCGAGAATCTGGCCGAGATTGCCTGGCGAATAGACGGTGAGCTTACCACCGACGTGAATCTGTAATTTTCGCGCGAGCTCAACTCCAAGCACAGTTGATTCGCCTTCCAGATCGAGCTTGCCGTATTTGATGAATTTCTGCAGTGGAATCACTTTCTCTTCCTGGGCGGGATCGACGCCCCGAATCATTGGAGCGAGCCGCCGATTTTGAAATTCCACGATCACTGGCCCCTGGATGTAGGGAGCAGTGGCAACGACACCCGGCGTATTGTCGATTTTGGCTTTGAGCGCTCGCCAATCGCGCAAAATGTCTTGCGAGCTCACGAGGATGTGCGCATCGAACTCGATCACTTTCTGGCGCAGCTCGCGGTCGAACCCAGTCATGACTGAGATCACAAGGATGAGCACCGTTACGCCAAGCGTCACGCCGAGGATCGAGATCAACGTGATGATCGACAGGAACGTGCGCTTCGGTTTCAAATACCGCAGCGCGAGAAAAAGGCTAAACGGCAGGTTCAATTCGGCGTTAGCGTGGCGGCAAATTCATTTGAATTCAACCATGCGCGGATATAACGGAAGTTTGGGTAGCGTACGCGTCTCGCGTGCTGGCGAGCGCGTCCCGTGATCGCGAACGTTTCTTGAGAGTTCTCATCTCCTCACTCAAAGCGAAATTGAAAGGAAAGTTCGTTTCGGCGCGACGCCGAAACCAGCACGCGAGACGGGTGCGCTACCCGGAGCTGCCTCGGCAGCGAGGGTCACAACCTATTTCAGCGCGTGGGCTTTTAGTTCTTCCAGCGTGACGAATTCGAGCGCCGAGGAATGCGTTGCCTCAAGATCGACAGGGCCGGCGCGATTGTGATCGAGCGCAGCTTTCCAACGTGTGACGCAGACGCACCATTTATCGCCCGGTTTTAGTCCCGGAAAGCCCCATTCCGGACGCGGCGTAACCAGATCGTTTCCATCGAGGACAGAGAAGTCGAGAAACTCCTGCGTGACTTTCACGCAGACCGTATGCAGCCCAACATCTTCCGGGCCGGTGCGACAGAATCCGTCGCGGTAAAAACCGGTCCTCGGATCGGGGCAACAACATTTGAGGTCGGATCCCAGGACGTTAGTGGGCACGACGCCATTTTAACATTGGAGATTGAGTTTGTTAAATGTTGGATTGTAGAAAACCGCGCGCGGGAAGCGGAGCGCGTTTTTCAAGCATGAAAAGGACTCCGATAGCCTATTGGCTTATTCCGGCTGAGCCGGCACGCACGTTCTTTGTAAAGGTGATTGGCGATCTTGCGCGCCGATATAACGCGCCCATCTTTGAGCCGCACGCGACGATTCACGTCGACTCAGATCGAGCAGACGCCGAAGAGGTAATTGCAAAAGCTCTTCGCTGTTGCGGACCAATCGAAGTGAAAGTGCTTGATGTGTGTCACACAGGCGAGTTCACCAAAACGCTTTTCGTGCAGCTTGCACTGAATAAACAATTGCAGCGACTGAACAGAATTATTCGCGGTGCTGCGCAAAATTCGTCGAGCTATCAACTCGATCCCCACATGAGTTTGCTCTACAAGAAGATGTCGATCGTAAGCCGGCAGGAATTGGCCCGGTCAATCAGGCTGCTGTTTTCGGAAATCACCTTTGACTCAATCAAGGCTGTACGTTGCGCTTCACCGACTCGTAACCGTGCCGATGTAGAAGCGTGGCGTGTTGTCGCGGCGAAATCCTTGCCTGAGTAGCGAGCGCCTGCCGAGCGTGGCCGCCAGGGTCTATGATCATCGGAAGAAAAGTGCGACGCTCGCTGAGCGCTGCTACAACTCGACAATTCGATAGGGCTTTCCGGTCTTCCGAAGCGCGGGCGCTGAGACGTTGTAAACGGGAATGCCCGTCGAAGTTGCTGCATCAAGAATGCCGTTGTGAGCATGGCCGTGAAAGACGGCGTTGACGCGAAATCGATTGATCGGCTCTTCCAATCGGCTCGAACCAAGAAACGCAAAAATTTCCGGATCTTCCCCTTGTAGAGTGGCGCGGATAGGAGAGTAATGCAGGACTACGATCCGCCGTTCCGTTTGGAGTTTCGTAAGCGCCTGCTCCAAGCGAACGGCGTGGGAAATCGATTCCTGCACAAATTGTTTAATGAGCGGTTCGCCCCACGCGTTCAGCATTCGCCGGCCAAAGCCGCCGCCAAAGCCGGAGATGCCGGCAAACCCGACTCCTGCGATTTCGATGGCTTCGCCGTTGAGCACGTTGACACCCGCGTCATCGAGAACCTTGCAAACAAGCTCAGATTGCCCCGATTCGAAATCGTGGTTGCCGAGAACGGCGAGCATTGGAATTCGCACTGCAGCACGAATATCGGCCACGAGTTCCTCCGCTTCTTCGGGGAGTCCGTAATCTGTGAGATCGCCGCAAAGCAGCAGCATGTCAGCACTGCGCGATATCTCATCAAAGGCTTCATGCAATGTACCGCGCGAGTGTTTGCCATAATGAAGATCCGCCGTCGCGGCGATCCGTAGCGCTCGCTTAGCCATCGTCTTAAAAACGAAATCGCCAGCCACAATGGACGTTTCCAGCGCGCGCAAGGGCTGTGGCCATGCACGCGTTATCGGCTTCGACTACGTTATGATGGTGATGACCGCTAAGAGAGCAGCGCGCGCGAAAGCGAAAGACAAACGCGATGACTTTCGTCGTAAATCAATGGCGGCACTGCAGGATGCGAACGTTCCGTTTTTAATCGGTGGCTCCTACGTGGTCGAAGCGTATGCGGGTGTTTCGCGTCGGTCGAAAGATTTCGATCTGTACGTCCGACCCCATCATGTTGATGCGGCCATCGAGGCGCTCGCCCGCGCTGGATACAAAACGGAAAAGACTTTTCCGCATTGGCTTGCCAAAGCCGGGCGCGGCCGGGAGTACATTGATCTGATTTTTCGTGCCGGGAACGGATTATGCGAAGTCGATGATTCCTGGTTTGAGCGAGCGCGGGATGACGAATTACTCGGTTTGGAGGTGAAACTTTGCGCACCTGAAGAAATGATTTGGATGAAGGCATACATTATGGAACGCGAGCGGTTCGATGGCGCCGATATTGCGCATATTCTTCAGAGCTGCGCAGAGAAACTTGATTGGCCGCATCTGGTTCATCGCTTTGGTCCCGACTGGCGCGTAATGCTAAGCCATTTGGTGCTCTTCGGCTATATTTATCCGAGCGAGCACGGACGGATCCCCGCCGCCATCATGGATGATCTGATCTCGCGGCTACGAAAGGATGCACCCACTGCGGGGCCTGAACGCGTCTGCCGTGGCACGCTGCTTTCACGCAAGCAATATCTGCTGGACGTTCAGGAGCGAGGATTTCGCGATGCGCGATTGGAGGACCGTGTCCACATGGATGACAAAGACATTGCGCATTGGACAAGGGCGATCGCAAAAGAGGAGAAAGCCCGGCGAACGGAATGGCTGTAGCCGCATTTCTGCTTGCCTCGCCAAGGCAATGCTACAACCTGCTACGGCGTGGCAGGCAGAGAAGCGGTTACAACGACGGCGGCGTCGATGTCGATGTTGGGGTTGGAGTCATCTCGGCAGGCGTCGGTGAAACTAGCGGCGACGGAGCTGCAGAAGCAATGGCGAATTTGGTCCTGACCTCATCAAGCAGTTTTTTTTCTTCCTGGTAAATCTTCGCATCGTTGGTTGCAGCAATGTACTCTTTCGCTGCGTCGATTTGATTTGTGTCAAGCAGCAACAGCGCCACGTAAACGGCTGCGTACGGATCGTGTAATTGGTCGGCTGGCAATTTTTGTATAACCCCAAGGCCGTCGGCGCTCCGGCCAAGCCGGTCGAGGGAGAATGCGTAGGTCACGGCGCAATTGACTTCGTTAGGCGCGCGGTCATACGCCTCTTTCGCGAGATCGTACGACCGTTCTGGATTTTGCCCGATGTTGAGACCAAGTCGGGCGAGGTCTGCTGTGATCGGTGCCTCGTTGGGAGAGCTTTCGTGCAGGCGCTGAAGGACTTCATAAAGCTTTCCGGTTTCATTGTTCGCGCGATAAAAGCGGCGAAGCGCGTCGAGCGCCTCGCGCCGCATTGGCGGATTCTTCGCGACGCGAAGCCAAAGTTGTTCGGACTCTTTGTCGAGGTTCCACTTCGAAGCGAGGCGTGCCAGATCAAGTTCGTGTGCCGGCTGTTCGTCCGTCGCTTGTTCAGCCGAGCCCCAAAGTGTTTCGAATTCGGCGTCTGCGGTCCTGCGACTGCGGGATTGCGATCGCCGCGTTGCAATTGCCTGATACGCGAGGCGCAGATATTCGGCTTCGCCCCACATTCCGGTGCGCGTCCAGCGTTTCAAACGCGACCAGTTTTTTAGGTTTGAATATGCGTCTGCAAGTGCGATGGAAGCGGGCGGAGAACTAAGTTTGTCTGGTGGCAACTTATCGATCCACTTCACAACGTCGCCAGCGAGTCCATTTTCGTTCATCCAGTTCATGAGCGACGCGAGATCGGACGGATTGCGCGCAGCAAATGGCTTCACTCTTTCCAACAAAAGACGGAACTTCTTCTCATCGAGCTTTTGATAGAAATTCAGGCAAAGAAGATAATCGCCGAATGTGACCTCCTGCGACATTTGAAGCTGTTGCGCAAAGTTATCCGCTGCGGCGATGTCATTGCGCGCCACGGCGTCATTCAGCAACGCCCGCAACGCGCCGGTGCGAAACGGAGCGAGTTTGCTGAGTCGGTCGAGCGTCTCGCGTGCTTTTGCGTTCTTTTCCGCATCGCTGGAGTGGATTTGGAGGGCCGCGAGATTGAACTGGTAGAGATCGTTCCCTGGCTCTTTCTTAACCGCGGCGGCGAATTGCTCTTGCTGCTCGGCGAAATTTCCTTCCGCGCGGGCCAGCCAACCCGCGACAACGTGAAAAGCGGCGCTGTCGCGATCGGTGGAGGCGACTTGACCCAGCGCTTTTCGCGCGAGATCGAGCTTTCCAAAGCGCAGCGCTGCTGAGGCTAGATTGAGCTGACTATCTGGACCCCTTGGCAACAATCGCGCGATTTGTGCGCGCCACGAGACGGCTTCTTCAAGGTTTTGTTTTTCCGCTGCTTCCGCCAGGATGTAATACGCCGGCAGAGAATCCGGATCCAGCTTTATGACCTCTCGCGCGGTCTGCGCTGCTTGGATAAATCTTTCCTCCTGCAACATCGAAGCGGCCCGATGCAGCAAGCGGCTTTGGTGCCAGTCCCTATACAGCTTTGAGCCGTAACTAAAGAAAGCAACGCTTAGGAGAATAGCGACTAGGAATGCGGCAACTAAAAGGGCGAGACGGGCCGGCCACAGTTGTCGTTGAAAAAAAGACTCAACAACGGGAAATATTTGGCCGGACCTTCTGTGCCTGACATCTCTGATTTTGTGCGCCATTCTCGTGTTCTATCTCGTGGCGCGTCAAAAACTAGAGCCACGCGTGCGGAGTCCCCCAACCAAAGGTTTCTAAGGTTGCGTCGCCGCCTCAGATTGTTCAACCACAGGAACCTCTTCTATCGATTCCATTACCTCCTCCCTCAAACGGCGGCCCCAGACGTATCGCGCCAGCAAAACCTTGATTGTTGCGGTCAGCGGCACGGCCAGGAGGGGACCGAGCACTCCGCCAATGATTAAGCCCCAGACAAAGATCGACACGATCACTGTCATCGGATGCAGGCCGACATAATTTCCTACAATGCGCGGGGCGTAAAAGATGCCTTCGAGATTTTGTATCACGATAAAAATCAGCGTTACACCAATCGGGTGCAACCAATCGCCCCATTGAAAAGCAGCAATAAGAACGGCTGGCACCCAGCATACAATTATCCCGATGTATGGGACCATCGTAAGGATGACAACAAGCAGGCCAATCAGTGGCGCAAAATTGAGCCCGATCAGAGTCAGCGCGGTCCCGATGAGAACCCCATCCACAAGACAAACAAGCAGCTGCCCGCGAAAATACGCTGTGACGTATTTATTGATCTCCGACAAGGCCTCCGCGACTTCGTCCCTGAGCGGCGATGCGCGCAGGGGCAGGTATTCTTTCCATCTCTTTTCAATGCGCGGCTTTTCGTTGAGCAAGAAAAATAAATAGATTGGCACCAGGATGAGGCTAAGCAAAAACCCTGTGACCCCAAGAAACCCACCGATGCTTTGCTTTAAGACCCCCCAGAGCCTGTCCATCAGCGTCGGAAGCGCCCGCTGCAAATTAGGCATTTGTTTTTCTACGTAAGCTTGAATGCGCTGGCGTTCGGCGGTGGTTAGCTTTGGTGGACTCGGCGCGATTGTTTCGCTTCCAGGGGCAATCGCCTGGGGTGTCGCAGATCCCTTTGGCGAAGGCGCGCCAGTCGCGGTTGGTTGCTCATGAGGAGTAGAGGACGCTGGGCCGATGAGCCAGTTTGTGAGACTTGTCGATGCAGACTTTTCATGTGCTCCGCCAAGTAACCCGAAAGTTTGGTCGAATCGATAGATAAGATCGGCAATACGGTCGCGCGCTTTTTCTGTGTAGGCGGGGACTTGCTTTGCGAAATTTGCGCTTTGGATTGAGATGGTTGGGACGAGCCAGGCAACCAATCCACCCAGCGCAAAAAAGGCGAGCGCGAAAAGGAGCGCGATCGCCTTGGTGCGACTGAGCGTGTCTCGAGACATTTTCGTCACCAATGGGTCGAGCAGATAAGTGAGAATCCCCGCGATGGCGACCGGAATCAAGATTGGCTGAAGGAAGCTGATGATATTGGCGCCAGTCCAGATCACCGCGCTAACGATTATGATGAGAAG
>Ga0137372_10002496_pt1 | contig 17767 bp, 17 predicted proteins | sample SagtaG_6_FD_104911 | JGI IMG/M metagenome (GOLD analysis project Ga0137372, IMG submission 104911) | Vadose zone soil microbial communities from Sagehorn Ranch, Mendocino, California, USA - Sage1_R_60_16 metaG | ecosystem: Environmental > Terrestrial > Soil > Vadose zone | place: USA...
GCCGGTGACTTCGCGGTTCCCGAGGTGCTCGGCCGCACCGTTGAGGTCATCGACCGTCATCTGCTCGCCGATGCGGGCCTGACGGACACCGAATACCGGCGCCGGCTGTCCGGGCTGCTCGGCGCCCTGACGATCGGGTTCTCGTGGGCGTTGCACGACCGGACGCTCGACCAGCAGGAGGCGATCCGCAAGGCCGTCCTCGTCGCCCGCGACCGCAGCGAGCAGGCGCTGCGCGCCAGCGAGGCCCGCTTCCGGTACGCGGCTACCCACGACTCGCTGACCAGCCTGCCCAACCGGGCGCTCTTCGCGGACCGGCTCGCCAAGATGTTCGTCACCCCAGCACCCGGCGCGCGGGTGGGGGTGTGCTTCGTCGATCTCGACGGGTTCAAGGCGGTCAACGACACGCTCGGCCATCAGGTAGGCGATCAGTTGCTTGTCGCGGTCTCAGAACGGCTGCGCGGCGGCATCGCCGAGTCCGGACATCTGTTGGCGCGCCTGGGCGGCGACGAGTTCGTCGTTCTCGTCGAACGCACGACGTGCGTGGACGACGCGGTCAAGGTCGCCGACGCCATTCTCGCGACGATCGTCGCCGAACCCTTCCGGGTGGCCGGCTACGTGCTGCCCGTCTCCGCGAGCATCGGCGTCGTGGAGCGGTTCGTGGCCGGCACCGACCCCACCGACGTGATGCGGGCCGCCGATATCACCATGCATTGGGCGAAAGCCGACGGCAAAGCCCGATGGGTGGTCTTCGACGCGGGCCGGGACACCCGCGAGGTGGCCCGGTACGCACTGTCCGCGGCGATGCCTGCCGCGCTCGACCGCGGCGAGTTCGTGCTCCACTACCAGCCGCTGATCAATCTGACGGACGGCACCGTGCGGGGCGTCGAGGCGCTCGTTCGCTGGCGGCATCCCACGCTCGGGTTGCTGTATCCCGACCGGTTCATCGACCTCGCCGAGGAGACCGGCCTCATCGTTCCGCTGGGCGGCTGGATCCTGGAAGAGGCATGCCGGCAGGCGGCCAGGTGGCACCGGATGACGCCGTGCCCGCCGTTCGTCAGCGTCAACCTCGCTGTCCGACAGATCCGCGAGCCCGGCCTGGTCGAGGGGGTCACCGAGGTCCTAGACCGGACCGGTCTGCCCGCCCACCGGCTCCAGCTCGAGATCCTGGAGAGCGCCATCGTCTCCACCGACGATGTCACGCTCGGCCCTCTTCGCACGCTGGCGAGTCTCGGCGTCCGCATCGCCATCGACGACTTCGGCACCGGCTACAGCAACCTCGCGTATCTGCGTGCCCTACCGGTGCACGAGCTCAAGTTCGCCCGCGCGTTCGTCCAGGGCCTACGGCCGGCCGCGACAGCCGACCCGGCCGACGAGTCGATCCTCACGGCGCTCGTCGGGCTGGGCCACACCCTCGGCCTCACCGTCACCGCGGAGGGCATCGAGACCGCCATCCAGGCGGAGCGGGTACGCGCCATCGGGTGTGACACCGGCCAGGGCTTCTACTTCGCCCGGCCGGGACCATGCCACCGGATCAACGCGCTCATCTCCCACGGCTGAGGAACGCTTCGTCCTCACCGGCGCCGCACCGCCGGCACGGTGGTCGGAGCGACGATCCCGTACTCGTGGATCTTGCGGTAGATCGTTGCCCGGGACATTCCCAACGACTCCGCGGCCTTGGCCTTGTTGCCTTCACAGTCGAGCAGGCTCTGCACGATGGCGTCCCGCTCCATCGACTCCAGTGGGTTCAGCAGCCGGCGGCTCACCGTCCGGCACTCCGGAGGAAGGTCGTCGGGGTGGATCGTTCCGGAACGCCGGTGCTGGACAACCCGCCGGAGCACCTGCCAGAGCTGCTCGGTGTTGCCCGGCCAGCTCGACCGCAGGAGAAGCTGCATCGCCTCGGGCGAGCAGGTCAACTGCCCCTCCGGGCTGAGCTTCGCGAGGAAGAACGGCACCAGCTCATGCAGGTCCTCGACGTGATGGCGCAGCGGCGGAAGCTCCACCGTGCTCGGGAACAGCCGCAGCAACTCGGCCAGATCGCCGGTCTCCGGCGCGCGGCTCAAAGTGACGGCGATCCACAGCGAGCGGTGGCGGCCGGCGGTCCGAGCCGACCGCAGTGCCATCGACAGTGCGTGCAGCCGTCGGGCGTTGAGCCGGTCGACGTGCCGGACCACCAGGCTGCCCTCGGCGTCGAGCAACTCGCTGCGCGCGCCCGCCCACCAGGTCGGTTCGCCGGCTTCGGCCGCGTCCAGCACGTGGAAGGGGCCGGCCGGGTTGCGTTTGTGGTGCACCGCCCGGACCAGCGCCAGCTTGCCGACACCGGGCTCACCCTCCAGCGCGAGCCACTCCCCGGAGTCGTAGGCGGCATCCACCCGGTGGCACCCGCGTAGCCACAGCGGTCCGGAGCCGACGAGGCCGGGCAGGAACATCCGGGCCGGCGGGCGCGCTTCGCCGATCTCCGCGCTTCCCAGCTCGATCAGTTTCACGTGCACGACGCCGCCGGCAAGCCGGTCCTCCCCCGGCACCGGCCGGCAGTACATCCGTGCCTTGATGCCGCTGGGCAGCTCGACCGCCACGGCGCCGGGGTGCCGGCCGGCCATCGTCTCGGCCGCCTGCCCGAGCAGCACCGTCTGGTCGGCCGGATCGAGTACCTGCCGGGCGTAATCGTTGATCATGACTACGTCGTTGTTGAGCGCGAACACGATCCCGGCGGTGTGCCGGCAGGCCCGCAGGTACTCCTGCAGCAGCGCGAACTCCCGGACGCCGCTGTCGGTGAGCAGGGCCTGCTTGATCTGGTCGGCGGTGGTCTTCGCGAGTGTGATCAGTAACGGGCCGGCATCCTTGCGCCAGCATGTCAGGTCCACTGCGCCGACCGTCTTGCCGGATATCGGGTGATGGATGGGCACCCCGGCGCAGGCGAGGTCTTCGAGGTTCTCGGCGTAGTGCTCGTGGCCGAACACGTGCATCGGCCGGCCGCCCTCCAGCGCGGTGCCGATTCCGTTGGTGCCGACCGACGCCTCGGCGTAGCTGAAGCCGGGAGCGAGGTGGACGCTGTCGAGGTGGCGGTCGAGATCGTGGTCGGCCATCAGCCGGGTGAGCACCACTCCGGCCGGGTCGGTGAGGATGATGCTGATCGGTTGACCGTCCAGATGTTCGTGCAGGTGCCGCAGCACCGGCAGGGCGCTGCGGGTCAGCGGGGTGTCGAGGTCCGGGTCGCGGACGTAGGCCAGGTCGAGATGGTCGGCCGCGACATTCCACCGGCGGGAGCGCCACCACGATGCCAGGATGGTGTCGCGCACCTGGTCCGGTTCGACTGACTCGGCGGTCAGGAACCGCTCGCGGATCTTGGCCAGCCGGGGGTTGTCGGTCATGCCGGGCGGGTAGGTCGATGCGAACGACATAGCGCCCCCTTGCCTCCCGGGAGCGCTCCTCGCGTAACGGACAAATCCGCGGTGCAGCGCCCGAGGTTGCGTCGTGAATAGAACCTAGGCGCAAAGTTACCGGCAGATGTCTCATGTTGAGACCGCCGATTCGCCTCACACGCCATGTGATGACCCCGGACGCTCTTCGCCGCCGAGGAGGTGCCCGATGGACCGACCGGGCGACGCACCGGACGAGACCTACAACCCCTGGAGCATCGTCAACCTGGTGTTCCATCACCTGGCGCAACAGGGCCTGCACCCCGTCCTGGGGGAAAGCGGCGATCCCGGCCGACCCGCCGCTGACCTGCTGCGCTCGCTGGGAATCCAGCCGGCGGCCGAAGGCAACCGTCAGGTCTCGCACGAGGTGCGGCGCCACCTCGCCGACATTCGGGCGGCGGTATTCGGCGACAGCTGATCGCCTGGCGCTCCCGCCACGGCCACTGCCTCATGTTGAGACCGCCACTCGCACCGAGAGGGGGTGGGATCCGCATAACAGGAACGTCGAGGCTGCAGGCAGGTGGTCTCAGCCGACCCGACTGACGGGTGAGGAGTGACTATGAGTCGCCAGAGTGTGGCTAGGGCGCACCAGAAGATCCAGGAGCTTTCCTGGGAACCGCTGTACCACGAGCCGGTCTCGCAGTACGGAACTGACTACACCTTCCACAAGGCTCAGAAGAAGGACCCTCTCAAGCAGGTACTGCGGTCGTACTTCCCCATGCAGGAGGAGAAGGACCACCGGGTGTACGGAGCTTCCGACGGCGCCATCCGGGGCAACATGTTCCGCCAGGTGCAGGAGCGCTGGCTGGAGTGGCAGAAGCTGTTCCTGAGCATCATTCCGTTGCCGGAGATCGCGGCGGCGCGGGCGATGCCGCTGCTGTTCCGCAATGTGCCCAACCCGGAGCTGCACAACGGGCAGGCGATCCAGATGATCGACGAGGTCCGGCACTCGACGATCCAACAGAACCTCAAGCGCCTGTACATGAACAACTACATCGACCCGGCCGGCTTCAACAGCAGCCTGCGCAACTTCCAGAACGACTACTGCGGGACCATCGGGCGGCAGTTCGCCGAGGGCTTCATCACCGGTGACGCCATCACCGCAGCCAGCATCTACCTGACGATCGTGGCGGAGACCGCGTTCACCAACACGCTGTTCGTGGCCATGCCCGCCGAAGCCGCCGCCAACGGCGACTACCTGCTTCCGACGGTCTTCCACTCGGTGCAGTCCGATGAGTCCCGGCACATCAGCAACGGCTACGCGACGCTGCTGATGGCCCTCGCGGACGAGGGCAACCATCAGCTGCTCGAGCGCGACCTGCGCTACGCCTGGTGGAACAACCACCGTGTGGTGGACGCCGCGATCGGCACCTTCATCGAATACGGCACCAAGGACCGCCGCAAGGACCGGGAGAGCTACGCGGAGATGTGGCGGCGGTGGATCTACGACGACTACTACCGCAGCTACCTCGTACCGCTGGAGAAGTACGGCCTGGTCATCCCGCACGACCTCATCGAGGAAGCCTGGAACCAGATCTGGAACAAGGGCTACGTCCACGAGGTGGCCCAGTTCTTCGCCACCGGATGGCTGGCCAACTACTGGCGCATCGACCCGATGACCGACGAGGACTTCGCCTGGTTTGAAAGCAAGTACCCGGGTTGGTACGACAGGTACGGTAAGTGGTGGGAGAACTACAACCGGCTGTCGATGCCGAACGGGCACAACCCGATCGTGTTCGAGGACGTCGACTACCAGTACCCGCAGCGCTGCTGGACCTGCATGGTGCCCTGCCTGGTCCGGGAGGACATGGTCATGGCGGAGGTCGACGGGCAGGTGCGCACCTACTGCCACGAGATGTGCCGCTGGACCGACGTGACCGCCTTCCGCCCGACCTACCAGGGCCGGCAGACGCCGAACATGGGCCAGCTCATCGGAAAGCGGGAGTGGGAGACCCTCTACCACGGCTGGAACTGGGCCGATGTGGTGAGCGACATGGGCTTTGTCCGCGATGACGGCAAGACGCTGGTCGCCCAGCCGCATCTCAACCTCGACCCGACGAAGATGTGGACGCTGGACCACCTGCGCCGTTGCCCGCCGCTGCAGAGCCCCAACGTGCTGCTCAACGAGATGTCGCCGCAGGAACGCGAGGCGTTCCACGCCAACTATGTGCGCGGTGGTCCGGCTGGCCGGCCGGCGCCCGTGGACAGCTGACAGAAGGGTCCCCCTCCGCACGCTCTATGCGGCAAAGGGGGACCCTCCTCACTCTTCTGCGGTTGGCAACCTGCGAGGGAGACATGGCGGACAAGCACGTGGTGCGATTCGAACCGGTCGGTATCGAGATCGAGGTCGCCGAGGACCAGACGGTGCTTCGTGCCGCCGCCGAGCAGGGAATCATGCTCATGCACGGCTGCAAGGAAGGGCAGTGCTCGGCCTGCAAGTCCTTCGTCCTCGAGGGCGACGACATCGAGCTCGACCGGTACTCCACCTTCGCGTTGCCCGACTACGAGAAGGAGGAGGGCTTCACGCTGCTGTGCCGGGCGCACGTCTACGAGGACGTGACCATCGAGCTGGTCAACTACGACGAGGACATGATCCGCTCCGGGCTGCCGATCCAGCAGGCGGTGGCCGTGGTGGAGTCCATCGACGCCGTCACCCACGACCTGCGCCACCTCGTGCTGCGCCTGGTCGAGCCGGCCGAGCTGAGGTTCTTCCCCGGGCAGTACGTCGACATCGCCATCCCGGGTACGGACGAGACCCGGTCGTTCTCGATGGCGAACACGTCCAGCCGCGAAAGCGGCCGCCTCGAGTTCGTCATCAAGGTGTACCCGGACGGGTTGTTCTCGCACTTCCTGGACACCCGGCTGGCGGTGGGTGACCGGCTCGACCTCACCGGCCCGTTCGGCGTCTTCACCCTTCGCGAGGGCTACGACGCCGACCTGGTCTTCGTCGGTGGCGGGGCGGGGATGGCGCCGATCCTGTCGCTGCTGCGCTCGATGGCCGAGCGCGGCATCCGGCGCAAGGCGACGTACTACTACGGCGCCCGGCGCCGCCGGGACCTGTGCTTCGAAAGCGAACTGTGGGCCCTCGAGGAGTCGCTGCCCGGCTTCCGGTACGTGCCGGCGCTGTCCGAGCCTGCCGCCGACGATGCCTGGAACGGCGAGGTCGGGTTCGTCACCGATGTGGTGAAGCGCTACGAGAGTGACCTCGGGAGCGCGCACGCCTACGTCTGCGGGCCGCCGCCGATGGTGGAGGCGGCGATGCCGATGCTCACCGGGCTCGGCGTGCCCGACAAACGCATCTACTACGACAAGTTCACGACGACAGGTGATCCCGACAAACAGTGAAGAGGGAAGGACCTGATGACCTCCGCCCCGCAACGTAGCGTACCGAAACCCGTCTTTACCGACGCCGAAGCCGGCGCCAAGGAGTTCCCCGACTCGACCGCGCGCCGGTTCAACTACTACACCCCGCAGAAACGCAAGCAGACGCACTACGAGGACGTGACCGTCGAGGTCCAGCCCGACCCGCGGCACTACCTCAGCCAGGGCTGGCTGTACGGGTTCTCCGACGGCCGGGGCGGCTATCCGCTGGAGTGGACGGCGCTGAAGGCCTGGGGTTCCGACCGGCCCGAGCCCAAACGCGGGCCGGGATCCGGCGGCAAGGGCTACGACTGGCCGGCGCTCGGCTGGCACGAGTTCCGCGACCCCAATGAGGAGTGGGAGCTGTCGCTCTACCGCTACAACTCCAACGTCGTCCGCCAGGTCACCCAGAACGTCGAGGCCGCCCGGCAGTCGAAGGCGTTCGAGCAGTGGAACCCCAACTGGGTACGTTTCGTGGAGCGCAACGTCGGCGCCTGGATGCACGTCGACCACGGCCTGGGCCTGTACCTGTTCGCCAACGCCAACCGGCGGGCGCCCACCAACATGCACAACAACGCGATCTCGGTGAACAGCATGCACCGGATCAGGGCTGCCCAGGACCTGGCGCTGTACAACCTGACGCTCAGCGAGGAGATCGACGGGTTCGACGGGGCGGCTCACCTGGACGCCTGGAACAACGACCCGGTCTGGCAGGGCGTACGCGAGATCGCCGAGGCGCTCACCGCGATCGACGACTGGTGCGAGGCGATCTTCGCCGCGAACGTGGTCTTCGAGCCGCTGGTGGGCGAGCTGTTCCGCAGCAGCCTGGTGCAGCAGGCGTCGCCGCGCAACGGCGACTTTGTCACGCCCACGATCGTCGGTGCCGAGGAGTACGACTTCGCGGAGCGGGACCTGCGGTACACGAGGGCCATGTTCACGCTGTTGACCAACGACCGCGAGTTCGCCCATCACAACAAGACGATCTTGCACCAATGGCTCGGGGCCTGGGTGCCGCGCGCCATCAAGGCTGCCCGGGTGCTGCAGCCGCTGTGGTCGCAGCCCGACTCGAAACCACCCCGCTTCGAGGACGGTCTCGATCGCGCGAAGAGCCGTTTCAGCGGCATTCTCGGCGAACTGGACCTGGAGACACCGAAGGAGCTGGCGCAGTGACGACGTTCAAGACGGCCGAGAGCCCGTTCAAGGCAAACAACACCGCGTCCAACATGTGCGGCTTCACGTTGATGAACAACCAGGTCGGCGTGGTGGTGGCCGAGGTCATGAAGACCAAGCCGAACGTACGGGTACTGCCGCTGCCCTCCATGATCCGCGTCGACGCGCAGCGGCGCATGGACGTCGTATACGACGAGGTCTCCGAGGCGCTAGGCGAGGAGCCCGGCTACTTCGACTCTGCGCAGTTCGAAGAGAACATGTCGACCCACTACGGCCGGATGATCCACGAGGACGACCGGACCATCATGTTCGCCAACCCGGAGGACGCCGCCGACTACATCGGCTTCGACCTGACGGCCGAATCGAGGTAAGCACCGTGTACGAGAAGGATGGCGAGAAGTACTTCGTTGTCGACACCCACATGCACTACTGGAACGCCGCGCCGGACAACTGGGTGGAGGGAGCCGAGCAGTACGCCAAGGGTTGGATCGAGTGCTTCTACGGCTACCACGGCCTCGGACCGGAGAACACCCGGTGGCCGCTGGAGAAGTACCAGAAGTACTCCGAAGAAGACCTCATGAAGGACGTCTTCGAGGAGGGCCACGTCGACGTGGCGATCTTCCAGCCGACCAACCTGACCGAGTGGTACAAGGAGGGCTTCAACACCACCGAGCGCGACGCAATCCTGTACGAGAAGTACCCCGGAAAGTTCATCCTCAACACCCGGTGGGACCCGCGCGAGGGTGAGGACGGCCTGAAGACGTTGCGGCACAACGTCGAACGGTACGGCTGCCGCGGCGTCAAGCTCTACACCGCCGAGTGGCGGCAGGGCTCGCGGGGCTGGAAGCTCACCGACCCGGAAGCGTACAAGTACCTGGAGGCGTGCCAGGAGCTCGGCATCATCAACATCCACGCCCACAAGGGACCGACGATCTGGCCGCTGGACAAGGACGCGTTCGACATGACGGACGTCGACCACGCGGCGACCGACTTCCCGGCGCTGAACTTCATCGTCGAACATTCCGGGATCCCGCGCATCGACGACTTCTGCTACATGGCCACGCAGGAGCCCAACGTGTACGCCGGCCTGTCCGTTGTGGTCGGCGCGCTGATGCACGCGCGGCCGCGGTTCTTCGCGCGGGTGATGGGCGAGCTGCTGTTCTGGGTCGGAGAGGACAAGATGACCTTTGGCAGCGACTACGCCATCTGGGAGCCCAAGTGGCAGGTCGAGGGCTTCGTCGACTGGGACTACCCACCGGGCGCGGAGTTCGACGACTACCCGCGGGTCAACGCGACGAGCAAGAAGAAGATGCTCGGACTCAACGCGGCGAAACTGTACGACATCGAAGTACCGCCGGAGTACCAGCTCGCGCCCGACCAGGGAACCCCGGCCGCGCGCGACGACGCGGTAGCCGTGACGGCCGACTCCCCGACGGCCACCTCGGCATGACCACCACCACCGTGACCACCCGGTCGCGGGTCTCCGCAGCCCTGGAGACGGTGCGCGACCCGGAGCTCGACGAGCCGATCACCTCGCTCGGCTTCGTCGCGTCGTGCGTCGTCTCCGCGGCGGGCGACGTCCGGGTGCGGCTGCGACTGCCGACCTACTTCTGCGCGCCCAACTTCGCCTTCCTCATGGTCGCCGACGCCTACGACGCGGTGTCGGCGGTGGAAGGGGTCCGCCACGCCGAGATCGTGCTGGACGACCACTTCGCGTCCGACGCGATCAACACCGGGGTGGCGGCGCAGGCGGGATTCGTGCGCTCGTTCGACGGCGAGGCGGTTGCCGAGCTGGGGCAACTGCGCGCGGACTTCCTGCGCAAGGCCGTCCTGGCCGGCACCGACCTGGTGTGCCGGCCGCTGCTCGCGGCCGGCGCCACACCCGCCGCGCTGGCCGGCATGACGCTCGGCGAGGTACCGCCGTCCCCGGAGGTGGACCGGCTGCGGCAGCGACGGGCCGAGCTGGGGCTGCCGGCCGGCGACGGGGACCCGCTGCTGGTCGACCCGGCGACCGGCGCGGCGGTGGGTACCGAGGCGCTGCCGCTGCACCTGCGACACGCCCGCACGACGCGGGTGGGCATCGAAGCCAACGCGGGCATCTGCCAGGGCATGTTGCGGGTCCGGTACGACACGAGAGGCGAAGGCGAGGAGGAGAAGAGATGAAGGCCGTCCGGCTGCACGAGTATCACCAGCAACCAGTGGTCGACGAGGTACCGGAGCCGACCGTGCAGGCCCCGTTCGACGTGGTCGTGAAGATCGGCGGTGCCGGGGTGTGCCGCACCGACCTGCACATCATCGAAGGCCAATGGGCCGAGGCGATGAATCCGACGCTGCCGTACACGCTCGGGCACGAGAACGCCGGCTGGGTGCACGAGGTCGGCGCCGCAGTCACCAACGTCGCGGTGGGCGACACGGTGATCCTGCACCCGCAACCGACCTGCGGGCTGTGTCCGGCCTGCCGGGCCGGCAACGACATGCACTGCGTGAACGCCTTCTTTCCCGGGCTGTCGTCCAACGACGGTGGCATGGCCGAGTACCTGCTGACGTCTGCGCGGGCCTGCGTGAAGCTCGACCCGCAGACCCGGCCGCAGGACGTGGCGGCGCTCGCCGACGCGGGGATCACGGCCTATCACGCGGTCCGCAAGGCGATCCCGCTGCTCCACCCGGGGACCACCGCTGTGGTCATCGGTGCCGGTGGGCTCGGCCATATCGGCATCCAGTGCCTCGCCGCGTTGACCGCGACGAAGATCATCGTGGTCGACCGCAATCCGGACGCGCTCAAGCTGGCCGAGCAGTTGGGCGCGCACCACACGGTCGTCGCCGACGGGAGCCAGGTCGACGCCGTGAAGGACCTCACCGGTGGGGCCGGCGCCGACGTCGTGTTCGACTTCGTCGCCGAGCAGGGCGCCGAACAGGACGGGTTCGCGATGACCGGCCGCGCCGGCTCGTACTTCGTCATCGGCTATGGCGGCACCGTGCAGATCCCGACCCTCGACATCATCTCGACCGAGCGCAACATCATCGGCAACATCGTCGGGACCTACAACGACCTCGCCGAGCTGATGGTCCTGGCGCAGGCCGGCAAGATCACCCTGCACACGAGGACGTACCCGATCAGCGCCGCCGCCGAGGCGCTCCAGGATCTCGACGCCGGCCGGGTCCGCGGCCGCGCCATCCTCGTCCCGTAGGCCTCCCGTCCCGTAGTGCCTCCCGTCCCGCAGTCCCTCCCGTCCCGTAGTCCCTGTCGACACCCGCACCGCCCAGGAGGACCGATGGCCAAGGAACTACGTTTCGCCGAGGAAGCCCGCACCCTGTTGCTGGCGGGTGTGGACCAGTTGGCCGACGCGGTGAAATCGACGCTCGGGCCCAAGGGGCGCAACGTCATCCTGGAGAAGATCACCGGGTCGCCCGTGGTCACCAACGACGGCGTCACGATCGCGCGGGAGATCCACTTGCGCAACCAGTTCGAGAACATGGGCGCCCAGCTGGTCAAGGAAGCGGCGATCAAGACCAACGACATTGTCGGCGACGGCACCACCACCGCGACCGTGCTCGCCCAGGCGATCGTCCGGGAGGGCATGAGGGCGATCGGCGACGGCGCCAACCCGGTGCTCGTCAAGCGGGGCATCGACCTGGCGGTCGGCCAACTGGTGCGGCGCCTGCAGAGCGTCGCGCACCCGGTCTCCACGGAGGAGGACTACGCGCGGGTGGCCGCAATCTCGGCCAACGACGACGACGCGGTCGGCGCGGTGATCGCGAAGGCGCTGCACACGGTCGGCGACGGCGGCATCGTCACCGTCGAGGAGTCGGCCACGCATGGGATGAGCGTCGAGTTCGTCGAGGGCTTCGAGTTCGACAACGGGTACGTCTCGCCGTACATGGTGACCAACCCGGCCAGCCTCGAAGCGATCGTCGACGACCCGTACATCCTGCTGTGCAGCGAGAAGATCTCCAAGGTCCAGCAGCTGATGCCGCTGCTCGACCGGATCATGCGGGCGCCGCGCCCGCTGGTGATCATCGCGGAAACCGTCGAGGGCACGGCGCTGAGCATGCTGGTGCACAACCACGTCAACCGGGTCTTCCAATGCGTCGCCGTGAAGGCCCCCGGCTTCGGCGACCGGCGGCTGCACAAGCTCGAGGACATCGCCGCGATCACGGGCGGCGCCGTGTACAGCAGGCACTCCGGGTTCACGCTGGAGACGATGACCATCGATCAGCTCGGCCGGGCCGCGCAGGTCCGGGTCACCGCGGAACGCACCGCGATCGTCGGCGGCGGCGGTGCCCGCGACAACGTCGAGTTCCGGCTCACCCAACTGCGCGCGGAGCTGGAGCGGTCCACGTTCGGCGTCGACGAGGACGTGCTCACCGAGCGGATCGGCGCGCTGTCCGGCAAGGTCGCGGTCATCAAGGTCGGGGCACCGACCAACGCCGAGCTCAAGGAGCTGCAGCACCGCGTCGAGGACGCGCTCTCGGCCACCAGGGCCGCGATGGCCGAGGGCATCGTCGCCGGCGGCGGGGCAGCGCTGATGCATGCCGAAAGCGCGCTGGACGACCTGCAGGTCAAGGACGACTACGCCCCCGGCGTCGAGATCGTGCGCCGCGCGCTCACCGAGCCCGCCTACCTGATCGCCGCCAACGCCGGATATTCCGGACAGGAAGTCGTGGCCAGGATGGCGCAGATGGGTCCGGACGACGGTTTCGACGCCCTCCAAGGGTCCTACGGCAACATGATCGAGATGGGCATCATCGACCCGCTGAGGGTGGCCCGTTCCGCGTTGCAGAACGGGGCTTCGGTGGCCGGGCTGCTGCTCACCACGAACACGCTGATCGCCGAGGAGCCGACGCCCTGGGGCGGCAGCGCCTCGCTCATGACCGAGTTCGGCCCGCTTGACGAGGGACTGCGCCAACCGTCTCCGGACTCCAGCACGCCACAGTCGCTCGGGCTCGGCCCGTCGGTCGGCTGAGTATGGGGCCCCTGGCCGGGGAATCCGCGCTGCAGCTGGTCGCTGGGACGGAGTCCGCGGATGCCGCGCAGCGTAGCGGCCTCCAGCTGTTGCGTTCGCGCGGCCGCATACGCGGCATCGTCGCGCTGCTCGGACCGGCGTTCGTCGCTGCGGTCGCCTACATCGACCCGGGCAACTTCGCGACCAACTTCTCCGCGGGAGCGAAGTTCGGGTACACGCTGGTGTGGGTCATCGTGGTGGCCAACCTGATGGCCATGCTCGTGCAGTACCTGTCCGCCAAGACCGGCGTCGCCACCGGGCGCGACCTGCCGGAGCTGTGCCGCGAGCACTTTCCGCGCGCGGTTTCCGGCGGGTTGTGGGTGCAGGCGGAGCTGATCGCGATGGCCACCGACCTGGCGGAGTTCGTCGGCGCCGCAGTGGGGCTGAACCTGCTCTTCCACGTGCCGTTGTTTCCGGCCGGGCTGATCACGGCGGTGGTCGCGTTCGCGATCCTGGCCCTCGAGCAACACGGCTACCGCCGTTTCGAGCTGGCGATCGCCGGCCTGCTCGGGATTGTCTTCCTCGGGTTCGCCTACGACCTGGCCACCGTGGGCGCCGACCCGGCCGGTATCGCGGCCGGGCTCATCCCTGGTTTCGCGGGCACGGACAGCCTGCTGCTCGTGGCGGGCATCATCGGCGCGACGGTCATGCCGCACGTGGTCTACCTGCACTCGGCCCTCACAAAGTCCCGCGTGTCCTGCCGCGACGACGCCGAGCGCCGCGAGCTGCTGGGTTTCCAGCGGCTCGACGTGCTCGTCGGGCTCGGAGCCGCCGGCCTCATCAACCTGTCGATGCTGTTCATCGCCGCCTCGCTGTTCAACCGCACCGGCCGGCTGGACGTCGACTCGATCGAGGCCGCTCATGCCGGGCTGGGCCGGATGGTGGGCGGTGGGGCCGCGCTGGCGTTCGCGGTGGCGCTGCTCGCGTCGGGTCTGTCCTCGTCCAGCGTGGGCACCTACGCGGGACAGGTGGTCATGCAGGGCTTCATCCGCCGCCGCATCCCGCTGTTCATCCGGCGCGGTCTCACCATGCTCCCCGCGCTTCTGGTACTCGGACTCGGCCTGCCGGCGACCGACAGCCTGGTGGTCTCGCAGGTCGTGCTGTCGTTCGGCATCCCGTTCGCGCTCGTGCCGCTGGTGCTGCTCACCCGGCGCCCGGACATCATGGGTTCGTTCGTGAACCGGCGCGTCACCACTGTGGCGACGGGCTGCATCGCCGCCATGATCATCGCCCTCAACGTGTACCTGCTTTACGCCACGTTCTTCACGTGACCGGCGGCCGGCGGCCCGCCCTACCTCACCCCGATCTGGGGGTCGCTGGGTGGCACCGAGGGCGGCGGGTGCATGTACGGCGGGCTCAAACCGGGCTTCTGGAACGACGGCGCGCACGGCGTGACGACGATCAGCAAGACCAACCCGGACCTGCACTACATCCACGTCATCACCCCGCCCTCGACGAGCACCCTGCGGCTGCGCGACAACGGCTACAAGGTGACCGGTGTGACCAACGTCCGCACCGGGGCGGCGGTCAGCTTCACCCAGGGCGGCGGCTTCCTGACCCTGTCGGGCGTCTCCGGCTGGGACACCTACGACACGGTCTTCGCGGTGACCACCGCCGGCCGGCAGGGCATCTACCCCACCTCCTCGGTCGCGGTGACCGCCAGCGCGCAGACGAGCACCCACCCCGGCTCGCACGCCGCGGATGGCAGCTACCTGACCTACTGGGACAGCAACAAGACGCTGCCGGTGTCGCTGCGCTTCGACCTCGGCTCGGCCAAGCGGGTGCAGTACGTCGGGGTCAACCAGCGCGAGGACTCGGTCAGCTACGCCCGCTCGGCCACCGAGCAGTCCGCCCGCACCCGCGACTACCGCGTCTATGTCAGCAGCGACGGCGTCAACTGGGGCACCCCGGTCAAGACCGGCACGCTGCCCAGCCACCGCGGGCGCACCTGCACGACGGCGAGGTCGAGTCGCCTGCCGCGCTGCTGACGCTCCCACACCCCGGCGACGATGCCGTCGACGAGCAGAACCGACATGCCGGCGGCGCCCTCGTAGCGTCCCCGGTTACGCCGGCGGATGAGGTCCTCGGCATCGGCCGCCACCACCCGGTCGAGCGGTCCGGCCCCGAGGATGTAGCAGTCGTACTGGGGCAGCAGGCAGACGGCGCGGCCGGGGTCGCGTTCGTCGCCGCCCGCCGGCTCCGCGTCATCGGCCGGCAGCCAGGCCGTCGTGCCCTCCAGGTCGACCTGGGTCAGCCGGTCGCCGAGGGAGCCGAGAAGCTGGCGGGCCGCCGCCGCCTTGATGGCGAGCCACCGGGCGAGGTCGTTGTGGGTGACCGGCCCGTAGCCGGCGACGTACCGGTGAACCATCTCGCCGAGCGCGTCCTCCTCGTCGACCTCGCTCCAGCGCGGGCACCACTGGTCGGCGCGCACGAAGGTGGTCTTCGCCCCCTGCGGCGGGCCGTAGGCGAGCACCCCGGCGTACGCCGGCACGGCGGTCAGGTCGGCCAGCGTCGGGTCGAAGACCTCGAACACCCACGACCCGGCGCGCCGCTGAAGCTCGTCGACGAGCTCCTGGCGGCTCAGGATCCTGCCGTCGAGCGCCGCGGCGATCGCGCCGAACACCTCGTACGCCCGCTTGGCATCCAACCCGAACGCGGTGAACCACCGGTCGCGGCCGCCGTGCACCTGCCGCATGGCCGCCGCGTAGAGCGGCAGGTCGTCGCTGGCCAGGAGGTACGCGGTGCCACGCATCGCGTACGTGCGCACGAGTGCCCGGTCCTGCACGACGACGTCCCGCAGCCCGGTCCGGGTAAGGCCCGTCGTCCGCACGCCGACTCCCAGCTCGGCGGCCACAACGACCTGCGCCTACACTCCGCAGACCGAGGCGACGACATCGACGGCGCCGCCGGGCGGGGCGGGGTGCCGGAGGTGGTTGCGGTCCAGCCGGCGGCGCACGACCGCCGGCCAGGTCCACGTCGCGCCCATCGCGGATGGCTCCTTTCGCTGCGTTCGTTTGGCTCAGCGCAGGCTGAAGGCGATCAGGACGCCGCCACGGCCGTGCGGCCACCCAACCGTCAACTCGTGCACGGCCGTCAGGACCTCGACCACCCGCCGCCAGTCGGTGCCGTCACGCGGCGGTCGGCCATCGATGAACTGCTGAATCAACACATCGCCGACGTGGCGGCGGCCGTCGTCGCTCGGCACCGGGAGAGGCACGCCGATGCTGTGATCGTGCAGGTGCTCCAGCAGATCCAGCTCCACTCCAGAGCCTAGGGCGAGCGGGTGGACCGCCGCACCACCAGTCGCTGGTCGAGCCATGTTACGGCCGGTCTCCATCCGGGTCGCCCGTCGACCGGGTGGCCTCATTGGCCGGCTGGGACGTGCGGAGCTGGTCGAAGCAGTAGTAGATCGCCAACGCCGCGTGCACGGCCAGCGTGGCGATCGCGTTGACGAAGGACAGCCCGATGGTGGCGAGGTAGAAAATGTTGCCGAGGCCGAAGCGGCGCAGCGCCGCTCGGCTTGTGGCGGGGTCGACGTGCTCCTGCAGAAGCCTGGCGTCGCGGGTGATGGCCAGCCACAGCGTCGAGTAGGCCAGGCCCATGGCGAGCATGGCGGCGCTGTAGACGGCCGCCGCGACGTGCGAGTTGGCACCGGCGGTGAGGTACTCCGCCAACAGGTGGGTGGGGAACGGGATCGCGGAGACGATGAGTAGCAGGGCGAGGTTGGCGAACAGGACCGGGCGGTCTACCAGGCGGACCTTGTTGAACACCGTGTGGTGGTTCACCCAGATGATCCCGATGACCAGAAAGCTGACCAGGTAGGCGAAGTAGGCCGGCCACTGGTGGCCGAGGGCGGCAGCCAAGTCACCGTCCGGCGTCTCTTTTCGGGGCGGCACCGCCAGGTCGAGCACGAGTAGCGTGATGGCGATGGCAAACACGCCGTCGCTGAACGCCTCGACCCGGCGGCTGCTCATCAGCCCGGCCGTTTGCGACGGGCTCGACCCGCGTTGGTCATCCATGTGATCGCCTCCTCGCTGGCGTTGTAATCATGTAATCATCTACCCGACAATGCTCCCATGGCCGAGCCGAGGCTCATCGTGGCGCATCGGGAGCACCTGTGGTGGTTGCTCGCCGAGGCCGCCCAGCTCGAGCACATGATCATGTGCCAGTACCTGTACGCCGAGTTCAGCCTCAAAGACGGTGCCGGCGAAGGGCTCACCGGCGAACAGGCCGAGGCGGTGAACCGGTGGCGCAGGACCCTGCACGGCATCGCCGTGGAGGAGATGCTGCACCTGGCGCTGGTCGCCAACCTGATGACGGCCATCGGCGCCGCGCCCATGTTCGGCCGCCCCAACTTCCCGCAACGCTCCGGGTACTTTCCGTCCGGGCTCCAGCTTGACCTGCTGCCCTTCGGCGATCACCTCCGCTCTCGCCGCCCATGTGCCCGCGCAACTGCGCCCTCGGCTGCCCTGAGCCGCGGCCGCCGCCCGTCCTGGACTGACACCGTCGGCGGGTCGAAAATGACGACACGCTAACGGGACAGTCGTTGGAGGTGCCGATGACGCGGGACGAGGTCACGCAGGCGGTGGTCGAGGCGAAGCTGGCGCGTGGCCTGTCGTGGCAGGAATTGGCCGACGCGATCGGCAAACCGGTCGTCTGGGTCGTGGCGGCGCTGCTGGGCCAGCACCCTCTCGACGCCGCCGATGCGTCGACCCTGGCGACGAAGCTCGGACTGCCCGAGGAGGCCGTGCCGATCCTTGCGTCGGTGCCGATGCGTGGTGGTCTCCCGACGGCCATACCGACCGATCCGACCATCTA
>Ga0137372_10002502_pt1 | contig 17758 bp, 17 predicted proteins | sample SagtaG_6_FD_104911 | JGI IMG/M metagenome (GOLD analysis project Ga0137372, IMG submission 104911) | Vadose zone soil microbial communities from Sagehorn Ranch, Mendocino, California, USA - Sage1_R_60_16 metaG | ecosystem: Environmental > Terrestrial > Soil > Vadose zone | place: USA...
GAAGTATCCTTTGGACCGCGTAACCAGCGTGCTGCGCGGGCAAGCCACCGTCGTACCTCACGGCGATCAGGAAATGCCAGTGTGGGGCCCGGTATTCTGGCGCATGAGTCAGGGCCACGAAGTTGAGGTGCAGCAACGCATCGCAAACCTGAACAAATATATCGAGTCGCTGCAGGCGAAGTAACCAAGCTCGTGTGGGGCGGACACTCCTGTCCGCCCTGTTGGGTCGACCCGTAGAGACGAGGCTTGCCGCGTCTCCCGCGTGCACTCGGCGGTGCGCTTGCTGGTGTAGCAACCACGATCTAGCCTTCCCATTTCCAATCCCGGTATCGCCGCCGCAGTTCGGCCTTCAGCAGTTTCCCGGTGGAAGTGTGTGGAAGTTCATCGACCACCACAAACGAATCGGGCAATTGCCACTTGGCAAACCGGATGGAAAGAAATTCCCGGAGTTGGTCGGTCTGGAGTTGCGCCCCGTCTCTCAAGGTTACGACCGCGATCGGCCGTTCCTGCCACTTGGGGTGAGGGACAGCAATGACCGCTGCTTCGCGGACGTCGGGGTGCGCTACCAGAGCGTTCTCCAGGTCCATCGAACTGATCCATTCTCCGCCAGACTTAATCAGATCTTTGGTGCGGTCCACGATTTTCAGGTAGCCCTCGCCATCAACCGTACCGATATCGCCGGTGCGGAGCCAGCCGTCTTCGGTCCACTTGTCGGCTTCGGTGGGAAGATTGTAGTAGCTGGAGGCGACCCAAGCGCCACGCAGCTGAACCTCGCCCATGGTCGCGCCGTCCCAGGGAACCTCACCGTCCTGATTCACGACTCTTCTCTCAACAAAAGGAACGGGGATCCCAGCCTGGGCCTTGATCTGATGGCGTTCTTCGGCGGGCCAGTCCTTCATGTGGGCTTTGAGTTGACTGGTGGTGGCCTGGGGGCTGCTTTCGGTCAGGCCCCAGCCTTGCTCGAGACTCATGCCATGCTGATGGAGCTTGCGGATGAGCGCCAGTGGAGGCGCCGCGCCACCGACCAGGATCCGCATAGGACCAAGCTTCCAGCGGCCGGGATGTTTGTCGAGCGCGTCTACAACGCTTAGCCAGACGGTGGGAACGCCGCCGGCAACCGTGACGCGCTCTTGCTGGCAAATGTCCAGAAGGCTTTCAGGATCGAGATGAGGGCCGGGAAGAACTTGTTTCGCTCCCACCAGCGTGCTCGAAAATGGGAGGCTCCAGCCGTTTACGTGGTACATGGAGACGGCAGGCAGGACGGAGTCGGCATTGCAGATCGCGAAGTTATCCACGGTGGTCAGCAGAAAGGAATGCAGCACGACGGAGCGATGGGTATACACGACGCCTTTGGGAGCGCCGGTGGTGCCGGAGGTGTAACACATGGATGCGGCTTCGTTCTCGTCGAGATCGGGATAGTGGAAGTTTCCGGTGGCAGTGGCCAGAAATCCCTCGTAGTCTTCGAGTTCTCCGGCCGCTGAGGCCGAGTTCCAGCGCACCACGAAGACGCGCTCGAACCGGACTGAGTCCCGGATCTTCTCATAGAGGGGTAAGAGGATGTCGTCCACAATCAGAAAGCGGTCGCTGGCGTGATTGGCGATGTAGCCGATCTCGGACGGGGCGAGGCGAAGGTTCAGCGTATGCAAAACTCCGCCGGCGATGGGGATTCCGAAGTAGGCTTCGAGATGCGCGTGGTGGTTCCACATTAAGGTGGCGACCCGGTCTCCGCGATTGAGTCCGGCTGCTTGCAGGGCTTCGGCCAAGGCTCGAGCCCGTCGGTAGAGGTCGGCGTAGGTGTAACGGTGCAGGGAGCGGTCCGGGCGGCGGGACACAATCTCTGTTCGCGGAAAGTACTTGCCGGCACGCTCCAGGATGTGAACCAGCGTCAGCGGATACTGCATCATGGTGCCTTGCATGGGATCCTTATAATGCGGGGAATGGACTGCCGTTCCGTTGACACCGCGACCCCGGATCGTCCTTCGGCGAACCTCCTACTTATTCTTGCCAGTGGGGCGGAAGGGGCCTAAGATGATGCGGGAATAACGAACGTTCGCTCGATCCATGACCCGCTCTTCGTCCGCGCCCGTACCTCTGACGGCGAATTCCGACAGTCGGTTCGATCGCCAACTCGCCAGAATCCTAGAACATGCGACCGCGATCTTCTACGAAAAAGGATATGAAGGCGCGTCCATGCGCGACCTCTCCCGCCTCAGCGGTCTATCCCTGGCCGGTTTGTACTACTACTTCGATTCCAAGGAGAGGCTGCTCTACCTGATCCAGAGGCACCTGTTCCTTTCGGTCATGGACCTGGTGCGGGAACGGCTCAGGGAGGAGAGCGATCCGGAACAGCGGATTCACATCTTCATCCGTACTCACCTGGAATACTTTCTCGCAAGACCCGAAGCGATGAAGGTGCTTTCCCACGAAGACGACGTGCTGAAAGAAGCGATGGGAACCGAGATCAGCAGCCTCAAGCGCCAGTACTACCGTTGTTGCGCCGATTTGGTCGATGCTCTGAAAACGGCCAAAGGGCTGCAATTCAACTCTCGAGTCGCCGCCCTCAGCCTGTTCGGCATGATGAACTGGATCCACACTTGGTACAACCCACGCGTGGATGGTGATGCCCAAACGGTCGCCGGGGAGATCGCCGATGTTTTTCTGCGCGGCATTTACTCGACCGCGGTTCCCGACTGAGCGATGGCCGCCGCGTCAAGGGCCTGGATTCTCCAGCAACAGCGCGATTCCCTGACCGCCGCCGATGCAGGCGGATGCGATTCCAAAACGTCCGCCGGAACGCTTCAATTCGCGAGCGAGAGTAAAGGCCAGCCTTACGCCGGTCGCACCGAGGGGATGGCCAATTGCAATCGCGCCGCCGTTCACGTTCAGCTTGGAACGGTCCAGTCCCAATTCGCGCTGGCATGCGAGCACCTGGGCCGCGAAGGCTTCGTTGATTTCAAAACGGTCGATCTGTTGCAGGTTCAACCCCGCAAGGTCGAGAAGGCTCTGAATGGCGGGAACCGGACCGATTCCCATCATCTCGGGTGGAACACCGATTACAGTTCCCGCCACTACCTTTGCCAAAGCCGGCTTTTCGTGGCGGCGCGAATAGTTGCCGGAAGCGACCAGCGTAGCGGCTGCTCCGTCCACGATGGCCGAGCTGTTTCCTCCGGTCTGCACTCCACCGAACGCCGGTTTGAGCTTCGCTAAAGCTGCCAGCGGTGAAGGCCGGATGTGTGTGTCCTGCTCGAGTTTGTCGGCACCTCGGGCCAGTTTTATGCCGCGCGGCTGATAACCTGCGAGTTCGAAACTCTCGTTGACCAGTGGCACGATCTCGCCGCTGAGGAAGCAGCTCTTCTGGGCGGCCAAGGCGCGCGCAAAGCTCTCGGCGGCGAAGCCGTCGGCCTCTTCCCTTGAAATGTGGTGACGGCGAGCCAGGGTCTCGGTGCTGCCGCCCATAGTCTCGTTCGGGCACGTGTCCAACAAGGCCTCCCAGAGGAAGTCCTTGAATTCCACTTGTCCCATGCGGAATCCACTGCGGTGGGTGTAGGCGGCGATTGGGTTCCGCGACATGGACTCGGTACCGACCACAAGTCCCAGCTCCGCTTTACCGAGCTGAATCGAGTCCGCCGCGGTCAGGATGGCTTCGATGCCAGTGCCACACACGCGCTGCACCATGTGCGCAGGCACTTCAATCGGAACACCAGAGTAAAGCCCGATATGACGCGGCAAGACGTAGGCGTCAAACGAGGTCTGCGCCATGTTTCCGGCGACCACCAGGTTCACATCTTGCGGAGAGACGCCCGTTCTTTGAAAGATCGCGCGAGCCGCCTTGATGCCGAGATCGGTCGGGGACACCAGTCCCAACACGGTGCCGTAATCCGCAAAGGGCGTGCGGACGCCGTCGAGCAGCCAGATATCGTCATAGCGCGTGCGCAGGCCTGCGGTCATAATGCTTCCTTACTGCGCATTGCCTGTGCCAAGTTGACCGGCCGCGGCATGGGCAGCACAGGGGCTCCATTCGGAACGGATGGTGGTGCGGTGACGGCGAGCTCCTCGTGTCTTGTGTGCGCTTTAGCCAAGCCATAACGGGCGCGGTGCCGCGTTCCCCAGGCCGACATCAGTTTGAGAATGGGCTTGAGAGTCTCACCGTGGCGGGTGAGAGAGTATTCCACGCGCGGCGGAACCTCGGGATAGACCTTGCGGCGGATAATCTCGTCCCGCTCCAACTCGCGAAGGTGCTGGGTGAGCATCTTCTTGGTCAATTGTGGAATCAGCCGCTTGAGCTCGCTGAAACGCCGGGTGTGTCCCTCCAAGTAGAAAAGGATGAGAGGCTTCCACTTGCCGCCGATGATGTCGGTGGTCAGCTTTACGGGACAATAGAATTCTTCCATGGCAATCCCCGAACAGGTACCCCAGGTTACCGAAATGTGCCTACTAGCCAAAAGGACACTTTTGCCTAGAATAGGCGCTTTGGCTGTAGAGAATACCTGATTCCAAGGGTCTTGAAAATACCCGCGATGGGGTTCGGGGCACACAAATGAGCGACAAGAGGCCGGTAGTCATCTACGGCGCAAACGGCTTTTCCGGACGGCTGGTAGCGGAGTTTTTACGCGAGTTCAACATTCCATTCATCGCTGCGGGCCGCAGCCGTGCCCGGATCGAGGAAGTAATGAATCATATTCCCGGGATCGAGACCGCCGACTATGAGATTGTCGAAACCGGCGGCTCGCAACAGGAACTTGCCAAACTCTTCGCCGGAGCCAAGGTTGTCTGTAACACGGTCGGCCCATTCATCTACAACGGACCGCGCGTGATTGAAGCTGCGCTGGAGGCGGGATGCCACTATCTGGACATCGGCGGCGAGCAGGCCTGGTTGCGGCAAGTGTCGGAAAAGTGGGGAGCGTGTTTCGCAAAACGCGGACTGTTGGCTGCGCCCGCGACTGCGTTCATGTCGGCGGTGAGTGACTCGGCGGCGCGTCTTTGTCTGGACAGCGGGGCGATTGATACGCTCGAAATCCTCACGATGTTCAAAGGCAATCCTACGTTTGGTTCAACGCAAACGATTTTCGCAGTGATTCAGACCGAGGCATACTACCTGGAGCAGAATCAGTACAAGCCGTGGCCACGAGCCACTCGCTACGAAGTCTCCGTGCCCGGCACGATTCAGATGCAACTCGCTTTGGCGTGGGGCGGCTTCCCACATCCGGTGTGGTTCAAAGGGCATCCGCAGGTGGCGAACGTTCGATCTTTCGGAGGATTGCTCGACCGTCAGATCATGGAAGGGATCGCGGCGACAGAGAAAGTTTTTGAGGAGCAGATTCGGCCCCTGCCGCGACCCGAACAGGAAAAACGGCTGGCAGAGATGGCGAGCGCGGTGCAAGCCGGCACACCCCCGCGCGAGAATCCCCGGGAGCACCGCACCATTGATGTTGTGGTCGGGCGCGGCAGCACCGATCATGTGCAGTGCACGGTGTTTGGAACCTGTTGCTACCGCCAAACTGGACTGATTCAGGCATTTGCGGCGCAACAATTGGTCCGCGCGGCTCCGCGCAAGGTCGGGTTTGCGTCGGCGGCGGAGGCATTTGGCGCTCGCGAGATTCTTCGGGTTCTTGAAAGCCACGGGCTCTCGAAAGCGAAAATGTCCTGCTGAGATCTGATCCTAAACGGTAGCGTATGATGTCCGGCTAGTCCGGTAACGCGGTTCAGTCATGCGAGCGATCGACTACTTCGACAAGAGCGCCGAGATTTATCCTGATCGCCTCGCGATCCGGGACGGCGATGCTCGGTACTCCTACGCCGAGACGCGTTGCTCCAGCGAGCGGATCGCGCGAGCGATGTGGGCGAATGGCTTACTCGGTGAACAGCGCGCCGCCATTTACTCGCAGAATCACCCGGCCGTGCTGTTCTGCATGCTGGGCATTCTGCGGGCTGGCGCGGCGTGGGTCCCCATCAACTTTCGAAATGCTACCGACGCGAATGTCGAGTATTTGAACTATTCCGAAACGGCCTGGCTTTTCTATCACAGCCGATTTCGGGAGGAGGCGGGCAAAATCAAGGCGCGGGTTTGCTCGTTGCGGCACCTGATCTGCCTTGATGCGGACGACGGAGACAATCCTTCGCTCGCGAATTTCCTGGCACACGGCTCAGACGCGCAGGAAACGGATTGGGCGGACGCTCACGGCAACCTCGATCGCATGATGGGATTGGTGCCCACCGGCGGCACGACCGGTCGCGCCCGGGGAGTGCGTGTCACGAACCTTGCCTGGGGCACGATGACGGAGATGGCCACGCATTACTGGAGAGGCGGCGATTGCACTCCAGTCTGCTTATGCACCGCGCCTTTGTCTCACGCAGCCGGGGTCGTGGCGTTCACGATGTTCGCGCTCGGGGGAACTAACGTCATCCAGTCAGGCTTTGATGCGCCGGAGGTCTTACGCGCGATCGAGCAGTACCGCGTGACGCATCTCTTCCTTCCCCCGACTGCATTTTATGCTTTGCTGGCACGCCCTGAAGTTGGGAGATTCGACTACTCCAGTTTGCGGATCTTCTTGCTCGCGGGTTCACCGGTGTCTCCCGACAAGTTCAAGAAGGGCGTCGAGATCTTCGGACCTTGCATGTGCCAGTCTTATGGGCAGACCGAAGCGCCAATGCTCCTGACCTTTCTAGACACAGCCACGACCGCAGCGTCTGCGGCCGGCGATCACCCGGAACGCCTACGCAGTTGTGGCCGGCCCACTTCCGCAGTCCGTGTCGCAATCATGAATGACGTCGGCAAGATTCTTCCGCCGCGCCAATGCGGCGAGATCGTGGCGCGCGGGACGCTTGTTACCGGCGGGTATCACAATCTTCCCGAAGCTACGGAGGAAATCCGGGCGTATGGCTGGCACCACACCGGCGACATTGGCTATATCGACGAGGATGGATACGTCTACATCGTCGACCGCAAGAAGGACATGATCATCAGTGGCGGGTTCAACGTATATTGTGCGGACGTCGAATCGGCCATCATGGCATTGCCGGAGGTCCAGGAGTGCGCCGTTATTGGAGTGCCCGACGAGAAGTGGGGTGAGGCGGTCAAAGCCATTGTTGTCCTGAAAGATGGTGAGTCGCTGAACGAGAGCGCTGTGCTTACCCACTGCAAGGCGACGTTGGGCGGCTTGAAGTCTCCCAAGTCGGTGGAGTTTTGGCGGGAGATCCCCAAGACTCCGGCGGGGAAGTTGGATCGAAAGACCATGCGCAAGCCCTACTGGGCCTCGGCGGATCGCGAAGTTCATTGAGGGGGGCTGTAAGAGGATTGGGAGGTCTGTCATTATCACGACACTGAAAGTTCCAAAAGCGGGCGGGATCCCTACGACCAAGGCTAGCGTTTTGCGCTGGCTTAAACACGAAGGTGATTCCATTCACCCAGGCGATCCAGTCGTTGAACTTGAGACCGACAAGGTGAGTTACGAACTGGAGTCCCCGTTGGAAGGAATTCTGCTGAAGATTATCGCGGAAGAGAATGCGCAGGTTCCGGTGGGCGGGCCCTTGTGCCAGATCGGCCAGCCGGGCGATTCTGTTTCGTCTAAGGAGTGAGCGATGCCAATGCCAATGAGAGAAGACTTGGGAAACGAACGGCTGGTCTGGATGTACACGCAGATGGCCCGCATTCGCGAGTTTGAAGAACATGTGAAGCGCACCTTCCTCGAACATCCGGGAGCGATGCGCGGGCACACACACTTGGCCGATGGAGCGGAGGCTTCGATCGTTGGAGCTCTGGCCACGCGGCACGCGGACGATCCGGCCATGCCCAGCTACCGTTGCCATGCGCAGCCGATCGTTTTGGGAACGCCGCCACGAAAAATGATGGCCGAACTCTATGGCCGGAAAGACGGGCTGTGCAAGGGGTTTGGCGGGTCTATGCACCTGGCAGATCCGGCGAATCATTTTCCGGGGACTTCTGCCATCGTGGGACAGAGCATCGCGCATGCTGCCGGGGCAGCACTGACCGCTCAGGTCAAGAAAACTGGCCAGGTAGTCTATTGCTTTTTCGGAGATGGCGCGGCCAAGCAGGGGGCATTTTTCGAAACGCTGAATCTCGCGGCCGTTTGGAAGCTGCCGGTCGTGTTCATTCTCGAAAACAACGAATACCAGGCCTACACGCATATCAGCCTGGAAGACGCGAACTGCATCGCGGGAGATCCGCTGTCGAAAAAGGCGGCGGCTTTCAGCATTCCAGGAGTGACCGTGGATGGAACCGATCCGCTGAAGGTTTATGACGAAGTGGGGAAGGCTGCGGACCGCGCCCGCGTCGGAGAGGGCCCGAGTCTCATCGAGTCGAAGTTCTATCGCTTTAGCGCACACGGCAATGCCATCACGGTGCCGCCCGCGCCTACCCAGTTCCCCGAACACGAGGCGGTGGGCGTCTATGGCAACAAGGACGAGTACATGGCAGCCCGGGAGCGGGATCCTAATACGCTTTTCCGAGCACGGTTGCTTCGCGAAGGCGTGCTCAGGGATGCGGATGCGAAGAAGATCGAAGACTTCGCGCGCGCAGAAATGGATGATGCGGTGGCGTTTGCCCTGGCGAGCCCGCTGCCGTCGCCCGAAGAAGCGACCAATTACGTGTTCGCATAGGAGGCCGTATGGCGCAGGAAATGATGTATGGGGAAGCGATGGCGACGGCCATCATCGAAGAAATGCAGCGCGATCCGAATGTCATTTTCTACGGCCAGAATATGGCTATGACCGACCGCGACCCGATGCGGAAAATGTTCGGGAAGGATCGCGTGCGGATCGCTCCGATTTCGGAAACAGCGGAGATCGGAGTCGCGGTGGGCGCTGCGATCACCGGCTTGCGGCCGATCGTCGAGTTGTGGATGAGCGAGTTCATGCTGGTCGCCATGGATCAGGTCATCAATGAGGCGCCGCGTCTTCGTTATATGTCGGGCGGGCAGGTGAAAGTGCCCATGGTGCTCAAGGCTGGCTTTGGCTTTGCGGCAGGCTGGGCGGGCCAGCATTCAAATTGCCTGTATCACACGATGATGGGAATTCCGGGGTTGAAGATTGCGCTGCCATCGACGCCCGCGGATGCGAAGGGCTTGATGACGGCTTCTATCCGTGACGATAACCCGGTCGTGTATTTGCACCACTACATGCTCACGCTCGACACAGGTGAAGTGCCTGAAGGGCCATACGTGATTCCGTTTGGCGTGGCTGACATCAAACGTGCCGGAACCGACGTGACGATTGTGGCAACAGCGTGGATGGTGAAGAAGGCGCTGGTAGTGGCGGAACAGCTTGCCCAGGAAGGAATCAGTGCGGAGGTTGTGGACCCACGCACGCTGGCACCACTCGACTCCGACACGATCGTTAAGTCGGTCAAGAAGACGGGACGGCTTGTGCTGGTGGATCAGGCTCCGCGTCACTCGTCGGCGGCCGCTGTGATTGCCGCTGAGGTGGCGGAGAAGGGGTTCGAGTATCTGCGTGCGCCGATCATCATGGTGACGGCGCTGGATACTTCGGTCCCTTACAGTGAGCCGCTGGAAAGCTACGTGCTGCCCAATGAGGAGAAGATCATGCACGCGGTGCGCTCGTTGGTGGCCGAGCGCGCCGTGCGGGTGTAGTGGTTAGAGCTGTTCCACAAGCACAGTAACCTTGCCGCTCCTGTCATCCTGAGCCGAAGGGAAGGACCTAGCAATTTTCTCACCGTCTACGAGAAGGCCGACGAGTCCATGGGTCCTTCGCTTCGCTCAGTCGCAAGCTCCAAGCGAAGTCGTGGGACCTTATGTTCCTTTGCGATACGACAACTCTAGAACGGATAGTGCCGGGGTGTTGTCTGGATCGTGATCCAGCGCAACTCGGTAAACTCGTTGACCGCAGCTTTCCCGCCGAACCGGCCGTAGCCGCTGGCTTTCACTCCGCCGAAGGGCATCTGCGCTTCGTCGTGCACGGTTGGGCCGTTCACGTGGCACATGCCGGAGTCGATGCGCTTCGCGACCTCCACGGCGCGGGCGATGTCGCGGCCGAAGACCGCCGCCGAGAGGCCGTACTCGGTATCGTTGGCCAGCAGGATCGCTGCTTCTATGTTCTTAAAACGGGTGATTGAGACCGACGGCCCGAAGGACTCTTCGCGGAAAATCTGCATTTCGGGAGTGACGTGGTCCACGATCACGGCCGACATGATCGTGCCTTGTGCGTCGCCGTTTAGAAGGACCTTCGCGCCACGAGAGACAGCATCTTTCACGAGTGAATGCACTCGATCTACCGTGGGCATGCCGACTACGGCGCCGAAAACCACGTCGCCTTTTCGCGGATCGCCGCAAGGCAGAGTCTTCACTTTGGCGACGAACTTCTGCGCGAATGCATCCGCCACTCTTTCATCAATAATGATGCGTTCCGTGGACATGCAGATTTGCCCCTGGTTCATGAATGCACCAAAGGCGGCGGCATCCACGGCAGCTTCGAGGTCGGCGTCGTCCAGGATAATCAGTGGGGCTTTGCCTCCCAACTCCAGGAGGATCGGCTTCAGCTGCTTCGCCGCTGCGACGGCGAGAATCTTTCCAACCCGGGTCGAGCCGGTGAAGTTGATGCGGCGCACGGCGCGGTGGGCGATCAGGGTCTCGACAATCGCTGAGGCGCTGGCGGCGTCGTGCGTGAGAACATTCACTACTCCGTGATCCAGCCCGGCTTCGCGGAGCACGGTTCCAATCAGGCGGTGCGTGGCCGGGCAGATTTCCGACGCCTTCAGCACCACCGTATTTCCGCAGGCGAGCGGCACAGCAATCGCCCGCACGCCGAGAATGACGGGAGCATTCCAAGGCGCGATCCCCAGCACGACGCCCACCGGTTGTCGGACGGAGAATGCCAGGCTTCCCGGGATCTCGGAGGGGATGACCTCGCCGGAGACTTGGGTGGTCATCGATGCGGCTTCGCGGAGCATTTGCGCTGCCAGGTAAACGTTGAAGCTGGCCCATCCGGCGGTGGCGCCGATTTCGTCCATCATGACGGAAATGAAATCGGGTGTGCGAGCTTCCAGCAGGTCAGCAGCGCGCAAGAGCTTCTTGCGCCGTTCGTGTGGACCGAGCGCGGACCAGGCAGGAAAGGCTTCGGCGGCAGCTTCGGCGGCGGCGATCGCGTCATCGACGCCGGCGGCGGCCGCGCGCGTCGCTACCTCGCCCGAAATCGGGTTTTGCCGGACAAAGGTTGCCGCACTCCTTGCGGCGGCGTCACGATCACCGATGAGAAGCTGTACTTCGGTCATGGCCGTTTCCTTTTCTTGGAATTTGTCTTGGTCGTGCCATCCATGTCGTTGAAAACGTCGGCTGCGATGAGAAAAGCGGAGTTCGCAGCGGGCACGCCGCAATACATGGCGGATTGGAGCAGGACCTCTTTGATCTGGTCGCGGGTGACGCCATTGTTAAAGGCGGCCTTCACGTGCATGCGGAATTCCTCACCACGATTCAAAGCGACCATCATCGCGAGTGTCAGCAGGCTGCGAGTATCGCGGGGAAGGCCTGGGCGCGTCCATATCTCGCCCCAGGCGTTGCGGGTAATGAAGTCCTGGAAATCGCGGTTGAAGTCTGTTGTCGTAGCGATGGCACGGTCCACGTGTTCGTCTCCGAGGACAGCACGCCGGATCTTCATGCCCTGCCGGTAGCGTTTGGTGTCATCCATTGGTGTCCTAAAATATTTCGTTGCCTCACCTGGAGAGGAAGTAACTCACTGCCTCCGTGAACGCGCCGGCCTGCTCGACATTTGAAAGGTGAGCAGCGGGGAGTTCAACCTCGACCGCTCCCGGGATTCGGTCTTTGAGGAAATGAGCGTCGGCGGCGGGTGTGACCGGGTCGCTCCCGCCGTAGATCACGAGTGTCGCGGCCTTGATCTGCGCAACCGCTTCGCGCTGATCCATATCGCGGATAGCGGCACAACAGGCTGCATAACCCTCGGGCGGCGACTGCTCGAGCATTCGCTGTGCCGGGGCGACCTTTTCCGGGAACGATGCACGAAAACCCGGCGTAAACCAGCGCTCGATGACCGCGGCCGCTACAGGTTTCATTCCATCCTTGCGGACGGTTGCGATGCGCGCGTTCCACATCTCTTGTGTGCCGATGCGAGCCGCCGTGTTCGAGAGCACCAGGCGATGCAGGCGGTCGGGCGCATGAATTGCAAGCCACATGCCGATCATGCCGCCCATCGAGAGCCCGCAGAAATGCACATGATCGAGGCGAAGCGCGTCCAGCAGGCCAAGAACGTCTCGACCCAGTTGCTCGATGGAGTAATCGGCCGGCGTTACCGAAGACTCTCCGTGGCCGCGTGTGTCGTACCGCAGGATGCGGAAGCGCTGTTCCAGATCCGCCACCTGCGGATCCCACATGGAGAAGTCGGTGCCGAGAGAATTGGAAAACACCAGCACGGGCTCCTTGTCACCCGTGAGCGCGTAATGCGTCCGAAGTTCTCCGACATCGCCAAACGGCATCGCTTACCCCTCCATTATCTATCCACGCGCGTGCGACTGGCATCGATGACACGATCCACCAACTCTTCGGCGACGCCCAGGTAGTTTTCCGGAGCGAACAGGCGATCCAGTTCCGCTGGCGTCAGACGCTCGGTTATAGTCTGGTTTTGAGCCAGCACTTCGCGGAGATGCTTTCCGGACTCGCGCGCCTGCCGGCTCGCCCCTTCCATCAACGTATGAGCGGCGGACTTACCGATGTGGGTCGCGAGGGCCACGGTGACGGCTTCGGCGAAGATCAGCCCGTGTGTCGCATCGAGATTGTGCCGCATGCGTGCCGGGTCAACTTCGAGATGAGGGACAATCGCCGCCATTTGATGGAGCGCTCCGGCGGTCAAACGGAAAATTTCGGGAAGCGTCTCCCATTCTGCGTGCCAATCGCCGAGGCCGCGCTCATCTTCCTGCACCATGGCGCTCAGCATGGTACTGACAAGGCCGGGAACCCGCGTCGCTGCCGCCAACGCCACGGCCGCACTCACTGGGTTCCGCTTGTGCGGCATGGTCGAGGACCCGCCACGGCCCTCGCCCGCAGGTTCGAAGACCTCCGCGATCTCGGTTTGCATGTGCAGGGAAATGTCGCGGGCAATCTTGCCCAAGGTGCCGGTGCAAAGGCCGAGCGTGGTTGCCACTTCGGCGACCCGGTCGCGCTGGGTGTGCCAGGGCATGGTGGGAAGCCCAACATGGAGTTCTGCCGCCAGCGCCTCGGCCACCTGTAATCCCTTTTTCCCTAGAGCCGCCATTGTTCCAACTGCGCCGCCAAACTGCAACACCAACACCCGGGCTTTGGTTTCTGCGAAGCGCTCGCGGTGGCGATTCATCGCGTCCAGCCAGCCGGCAACCTTGACGCCGAAAGTCGTAGGCAGAGCATGCTGCATGAGCGTGCGGCCGGCCATGGGTGTGGAACGGTGCTTCTGGGCCAGTTGGATCGCGCCGCTGCGAAGGGCAGCCAGATCAGCTTCAAGAATGTCGAAAGCTTGCCGGATCTGCAAAACGAGACCCGTGTCGTTCGCGTCTTGGCTGGTTGCGCCCCAGTGAACGAAACGCGCCGCCTCAGGATCGTCTTTCGCGACCAGCGCTGTGACCTGCTTGACCAAAGGTATCGCGGGATTGACCGAAAGGGCGGTCGCGGTGGCGAGTGCGTTGGTGTCAATCAGATCCGCTTTGCACTTCGAAGCGATTGCCCGGGCTGCGGTCGCGGGAATTATGCCACAACGAGCCTCCGCTCGCGCGAGAGCAGCCTCGAAGTCCAGCATGTGCTGGAGACGCGCGGCGTCGGAGAAGACTTCAACCATTGCCGCTGAGCCGAACAGTGGATCAAGCAAGGCCATCCCGATGGTTCACAATCCCAAGTCGAAGAATACCGTTTCGTCCGGTCCCTGCAAAACAACATTCCACTCCAGCGTGCCGGGACCGGCAGCGGCGTTCTTCGCGATCAAAGTCGTACGCCGCGCCGGATCCACCAGGTTGAGGATCGGGTCGCCAGCGTTCCGCGCCTCGTCGGGGAAGTACATCCTGGTGACCAGTCGCTTCAACAGTCCGCGCATGAAGACGGAGATCACCAGATGGGGCGCCTGTTCCTTTCCGTTCGGGCCGGGCACTGGGCCGGGCTTGATCGTCGCAATGCGGAAAATGCCCTGCTTGTCGGTAGGTATCCGTCCGTACCCTTTGAAGGCCGGCTCCAGCAGTTTGTCCTGCGTGTCTTCCGGATGGTCATATTTCCCGTGCGCATTGGCCTGCCAGATTTCCAGGATGGCATCCGGTACGGGAGCGCCGTCACCGTCGAGCACTCGTCCTTGGATGATGACCCGCTCGCCGGACACTCCTTCTCCAGCCAAGTTATCGCGGTCGAGCCATTGCAGGCCGAGCTTGAAAAAGGGGCCCACGGTTTGCGATGTCGTGGCTTGTAAGCTCATCTACTCCTCCGTCGGAGTTGCGTCGCGCCCGCGCAGAATGATATCGAAGCGGTAACCCAGGGCATGCATGGGCAGGGTGGTCTCCCAATCGAAAACCGATATCAGGCGATTGCGGGCCTGCTCGTCGGTGGTGCAATTGAAGATGGGGTCGAACGGCAGCAGTGGGTCACCGGGAAAAAACATTTGGGTGACCAGCCGGGTTGCAAACGCAGGACCGAACAACGAGAAATGAATATGGGCCGGACGCCAGGCATTGTAGTGATTGCGCCAAGGATACTCACCGGGACGAATCGTGACGAAGCGATAGCGGCCCTCTGCATCGGTGACGGCTTGGCCGCATCCAGTGAAATTCGGGTCCAGGGGAGCATTGTGCTGATCGACCTCGTGCAAGTAGCGCCCCGCGGAATTGGCCTGCCATATTTCCACCAGAGTGTTCGCCAGCGGACGGCTGTTCTCATCCAGCACGCGGCCGCTCACGACGATGCGTTCTCCGAGCGGCTCTCCTTTGTGCTGGCGGGTAAGGTCGTGGGCGGCAGGTGCTACCAGTTCGGGGCCGAACGACGGTCCGGTCACTTCCGACAGAGTGTACGGGATCGGAACCAAGGGCCGGGTGGGAGAACGCTCGATGGAAGAAACATACGGCCGATGGAGATGGTCGGGCTGCGTACCCGGGTAGGGCGCACGATAGCCGGCAAGAGGCATCATGATCCAGGTCCTTTGGAACTCACCGAATGTATGCAAGCTCTCTTGACGGTGTCAAGCCGGGATGGGTCGTGGGACAGGTGCGTCATGTCTCGGAATCGGTCGGCTGCGGGAGCCCTTTGCTCCTCGTCCTCTGCCGGGCGGCGTTCCCTCAATTTTGAAGCGGGACGGCGCTGCATCCACAAAAGCACGAAGGCCATCCAGAGGGGCAAGCCGTCGAGGTGGCCAAGCCTAGCCGCAGGGATGACCAATCTGCCGTCACGCCGACCAGCCACGGCATGAGTATTCCACCCAGATTCCCGAGAGCGGCCAGCAATCCAAACATGGAGGGGCCGCCTCGGGGGAAATGGTCCGCGGCGACACCCAGAGTGGTGGGCCACAGGCATCCGACTTCTAATCGAAAGGCGAGCGTACCCACCAGGACCGTGACCACGGTCCCGATACCGTTGCGCGGCTGTCCGGCTGGAGAGCGGCAACGATGGGACTGAGCACCATGTCGAGAATCCCAGCGCCGAGGCCCATGACGAACACCGCAACCAAGATCATGGAATAGCCGGGTGAGAAACCCAGGAGCCCGAGTCCAACACCGATCAGCAGAGTTCTAAGGACACTGAACGGCTTGCCTCCCCATCGATCAGCCAAGGGACCAGTGAAAAGGATGCCGCCAACCAGCCCCGCAAAGGTGAGGGCACTGATGCGACCGAGTTGCTCATCCGTCAGCCCGGCCCTCCCGCCAAGATCCACCCGGACGGTTGTCAGGAAGACTGGCATGAGATTCACTGAGATAGCGAGACATGGGTATCTGGGTGGGAGACCTGGGTTTGTACGGGCTAGGCTCCAGCTTCGGGCGGCGCACAGCGCAGTCGCGCTGGCTGCAGAAGTACTTGAAGCCCGCGTCGCTCGCCAAGGCCGAAGCATTGCACGCATCAAGGGAGGAGATCTCGAGGCGTTTTACGAACTGGTCCGTCCCTACGAGCGTGCTGTTTTCTAGCCGCTGTGTCGGGAGATCCCATCGGAGGCTTTGGAGCAGAAAGAACTTCGTAAGGCGCTCACCCAGGCTCTGGATTCTCTTCCTGAGAAATACCGCACCGTATTGATCTTGCGGGACGTGCAGCAAATTCTTGCGTTCCCCAGATTTTTTTTGCTGCCCTCTATTTTCTTGAGCTGCCAATTACCCTTATGTATTGAAGGTGGCGTGCCTCTGCCTTGGAAGCCCTCCACTTTTGAGGTCTGAGAACAGGGTCCTCCCCCCAACCGGCCACGTGTTCCCTTCGGGAACACGTGACCGGTCTCCCTTTCCGATTCGACCACCTCGACTTAGACGGCGCCGCCTGAGTACAGCCTTATTCCAGACAACGTTGCGTTCAGGGACAAACACCGGGCGGAGGAACGCAACTGTAATTGCGCAGGCGACCCGCCTCATGCAAGATAAGCACAGTGCGCTGCGCACGTCATGTTTCGATGGAGCCCTTACTCCAAGTCCGGGATTTGCACGTAGATTATCTTTCCGACGGGGCGCCAGCCTCCCCGGTTTTGCGTGGCATCGGCTTTTCAGTCGGCAAAGGTGAATCCATCGGCCTGCTGGGAGAGTCAGGTTGTGGCAAGAGCACTATGGCGCTTGCAATCCTTGGTCTGTTGCCGGCCTCGGCACGCGTAAATTGCGGCTCGATCTGTTTCCAGGAACAAGAATTAGTAGGGTTGCCGGAGCGCGCTATGGAGACCATCCGCGGCGCCGCGCTCTCCTTGATTTTCCAGGATCCAAGCAGCGCCTTGCATCCCATCCTGCGTGTCGGAACGCAGATCGCCGACGTGATCGCCGCCCATCATCGAGATTGGTCTCGGCGGCGGTGCCGGGAAGCGGCTGCAATCGCTCTCAACGACGTTGGATTGACAGACAGAGGGCGTTTCTACGCTTCCTATCCTCACCAGCTCAGCGGAGGACAGCGCCAGCGCGTAGTGATCGCGCAGGCTCTCGCATGTCGCCCGGCGCTGCTCATCGCGGATGAACCCACGAGTTCGCTCGACAGCACGGTCCAAGCTGAGATTCTTACTTTGCTGAAGAGTTTGCGCCAAGAACGGACTTTGTCTCTGCTGTTTATCAGCCATAATCCTGCGGTATTGGCCGAGATCGCAGATCGTGTCTTGGTGATCTACGCAGGTCAAATCGTGGAGGAGGGCAGCACGCCAGAGGTGCTGGCTTCGCCATTGCATCCGTTTACTCGCGCCCTTCTGCGTTGCCTGCCACGCGATCGCCAGGGTGACCAAATCCCCCGGTTCGCTGGCATTTCTGGCAGCCCACCGGATCCCTCCGAAACATCTGTCGGCTGTGTGTTCGCGCCGCGTTGCGCCGAAAGAATGGAAATCTGCGGCACCAGGATGCCAGCGGAGGTGCAGCCCGAGATGGGACATGCCGTGCGCTGCTTCAAATACGGTGGCTGACATTTCAATGAACGAAGCTCCACCCTTGGTACGCGCGCTACGACTCAGCAAGACCTATGTCCAGCGGCGGCCTTGGTCTCGAAAGAAGTTTACCGTCCACGCGTTAGAGGGAATCGATCTCACCATCAGCGCAGGTTCAACCTCTGCGTTGGTCGGCGAGTCGGGCTCCGGAAAGTCGACTCTGGCGCTTTGCCTGGCTCGCCTCGAGCAA
>Ga0137372_10002506_pt1 | contig 17741 bp, 17 predicted proteins | sample SagtaG_6_FD_104911 | JGI IMG/M metagenome (GOLD analysis project Ga0137372, IMG submission 104911) | Vadose zone soil microbial communities from Sagehorn Ranch, Mendocino, California, USA - Sage1_R_60_16 metaG | ecosystem: Environmental > Terrestrial > Soil > Vadose zone | place: USA...
ACCGTCTTGCCTGAGGCCATCCCGAGATACTCCGCCGTGACTTCCAGGGAGAACTTGCCGGCCGTCGTCTGGACTTCAGTGCTTTTCTTCTGGTCCTGGGCGGGGAGCTCCGCGGAGAGCAGGACAGCCAGGACTCCGATTCCGAGAGGACTCGCGAAGCGTTTCATCTCCTCAAGCGAACCAAGAACGCGGGGTACGGCATTCCCGCCAGGCGGCGCGCAGCGCCGCCTACGCGGTAGCTGCCAGGGGCTCGGACAGGTTCTCGAAGAAGGCCTCCACGGCGGCCCGGAAGTCGGCCGGCGTGGACAGCTCGGAGATCCTGACGCGCAGAGAGCGTCCATTGGGCAGGCCGTGCGTGTACCAGCCGGTCATCGTGCGCAGCTTGTGAAGGGCCTCGCGCGGCTCGGAGGCGAGGCGCTCGATCTCTCCGAAGTGGCCGAGCATCAGGTCCCGCCGCTCTTCCAGAGTGGCCTCGCGCGGCGGGCGTCCGGAGAGAAGATCGTCAATCTGCCGGAAGATCCACGGGTTTTTCATGGTCGCGCGCCCGCACATCACCGCGTCGCAGCCGGTCTCTTCGAACATCGCGACGGCATCGGCGGCCGTTTCGATGTCGCCGTTTCCCACGACCGGAATCGACAGCGCGGCCTTGAGTTCGCCGATTCTGTCCCAGTCGGCGCGCCCTGTGTACATCTGCCGCGCGGTCCGGCCGTGCATCGCCACTGCCGCCGCTCCTTCCCCTTCACAGATCCGGCCCAGTTCCAGGAAGTTCTTGCGCGAGTCGTCGAGCCCCAGCCGGAACTTCACCGTCAACGGGATCGAGAGGCGGCTCCTGACCTTGCGGACGATCGCCCGCGCCAGCTCCGGGTCCCCCATCAGTGCCGCGCCCGCGCACCCCTTCAGGACCTTGTTGGCGGGGCAACCCATGTTGATGTCGCAGACGTCGGGGGCCAGTTCTTCGACGATGTCCGCCGCGGCCGCCATGCGCTCCGGGTCGGAGCCGTAGATCTGGATCGAGATCGGACGCTCCTCCTCGGAAAAGGTCATCTTGCGAAGCTGCCGCGCGTTGCCGCGGCTGACGGCCTCCGAGGAGATGAATTCCATCGTCACGAGCCCCACGCCTCCGATCGACCGGAGCATCAGGCGGTAGGCGTGGTCCGTGATGCCCGCCATTGGGGCGAGGATGAGCGGGGGACGGATCTGGACGGGGCCGAGCTTGAGCATCGAATTTGCAATTCTAGCGTCCCGAGGGTATTCCAGTGAAGGTGACGCAGGCCCCGGGGACGGGTAGGATGCGCACGGGCACCGACCCAGAGAGGTTGCCATGTCAACGAAGAACATCACGGTTCGCGAGGCCGCCCCGTCCTCTCTTGCCGACGGACCCTGGATTCGGAGCCGGAAGTTCGACCTGATCTTCCTGACGGCCTCCGGGGTCCTGGTCTTCCTTCCCTATCTCTCCTACGGCCTCTTGCAGCGCCTGGGGGCTTCGACGGCCACGGCGAGCCTCATCGTCGGCCTCGCCGTCACGCTCCTGGTCGGCGGCCCGCACATGTACTCCACGTACCTTCGCACCGCGCTCGAGCCTCGGTTCCGGGAGCGGTACGGATGGCTCGCCTACGCGCCGCTCGTCATCATTCCGGCGCTCGTGGTGATCGGCTCCTTCTACGCGTTCCTCCTGCTGCTGACGGCTTTCTTCTTCTGGGCGTCGGTGCACGTCACGCACCAGGCTCAGTTCATCTCGGAGACGTATCGCCGCAAGGTGGGCTCGCGGATCACGACGCTCGACCGCCTGCTCGATGGGGCCGTGATTCTCGGCGCACTCTACACGGTCGCGATGTACAAGTTCGTGACCGGAAGATTCACAATGGGGTCGAGCACGCTGCTCTTCCCCGAGTTCTTGAAACACATCTGGGTCGCGCAGGCATTCACGGCCGGCTTCGCGGCGCTCTTCCTCTATTACGTCATCCGCACCATGGGCGAGATCCGGCGCGGAGAGGCGAGCTGGCCGCGCTTGCTCTTCATGGCGGCGACCGTCGGCCTGGCTTTCATCATTCCTCTCTTCGATAATCTGGATGTCGCCTTCCAGGGCTTCAATACCTGGCATTCGCTCCAGTATCTGGCGCTGACCTGGTTCATCCTGACGCGGCAGGCCGACCGTGGCGAGATCGGGAGCGGCTTCGTGCGCGGACTCTCGGGGATCTCCCGGACCCGCGCCTTCTACGCCGCCATGGTCGGCGCCACGGTCATCTCCGGCGGGGTGTATCTCCTTCTCTGGAGAGGGCTCGGCATGCCCCAGGACCGTGCCTACTACGTGGTCGTCCTCTCCTTCCTCCTCGTTCATTACTTTTACGACCACTTCCTCTTCCGGGACTTCGCCCCGCTGCAGGAGAAGGCAGCCAGCTACAGCCGATCGTAGCGGGTCGCTACTCGGAGGCAGACGGAGCCTGCGGTCATCGTCCGTGCCGTAGGGGCGGCCCTTGCGGCCGCCTGCCTCTCGTCGTAGTCCTCCGTGCGTTGCCGCGGGCGGGGACCTACCGAGCGTCGTCGGCCACAGCGGCGGCCGACGGGCGCGACATGCGGCGGGTCCGCCGCCGCAAAACCCCCGCCCCTACGGCACCAGAGGCACGGACCGCGGCTGAGAGGGCGGCTACTTTGCCAGCTCTGAGTAGGACTTGACCGGCGTGTAACCCTTCGGTTTCTCGAAGAGGGATGTGTCGGCTCCGATTCGCACGTCGAGGAGCTGCGTTTCGGAGACGGGCTGAAAGAGGTTCGAAGAGTCCTTCTTCTCGTGCTCGACTCGGACCGGGAGCCGCTCGAAGTCCCGGGCTGCCCAGACCGTCACACGGTCTCCCGAGGGAAGAGTCATCTGGTAGCGGTCACACGGATGAATGCCGTGCACGCCGTCGCCGATCTGTTTGATTTCTCCGGCGAATCGCTGCGCGTAGGCCGCGGGATCGAAATGGGGCTCGAGCGGGTAACCGGGCACCAGCTCGCTCCCCTGCGACCAGGCCTCTTCCAGGATCCTGCGCGTCGAAGGGCGGTATTGACAGACCTTTCCGAGGTCGGGCCTCAGGATCTTGACGAGCGTCGAGCCGTCGAACTCTCCTTCCACACGGCGTTTCTCTCCGCGGAAGGCGATCTGGTAACGCTCGCCCGAAGAGAAGACGAGAAGAGCCCGATAGCCGTCGTTCGAAACGGTCTTGATCCCGCCGCACGCCGGGGCCAGGAGAGCGGCGGTCGCGAGAAAAAGAGCGTTGGCGCCTCGCGCTCTCACGGTGTGGACGCGATCGTGCGGTCGAAGTGCTCGCGCGTGGCGCGGATCGCCTCCTCAAGCGCTGGTGTCGGGGCGGTGAACGGATGCGCCGCGCCGAACGTGTGCCCCGTCGCGGCGATCTCGTGCACGGAGCCGAGCTCGCCGGCGGCGGAGGCGAGCCGGTGCCCGGCGGCGGCCGGCACCGTCTCGTCTTGCGCGGCCACGACGGCGAGAAGAGGGATGCGGAGTCTGCCGGCGTTGACGGCGGGGTGGAGGCGTTCCCGGTTCCGTTCGGCGTCGTCTAAGAGCGCGGTCTTCATCCGGAAGACCTGACCCGTGCGCGAGTTGACGGTCTCCCAGAAGCCTGTCTCCCGCCAGCGCCGGCGAGTTTCCTCGTCCCACCAGAGCACGGAGGAGACGGGGTTCCAGAGCACCACGGACCGCACCGGGAATTCTCCCGAGGCCGCCACGGCGAGCGCCGACACGCTGCCTCGGCTGTGGGCGAGAAGACCGACGCGGGAAACGTCCAGGCCTTCGGAGCCCGGCAGCTGTCGCTCCGTCAGACGAGAGAGGATTTCTCGCAGGTCCTCCATTTCGCGCGTATAGGTGCCCGACTCGAAGAGTCCTACCTCCGAGAACGTCTCCAGATCCGCTCCGATGCCGGAATGCGAGAAGTTGAACCGGACGACTCCGTAACCGGCGCCGCGCAGACGGCTCGCCATCTCCGGCCAGAATCCCCAGTCCTTGAATCCCTTGAAGCCGTGGATGCACACGACCACGGGCGCGGGGAGATTCTCCGGCGAAAAGAGGTCACCTCGGACCGGAAGGCCTTCGTCGCTTTCGAAGGCGAACGGTTGCGGTTCCACGGCGGGAACTCTAACGCGAACGTCTTCGCCTCCCGCCTGCCGCCTTCCGCGTCCCGTCCTACCTGCCATAATCCCGGCCGCATGACGTGGTGGGAATCCTGGTTCGGGGAGGAATACCTCGAGCTGTATCCGCACCGCGACCTCGCTTCCGCCAGGCGGGAGGTCGCCTTCGCGCTCGCACACCTCGACCCCGACCCGATGCCGATCCTCGATCTCTGCTGCGGCTCGGGCCGGCATTCTCTGCGATTCGCGGAGAAGGGCTTCCCGCCCGTCGGTCTCGATTATTCCGCGCCGTTTCTGGAGCTTGCCCGCGCGCGCGGCGAGGATCTGCGTCTCGTCCGCGGCGACATGAGGGCACTTCCGTTTGCCGACCGCGCGTTCCGCTCCGTCGTCAACTTTTTCACCAGTTTCGGATATTTTCTCCGCGAGACGGACAACGTCGCGGTCGTGACGGAGATCGAACGGGTGCTCGCACCGGGCGGTCGTTTTCTGTGCGACACGTTCGGCCGCGACTACGTCCTCGCGCGCCTCGTCGAGGAAGAGAACCGCTCTACGGCGGAGCGGGAATACCGCATCCGCCGGTGGTGGAACCCGGACACGCGGCGCGTCGAGAAGGAGATCGAGGTTCGCCGCGACGCTTCGAAGGCGGTCTTCCGCGAGAGCGTGCGGGCCTACACGGCCGAGGAGCTGACCACGATATTTCGCGGCGCGGGCCTCGCCGTGGAAGCGGCGTGGGGAGACTTCGAGGGAGGACCGGCGGGCAGCGACTCGCCTCGCCTGATCCTCCTGGCGAGAAAGCCATGTTGACGGGCACGATCCCTTTCGACCGCTACCCCGGCCTCGCTCCTCTCTTCCACGATTTCCTTCGCGGCCTTCCCGAGTTCTTTCCCGACCCTCCGACGATGGAAGCGGCCGCGGCGCGCGCCAAGCGCCTCCTCGGAACGCGTGCCCGGATTCCGGCGGAAGCCTTTCGCACACGCGTTACTGAGGCGGAGGCGATGGCCCGGGATCTGGCAGCGGGACGTGCCGTCGCCGTCGTGTCCGGGCACCAGGTCGGCCTCTTCACGGGCCCGCTGTTCACGATTACCAAGGCCTTCGACGCGATCCGCACGGCCCGAGAGCTTCGCGAGGCGGGAGTTCCTGCGGTTCCGGTCTTCTGGGCGCTGACGGACGATCACGACCTCGCAGAGATCGCGCGCACCGCGCGACCCGGAAAAGAGGGGCCGGAGATTATCGTCCTCGAGGGCGCGGACCGCGCCAACCGACGGCCGGTGGGCGGCATCCCGCTTCCGCAGAAGGTCAGCGAGGTCCTCGAGTCCTTTCGCACCGACGCCCGCGCGCCGGAGGCGGGAGAGACCCTCGAAGCGTTCGCCCGCCGTTACGCTCCCGGAGTCTCCTATGGCGAGGCATTCATCGAGACCCTCTTCGACCTGGTGGGCAACGAGCCGCTGCTCGTGCTCGATCCCCGTGGGGCGCCGATGCGCCGACCGGCCGCCGAGTTCCTCCTGCTCGCCGCGCGCAAGGAGAAAGAGGTCCGCGAGTCGCTACGCGCCGCGACCGCACGCCTCGAAAGCGCCGGCAAGTCCGTCCCCGTCGCGTACCGGCCGGAAGTGTTTCCTTTTTTCTCGGTCGCCGGGGAAGAGAGGCGCCGCATCGAGGACCTCGCCGCGACGGTCGAAGCCGTCGAGAAGGGCTCCGTCTGGCCTTCGACGGATGTCCTGACCCGCCCGGCCTTCAAGTCTTTCCTGATGCCGGTCGCGGCCAGCGTGCTCGGCGCGTCGGAGATCGCCTACCATGCGCAGGCGCTCGCCCTCTTTCCGGTCTTTGACCTCGTTCCTCCCGTTCTCCAGCCTCGCTCTCATCTGGTCCTGATCGGCCCGCCCGAGCGCAGGGCCGCGGAAGCTCTCGGGATCGAGGCGTCGCAACTCCTGCAGCCGGTGCCCCCCACGCCGGTGGCGATTCCGGAGGTGGAAGCCCTCTCGCGCATCGCCACCGACATCCAGGCGAGACTGGTTTCTCTCGAGCCAGGCCTGCGACATCTCGACCCGACGCTCGCCGGCGCGCTCGAAACCGTGGGGCGCAAGATCGCGTATCAAGTCGAGCAATTGACCCAACGGATCCGGAAGGCGGCCGAGCGAAAGGACGAGACAGCGGTGAAGAGGAGGCAGCGGTTAGAGACGATGCTTCTACCGGAGGGGACTCCCGCCGAGAGGCTGTATCCCCCACTCGTCCCGCTCCTCGCCTACGGTCGGGACGCCCTGACCGCCATTCGCGAGGCCGCCGTGGGCTCGACACAAGGCGCGACGATCGTCAACATGGGCGCCGACCGGCCGGCGGAGGCGGAGAGCGTTCATGCCGGTTGACGTCCTCGCGATCGCGGCGCATTCCGACGACATCGAACTTACCTGTGGCGGCACGCTCGTGACGCTCAAGGCGCGCGGCCGCAGGTTCGGGATCGTGGACTTGACGCGCGGCGAGATGGGGACTCGCGGGGACGCCGCGACGCGCGAGCGCGAGGCCAGGCGCGGCGCCGAGATCCTCGGGGCGGAGTTCCGCGAGATTCTCGACTTCGGCGACGGCGGCCTGCTCAAGACCCGCGAGAACGAGCTCGCGTTGATCGAGGTCATCCGGCGCGAGAAACCGCGCCTCCTCTTGACTTCCTATCCCGACGACCGCCACCCCGATCACCGCCGCGCTGGCGAGATCGTGGCCGATGCCGCCTATTACGCGGGGCTGCGACGGATCGAGACAGCCCACCCCGCGCACCGCCCTCAGCAGACAGTCTATTTCTCCACGGCGTACGTGCACCCGCCCAGCTTCGTCGTGGACGTCACCGTCGCGATGGAAACGCGCGCCGCCGCGATCCGCAGCTTCACGAGCCAGTTCCACGACCCGGAGTCGCGGGAGCCGGAGACGATCCTGTCGCAGAAGAGCTTCCTCGCGGCGATCGAGGCCCGCGCCCGATATTTCGGCTTCATGATCGGCGTCGAGTTCGGTGAAGGCTTCGTCTCCAAGCGGCCCCCACGAATCGATGATCCGATATCGGCCTTCGAAGGCTTCGAACCGGGGTTTTAAGAGTTCGACGTTCGATGTTCTACGTTCTGCGTTCTACGACCGAATGCGATCAACGTAGAACGTCGTACGTAGAACGTCGAACACTTCACGCGGCGCGGAGCAGAGCGTGAGAATCGGCATTACGTGCTATCCCACCTTCGGGGGGAGCGGCGTCGTCGCGACGGAGCTGGGAATCGCGCTGGCGGAACGGGGCGACGAGGTCCATTTCATTTCCTATGCTCTGCCGTCGAGATTGGGACTTCCGCGGCCGCGCGTTTTCTTCCACGAGGTGGTCGCGCCGACCTATCCGCTTTTCGTTTCTCCGCCGTACACCCTGGCGCTCGCGACGAAGATGGCCGAGGTGGCCGCGCACGCCAAGCTCGACCTGCTGCACGTGCACTATGCGCTGCCGCACGCCATTTCCGCCATCCTGGCCCGCGAGATGAGCGCCGGAAACGGAGTGCGTCTCAAGGTCCTGACGACTCTCCACGGCACCGATATCACGATCGTCGGACAGGATCGTTCCTACCTGCCGATCACGCGCTACGGGATCGAAAAGAGCGACGCGGTCACGGCCGTCTCGCGCTACCTGCGGGACGTGACCGAGCGCGAGTTCGGCGTTCGCCGCAGAGTCGAGGTCATTGCCAACTTCGTGGACAGCGATCTCTTCCGCCCGGGAGAAGCGTCCCCGTACGCACGCTCGCTCTGCCGCGAAGAAGAGAGCGTCCTTGTGCACATTTCGAATTTCCGGCCGGTCAAGCGCATCGCCGACGTGCTCGGGATCTTCGACCGTGTCCGCAGGGAGATCCCGGCGCGGCTGCTCTTGATCGGCGATGGGCCCGACCGGTCTCTGGCAGAGCGTCTGGCCCTTGAAGGCGGGTTCGAAGACCGCACGATCTTCCTTGGCAACGTGCCCTCGATTGAGACGATCCTGCCAATCGGAAAGCTTTTCCTGCTTCCTTCCGACGCCGAGTCCTTCGGGCTGGCCGCTCTGGAAGCCATGGCCTGCGGGCTGCCGGTCATCGGCACGGCTGTCGGAGGGCTTCCCGAAGTCGTGGAAGACGAAAGGAGCGGCTACCTGCGTCCCGTCGGAGACGTGGACGGGATGGCCCGCGCGGCTCTCTCGCTCCTGCGCGATCCGCAAAAATTTGCCGCTTTCTCGCGCGAAGCGCGCCGCCGCGCTGTCGAGGAGTTTCCGACGGAGGCCGCCGTGGCGCGCTACCGCAAACTCTATGAAGAAACACTCGGCCGATGAGCGCACCGTACCGGCTCGCGAGGGGCGCGCCGAAGTCCGCGAGCGCGCGTCGAGGTTCCTCGCGTTCGCGTATCCGGTGTCGAATGCGGGCGAGGCGGCGCCAGCGGTCGCTCGTCTGAAGCGGCAGTATCACGACGCCACGCACGTGGCCTTCGCCTGGAAGATCGGTGTCGGCGATACGGCCGCGCGGCGCTCTTCGGATGCCGGCGAGCCTTCCGGCACCGCGGGAAAACCCATCGCGGCGGCGATCGAATCGGGTGCGGTCTCCGACGTTCTCGTGGCGGTGGTGCGCTACTTCGGCGGAACGAAGCTTGGAACGGGCGGCCTCTCCCGGGCCTACCGGGAAGCCGCAGAGCAGGCGATTGCGGCCGCCGGCAGGAGGACCGTCCGGGAGACGTCTCTGGTCGTCGTGACCTGCCCCTACGAAAGGTTGGGAGCGCTCAAGAAGCTCGTGCGGCCTCCCCAGGTCACCCTCGCCGGCGAGAGCTTCGAGGCGGGGGCCCCCCCCGTCGTGCGGCTCGAAGTGTTCCGGTCTCTCCTGCCCGCGCTCCTGGCCGCTCTCGAAGAAGCCCGCCTCTCCTACGAAGTCCTCGGAAGCCAGTGACGCAAACGCCCTGTCATCCCGAGGTCGCCGACGCGCCAAAGCCGCTATGGCAACGGCGCGACCGAAGCGACGAGGGATCTGCTCCACAATGCTGAAAAAGACCGGAGCAGATCCTTCGCTTCGCTCAGGATGACATGGATAAGGCCGTGTCCGAGCCATCGTCGTTCCAGCCCCGGTCGCGGCGCGAGGAATCTCCCAGAGGGGAGGAGCCTCGCGCCGCGGGAGCGCAGCGGTTGCGCGGGATCAGGCGAGCGATCGAGGCCGCATCCGGCCGAGTCACTCGCCGGTGCGCACAGAGGCTCAGATCCCGCGCAAACGCGGAGCGACGGCTAGGGGCTCCACGCGGCGAGAGAGGCGATCCCGGCTTCTCGTTGCGACTTCGAGCAGAAGGCGGCACGCCATGTGTTTTCCGCCAGGCGCCGGAGCTCCAACGCTCCCAAGCCGAGCCGCTCGCGCGCCACGCGATATTCGTTGGCCGTCGTCGTGGCGAAAAGAAGCGGGTCGTCGGCGCAGAGTGCCACGCGCACCCCGGCTTCGATCAGGCGCGGCAAGGGATGCTCCTCGAAGCTCTTCACCGCTCCCGTCGCCACGTTTCCGGTCGGCGCCACGCACAGAGTCGTCCGTTCGTCGGCCAGTCGTTCCGCAAGCCTCGCGTCGGACGCCGCCGCGATGCCGTGATCCACCCGGTCGGGACGGAGGACGTCGAGCGCCTGCTCCAGGGAGTCGGGACCGGTCCATTCTCCCGCATGCACCGAAGTCTTGAGCCCCAGCGCCCGGGCGCGCATGTAGACGCCCGCGAACGCCGCGGCCGGCACGGCCTTCTCGTCGCCGCCCATGCCGAACCCGACGACGGACGGCAAGGTGTTTCTCTCGTGAAGATCCAGCACTCGATCGGCCGATTCGGGGCCCCACTGGCGCACGACATCGAGGAGGATTCGGCAATCGCATCCGCCCGGCCGCGCGCGGAACGCCTCGTCGATCGCCTCGAGGCAGGTCTCCCCGTCCAGAGCCATGCGCGACAGGATCGCCGGCGACACGTAGATCTCGGCGTAGGCGACTCCTTCCCGGGCGAGCGATTCACCGATTGCCCGGGCCGCTTCGCCGTAGTCTTCCGGGCGCCGGAAGAGACGGCAGACTTCGGCGTAGAGCGAGAGGAACCCTGCGTCGTCGTGGACGCTCCGACGTCTGGCTTCGAACGTCTCGAGGTCGGCAAAGGAATGAGAGGCGCGACGAGCCAATCGTTGGAGAACCTCGGGTGGAAGACATCCCTCGAAGTGTAGGTGGCAGTCGGCCAGAAGGAGGGATTTGTGATTTGTGCTCGGTGAATCGTGATCAGGGCTGTTCAAGCGAAACCCCGCAGTATTCAATCATCCTTCCGGTCGAACGGGAACCTGGAACCTGAGGCCTGGAACCGCCCTCGTTTTTGAGAACCTTTCTTGCCCTAATCCGTTAGAGAATTGCGAGACGTCATGCGCAAACTCGCCTTGGCAGCCCTTCTCCTGCTCCCGGCCGGCGTCCTGGTGGCCGCCCAGGAGGAAGTATTCGAAAAAGCCTTTTCGATGGAAGGGGTTTCGCGAATCTCGGTCCAGAACGTCAACGGCCGGATCGAGGCCACGGCCTGGGACCGCCCGTACCTGAGAGTCCGCGCGGTCAAGACGGCGAGCGGAGGCGAAGCCGAGGAAACACTTCGCTTGACGGAGATCCGGGTCAGGAAGATCGGCGATGAGATCCGGCTCGAGACCGTCAACCCACGGCGGCACAAGCTCTTCGGCTTCCTCGATTTCGGATGGCACAACGCGCGCGTGGATTACGAGCTTCATTTTCCCGCCGCGACCGCGGCGCGCCTGGAAACGTGCAACGGCCAGGTTCAGGCGACCGGTTTCGACAACTCCCTCTCCTGTGATGTCGTCAACGGCTCGATCGAGCTGACGGGGGTCGGAGGGCCGGTGCGCGCGAACTCGGTCAACGGAGGCCTGCGCATCGCATTCCGCGGGCCGTTGAAGAAGTCGGAGCTCGAGACGGTCAATGGTTCCGTCGAGGTCGCCTTCGACCGTGCCTCTTCGGTTCGATATGACCTGCAGACGGTGAACGGTCGGATCGAGGGGGACTTCGATCTGGCCGTCGAAGGCAAGCACGGTCCCAAGGAAGCCCGGGGTTCCTACAATGGCGGCTCGGAATCCCTCCACTGCGAGACCGTCAACGGCTCCATCCGTCTCAAGACCCGCTAAACGTAAAACATCGTAGGACGTAAGACGAAGCCTTCGGGCCCCGTTTTCACGTTTTACGTTTTACGTTTCCGAGGATATTCTGCCCGGCGAGACGCCGATGCCGGAAACTCGCTCGCAGCCCCCCTGGATGCTCGTTCTGTCCTACCTCGCCTTCTTCGGGTTTATCCCTCTGATCGCCGGCAAGCGCGACCGGGAGATCCGCTGGCACGCGGCCAACGGCCTGCTCCTGTTCGGCGCGGTCGTGGCAATCGGGATCATCGCAACGGTCATCGGCATTCTCGTTCCTCCTCTCTCCTGTGTCTATCCGATTGTGATGTTCGCGGTCCTCATCGTCTACACGATCATCGCGATCCTGGCGGTCGTCAAGGCGTTGAACGGAGAGCGGTTGATCGTGCCGGTGATCTCGCGGTATGCCGCTCGCTTCTAGACTGGCGGGCCGGCCCGGACGTGTCTCGGGATGGGGATCGGTTTTTCTGGCGGCGGTCCTCGGGCTCGTGGTCGGCGATTCGATCAAGCCGGCTCGGGAGCAGTTCGGGGCGCGGCTGGCGGTCGGACTCATCGATACCTACCGGGCGACACTCTCGCTCGCGTTCGAGCGCACCGGACTCATCCGATGCCGCTTCCATCCGACCTGCTCGGCCTACGGCCGTGAAGCGATTCTGCGTTACGGCTTGCCTAAAGGCGGGGCGCTGGCAGCCACCCGGATTCTGCGTTGCAATCCCTTCGCGAAGGGAGGAGAGGATCCGGTCCCCTAGCCGTTGCTCCGCGTTTGCGCGGGATCTGCGCCTTGCGGCGCACCGGCGAGCGGCTCGGCCGGATGCGGCTTCGACCGCTCGACTGATCCCGAGCAAACGCTACGCTCCCGCGGCGCGAGGCTCCTCCCCCCTGGGAGACTCCTCGCGCCGCGATCACCGGAGGCATCCTGGTGGTTTAGTGGATGTGTTTCTGCGGATGGGTCCGGGTAACGCTTACCCTGTCATCCTGAGCGCAGCGAAGGATCTGCGCTCGTCGCTGCGCGTTTTGCCCGGGACCTGCGCCCTACGGGCAGGTCCGGAATCGGACGAGATCGTCCGCGAGGTGGCTTACGTGAAGGATCCGGGAGAGGAAGGAATCAAACTCTCAACTGTGTTCAGTGGTGCCGTCGGCCGGACTCGAACCGGCATGGGTTGCCCCATACGCCCCTCAAACGTACGTGTCTACCAATTCCACCACGACGGCACGGGCGTTACTTTTTCTGCGCGGGCGCAGCGGGTGCCGGCTTCGGCGCAGCGGCCGCGGGAGGCTGTGCGGCGGCCGGACCCGCGGCGGGCGGCTGGCCCGGAGGCTGCTGGCCGCCCGGACCCGGCTTGGGTAAGACAGCGTTCGCCTTCTGCGGAACAGACTTGACGACCGAGGGTTTCGACCGGGCCTGAACAAGGGTCAATACGAGAGACAGCACGATAAACCCGACGAAGGCTCCTGTTGTCAGTTTGTGAAGCAGCGTCGTTGCGCCCCGCGCGCCGAAAGCCGTCTGTGTGCCTCCGCCGCCGAAGGCTCCGGCAATGTCCGCGCCTTTCCCCTGCTGGACCAGGACCACCAGGATGAGGAAGAAGCAGATGAAGACGTAAAGCACGACCAGGGCGACGTAAGCAATTTCCACCGTGCCTCCAAAAAAGGGGAAGAAGTCTACGCGGCCGGGACCGAAGCGTCAAGGGAACGCGCCCGAGTCTCAAGTCTCGGGTTCCAGGTCTGACGATCCTGACCCGCTTCTTGAGACCAGAAACCCTCTTTTCGTCAGTGCTGTTCGATCCCCGCGATGGCCGCGAACGCGCTGGCTTTCAGGCTGGCTCCTCCGATCAGGAAACCGTCCACGCGGGCCGTCTCCAGAAGCTCCCGGGCGTTTTCGGCGGTGACAGAGCCGCCGTACAGGATACGAACATTCCTGCGCGCGGAGAGCAGCTCCGCGAGATGGACGCGCGCCGATCCGGCATCCTCGGCCGTGGCCGCCTTGCCCGTGCCGATCGCCCAGACCGGCTCGTAAGCCACCACGAGAGGCGCATCGCTCGGGTCTCCATCCAGGGTTTCGACTTGCGCGACGAGGACCGTGGCCGTCAGTCCTTCCTCGCGTTCTTCCTCCGTCTCGCCCAGGCAATAGATCGGCGTCAACCCGGCTTCTCGCACGCGAGCGAGTTTGCGCGCGAGAACGCCGCTCTCCTCACCGAAGAGCCGCCGCCTCTCCGAATGACCGACGAGGACGTAGCGGCACCCGGTGTCGGCGAGCATTCGCGCCGAAATCTCGCCGGTGTACGCCCCACTGGCTTCGGCAGCCACGTTCTGTCCCGCGAGCGACCAGCGCCCGCCAGGATCCCTTGCCGCGTCGAGCGCGGTGTACGGCGGAGCGATGACGAGCTCGACGCGTGGGTCTCCATCGCCGAGGATCTCGGCGAGCCGACGCGCATAGTCGCGCGCCTCCGGGCGCGTCATGTTCATCTTCCAGTTGGCCACGAAAAGGTTCATGGCTCAGGCACCTAACACCTATCACCTCATTGGAGGGCTTCGATTCCGGGCAATGTGCCGGCGGTCAGGAACTCCAGAGAAGCTCCTCCTCCCGTGGATACGTGCGTGAACTTCTCCGCAAGTCCGGCTTCGTTCACCGCCGCCACGCTCTCGCCGCCTCCGACGACGGTTACGGCGCTGGATTCGGCAAGGAGCATCGCGAGCGCTTTCGTCCCCCGGTCGAACGGAGGGTGCTCGAACACTCCCATCGGGCCGTTCCAGAAGATCGTTCTGGCCGGCTCGAGCAGGCGCTCGAATTGCTCGAGGGTCTTCTGACCGATGTCCAGAGTCATCCTGTCATCCGGGATCTTCGAGATGCCGACGGTGCGGGCGCCCTTCGCGTCGTCCACGGAGGCGGCGACGACGAAGTCGGAGGGGAGCGCGATCGTCTTCCCCTCCTTCTTGCACAGGTCGAGGACCTCTCGAGCGACGGGGACCTTGTCTTCCTCCAGGAGCGAGCGGCCGACGGGCAGGCCGATGGCGCGCACGAAATGGTTCGCCATTCCGCCGCCCAGGAGCAGGACGTCGGCCCGGCGCGCCAGAGCGCGCAACGCGTCGATCTTGCCGGAGATCTTCGCGCCTCCCAGGATCACCGCGAACGGCCGCTGCGGATCGAGCAGCCGCGACAATTCTCGAACTTCCTTTTCGAGCAGGAGCCCCGCGCCTTTCTCCGGGAGAAGCCCCGGGACGCCGACGACCGAAGCGTGGGCGCGGTGCGAGGCGCCGAAGGCGTCGTCCACGTACAAGTCGGCGAGCGCGGCGAGATCCTTCGCAAATTCCGGGTCGTTGGATTCTTCGCCTGCGTGGAACCGCAGGTTTTCCAACAGCAGAACCTCTCCGGGCTCCAAGTTCCTGACCGAAGCCTCCGCCTCCGGCCCGACACATTCCTCGACGAACCGGACGGAATGTCCGAGAGCTTCAGCAAACGCGACCGCCACGGGCGCCAGAGACAGTTCGGGCTTCACCTTACCTTTGGGCTTTCCGAGGTGCGACGCGCAGATTACCTGTGCCCCGGTGTCGGCGGCAAGGCGGACCGTCGGGATCGTCTCTTCGATTCTCGTGCGATCCGTGACGCGGCCTCGGTCGAGCGGGACATTGAAGTCCACTCGAAGAAAGAGTCGCTTGCCGCGAAGATCGAGGTCCCGAATGGATTTCATGGCCGGGGATCTTAAACCCGCGTCATCCCGAGCCCCTCGCCCTCCCTGTCATCCCGAGCGACCTGTCCTCCGAAGCGCGCCGTCGCCATGGCGGCTCTCCGCCTTCGCTGGAGCGCCGTAGCCGCTTCGGCGGAGGCGCTGGCGCGTCGGCGACTTCGGCGGAGGCGCCGGCGCGTCGGCAACCTCGGGATGACAGGAGAGGTGGCGCAGGCTCCTGAACATAGAATTGGTCGGATGAGACGGATCTTTGCGGGGCTCGCTGCTCTGCTTCTCCTCGGGAGGCACGCGTCGGCCGCGGAGCATCAGGTCGAGACCGGGCGGGGAGGGGCGGTCGCGGCGGCCGAGGCGACGGCCGCGCGAGTCGGGATCGAGATCCTGAAGAAGGGGGGCAATGCCGCCGACGCCGCGGTCGCGGTCGGCTTCGCGCTCGCGGTGACCTGGCCGGAGGCGGGCAACATCGGCGGAGGCGGCTTCTGGATCTCGCGAGACTCGCGCGGTCGGGTCGTCGTGGTTGATTTCCGTGAGGTTGCCCCGAGGGCCGCGCGCCGTGATCTCTATGTCCGGCCCGACGCCCATGGCCTCGTGCCCTCTTCGACCGAGGGAGCCCTGGCCTCGGGAGTTCCGGGCTCCGTGGCAGGACTTTCCCTCGCCCACCGCCGGGCCGGGCGCCTTCCCTGGAAAACCGTGGTCAACCCCGCCGTGCGCCTCGCCCGCGACGGCTTCGTGGTCTCGGAAGCGGTCTTCCGCTCGATCTCGATCGCGGAACACCGCGAGCGCCTCGCGAAGGATGCCGAGTCCGCGCGCATCTTCCTGCCCGGCGGCGCGCCTGCGCCGGTGGGATCGGTTCTCAAGCAGCCGGACCTCGCACGCACACTCGAAGCCATCAGAGACCGCCGCGACGACGGCTTCTACCGCGGGCGCGTGGCGCGCCAGATCGAAGCCGGTCAGGAGCGCGATGGCGGGCTCATCTCCCGGGGCGACCTCGCCCGTTACGAGGCCAAGATTCGCAATCCCGTCCGTTTCAAGTTCCGAAACGCCGAGATCCTGACGACTCCCGCCCCTTCTTCGGGACCCGTCCTGGCAGAGATGGCGATGATCGCCGGGTACATGGGTCTCGAGAAATTCAAGACCCGCGACGCCGCCTCGGCCCACTTGCTGGCCGAGATCGAGAAACGCGCCTTCCGGGACCGCAACCATTACCTGGGCGATCCGGTCTATCCTCGCGTCCGGCAGTCCCTCCTGACCAACCCGGCGAGGATCCGGCGGCTGGCCGCGTCCATCGACCCGCTGCGCGCGACGCCGAGCGGCTCACTTCCGATTCCGGAAAAGGAAAAACCCTCGACGACGCACTTCTCCGTCATGGACGAAGCGGGCGGCGCGGTCTCGGTGACGACCACACTGAACGACTCCTTCGGCAACGGCCGGGTCGCGCCGGGGCTCGGATTCCTCTGGAATAACGAGATGGACGACTTCGCCACGAAGCCCGGCCAGCCCAACGCGTACGGGCTCGTACAGGGTGAGGCCAATGAGGTCGCGCCGGGCAAGCGCATGCTTTCGTCCATGTGCCCTTCGATCGCCGTCGCCGGCGGGCGCAATGTTTTCGTCTGGGGCACGCCGGGGGGGGCCACGATTTCGACCACGAACTTCCAGGTCCTTCTCGGGTTCCTGCTGCGCGGCCAATCCCTCCCCGACGCGATCGCCGCGCCCCGCTTTCATCAGCAGGACTATCCCGACCAGATCCAGCTCGAGAGAGGCCGCTTCGACCCGGCCTGGGTCGCGGCCCTGGAAAAGCTCGGACACGCGGTGGTCGAGCGCGAGCCCAAGGACGATCCGATCGGGCGCGTCCACGCGATCGCGCGGCGCGCAGACGGAACCTTGACCGCCGTGGCCGACCCGCGAAGCAGCGGAGTCGGTCTCGTCGTCCAGGAGACTCGGTGATCCTCCTGTCCAGGGTCCAGGGTCCAGGGTCCAGGGTCCGAAGTCGCAACGGCGACGGCGGGTTTCCAGTTCGGACTTCGGACCCGGGGAGCCGCTCGTGAGCCCGGGTGGCCCGGTCTTTCGCCCGCTGTATCGGGAGGGAGACTCGCTGCTCTTGTTGGATCAGAGAATGCTCCCGGCGAGCGAGGTCTGGCTCACGCTGGCCCGTCCGGCGGAGGTGGCACTCGCTATCCGCGATCTGGCCGTGCGCGGGGCTCCGGCCATCGGAGTCGCCGCGGCGTACGGCGCCGCGTTTTCGATGAGAAGCGGAGCGACCACCCCGCCGGCCGAGCGTTTCCAGACGGCGCGGCGTCTTCTCGCGGCGACGCGGCCGACCGCCGTCAACCTCTTCGCGGCCCTGGATCGCATGGCTCACCGTTTTGGAGAGGTCGCGGACTTCCCTCCCGGCGAGATCGAGACCGCGCTCATCGCCGAGGCGGACGCGATCGCCGCCGAGGACATCGAGGCCTGCCGTCGCATCGGCGCACACGGGGCACAGCTGCTGGCCGCGGACAGTCTCGTCATGACGCACTGCAACGCCGGCGCGCTCGCGACGGCCGGCTACGGAACCGCGCTCGGCGTCATCCGCGGAGCCGTCGAAGCGGGCAAGGCCGTTCGCGTCCTGGCGTGCGAAACCCGGCCGTACCTGCAGGGCGCTCGCCTGACGGCCTGGGAGCTTGCCCGCGACGGGATTCCGGTTGAAGTCATCACCGACAGCATGGGCGGCCACTTTCTTTCCCGCGGCCAGGTCCGCGCCGTTCTCGTCGGAGCCGACCGTATCGCCGCCAACGGGGATACCGCCAACAAGATCGGCA
>Ga0137372_10002514_pt1 | contig 17721 bp, 17 predicted proteins | sample SagtaG_6_FD_104911 | JGI IMG/M metagenome (GOLD analysis project Ga0137372, IMG submission 104911) | Vadose zone soil microbial communities from Sagehorn Ranch, Mendocino, California, USA - Sage1_R_60_16 metaG | ecosystem: Environmental > Terrestrial > Soil > Vadose zone | place: USA...
TGACTGTTCCCAGATGAGACATCACTCGTCGTTCACCTCGAGGGGCGGACGTGAAGCAGACGTACCAGCCAAACAATCGCAAGCGGAAGAAGACCCACGGGTTCCGCATCCGAATGCGCAGCCGCGGGGGCCGAAGGATCCTGGCCCGTCGCCGGGCAAAGGGTCGGGCAACCGTGTCCGCCTGACGACGCCGCCTACACTGCCGAATTCACCTGCACCACCGGGGGGTGCCGTGAAACGGACCACGGCATCAACCATGCGCAAGGCTTCGGACATCGGGGCGATCCGTCGGCGCGGGAAGCGTTACGAGGAAGGGCGGGTGGTAGTGTACGTGCTGCCCTCCGAGGACTGGACACGGGTAGGTTTCGTTTCTTCACGCAATGTTGGGAGCGCCGTCGCGCGGAACCGGGCTCGCCGGCTGCTGAGGGAGGCCTGGCGCGGGCTCGCCCCACGCATCCGGGGCAACTACCACGTGGTGGCCGGAGCTCGGTCGGACATCCAGGGAGCGAAGATGCAGGATGTGATGGCGGACATGGAGCGAGCCCTGGGCGCCGCCGGGGTCCTGGAGTCATGAGACGGCGGCTGGCGCGCGGGGTGTGGATCGCCGGGGCGCCGGCCCGCCACACGTTGATTGCGCTCATCTGGGTGTATCGGGTCAGCGTGGGCAGCCTCCTGGGTGGACAGTGCCGCTTCTATCCGAGTTGCTCGGCGTATGCAGAGCGAGCCATCAGGCAACAGGGGGCTGTGCGCGGGGTGGCGCTGGCCGTTTGGCGGGTCGCGCGATGCTCGCCCCTCTCCAAGGGAGGAGTCGACTATCCGCCGCAGCGGAGAAGAGCAGGGCTGGAGGCCGTGTATGATAGCGACATACATAGCCAGTTGGGTCGCCCCCTGGGGCCGTGGGAGGAGGCCGCGACGTGATCGGCGTGGGCTGGGTGCAAGGCTTTCTCGATGGGCTCGGGGCGGTCCTGGCATGGCTCTACGACCTTATCCCCAACTACGGGGTGGCGATCATCCTGCTCACCCTGGGAATCCGAGTCCTGCTCCTGCCCCTGGCGGTCAAGCAGATCCGATCGATGCAGGCCATGCAGGCGGTAGCGCCGAAGCAGAAGGAGCTGCAGCGCAAGTACAAGGGAAACCGGCAGAAGATCCAAGAGGAGACGATGCGTCTCTACAAGGAGGAGGGAGTCAATCCGCTGAGCGGGTGTCTTCCTCTTCTCGCGCAGATCCCGATCTTGTTCGCGTTGTATGCGGTGTTGTTCGTTCCCCGGGGCCTTCCCCATGTACTGGGCAGCTCTCAACAACCCACGAAGCTGTACCAGGACATCCTGCAAAATGCCGATGGGGTCAAGTTCTTGGGGGCAAACCTGGTGTGTTCCGCCCGCGAGGCTGGGCGCGTGGTCAAGGTTCCCCCCGCGAAAAATGGCTCGTATCCCGCATTGGTGAAGAATTGTGGTAAGGCAGGCGCCAATCGGATTCCGTTTTACGCCTTCATGGCGGTGATGGTAGGCACGATGTTCTACCAACAAAAGCAGATGATGCGTGTCTCCCCTCCCGGCCAGAGCCAGCAGCAGCAAAAGATCATGCTGTACGTCTTCCCCGTATTCTTCCTGTATATCGGAGTGAACTTTCCTGCAGGATTGATCGTGTACTGGTCTACGACAAACATCATCCAGATCGTTCAGCAGCACTTCATGCTCCCAAAGACGCCGGCGCCGACCGCAGGGCCTCCCAGCAAGGCCCGAAGCGACGGAGGCAAGACTGCCCCGCGGGACAAGCGGTCGGGCCCGAATCGGTTGACGGGGAAGCCTGGCAGCAAAGGATCCCTGCCCGGAAGCCGGCAATCAAGGCCGGAGGCGGGGGGAAAAGGCGGAGAAGAGGGAGGGAAGCCGCGGCCCCAGGAAGGGGAGGAGCGGCGGAGTCCAGGGGCCAGGCGCGGTGGACAAGGCGACCGGGCAGGACGAGGGCCCGGAGGGCGCAATGGAGGAGATCGAAAGAAGCGCCGGAAGCGTTGAGGAGGCTGTGGAGGCCGCCCTCGCGGAGCTCGGCATCAGCGAGCAGGAAGCCCGCATCGAGATCATCCAAGAGCCTCGCGGGGGGTTCTTGGGCCTCAATGCGCAGCCGGCGATCGTCAAGGTTCGAAGATTCGCCCTGGGACCTGCCGAGGAAGGCGACTCCGAGGAGCAAGGGGAGGTCGCTCTCCATTTCCTTGAGGGACTGATGGACGCGATCGGCCTCGATGCGGACCTCGACATCGTGGCGGTGGACGGCGTCACGTATGTCGATGTGTGGAGCCCCTCCTCCCCTGAAGACATGGGGATCCTGATCGGAAAGCATGGGCATACGCTTGATTCCCTTCAGGAGCTCGTGAAAAGCCACGTCCAAAGAGAGACGAGTGAACGGTGCCGGGTCCAGGTCGACGTGGAGGACTATCGAAAACGGCGGCGGTCTCGAATCGTTCAGCGTGCACACGAGGCAGCCAGCCGGGTCAAGCGATCCGGGAAGCCTGAGGCGCTCGAACCGATGACCGCGTACGAGAGAAAGATCGTGCACGACGCAGTCGGCCAGGTCGATGGCCTGGAGACGGCCAGCGAGGGCGAGGAGCCACAGAGGCGGGTCGTGATTCGGAGGCGGGGACGCTGACAGACCGAAATACCGCGGTCTTCAGGCGATGTTTCACGTGAAACTCAACGCTCGCTCCATAGTTGAGCGTCTGAAAGACCCGCAACCTAGACTTCTCCGAGCGTATGTCGACCTTCTTCACGAGCGGGCCGTCCCTCTGGGGTTGGTGGCTCGATCCGATGCCGATCGCCTTTGGGACAGGCATGTCCTGGACTCCCTTCGCGGCCTCGCCGGGTTCGATGACGCTGATCGCAGCGCGTTGGACATAGGCTCCGGGGCAGGTCTCCCGGGGGTTCCCTTGGCGATCGCTCTGCCCAGCGTCCAGTTCACCCTCGTGGAGGCGAAACGTCGGCGGGCGGCGTTCCTGGAGATGGTCGTGGACACGCTCAAGCTGCGGAACGTGTCGGTGCTGGCGCTTCGAGCGGAGAAGGTGGGCCGGATTGCTGACGTGTGCCTGGCCAGGGCCCTTGCCGCGCCGACCGAGACGTGGCACACGGCATCCCTCCTGCTGGCGGACCGGGGTCGGCTCGTCTACTGGGCCGGGCGGAGCTGGGGCAAGCACGAGCTTCAGCGCTTGGGGCGAATCGGAGCGACGGCCGAAATCTGTCTGAAACCGGAGTTCCAATGGCAGGGACCACTGGTTATCATGTTTCGGGTTTTTCCAAACACCCTCGAGGACGAATGACGGAGCCTGAAGAACGACCCATCGAGTCGCGACAGGGGCCTCAGCCGAGCACCCAGTTCAGACCACCGCCCTTCCCCCATAGCCCCGACAACATCCCTTCCGAAGGCCCGGGATCCTGGGGCGGAGGACCCGAATCGGCCGCCGGCGAGACCGCGGTGATGGAGCCGCTCTCGCCGCCCATGCCTTCGCAGGAGATGGTCGCCGAGCTTGAGGCGTGGAGGCCGGCCGAAGAGCCGGACGGCAGCCCCAGACCCACCGACCGGGCCAGGGTCATCGCCATCGCCAACCAAAAGGGAGGCGTCGGCAAGAGCACCACCGCGGTCAACCTCGGAGCCTGCCTGGCGGAGAAAGGACAACGGGTGTTGGTCGTCGACCTTGACCCCCAGGGCAATGCGTCGACCGGCCTTGGGATCGACCATGCGGCGAGGTCGGCGAGCACATATCAGATCCTTACCGCGGGCCTGGACATCAAGGACGCCCTCATCTCCACAGAGGTGGAGGGCTTGTGGGCCATCCCGTCCACGATCGACCTGGCAGGGGCAGAGGTCGAGCTCGTCACGCAGTTCTCTCGTGAGTCCCGCTTGGCCAGAGCCCTGGATCCAGTTCGTTCGGAATTCGACTTCATCCTGCTCGACTGCCCTCCCTCACTTGGACTCCTCACCGTGAATGCGCTTACCGCGGCGGCGGAGCTGCTCGTGCCCATCCAGTGCGAGTACTACGCGCTCGAAGGCTTGGGCCAGTTGCTGAAGAACGTCAGGCTGGTCCAGCAGAACGTGAACCCGCAACTCAGACTCACCGGGATCGTCCTGACCATGTTCGACGCGCGGACGAAGCTGGCCGAGCAGGTAGTGGCCGAGGTTCGGTCGTACTTCGGAGGTCGTGTGTATGATGCCGTCATACCTCGGACTGTTCGCCTGGCCGAGGCGCCTGGATTCGGGAGGCCGATCACCGTGTACGACCCGACGTCGCGAGGAGCGGTGGCATATCGCCAGCTGGCCGAGGAGCTGCTGGGAGACGGGGGGACCGACGGGAAGGCCGGCCCCGTGACGCTCGCGGGTGAGGGCAACGGCCAACCGGAAACTCAAGGTGGCGGAGCATCCCCGCGGACCGAGGCGAGAGAGACCGCATCGGTGGATGGGGGGCGCACGGCGGGAACGCGGACGAAGACAGGCAAGCCGAGCCGGCGAAAGAAGGAAAGCCCCGGGAAGCGCGCGAATGGCTCTGACACGCAAGACCGATCTGGCGAAGCCGAGGAGTCAGCAGCGCAGGCGGAGGAGCCAGCAGCCCAGGCGGAGGAGCCAGCCCAGGCGGAGGAGCCAGCGCAGGCGGAGGAGCCAGCCATCTCTGAGGAACCATCGACCCCTGCGCCGGGTCCTGGCGCAGTCATCCTCACCGGCAAGGCCGTCGAGACTGCGCCAGGCTCTCGGGAGTCGACGCCGGAGGAGGGTCCTCTCGCCGCCGTCGATCAGGAGAGCATGGACGTTCCAACGGATGAAGCAGGCCCTGAGGCCGACACTGAGAGCCCGGCCGAGCAAGGAACGGAACGCCCATCCGAGCAAGGAACGGAACGCCCCGCAGGTGAGCGCAAGCGTCGATGGCCATTCGGCAAGAACAAAGGAGGTGGGCGGTGAAGCGAGGGGGCCTGGGGCGGGGACTCTCGTCGCTGATCCCGGGAGCGACGGAGGAGCGCGGTCTGCTCGATATCCCTGTGAGCGCGATCGGTCGCAACCCGCGGCAGCCGCGGGGCGGGTTCCCCGAGGAGACACTGGAGGCGCTCGCTCGCTCGATTCGCGAGGTCGGTGTCCTTCAACCGGTGGTGGTGCGGCCGCGTGACGGGGGATACGAACTGGTGGCCGGGGAGCGGCGGCTGAGAGCAGCCAAGCTGGCCGGCCTGGCGACGATCCCCGCCATCGTGCGACAGGGGGACGACACCGAGTCGCTCCGTGAAGCGCTCATCGAGAACATTCATCGGGAGGACCTTTCTCCGCTCGAGCTCGCGGCCGCCTTCCAAGAGCTCCTGGAAGATCTCGGCGTGACACAGGAGATGTTGGCCGAGCGGCTCGGGTACTCGCGGGCTCACGTGGCCAATACGATCCGCCTCTTGTCGCTTCCAGGAGATGTTCAAAGGCTGCTTGCCGAAGGTCGCATCCAGGCCGGCCACGGCCGGGCGCTGCTGGGACTCCCCGACGACGATGCGCGGTCGGCTCTGGCTCTTCGTGCCGCAGCCGAGGAGCTATCCGTCAGGCAGGTCGAGGACCTGGTGCGGAGGTATTCCGAAAGGCCAAGCGCGATCGTTTCCCGTTCCCGTGCGAAGAAAGCAGCGGACCCGATGCTTTCCGAGGTGGAGGAGATCCTTTCCGAGCAGCTGGCCACCCGCGTCCAGATAACTCTCGGCAAGCGGAAGGGGAAGATCGTGGTCGACTTCGCCTCCAGGGAGGACCTCGATCGGATCGTCTCGGAGATCGTCGGCTCCGGGCCGGGTATGGCGCCCGACTGATCACCCCCCAGTGGCCGGCGTCGAGCGTCGAGCGTCGAGAGGCCGTTCGGGCCCTTCGTGGCTTCATTCTGGGGGTGGCTCTCGGGGCCGCGCTGGCAATAGCGAAGGGACGGAGTGCCCGTCCTCGGAAGCGCAGTTCGGACCGAAGGCTTCGCGCTGATCTATCCGTGCGGCGGGACCACGGCCCTCACCCGGTGGCCCGATCAGGACCCCCGCGCTCGTATTCCGACTCGGAGGGGGATTGGTCCTCATCGGGGGCGTTGCCGGCCAAGAAGCGCTCGACCGCGTCGGCCATGGCCCTGGCGAACTCCCGCTGGAAAGCAGGATCCCGGATCCTCGCTTCCTCGCGAGCGTTCGTGATGAAACACGGCTCCATGTGAACGGCCGGCATCTGCGTTTCCCTCAGAATGGGCAACGACTTTGGATGAGTCCGGAGGTCCTTCAGTCCAAGACGATCCGTCAAGGCTTGCTGGATCGCCTCCGCAAGGCGATGGCCGGTCTGGGAGAACCAGTCCTCGCGCCCATAGTAGAAGGTGGACGCCCCTTCGGCCGCCGGGTCGTCATGCGCGTTGAGGTGGATGGCAATGAGGATCTCCGCGCCGGCGTCGTTCGCGCTGCGAGCCCGTTCGGCAGGGGATGGGTTGGCGATGGCCGCCCGCAGGAGGAAAGGCGCGGCACCCCTGGCTCGAAGCTCCCCGGCGAGAGCTATGGCCAGCCAGAATGTCGCCTCCGCCTCGAGGGTGCCGGCCGGCCCGACGTCCCCGGTGTCACCCGGGCCGTGCCCCGGGTCGATGGCGACGCGCGCGCCCTCGAGGGTGGCGGAGAGCCGGCGCAGCGCCTCGCCCTCACGGACATCCGCGCGACCCGGGCCGGGCGCGACCGGGCGGAGGCGCCGTAGGGCATCCACGGTCGTGGTTCCTACGATGCCATCGGGGGGAAGGCCAACGTTGCGTTGGAAGTCCAGTACGGCTCGCTCGGTGCGCTCGCCGAGGATCCCGTCTTCACGCCCGGCATCGAACCCGAGGAGGTTGAGCCCGGCCTGGAGTGACCGGACGTCATCTCCTCGGTAAAAGGGATATCGCAGATACAGAACGCGATCACCCAGCGAGTAGCCCGCCTCGACCAGCTCGTTCCATGTGTCGTCGCCGACCTTGCCGTCCACCATCAGCCGGCGTCGCTGCTGGAACTCCCTCACGCTTCGTTCGGTGCTCGACCCGAATTCGCCATGCTCCAAGGGGTCGATGGGGTAGCCCAAGGCGGCCAGCCGAGCCTGGATATCTCGGACGGCTTCGCCGCGAGCGCCTCGGGAGAGCGTCTGCATCATCACTATTCTGACCACGCCGCCGCGGCCCGCGTCGGGCCACCGCACTCGACAAGGACCTCGGGCAAAGATGATTGTGACCGGTCGTCCTCCCCGGGCTCGAGCGCCCCCGGGCCCGCCCAGGTTGGTTCAGGCCGCGAAATGTGGCTCGATCTCGCGGAGGATGGCTTCCTTGCCCCGCGCGCCCACAACGCGGGCCTTTTCTTGTCCGTCCTTGAACATGATCAGCGTGGGAATGCTCAACACGCCGAACTTTCGGGCGGTCTCGGGATTGTCGTCCACGTTCATCTTGACGGCCTTGATGTGTCCGGCCTTGTCACGGGCGATCTCCTCGACCACCGGGGAGACCATGTGGCAGGGAACACACCATTCGGCCCAGAAGTCCACCAACACGGGCCGGTCGGCCGTCAGGACCTCGCTCTCGAAGCTCTCGTCGTTTACTTGTATGACGTTATCTGACAACACCACCACTTCCTCGCAGCCGCCAAACATTCCGACCCATACACGCGAACTCCGGATCGACCTCCCTTTATTCCCCGCCAGGAGGATTGAGACTCATGGAAGCGTTCTCGGCATGGCGGTCCAGACTGAACAGGGTCCTGAGGCTCCTAATGCCCCTGAGCTTCAAGGAATCGCTCTGCGTCGATCGCAGCCTGGCAGCCCATGCCCGCCGCTGTGATGGCTTGGCGGTATGTGAAGTCCACGACGTCGCCGGCGGCGAAGACGCCCTCCAAGCTCGTCTGGGTGGTCGGCTCTCGAACGACGATGTAGCCGTTCTGTGTCTCGATCTGCCCCTCGAAGAGGGACGTGTTGGGGGAATGACCGATGGCCACGAACACACCACCGGCAGGGAACTCCCGCGCCTCATCCGTCTTCACGTTGCGCACCCGCGCTCCTGCAACCTGCCCGTCGCCGAGGATATCCTCCACCACGGAGTCCCAGACGAAGTCGATCTTCTCGTGGGCGAACGCCCTGTCCTGCATGATCTTCGAGGCTCGGAGCTGATCGCGTCGGTGGATCACGGTGACCTTCGTGGCGAAGCGGGTGAGGAACAAGGCCTCCTCGATGGCCGAGTCCCCGCCTCCCACGACCAGGAGCTTTTGCCCTCGGAAGAAGAACCCGTCGCACGTGGCGCAGGTAGAAACGCCGTGGCCCAGCAGGCGGCGCTCCGACTCCAGGCCGAGCATGTTGGCGCGGGCCCCCGTGGCGATGACGAGGGTTCGAGCCCGCCACTCCTCGTCCCCTGACCACACGCCGAAGGGGCGAGAGGATAGGTCCACCCTCGTGGCCTCCTGGTGGAGCAGCTCGGCGTCGAAGCGGGCAGCCTGCTTCTCGAACTTCTCCATCAGCTCCGGGCCGAGGACTGCATCGGGGAAGCCCGGATAGTTCTCGACCTCTGTGGTGAGCATCAGCTGGCCGCCCGCGTCGATACCCTTGAGAACCAAGGGCTTCAGGTTGGCGCGGGCTGCGTACAGTGCCGCCGTGAGGCCGGCCGGGCCGGAGCCCAGGATCACGACGTTACGTTCTTCCACGGGTGTCATTGTCCCATAGGAACATCCCCGGACCGCGCGGTGTTCCCCCCTCGCCATTCTCGGCCCCGACGTGCCGCGAGCTACAGGGGCTGGTCGGCTTCGTACAGGAACGTGCAGTCTTGGCGGCTGATCGCGTACACGCGAACGTGCGACCTGTTGCCCCCCTCCGCGAGAATGGCGAGGACGTAGGCGGGCGTCCCCTGGTAGGTGGCTGTCTCGAGGTAGATGGGGACCGTCCCGGCCGGCAGGCCGGTCCCCTGAACGGCGCATCGGACGACCTCGGGGGCCGAGACGGCGGCGAGCCTCGGCGATGCCCCCTCCACAGAGGAAGCGAGGGGCGAGGCCCCCGTGGGGCGGTTGCTCTTGAACCCCTTGCGGGCGGCCTCCCCGAGCTGCCGGGCCAGTCCCTGGATGGAAGCCTGGTCGTAGTTGGAGCCGCGGTCGAGGACGGGCGGATAATTCGCGGCCTCCGTACCGGGACTGGCTGCCGGCGCCCCAAGGCCTCCCGGGGACTTCGACGTTCCGCCCCTGTTCAGGACGATGGGGACGACCGCAAGGACCGCGAGGACGGCCGCGACTCCGGCCAGGGCTGCCCAGGAGACCTGCCACTGGCGCCGCTGCCCGGCTTCCCGCTTGGACGCGCGGCGATCAGACAGTTCATCGCCGGCTCCCGACTCCACCCCCACACTGACCGGGATGCGCTCGGCCTGCCTCTCTGTAGGTTGCCCTACGGGCCGCGTTGCTCGCAGCCCCTCGACACCGTGGGCCACCAGACCGGGGGCCTCGAGCTGAGGGAGCGATGCGAGCGCGGTGCGAGCCGCTGTGGCCAGGGCCAGGTCATTCTGGCACTGCGAACAGCCGGCCAAATGTTTCTCGACGGTTCGGCGCTCCTCCGGTGAGGCCGACCCGTCGACGTAGCCGGCCAGCAGCTCGTCGGGGTGTTCCATGCGCGCGTCGTCGCCGTTTGTCATGGGTTCGGTGGCTTGGACGGGGCCTGGACCGCCTGGGGTTCCCTGGGCTGGTCTCCGAGAAGCGCGCGCCCCAGCGCGACCCGGCCCCGGTGGAGCCGGGACTTGACGGTTCCGACAGGAAGGTCCAAGGCGCGAGCGATGTCCTCGAGGGGCCAATCCTGCAACTCGTGAAGGATAAGGGCCATCCTGAATTCCGGCTGGACTACCAGGAGCGCTCGCTGGACATCTGCGGAGGCCGCGGCCCGGTCGGCGTGGTCTCCTGTAGCCGGTTGTTCGACCCGATCCTCCTCCAGACTCGATGCCGGCTTGCGGCGGCGAGCCATGTCGTAGCACGCGTTGATGGCGATCCGGTGGAGCCAGGTCGAGAAGGCGGCGTCCCCGCGGAACGATGGCAGGTGCCGGAAGCAAGAGAGGAACACGTCCTGGGTGGCGTCGCGAGCGTCCTCCGGCCCCCCCAGCATCCGGTACGCCAGGTTGTAGACGCGACGCTCATGCCGTTGCATGAGAAGGACGAACGCGTCCTCGTCGCCGGCTTGGAAGCGGGCGACCAACTCGCCATCAGAGGATTCGGTGGGCGCGGGGCCCGCGCTCATCCGCGCCCCCCGCTCGTGTCCCACTTCCCAGCTTGAGGCCGATTCATCGGGGCCCTTCCACAGAGACCTCGGCGATCGACGCGACAAAGCGTCCGCCGTCGGCACCGAGCCGAGTGATCCAGATGAGGAGGCCGGAGGTCCGGACCGGTTTGAGCTCAACTGTCATCGTTCCCCTCGAGCCCACCGTGAACTCCCTGGCCCCGTCGCTTGAGGGAAGGGGCTCCGCCGCGTCCTCGGGAACGGAGCCAGCTTTGATCTCGAACATCCAGCCCTCGATCGAGCTGGCGACCTTGATCCGCGCCACGCGGGTCTTCTTTCCAAAGTCCAGCCAGAGACCAACACCGTGCTTGAGGCCTCCGAACTCGGCGGAGTTGTAGTGGTCTGTCCCCCAACTGGTCGTCGGATCTCCATCGATGGCCAGCCCTGTATCTCCGGGATGCTCTGTCCGATCACTGCCCTGTGGATCGCAGTCCCGAGCCGCCACGACCTCGATGTCCGCAAGCCCCTTGGTCTGTCCCCCGCCCGGACTCTTCGGAGCAGCCCGAACCCCCAGGGGGCCGCCTATCTGGAGCCGCCCCAGGGCGATGCCGCCGGCGATCGCAGCGGCAGCCAGGATGATCAGGATCAACGGGATGAGCATCCAGGATCGGAAGACGGAGGCCGCCGGCGCCGCAGTTTGAGCCGTCGCGTGGCGCTGGACGAGGGGCCCGGGTCGAGGAGCCGAAAAAGGTTGCGTCCCACCCAGATCAGAGCCACCCAGGGCGCGTTCCAGCGCCGATCGCATCGACGCAGCCGACGGGAAGCGGTCCTCCGGCCGTCGAGCCAGGGCGCGCAGGACCACAGCCTCGACCTCACGCGGGATCCCGCCGCGAAACGCCCGGGGTGGGATGGGATCCTTGTTCAGGCGCATCAGGGCGACGGCCATGTCGCTCTCTGCCTGGAACGGAACCCGGCCTGTGAGCAACTCGTACAGGATGATCCCGAGCGAGTACAGGTCGGAGCGGGCGTCAACTTCCGACCCCTGGACCTGCTCGGGCGAGAGATACCTGACGGTCCCCAGAGCCTTTCCCGTCGTCGTGAGGTCGGTTCCGGTGAACGCGGCCTTGGCGATCCCAAAGTCCGTCATCTGCACCCGTCCATCGTCCGCCACGAGGATGTTCGCCGGCTTGACGTCGCGATGGACGACGCCGTTGGCGTGCGCATAAGCCAACGCCTCGAGGACGGGCGCGGCGAGGGCGGCCGCGTCCTCGGGCTCGAGCGGACCTCGCTCGGCCATGACTTCCCGGAGGTTGTGGCCGCCGGAGTACTGCATGACGATGAAGGAGACGTCGTCGTCGACGCCCGTGTCGTAGACGCTCACGATATTGGGATGGGACAGACGCGCTGCCGCGACCGCTTCGCGCTGGAAACGCTTGGCGAACCCAGGATCCCGGGAGAGATCCTCGCGCAGGATCTTCACTGCAACCGTCCTGGCCAGCACCTCATCGCGGGCCTGCCACACACCGGCCATTCCCCCCGTGTCGATGAGCTCGTCGAGGACGTACCGGTCGGCCAGCCGGCGCTTCGGGGCGGGAGCCTCCATGGAGGGCCAGTCTAATGCGGGGCCCCTACGGCGCAGAGGGATGGTGACCAGCGGGAACGCCGGGGTCTACTGGGTTCGAATCTCCTGGTCGGAGGCCTTCTGCACGTTGTATTTCTTGAGGAGCCCCAAACGTTTGACGACCAACGTGTTGGCCCGCTTGGAAGCCTCCACGACGACCGAACCATCGTTGGCAACGGCGAACGAGATGATCCTGGCCGAGGAGTCCACGCTTTGTGCCGCAGTGAGGGCGTCTCGTTCCGCCCAGTCTGCACGCTTGGATCGGTAATACGTGTCGGCTCCGGCCAGCGCAGCGGCCCGAGAGACGCTCTCCGCCTTGATCTGAGCTACCACCACCTGCGTGGTGTCGTAGGCCGCCACACCGAACAGGATCAGGAGAATCAGGAAACGGACCATCATCCCGCTGAGGAAGAAACCCGACTGGTCTCTCCAGGAGATCCGCGGCTGCTTCGGTGTCGTCATCGGGGCCTCACCCTGCTTCGGACGATCTGGGCGATGAGCGTGAACTCCTTCATCCGGAATGCCGCCGCCACCGCGAGGAAGCTGAGCCCGCCTGTGACGACTCCGCCGCCCACCTGCAGGAGTTGGGGCCCCAGGCTGGCCGTGCCGAATACGTCTCCGAGCCACCTGGCCGCGAGATAGGCCGCGGCTCCGGTGGCCAGCCCGCCCAGGAGGATACGGCCGAAAGCGGGCAGGAGGCGACGTCCCTCGAGGCCTCCCAGCCTTCGCCGGAGGATGAGCACCGCCACGATGGCGGCGAACGTATAGGCGGTGGCGTGTCCCAAAGCCAATCCCTCCACCCTCAGGTATCGGAAGTAAAGGAAGTTGACTGCAGTGTTCAGGGCAACTGCGAAGATGTTGATCAGGGCCGGGGTCCTGGTGTCCTGCATGGCGTAGAAGCCCCGAAGGAAGAGCTGGAACGCGCAAAAGGAGAAGAGTCCGATCGAGAAGGCCTGCAGGACCTTGGCCAGGAGCTCCGTGCTCTGGGCTCGCATGACTCCGTGCTGCAGGAGGAGCCTGACGATGGGAACGGCCAGGGCGAGATAGCCGAAGGCGGCTGGTACCACGATGAACGCGGTGCCGCGGAGCCCCTGGGCGAGCTGGGAGCGAAACAGCGATAGGTCGCGCTCCGTCCACCGCGAGGCGAGCGACGGGAGGAGGGCGGTCATGATCGAGACGGCGAAGATCGCATACGGCAGCTGGAAGAAGATGAACGCCGAGGTGTAGGCCGTGTACCCGCCCTGCCTCCGGGTGGCCAAGGCGATGACAACCAGATACCCGACCTGATTGGCCACGACGTAGACGAACGCCCATCTGGCCAGTCGGACGATCTGGCGAAACCCTGCGTCTTTGAGGTCCCACGTCCACCGCCACCGGAACCCGATCCGCCGGAGTGAGGGCCACAGGACGAGTGACATTCCCACCACGCCCAACGTGGTGCCCCCGGCAAGAACGTATTTCTGAAATGTGGATATCGCGGCCGGCGTGGGTGTCGCGCCCTTGGGGGTCAGGGCCGCGAACCACAAGAATGTTGCAGTGGCGATCAGGTTGTTCAGGATGGGGGCGAACGTCGGAGCAGCGAATCGGCGATGGGCGTTGAGCAGGCCGGTGGCCACCCCCGCCCCGAGCGCGTAGAAGACGATCTGCGGCATGAACCACTTGAGGAAGAACGAGGCCAGGGCGCGCTCAGCGTCGATCTCGGGGGCATGAACCCCCAGTGTGTACACGCGGATGATCAGGCCGGATCCTAGGATCCCCAGGACCATCACTCCGGACAGCACGATCAGGGCGAACGTCAGGACCGCCCGGGCCGTGTGCCATGCCTGACCGCGGCCTTCGTCGTCGAGGCGCTCCACGAAGACGGGAACGAACACCGACGCGAGGATCCCCCCCACGACCAGCTCGTAGACGATGTTGGGGGTCGTGTTGGCGACGTTGTAGGCGTCGGCCAGGCGGCTCTCCGTGACCCCCAGGGCGTACGCCATGGCGGCGACCCGGATGAAGCCCGTGAGACGAGAGAACCCTGTCCCCACCGACATGACGGCGGAGTGCCTGACGAAGGACCGCGTCGTGTCGATGCCGGCATCGCCAGCAGCGTCCTGGGGGTCCTTGCCCGACTCCTCGGGCGTCTCGGGAGGCTTCACGTCCTCCGCCGAGGCAGGAACCTCCTTCCCCACCAGGCCAGGAGGAAGAGTGCCGCACCGATGGTTACGAACAACGCGACCCGATTGTAGGCGGTCGACCTCACGACCAGAGCTCGTTCGACGATGACCTCAGGGAAGAACTCGCCGGGGGTGACCAGTCGGACCTTGATGGGAATCCGGCCGTTCGCCAGCGACTTCACCCCGATGGTGAGTGTCCTTTCGTGAGGCGGCAGTTCGATGGTGCGCGAGGCGCCCCCAGAGAACTCAAGGCGGCGGTCGCTGATGAACTGGAGCACCACGGTGGCCGTGTACCCGGAGGCATTCTCCAAGGTGAGCGGGATGAACCCGGCTCGAGAGGTCAGCGTCACCACGCTGCTCGAGATCCCGATACGGTCGTAGACGCGACGGGCCGTCCGGTCCACGGAGCCGATGAACAGCTGGCCGGCCGCCGCATCGGCGAGGAACGCCCCGCTCTCGGACAGGAGGAGGTTTTGCCGGAGCCGTTCGATCAACGGCTTGGCGCCGTGGATCGCCTTGCTGAAGTGTGCCAGGGTGGTCTTTGCCTGCTCCAGCCGGGTCACGTAGGGCGGCGAGAAGGAGGAGTAGTTCCTTGCCGGAATCTGCCGCCGGACCTGCGGCGGGATCGACGCGGCGAACGCAGACGCCGTCATCGGTTGGAGCCAAGGAGACGATCGGATCAGGGAGACGAAGGCCGGATAGAACGATGGGGGCGCCGCGAACTTCTCGGGGAAGATCAGGGCGGCGCCCCTCCCTGGAGTCCCGGGCAGCTCGAACCAGGAGGCGGCCAGCTCCCCGAGGGCCAGCTGGGCAGCCAATCTCGGATCCTGCGGGGTGGTCCGGATCAATCCCTGGACCTCGGGATCGGGTAGGACCCCGGTCAACGACGAGGCTCCCGAAAGGAGCCTGGCTGTCGGAGGCGACTCGAATTTGGGGAAGGTCAGGAAGTTCGGATCGACCAGCGCCGCCCGCGCTCCGAGCGACGCCAGCTTGGGCAGTGTGAGGGAATCGAGGGCGGACGCGGGAGGGCGAGCGACTTCGGAGGTTACAGACCGGCCCAGGATCGAAGCGATCAGCTTCTCTCCCTCTTCGATGAGCTTGTCGAGATCGCTTCCCATGCCGGCCCGGAGCAGGGCGGGCAGGCTCGGGTCCCCCATCGGGTAGGCCAGCAGCTCGACGCCCGGCCGGGACGCGACGTCTCGCAGACGGACCAGCATGCGTTGGGCCTGCGCCGCCGCGCCCGTCCCTTTGGGTACGGTTCGAACGCCGTCTCGCGCCGCGATTCTGTAGCCGCCCGCCATCCGCCTGAGCTGGTCGAGGAGCAAGGGCGACACCACCAGGTCGACGGCCCGGTTCCGGATACGCGACAGCGCCTCGACGAGGAGGTCCAGCTGTCCTTCCGGGGCGATGTCTGCCTCGATCGTCCCCGGCTGGAAGACGCCGTTCGGGTCGTACTGCAGACGCTCGGACAGTACCCAGGTCCACGCGAGGTTGAATGGGACCTCGGGGCGTTCGATCAAGAAGACCATGGGCGTGCGGAGAACGCCAACCGCGACGTCCCGTGACCGGAGCTCTACCCGCAGGGGATAGAGCGCGCTCTCTCCGCGCTGAACGAGCACGCCGAGATCCTGCTGCTTGATGCGGAACGTGCGACTCTGGCCGGGCTGGAGGCTTCCCTGCTGAGGGAACGGGTAGCCCGTGATAACGGACGTGACGTCGGATCGGATCGAGAGCTCGTATAGAGAGCGGGATCGGGCCGGGGCCAGAACGAGGAGCTCGACGGTGAGGGACTGGAGGGGCACCGTCGAATCGTTGCTGGCCTGAAACGAGAGGTCCAGTGGCTGTCGCTGGCCTGTCCAGGCGGGCTGAGAGAGGAGCGTCATCGTGACCGATGGCTGGCCCTGAGCCCGGGCTTGCGACGTCATCAAGGGTATCCCGGACAGGACGACGAGCAAGACGATGGGACAGGCGAGAAGACGACGCGTCACCGCGGCGCCATTCTAACGACGCCGGTGATCGCCGCCGCGACCAGGTCGTGGGTCTCCAGAGCGCCATAGGCTGCCGCCACAACCAGGAGGAACGTCGCCACGACGATCCGCAGCGTTCGCTCCCGGGCCCGGATCGTCCACCTGGACCCAACGGCCGCACCTGGGATGACCCCGACGGTGAGCCAAAGGAAGATCGCCCAATCGATGTGACCGAGCAGCGCGTGGACCACCGTGCCGGGTACGACGATGAACGAGATGATGACCAGCGACGTTCCCAGCGCTCGCTTCAGGGGCATCCCCAACGCCCCGGCCATGACCGGGACCATGATCACTCCGCCCCCGATACCGAGCAGCCCGGAGAAGACACCGGCGGCCAGTCCCATGAGGAAGAAGGCCCGGGCCGATGGGTGAGCCGGGCGGCCGGGCACCTCGATGACCGGTTTGCCCCAGCCGACTCGTATCGCCTGCCAGGCGATCAACCCGGCCGTGACCAGCAAGAGGATGCGAGCGTCGATGAACTTCGTCAGGTAGGCCCCGCCCGCCGCGCCAACGGCCCCGGGAGGCGCGGCCCAGCGCACCGCTCGATAGTCGATCTGCCGGGCCCGGCGGTAGGCCTGCATACCCGACAGGGTCGTCGGGAAGATGACCGGCAAAGGCGTGCCGACGGCCACGATCGGCTCGGCCCCGAGAAGCACCTGAACCGCAGGCGTGGTGATGATTGCTCCGCCGACGCCGAACGCCCCGCCCATGATGCCGGCGACGAATCCCGACAGGATCCCGAGGATCGCCTCGGTGAGCACTCGAGCCCGTCAGTGGGTCCGAACGAGGGCATCGGCGGCGCGACGCAGAACGTCCCGCTCACTCGGATAGGTCGCCCTGCGCCTGGCCTCCGGCAACGGGAACCAGCGAACGTCCTCCATCTCGTGGTCGTGGATGGACACATCGCCCCCGACAGCCTCCATGAGGAAGAACGTGACCTTCTTCCGGACCCGCTCCGCGTTCCAGACATACCAGTACGAGATGTCTCCGAGGGGCTCGATGATCTCGGCGACGAGTCCGGTCTCCTCCTGGACTTCGCGAACGGCCGTCTCCTCCGGGGCCTCCCCCTTCTCCACGAGTCCCTTGGGCAGTCCCCAGGCCAGGTCGCCCTTGCGGGTTCGTCGCGCTGCCAGGGCCACGTCGACGGCGCGTTCGCGACGGCGTACCACCACCCCTCCCGCCGAATGCTCGGACCGGGTCTTCACGAAGCCGGCCTGGTCGGCTTCTGGTCGGCCAGGATCGAGGCCACGCTGGCGCGGGTGGCCTTGACGAGGTCGCTCCCTCGTATCTTCAGGACGGATCGGACCTCGCCTCCTGGGAAGTAGAGCACAGCGTCACGATCGAGCGAGCGGTCGACGACAACGGCGAAGCCGTTCGGCAGCCCGACGGGGGGGATGGATTCCGGAAGGTACTCAGTGAGCTCCGAGGCTCGTTCGTCGCTCGCCTGGGAGAGTTCCCTGTTTCCAGCCGCTCGCCGGACCTTTCCCACGTCAGGCGCAGTCCCGGCGGGGACGACCGCAGCCACGGCCGCCTTCGGGCCCTCGAACACGACGACCTTCCCCACTTCCTCCTGGGGAAGGTCGAGGACGGCTGCCAGGCGCTCCGGGGTTCGGAGACGGCCGCGAGCCGAGAACACCTCGTGGGGAACCTCGCGTTCGATCAGGAAGTTATGGACATCGACGCTGGTCCGCACCGCAGGTGAAGTATGGCAAAA
>Ga0137372_10002521_pt1 | contig 17688 bp, 13 predicted proteins | sample SagtaG_6_FD_104911 | JGI IMG/M metagenome (GOLD analysis project Ga0137372, IMG submission 104911) | Vadose zone soil microbial communities from Sagehorn Ranch, Mendocino, California, USA - Sage1_R_60_16 metaG | ecosystem: Environmental > Terrestrial > Soil > Vadose zone | place: USA...
CAGCCGCGGGGTCCACAAGAGCGTCCAGGCACTGGAGAAAGAAGTCTGCGCCTGGATCCAGACATGGAACCAGAACCCCAGGCCGTTCGTGTGGACAAAGACCGCGGAGGAGATCCTGAACTCCTTAGCGGAATATATCGCGAAGATTTCAGGCGCAGGACACTAGGCTTGCTGTCGTGAAGTAAGTTGTAGGGCAATCATCAGTAAATGAGCACGTAACTAGCTTACCCCTTCCGCCTGGCCGCTGTTGCTTAGTAGGAGTCCCATGATCCATGATTAGAAGCAGAATCCTTGCATTACTGGGCTGCGCCACGGTGTTTGGAGTCGCGGCCACGCCACTGCCCGTGCTTGCTGATCCGGCCAGTGACGGCCGCATAACAGGACATTGGGAAAGTGTTCATGCGCCGTCAGTGCCTAAGGCTGTCAAGATTAATGGGACATGGCGCGCTGCGGGTGAAACCTATCTCAGAGTTGACGATCGAGCCGATGTCGCAGTATATTCATTGAGCTTCGCCACGGCAGTGGATCGGATCACTCAGTTCAACGCCATAGATGCTGACACGTCGGCGATACTACACCGTGACCAAATCACTTCCCTGGTTCGTGATTCTGCGACAGAAGCGCAACGAGGAACACTTACCAGCGCTCGCGCGGCTGCCTATCAGATCGCCATCTGGCATTTGACCGATGACCTTTCAATTGACGCAGTCTATGTGCCGAAACGAGCTATTCGGTTGGCGGCCAAAGAGCTCATACGCAGGTCAATAACAGAGACCAATCAGGTCCGCAAATGCACTGGACCTCAGTGCGCCACCCCTCTTTCCACTGCCGCTGCAATGGCCACGCTTAGCGTCAGGGTGGGCAGCGCGGTTGACGATTCCGTGATCCGCATAGCCATCATCACGCCGATCAGGCGGTTCTTTAACCACCGCCAGTATGTTGATCTTCGGATCAACGGGCTTGGGGCTTCGCTCTGCCCAGGAGAGACTGATCTAATCAGGGTGGATAAACCGGCCACTCATAACGTACTCAAGAGCAGTTGCGAATTCCGCCGCCATGACCCAGCGGAGAGAGGTCCTAGATTTGCTGATCTGCCCCGGCTCTTTGTTGAGCGCATATCGACACTTCCGACGAGCGACATCGTTAATAACACCATTACGGCACTTATACCTCGGCAAGACGGCTCTCAAGAGATTCAAGTTAGCTGGCCATTTAGCAACGACTCTGGCATGGTTCTCATGCCGAATAGTCCTTCAGCTCCGGTCATCACCGCATCTAGTTTCGATGATTCGAGAACGGCTGCAACAACTATCGATCCGGCTGACTTTGCAAGCTTCCAGGAGGATCTTCAGCGTAGCGTTGTACCCCTCTTCACCGGCAATGGAATATGGGGGCTAGGACTGCTAGCCTTGTTGTTGGTGCTGCTGCTTGTGCTCAAGGATTGGATAATCGGAATCACCAATTGGTTGGGCAGGATCTTGCGCAACAGCTGGAACCGAGGTCGGTCATGGTACAAGAGAAGAGCGGATGAAAGAAAAGTTAAACGAGAGAAGAGTAGCGCGGCAGCAGATTAGCCGTGGGCAACGGTCCGGCTCGGCCTTGTAAATGCCAGTGGCGGATCCTCAACCCAACATGTCAAGGTCACGATCGACCACCAGTCGAATGATGTTGCGACGCGAGTCATGGACGCGGCGCAGTGGATCAAGACAGCGTTGATCGCCGATGACGTGCATGAAAATGCCAGCCGAGCATGGTCATCCGGCAGAGCTACACACTACTTTCGGCAGAGCCGGACGTCGGTCAGCCGTGTCGGCCATGCGCGTGGCCGCACAGATCATCCCGTTATGCGCGGCCATAGCCTTGATCATTCACGCCGAGTCGTCACCAGCCGGGATGGCGCGCTGAGCCGCGTTACGGATCTTGATTCTAGGTTCCAGGTATGACAACAGCCCGGCTGGCGGGCCGGGGACCGGGCGTTCCACGGCCCCGGTGATCTCTCCTTCCGTGGTCGCTGGGACGGCTTGCTGCTGGTCAGGGGCCCGCGGCAGGGCGCTGATCGCGGCCCAGGCGGCGGCAGCAGCGTCGGCCCAGGGCCAGGTTTTTGCGATTCGCAGGCGGCGACGGCGGCCGCCGCGGGCCAGCCGGGCGGCGGCGTGCAGGATGCGATAACGCAGTGTTTTCGGCTCGGCGCGGGCCAGGTCGCCGTCGAGGGCCAGGTGGCGCAGCCAGGCCAGCAGGGTGGCGGCGATCAGCGAGGCGGCCAGCCACGCCGAGTTGATCGCGAACGACTCTGAGGGGAAATACCCGATTCCGGTGTCTTTTCCGGTGCGGATCCGGTCCTCCACCCGGGCGTGGACCCGGTGCGCGGCGTCGATGTAGGCCGGGTTGGCCCGCCAGCCCCGCAGGGCGGCGGGCAGGTTGGTGACCCACAGGCTGTACCGCCAGCCGTCCTCGGCCTCGAACAGGGTCAGCTGGGCGTCCGGGTGCGGCCGCTCGCGGCGGGCGAACACCCGCATGGACTCCGGCCAGCCCGCCAGCTGGTCGCCGCCCGGGCCGCCGCGCAGCAGCCCGGTCAGCTCGGTGACGTGGGCTTCCTCGATCCAGCATTTGCGGTGCCCGCAGGAATGATCGGGGCAGGCGTCCTCGGCGCGGCGCTCGCGGACCTCGCCGCGAGGGTCGATGGCGATCTGCCAGGCGTGCCCGGGGACCAGGCGGATCGCGTTACGCTCCCGCTTGCCCTGGTCCCAGCCCACCGAGTAGGTCAGCTGGCGCCCGGGCCGGGAGGCCAGCTTGTCCAGGTGGGTGATCAGGTCGTGACTGGCCCCGGCCCCGTCGCAGGTGACCATCAGCCGCCGCCGGTACGCGGGCGGCAGCGCCTCGATCGAGGCGTTCACGATCGTGATGTGGTCGGCGGCGGTGTTGGAGCCGGCGCTGCCCTTACGCATCATCCCGGCCAGCGGCTCGTCGGTATTGTCACAGTAGGAGAGCAAGGGGTGGTGGCCGAAGCCCTTGAAATTCGGCTCGCCAGTTCCTTGTCCGAATGCGCCGGCGTGACGGTCGCGTCCAGCCGGATGCAGGTCACCCCTTCCAGCACCTTGTCCGCGATCCGGATGCCGGGAATCGCCCCGTGCCGGGCCTCGATGCCCGCCCACGCGGCCCGCCGCGCGGCGTTCACGGCCGCGGTGATCCGCTTCAGCGACCGGCTCCGCCGGCGGCGATCTCGTTCAGCGTCCGCCAGGCCGTCGGCACCGAGGCGACCGTGCCGAACAACTCCCGCTGGTCGCCCATGACCCGGAAGTCGCTGATCACCTCCGCCCCGTCGGCGATCGCGCACGCCAGGTCGGCGGTCACCCGGCCCCGGTCGTGAACCAGTAGCCGGCCTGAGGCCAGCGCCTTCGACAACCCGCGGGTCAGCCCGGTCTTGTCAGCCAGCTGCCGCAGCAGCGCCAGCCCGGCGTGCGACACGATGCCCTCGCCGTCGGCGGTGACTTCCAGCCCCGCCGACCAGCCGGTAATGTTCACTTCCGGAGTGCTCCTTGATCTGGGCCGAGTAAGAGCTTCAGCACCCTTATCGTCCCAGTTCAGGAGCACTTTCCATTGTCGGCGCGCCAGTCAGATCATGAACCCGGATGAAAAGCCAGGGATAGCAAACCGGGCGCCCTCTCACCGGGGCGTACCGAACGGCGGGTCGGCGCGCGTGAGCCAGGAGCAGGAATCATCACAGAACGTGACGTTGCAGCTGCATTTCCCGGACGCCAGCACCCACGATGTATCAGCGAGTCGCGCAGCGTGCTCCATACCCATATGACCGACCGGTGCGCAGCTGGCCTGGGCACGTTACGAAGGCGAGGTGGCGTATGGGCTTGCAGAAGCGGCTTCAGGACCGGGGCGCGGACCGTCAGGTGGCGGGCTTCCGCCCTGGGTGTGATCACCATCGCCGAACTGCTGCTGTTGCTGGCGGCGCTGATTCCGGCGATGGGAGCGACGACGCCGCTCGACTCGGGCGAGCCGGTCCACCTCTCCTATCTGTGGTGGACCGGGACGGCGACCAAGCCGGGGGTTGATTGGATTAGGAGACACGCTTTCATCATTCACTCACAACTGCGAGTCCTGCATGCGCTAAGGGGGGGATCGCAATGACTACTGACAACGACCACAAAGCTGGAATGACGTCGGCGGAGCTTCTGGCCCGAGTACGATCAAAGCGCGCTAAGGTAAACAAGTACGTAGAAGTCAACTGCCGGCGGCGGCGTCTCCTCGTGAACCTCGTAGTAATTGCTGGCGCTTTCGCGGTGCTTCTTACTGCTCCTGCTGCAATTGGCGGGAAGCCTCTCACGAACTGGCTCCAGCAACTATTCGATTCGCCGACCCCCTCATGGCAATTCCTGTGTTTGTTCGCGAGCTTGAGCTCGCTGGCCAGCGTCGTCGCGATTCAAATACAGAAGTCGAACAACTATGAGGAACACATCCTTCGAGCGCAAGGATTGCGAGCCACACTAGAGGTCCTTGAGGTCTCTATCACGTCAGGAAGCCTTACCATCCGCAAGGCGACGGGCCAATTCCTGAAATGTCTTGAAGATTGCTCGTTCATGGAACCAATCCATTGACTAGCCCTGAGAATTCACGCCGTCATGTGAGCTGACCGGTGCGGCAACCATAGGAAGTGCTCCTGACCTGGGACGATAAGGGTGTCGAAGTCCTTATGTGAACCCGGATCGAGGAGCACTTACAAAGTGAACACTACTGGCTGGCTGAAGGGCCTGCAGGTCACCGGGGACGGCGCCGGGATCGTGTCGCATGCCGGGGTGGCGCTGGTCAGGGCGCTGGCGGACAACATCGGCTTGACCGCAGGGCTGTCGAAGGCGCTGGCCTCGCGGCGGCTGCTGACCCATGACCGGGGCCGGGTGCTGGCGGACCTGGCCTGCGCGATCGCTGACGGCGGCGAGGTGATCAGCGACTTCCGGGTGATCGGTGACCAGGAGGACCTGTTCGGGCTGGTCGCCTCGGTGCCCACCGCGTGGCGGACGCTGGATGAGATCGCCCGCGGCGGGGAGCGGGCGCTGGGCAAGATCACCGCCGCGGTGAACGCGGCGCGGCGGCGGGCCTGGGCGCAGATCGCGGCCCGGCACGGTGCCCTCCCCGGCATCCGCGTCGCGGGCAAGACGCTGGAGGGCGTGACCTGTATCCGGCTGGACGCCAGCGTGGTGGCCTGCCACTCCGACAAGGAAGGGGCCGAGCCGAACTTCAAGGGGTTCGGCCTGCACCCGCTGCTGGGCTACTGCGATAACACGGCCGAGCCGCTGGCCGGGATGCTGCGCCCGGGCTCGGCCGGCAGCAACACCGCCGCAGATCACCTGGCGGTGCTGGACGCCGCGATCACCGCGCTGCCGCCGGGGTTCCGGCGGCGGCTGATGGTCACCTGCGACGGCGCGGGGGCCACCCACGACCTGATCACCCGGCTGGACACCCTCGCCGCCCGGCCTGGCTACCAGGTGATCTACTCGGTGGGCTGGGAGCTGGGCAAGCGGGAGAAGGCCGCGATCACCTCCGTGCCGGCCCGGGCCTGGCAGATCGCGGTCGATGAGCGCGGCGAGGCCCGCGAGCGCCGCGCCGAGGGCGCCTGCGGCGACCTGGACTGCGGGCACCGCCGCTGCTGGATCGAAGAAGCGCACGTCACCGAGCTGACCGGCCTGCTGCGCGAAGGCCCAGCCGGGGACCAGCTCGACGGGTGGCCCGGCACGATGCGGATCTTCGCCCGCCGCGAGCGCCCGCATCCGGGTGCCCAGCTGACCCTGTTCGAGGCCGAAGACGGCTGGCGGTACACGCTCTGGGTCACCAACCGGCCCGCGGCCACCAGGGGCTGGCTGGGCCAGCCCGCCTACATTGATGCCGCGCACCGGGTGCATGCCCGGGTCGAAGACGCCATCCGCACCGGCAAAGACTGCGGCATCGGCAAGTTCCCCTCCACCTCGCTGGCGATGAACAAGGCCTGGCAAGCCGCCGCCCTGGCCGCCGCGACCCTGCTGGCCTGGCTCAAGCTGCTCGCCCTGGACGGCACCCTCGCCCGCGCCGAGCCGAAGACCCTGCGCTACCGCATCCTGCACGCCGCCGCCCGGCTGACCCGCGGCGGCCGCCGGCGCCGCCTCAACATCCAGGCCAGCTGGCCCTGGGCCGCTGACATCGTGACCGCCTGGGACCGCATCACCGCCCTGCCGCAGGCCCCCTGACCAGCACCAAGCCGTCCCAGCGACCAAGGAAGGAGCACCCGGGGCCCGTGGAACCCCCGGCCACCCGGCCCGCCAGCCGGGCCGCCGTCACACCCGGACCCTAAAATCAAGATCGACTACATGGTTCAGCAGATACCACCGGCCACCGACCGGTCAGCGTGAATGATCAAGGCTAGTGCCGCGTCAGGCTACGTTTGCCCGGCCGATGATGCGGCGGAGCCGTTCGTCGCAGGCGTGGTTGTCACGCCAGATGATGCACCGGCGGATCATGCTGCCCTCTTCTTTCTGGCTGGCATGGTCGGCGCCGTCGAGGGTCCGGCTGTCGCCCGGAAGGCTTCAGCCTGCGGCTGAAGTTCTTCAGCCAGTCGGTCGGCTGGAGCAACGTCGTTGGGAAACCCCGCGCAGCGCGGTCACGAATGGGTGAGCAGCGGATCGGCTGGGCAGCTCGCGGCGAAGCTGGCCGCAGCTTCATCGGTGTGCGGGCGCGGCGGCCGGGGTGCGGGGGCCGGGCGCTTATGCGGCGGGGGCGAGCGCCTCCTGTCCCAGGCCGCGCAGGGTGTGGTAGCAGCGGCGGGCGAGTTTGCGGGCTACCGGCAAGGTGGCCAGCCCGGCGGTGCGCCGGCTGCGGGCCGCGCTGTGGTAGCGGTGGTCGGGGCTGGCGGGTTTGGCGGCGGATTTGGCCGCCGCATACAGCGCCCAGCGCAGCAGCGGCGGGCCTTGCCGGGACAGGTGCCCGGCGGAGCGCTTGGTGCCGGAGGAGTACACGGTGATGTCCAGCCCGGTGCGCCGGACCATATGCTCGGAGCTGGCGAACCGGCGCACGTCGCCGAGTTCGGCCCAGATCGCCACCGAGGTCACCGGCCCGACGCCGAAGCAGGCGGCGCGCAACCCGGCGCAGCCGGGCCGGCGGCGCGACAGCATGCCCAGCTGGCGGCGCGAGGGGCCGGGTTCGGCGGTCAGCCGGTCGATCTGGCGCAGCCCGGTCTCCACCGCCTGCCGCCCGGCCACCGACAGGTCCACGCCGGCGACCGCGGCCCCCCTCGGCGGTGCACATGCTGCCGATCCCCGTCGGCACGCCCTGGTGGAACAAGGCGGCAGCGATCCGCTGATGCCAGGCGCCGCGCTCATCGGCCAGGCCCTTATACAGCCGGACCACCGCCCGCGCCTCCAGCACGTGCTGTGGCGCCAAGACCAGCCGGTAGGGCTGCCCGCGGGCCGCGGCGGCCGCCCCCGGCCGAACCAGTCATCACCGCTGCGGCAATCCCTGCCGAGCGGAGCCTGGATGATGGCAGTACCGCGCACGCCGAAATGAGGGTTGCCAATGACGGCCGAACAGAACAAGCTGCTGGTCCAGCGCCTGGTTGAGGAGGCGGTCAATCCGGGCAACCCGGATGTGCTGGACGACGTGGCCGAGGGGGAGTTTGCGGTGGCCGTGCGCCGCTGGATCGGGCCCTTCCGGGACTCCTTCCCCGACTTCAGGATGGAGATCGCCGACCTGGTCGCCGACGGCGAGAAAGTGGCCGCGCATTTCCGGTGCTCGGTGACCCACCTGGGGGAATGGACGGGCTATCCGCCGACTGGCCGGCGTTTCCAGAATGTCAATGAGATCTACATCTTCCGGGTGAGCGGCGGGAAGCTGGCGGGCGCGTTCGGGGTAGAGGACAACGTGGCGAGGATGCGCCAGCTCGGCTCAGCACGTGAGCGGTTGCCCCGCCGACGGCACCGAAAGGGAACAGGCCACCTCCAACGCCGGCACAGAACTCCCATTCGGGCGCGACAACGGCGGCTGTATGACCTGCTCGTATCGGCGCGCCGAACGGCGGGGATGCGCCCCTTCTGGCGCGAGGTCTTGACTACGCATCGTCATCAACTGGCTGAGTCCCGGGAAGTCATTGATCAGTTCCACTGCGAACTGATCGCCGGCTGAAGAACAAGCCCTCCGGCGGCATGACGTGGGTCCGAAATGCCACAGGCTCAACCCGCAGGCTGACCCACATCAACCACGGCGATGACACCACCCGTTACCGGCGCACTAGGGTCAGCACCGGAACCCGTGTTCACGTGTTGCCTGGGACTGCGGCTTAGGTCCGATCGCGATGTATGACAACGGTGGTGTGCTCGTGGGCTGCGGCCGGGTCTCCGGTTTCGACATTGAACACAAGAAACTGAGCAATTAGCGTCGCTTTGCCGGGCTGGAACGTGCCAGACCCGAGACGCAGACCGAACTGCACCCGGTGCCACCGGCGATTACACGTCACTGATATCACGGTGAACCCCTCGGCCTCGGTGGTGCCCTGCGCGACCGCAATCTGGGGAACCCGCCGCCATGCTGCATCTAGCAACGAGGCGACATTGCGGTCAGTCCCCACAGATAGGGGGAAATATGACACGGGTGAAGGATCACTGTCGCCACACACGATGGTTTGTGTACACGTCGCTGACGATCGCGAGTAGCGCCACCGTTCTGGCCACCAGTCTGGCAGGGGGCTGGCAGGGGGCACGCCGGCCGCCGCCGCCGCGAACCCCACGATCGTCAGCCTGACCTTCGACGACGGCACGATCAGTCAGTACACCCTCGCCTGGCAGCGAGCCATCGCTGCCCATGGCATGAACGTTACGTATTTCGTTCCTAGTGGCAAGATCGGGAGCGGTCCCGGCTACATGACGTGGGACCAGTTGTCGACTCTATTCACAGCAGGGAACGAGATCGGGGGGCACACGGTCGACCACGTGAACCTCACGGGGTCCACGCTTACCTACGACCAGAAGGTCCACGAGGTGTGCGACGATCGTCAGGCGCTGCTTCAGCATGGTCTGGATGGCATGAGCTTCGCGTATCCCGAAGGCGCATACGATCAGACGGCGGAGGACATCGTTCGCAATTGCGGGTACTCAAGTGCCCGGGCCGCAGGCGGAGTCTCGGCCAGCGGCCCCGTCTACGCGGAGACCATTCCCCCCCTCGACGTCTATGCGACACGCACCTGGACTGCACCAACACCGTCGACGTCTCCGATCCAGCTCTCAGACATGCAAGCCGTTGTGAACGCGGCTGCTAGCAACGGCGGGGGCTGGGTTCAGATCGTGATCCACCGAGTGTGCTCACAGACATACGATCCGGCCGACTACAGCGACTGCCTCAACTCATGGCGGCCCATGGAACTGGACACCTTGAACGGCTTCCTGGACTGGATGGCGGCTGCGGGCCAGACGGGCGGGGCGCCGGCAGGAGCTGTGGTCCAAACGGTCGGTCAAACGATCGGCCCGCCACCGACGTCGGCGCCCACCACTCAGATCAGCTGCGACGGGGCCACCTGTTCGACGTCCTGGTATCGAACCTCTGTCCAGGTCACCCTCACCGCGGCCCCCGGTCCCGGCGGCTCGCCGGTGGCAGCGACCTACTACACAACAGACGGGTCCACGCCCACCTCATCCAGCCAGCTTTACACTGGCCCCTTCCAGGTGACAGCCACCTCCACCGTAAAATTCTTCTCCGTTGACCAGGCCGGCCGCGCCGAATCGGTGAAATCCCAGCTGATCAGCATCGACGGGGCCGCTCCCACAGTGGCCCTGACCAGCCCCGCCAACGGCTCTTCGTTCCGGCACGGAACAAAGATCACCGTGTCCGCGACGGCAACGGACGCGGGAACCGGTCCGGGCAGCCCTTCCGGTGTCGCCGGTGTCACGTTCTACCTGGACGGGACGACCAAGTTGGCCACCATCACCACCAGCCCCTACCAGTTCCGCTGGAACACACGACCGGTTTCCAGCGGAACCCACACAATCACGGCGGTGGCCACCGACAACGCTGGCAACAGTGCTGCATCGGCCGCCGTCACCATCACCATCACCTAACGCCGCCTGGCCCCACAGCTCGCTGGGCACGATAGTGCACGTCAAGCTGCACCGATTGGCATCGGCGTGCCAGATCGCCCCGTTATGTACGGTAATGACCTAACCGGCTCAACGTTCAAGAGCTGTCGAATTAGGCGGTTCTGACGCATTCCCCCATATTTCCTCGTCACTTGGTGTGATGCTGTCGATGTGTCCGGTGGCCGGCCTTGGGGCAGGGCCCGTGTGACGGGTCTGGCTGTTTTCGGTCACTATTGGCCTGATGGATGCCACGGCCGGGCACATCGGTGAGCGGCGCGGCGAGGCCGGAGCGGGCTCGCCGCCGGCTGCCCTGCCTGATTTCGCCAAGGGCCCGGTCATCGTGGCGGCGCTGGTACTGGCAGCGCTGCTCATCGCGTTCTCCGGGCGCTATGGCTATCACCGCGATGAGCTGTACTTCCTGGCGGCCGGGCGCCACCTGGCGTGGGGTTACCCCGACCAGCCGCCGCTGGTGCCGCTGCTCGCCCGGCTGATGTCCGATCTTGCGCCGGCGTCGCTGATGGTGCTCAGGCTGCCGTCCGCGGTCGCATCGGCCGCCCTGGTGCTGCTGACCGGGCTGATCGCCCGCGAACTCGGCGCGGAGCGCGTGGCCCAGGCGCTGGCGGCGATCTGCGTCGCCGCCGGCCCGCTGGTCATCGGCGCGGGCCATCTGCTCAGCACGACCACATTTGACCTGCCGGCCTGGGCGCTGGCGTCGTGGCTGATCCTTCGCATCCTGCGGACGGGCAACGACCGGCTGTGGCTGGTGGCCGGCGTCGTCACCGGGGCGGGCTTACTCGCCAGCGACCTGATCGCGTTCCTGCTGTTCGCGGTCATCGCCGGGCTGGCGGTCACCGGGCCGCGGCGGCCGTTCGGCTCATCCTGGCTGTATGCCGGCGGTGCGATCGCTGTTGCGATGTGGGCGCCCTACCTCGCCTGGCAGGCCAGCCACGGATGGCCCCAGGTGGCGGTCGCCCAGTCGATCGCGGGCGGCGGCTCGGGGACATCAGCTCCGCGGTGGACGCTGCTGCCGTACCAGCTGCTGCTGGCAGGTGTGGCGCTTTCACCGGTCTGGGTGGCCGGCGTGGTGCGGCTCCTGCGGGGCCAGGCGCTGCGCTGGTGCCGCGCTTTCGGCGTCACCTTTATCGTCCTTGTGATCGTCTTGACCGTCACCGGTGGCAAGCCGTACTACCTCGGCGCCATGTTCCCCGTCCTGCTGGCGGCCGGTGCGCAGCCCGCCGTGGACTGGGCGCGCCGGGGGCGGGCGCGGCCGCGGACCGGGCTGCTCGTGGCGGCGCTGATTCTCACCCCCTTGATCACGATCCCCGTGGCACTGCCTGTCGTCCCCGTCGCTGATCTGCACCGCACGTCGATCGTGGCGGTGAACTATGACGCGGGCGAGACGATCGGCTGGCCGGCCTACGTGCGCCAGATCGCGGCGGTGTACTGGTCACTGCCTGCGGCGCAGCGCTCGAAGACCATCGTGGTTGGCAGCAACTACGGCGAGGCCGGTGCCGTGGACCACCTCGGCCGGCCCTACGGATTGCCAGCCGCCTACGGCGTCCACAACGCCTACTGGTACTGGGGACCGCCACCGGCATCGGCCACAGCCGCGGTCGCCGTCGGTTTTGGCCGGCCAACGCTCACCCCGGTATGCGGCACGCTCCGGCTCGCGGCGCACCTGAACAACCACCTCGGGGTCAACGACGACGAGCAAGGCGCCCCGGTCTGGCTCTGCTCAACGCTCCGCCATCCCTGGACGGCGATCTGGCCGCGCCTGCGCAACCTGGGCTAAGGCGCTGGTGCTCGGCGTGCGTGGGAAACTACCGTAATGTCATAAACAAGGCCATTCCGGGCCGCCATTTCCAGCTGCCGTAACCAGTCCGCGCCGATCTGCCCGGCCGCGACCTATTCGCCGTTACGAGCGCCATGACCCACGCGGGCAGAATGATCACTGCGGCTGGCGTTGCCCCATCGTCGGCGGCCCTTGCTGGCGGCCGTCTCGATCGGGGCGGTACCGGCAGCAAACCTGGCGGCCGAAGCGCACAAGGCCGGCACGATCGACCTGTTCATCATGCCGAGCACAGACACCAGCGTGGCGAGCGGCCGCTCACCAAGATTTTCTAGTAGCCACAAGAGCTTCACTGCTAACGGCGCCGCAGCGTCAGCCGCATGTCCGGTCGACGGCACCAAGAATGACGTCCAGAACATTGCCCGCCGTGCGGTGGATCCGCCGCTGGAAGGCCGCCCCGTTGCCGCGCGCCAGCACGGCGTCGATCAGGCCCGCGGCCACCGCCAGGTCCCCGGTTTCGGCCAGGACGGGACGCACGTGGTCAAGCAGCGCTCCCGTCACCGCCCTAACCGGCGTGGGGCGGCCTGAGAGCGGGTGTATGAGCTCGTTCTCGACGCCGTACCTGCTGGCCCGCCAGGCTGCGAGTTGCAGCAACTCGGTCCGGACCACGTGCGCCGGCCGGCTGGCCCGCCACGCGCGTGCCTCGGTCTCGACCAAGCCGCGCACCAGCGCAGCGATGAGCACCGCGTCATCGGGCGCAAGGCAGACATCCGCGATCCTTACCTCGATGGTCGGATAGTGATGCGAAAGCCGCGCGTTGAAGTACACCATCCCTGGATCAAGAACGGTGTTGGTGCCAACCATCGCCTGCACCGTGTCGTGGTACGCCTGTGCGGAGCCGAACCACGCCGTCGGCCCGGAACAAGGCCATCGTCCCCATACCTGATATCTGAAGCTGGCATAGCCGCTGTCGCGGCCTTGCCAGAACGGGGAATTCGCACTCAGCGCAAGCAGGGGTCCGAGCCAGGGCTGGATCCGGTCCAGAACCGCGACTCCTTCCTCGTCGGACGCGATCTGGACGTGCACATGACATCCGCAGGTGAGCTGTTCGCGGGCGGTGAGACCGAACGCCTCGGCCATCCGCCGGTACCTTGGCGTGCTGGTAAGAGACGGTTCGACCGGCACGGGCGAGGTGCCCACAGCCGCCACCCGCACGCCGGCCCTGCCAGCGGCCTCGGCTGCCATTGCCCGGCAGCGCCGCACCTCGCGGCCGAGTTCATCAAGCGAACAGCATGGCTTGGTGTTTATTTCCAGCTGCTCCAGCTTCAACTCGAAGCCCAGCACGTCCGATGCCGTCTCGCCGCCGCCCGCGCCGTTGCCACCCGCGGGCACGGTGAACTGACGCTCCGCCGCGCGCATGACCGCACCGGCGACGGCGCGGGCCCGGCCGGTGCCCGGTTCGACGAGCAAAAGCTCTTCTTCGACGCCAAAACTGCGGGCATCCACAGCTCAAGAATGACACCGGATCGTTTCTGCGACTTTTCTCGCCCCGCCCGCGATTAGCGCGGTGCAGCAAAAGACGGCGATCAAGGAACCCGCCGGGCACTGACCGCCGTGTCAATGGCGTGACGCGTCACGCCGCCCCGGACCGCAGCAGCGGCACTGGCGGTGCCGGTATCCGCACGTGGCCAGCCGCCACGGCCGGCGCACCCACGGCCCCCGAAGCCGGCGTCATCCGTGTGCCGTCGGCCATCAGTTCGAGCAGGAACTTCCGCCCGCTTCGTAGAGGCGGACAGCGCAGAGCAACCTGATCTGCGTGTCGCGTCAACGGGGTACCAGCGATTCGCTGTCCGCGCCGAACGGCGGTTAGTCGCGCGCCGTCTGGACAAGCCAGTCACCCTACGTGACCGGCGTCTCCTGAAGGATGCGCCACGTCTCCGCACGGGGATGCCAAGACCACAGTGATCGGGCCTGGGTACGTTGTCGGCTTGTGGTCCCGCAACTGGATTCTGGTGGAGCGCGGCTTGTCCCAGACGTACCTGATCGCGGCAAGAGCGGACGGTCCGGTCCCGGCACCCGGATGCTCGTGGCGATGACACCAGATATCGCGGCCCCGCACAGCGCCAGGCCGCCGCAGCCAGATGGGACCGCACTCGCCGATTCGATCGTTGCCGCCGCACTAGGCCGTGTTCAGCAACCGTGCGGTACATGGCTCGCCAGCACCTTTGGGGCGTGCGCGGCGCCGGTCACCATGATCCGCCGCCGCCTCCGCCGCCTCCGCCGCCGGAGAAGCCGCCGCCGGAGAAGCCGCTGGATCCGCTTCCGCCTGAGCTGGATGCGTGGCTCGCGATCCAGTTGCTCGTGTTCGTGGCGAACCGGTGCATGGGGGAGAAGTAGTGGCCGGACCCCGACAGTGAGGACAAAGCGCCCGGCGAGAATGGCCGGCTGCTCCGGTACCATGACGGCGCCCGCGCTGCCTCCTTTAGTTCGGCGGTCACATCGGCCCACTCCTTGGTGCAGCCGAACACGATCGCGTAGGGCAGATACTCGCCGAGCAGGTCAACTTGCCCGGCGGCGTCGGTATGCCCGGCCGCCGCGGTCGTGAGGTACCCGCGGAACCCGAGCAGCGTCCGGGCGAGGTCGGCTCCCGTCGCCGTGCGCACCGGCATCCAGCGGGCGCAGCCGATCAGCGCCAGCCCGGCCAGGGCCAACGGGACCGGTACGAGCGCGAGGTGGCTGAAAGCCGCCATCGCGGCAATCGCCGCCGCCCCAGCGGCAAACAGCGCTCCGCCGATGATGAGCCACCGACGGCGGACCCGGTCGGGGCGGGCGGTGAACCAGCCTCGCTTGGCCACATCCGCATAGAGAGCGTCTTGCGCCAGCTTGAGCGACCCGGCGAAGGCCGGGCTGAGATCGGACAGCCGCGTCGTTGCCGGGCCAGAGCCCGTCATCGCGCCCTCGAACAGGCCATCCAGCAGTATCTGCTCGTAAGCCAGCAGGCCGCCGGTCTTGCCGAGCCGGACCAGCCACCAGTCGCGCGACGTCAACTCTGAGACATCCTCTATCCGCAGGTACCCGCGCACCGCCAGGTCAACGATCGTGCCCGCGACGTCGCGGGCGTTGGCCACGCCGTCCAGCAGCGTCCCGGCCTGCCCCGGCCGTACATCCTCCGGGGGCGCGGACTGCATCGGCGGCTGATCGCGGCCGGACAGCGGCGCCGCCTCATCGGCCTGCACCGGCGTCCCGCCCACGACATGGGCAGCGGACCTGGCGTACCGGCGGTCCCGGCCCCTGACCAGCACCACGGCACCGAGGAGCGCGAGGACCGCCAGCAGGCCGCCGGAGGCGCCACCAGACACAGCCGTCAACGCGAACGCCTGCTGCAAGCTCCACCGCTCCCGCAGCACCGGACGAGGCGAAGCGACCACGCCCTTGGGGATGGCCACCACAACAGTCAGGCCCTGGTGCGGGCCGAGCCCAGCCTGGCTGAAGCTGGCGACGCCGTCCGCGACACCGGCCTGCTGGCAGGAACCGGCAGAGCCCAATGGCCCGGAGAAGCACACCGCCCGGGTCACTGCCGCTGGCGCGCTCACCCGCACGGTCGCCTGGCCGATTGGCACGTCCCACTGGTTGCCGACCGCGTTCCAGTAAAGCTCGTCGTGATCGGCGAACCCGTTCAGGCTGCCACGGACCAGGTAGGTGATTGTGTACGTGTGCGCGCCGGTGACGGTCAGGTCCGGGTCACCGATCCTGATGCTGGCCGATGAGCCGTTGTTGTCGACCGTGTACTGGGCCGGGGCGTCTGACTCAACCGACCGCACGTCGACCGAGTAGATCCGGTCATAGCGGCCGTTGTACCTTAACCGGACCGGGATTTCGCGGAAGATGCCGTGCCGCTGGTCGCTGCCGAAATCGTAGACGATCTGCTCGGTGACCAGGATCGACCCATCGCGCTGAATGGCGATCCTCGCGTTGTAGTCGGTGATCCGCTCGGCGCCGGTCTGCGCGCTCGCGGCCCTTGGCACGGCGAGGACCGTGGCCAAGACCGCAGCCGCGATGACAGAGCCGAACAGCAGCCAGCGAATCAAGCGTCTCACGAAAGCCCCCCGTCCAGCGGACACGATGTGCACCATGGCAGCCGAGAAACCTCTGAGGTGCGACCGCTGCGAACGAACGCTCGCCACACCGCGTCCAAGACTCCCCGGCGAAAGCGCTTTGAGCCTCGCTCTCACCGCGCCATGGTCACAGGATGCGCCGTGACGGGGCAGGAAGAAAGGGGAGTGCTCCCCATGTGGGGGTCTCCCCCATGGGCAGGTGCAGCGCCCCGCGGTTTGGCAGCGGTCTACGGTCCCTACTGGAGCGACGCTTGGCCCGTCGTGCCTGAGACGAGCGGTCGCCCAGAAGACCGCTATCGGACCATCGCGGCACTTATCCCGCAGCTCATGACCATGATCTGGAACGCCGTACCCCGGCACCAATGGCCTGGTCGCCCGACAGTACGGACTCAGGCGGCCATCGCAACCCCATGTGAAACGCTATCCTGGCGCACTGCGCAAGTGAGAACGTGGCTGTCAGCCGGCGCGGCGAGGGCATGCGCTCGCCGGCACGTCAGAAGGAGTGAGTTGCTTGAGGCAACCCACTCGCTCATCGGCAGAAGTGCGACCAATGAGGCTGCGCAGCTGCTGGGCGTGGATCTTTGGGTGCGCTTTGGGCACCGGGGCTGGCCTCATGCGCCGAGGCGCCCGGGGTGGGGTGGGTGTTGGTGGTGTGGTTACGCGAACGGGTCCGCGCCTAGGTACCGGATGACAACCAGGTCAGCGGTGGCCGGGTCGTGTTCCCAGATGATCAGCCAGTCGCCGGTGCGGTCGCGGACGGGGATGCCCCACAGCCCGTCGCCGAAGGAGCGTCGGCTAGCGGTTGCGCTGCCGGGGTCGGCTTCGAGGCCGTCGAGCGCGTCGTCGATGGCGTCCAGGAGCTGGCCTGATCCGGCTTTCTCCAGCGCGGCGTATGCCTGCAGGGGCTGTGGGTCGAACTCGATTGTGGCCATCAGCGCCGGGTGCGGGAGGCGCGGCGGGGGCGGGGCTGGCGGCGCTCAGGGTGCTGGCGGGCTTCGCTGATCTGGGCGGTGATCTCTGCGGGCAGCTGGTAGTCGCCGCTGTCGTCGCGGCCGTGCTTGAGCCGCTGGTATTCCTCGAAGCTGATGACGACGGCGGCGGGGGAGCCGTAGTGGGTGAGGATGGTTTCCTCGCCGGCGTAGCGGGCGCGGCCGACGACCTCGCCGAGGTGTTCGCGGGCATCGCTGATCGGCATCTCGCTCATGCTTCAAATTGTACAACTCGGGGAGTGGACGGTTTCCCTGTCCGCTGCCCGGATCTTCCTCACGGCGAGCAGGCCGCACCAGGCCCTTCCCATGGTTCTGGGATGTTGACGCGGTAGCCTCGTTATGGGTGCCCAGTGTGTCGTGCGTAGGCCGGCCGCGGGACTGGTCAGGGCGGACGGGGTACAGCAGGAAGGTACCGCAACAGGCCCGGAACGCTGCGGACTCGGGTGCATGCTGTAGGACGGTGACCTGCACAGATGGACGCGGGTGGATGTGCTGCCTGGTGATGGCATGCAAGAGGCCAGGGGTTCGAGTCCCCTTAGCTCCACGCAAAATCGCAGGTCAGAGCGCTGTTACCGCTCTCGTATGATCCCCACGGAGATCATTTGACCGTCACTTGACCGGCGTTCTGGACGTCGATTGGCGGCAGCTGGCGGCACCGGCCGTTCACAGATGGCACGCCTGGCGGGCGGATGCGGCGC
>Ga0137372_10002526_pt1 | contig 17680 bp, 20 predicted proteins | sample SagtaG_6_FD_104911 | JGI IMG/M metagenome (GOLD analysis project Ga0137372, IMG submission 104911) | Vadose zone soil microbial communities from Sagehorn Ranch, Mendocino, California, USA - Sage1_R_60_16 metaG | ecosystem: Environmental > Terrestrial > Soil > Vadose zone | place: USA...
ACGAGCTACACGCCCTTTGCCGGAGTGACGATCTGTCTGCGAGGGACCTCCGTATAGCGAAGTATATGTATATTGAAGCACTCCGGGCTCTAGGTCACACGGAACTTATGCGCGTTATCGCCGGAGACGGCGCGCGCCTGTATCAGAATAGGCGTCCCGTTCTTATAAAAGATGCAAATATTGCTCTAGGCAATGATCCGAAATCGCGTCTATTGCAAGGAATAAAGCGAATGCAAGCATGTGAGCTTCTATCTCCCAATGGCGAGCTTTTCTGCGATCTGGCGGAATCGTACCTATTACTGAAAGACTTCGGTAAAGCACAGGGCTATGCGCGTCACGCAACCCTTGAAAGCAAACCAGACCACGAGCGCGCGTATTATCTGGCGACCGAGGCCTTCTACCTGGAGGGTACTCCCGCCTCGGAGATACGTGCTCGCAAATACGCCGAATGCTTTGAGGGAGTGGTAACAGTGGAGGAGTTCAAATCCTTGCGTAAACAATTAGGAATTCAGGATGAGGCGCCTGTTGCCGAGCAGTCCCGCCCCACAGTTATCTCTTGATTTAATGAGAGTGAGAGTTTTGGTATTCGTGCTATGCCGAAAAACATAGTCATCTGCTGCGACGGGACGGGAAATCAATTTGGGCGAAGTAATTCGAACGTCGTGAAGCTGTACTCCGTTCTGCAGCGCGACGACAATCAGATCGCCTACTACCATCCCGGTGTCGGTACGATGGGGGCTCGAAATGCTCTGAGCCAAGCTGGCAAGCTCTGGACGAAGCTCATCGGGCTGGCATTCGGTTATGGGATCTCCGACAATGTCGCCGACGCGTATCAATTCCTGATGCGCAACTACCAACCTGGAGATCAAGTTTTCGTGTTCGGTTTCAGTCGGGGCGCGTACACAGCGCGAGCCCTTTGCGGCGTGCTGCGGGGCGTCGGCCTTTAGCGATGGGCGTTTCCGGATTCCGGTCGAATCACGAGCTAACCGAATCGCCCAAAGGCAGGAGAACAAATCTCAACCCGCCTTGAAATTGTTGAACGCAACCAGGCTCCACTTCCCATCCGCAACCGAGGTGTCATGCCGCAGAATGTAAACGATGCCATCATCCGCGCGAACGTTGAAGAAGGCATCACTCGGTCCGTACCAGCTTTCAAGCACCTCCTCGACAATCCGCATATGATTCACGGGGCCCAGGCGGCGGGGGCGTTCGTACGCCTTCCGCCCGGAATAGCACTCCACCCGCACCCGCATATCGGACCCCACCTCTCGAACCCGCCTTGCATACGTGCTCATTATCGACCCGAAATGCGTGGCGAACACCGACCCGCCCCCGGCTTTGCTCACCGCAAAGCCATTTTTCTCCCTGCCCGCCGCAGAATCCGCGACCCGAACCTCCTGAAAAACCCGCGACCCAGCCCGGCAAACCTCGTGACCCGCGACCCCGTTCCATTTTCGTAACAACCACAGAAGTGCCACTCCAATCCGACCTGGGTTGTGATATAAAAACACCTTTTCCCCACGCTTCCCCGGCGCCCGAATCGGTTGACCCACAGTGCGTATCTGCTACCGTGAAAGCACATGGCCGAACTACAACAAAAGTTGCAGAAACTGGCAGAAACCATTCTGAAGACAGTCACGGATGCGAAGGCAAACGGAGCAATCCAGCCGGAGCAAGAAGTTCTCTGGAAATGGAATGTCAACGAGTTCGAATATGGCGAATCAGGAATCACGCAATCCCAGGCCAGCGGCCAGTACATCACGAGAAAAGCATGGTTCAAAGCATCACTCACGCTGCTGAAAGCGATTTTGGAAGCTCCGGAATTTTCATCAGTATTGGCTGACCTGCAAACAGCGTATCCTACCGCAACAAAGGGAGATTTCGAGAGGTTCGCGGGAGCTATTCTGCAGAACTACCTTTCGATCGACAGCACAGACGAAGTCAGGGGCAAGAACGAAGAGACACAACGAAGATTCCTGAACGACTTGTCTGGCGGCCTGGTTCTTTATAACGGAAAAGTCGAGTTGCAGGGTGTAACTCTCCAGCCGACTAGCATTTCTCTGAACGCCGGTATAAATCTTCGCCAGCCTACAAGGGAGGACTTGGAAAAGGAGACGCGTCTAATCGGGCCTTGGGGCCATACTATGTCGCACCCTTCTGCAATCTTGGAAGTGGAACTGCGCGCAACTCGCGGCAGCAACGCACTGCTGCAGGGTGAAATTGAAAAAGCTGTCGCCCTGTTGAGGCTGTACGATGTCGGAAGCGTCAAATGGAGCTCATACGAGACCTGGTCGGACTCACTGCTTGATCTCTTTGGGCAGGGTGCAACGATGAAGAGCGGTGAACAGAGCCACGCTCTTGAAACGTACTACATCAAGGCCGAAACGGAATCCAATCTGAAAAAGTTTTGGCATTCCATGAGCGCGTCTTTGCCGAAAGACGTTTATGCCCTTGAGACAAAGCAAGTCAGTCACATTACACTGGCGTATGACAGGTACAGCGATGGACTGCTTCACAATGGAATATTCGAACGCAGGATTGCGAATGCTGTAATGGGCGTTGAAGCGCTCTTCTTGGAAGAGAATCAAGAATTGTCGTACCGGTTGGAACTTCGGACCAGCAAACTTCTTTCGCTGGTGGGACGAAATCCTCTTGAAGTCCGCAGGATCGTGCACGATTGCTATGGCATAAGGAGCGCATTTGCTCACGGCGGGCATTCGACTTACAAGCAGAAAAAGAAACTCGAAGGAAGGTACGGAAACCTGAAGAAGGTCCTTTATTCCATACTTGATTACCTGCGCGTATCGATAGTAGTCATGATTTTTTGTCGCGCCGGAAAGGACGAAATTGTTGATTTGCTCGATGATTCGCTGCTCGACTCTGGGCAGCACTTACAGCTGCAGAACAGGGTTCATGACGCTAAAGCCGTGCTGGAAGCATAAGAAGAGTAGTTGGATACTCTTCACCCTCCCTTCCCACCCCCCTTCCACGGAAGCTCACTCGTCCAAATCAATCCGCACCGTAAGCAGTTCCGTCCCGAAGAACCTCACTGCCGCCGCATTGGATCCGGCGCCACGCACCTGCCGAGCTAGCCAATCTTGCCGCGCTCGCGGATCATCGTCGGCAAGGATATGTGCAGTGCCCGTGTGCCAGCGAGAACGAAACCCTTCGCGCAACTTCAAACGCACCCGCGGGTTCGCCTCGATGTTGCGAATATATCCGGCCTTCCTGCCGTGCTCCGCCACGATCCAAAACTGCCCGCCCACTCGTCCGTTGCCCACCGGCGTTCGACGCGCCTTGCCGCTCTTGCGACCGACCGTTTCAAGCAGCGCGTATCCCGGCCGCGCAATCCCTAAAGAGAAGAGCAGCCTGACGGGCGGATTGAAAAGATACTTTTGCAGGAAGTGAACAACGCGACGTTTCATACTTGGCCGCCTTCCGTTCCACTTGGTGTCTCGCGTCTATACTCGCAGATAGATTTCCGGAAGGAGAGTTGCCATGAAGCATACAACGTTTCTATTCGTCCTGATTTTCTCGCTTATACCTATGCTCCGGGCACAGAATACGTCCTCGCAAACACAGGGCTCCGGCAATAGCAGCCAAACGACAGCCGAGCATCACCAACAGATGATGGAGATGCACAAACATGAAATGGCAACAATGAAGGCGGACGTGGAGAAAATGAAGTCTGCCCTCGCGGAGATGAAAGCCAATCTTGCGACGATCAGGGACACAAACGAATTAGCCCGCTGGCGGAATAACGTGGACCTGTGGCAAACAGTGGTTGACCACATGGAGCAAATGCAAAAGCACATGGGCATGATGCAGGGCCACAGCACGAGCGCGCCATCTGAAAAGAAACCGCAGTAAACGCAGACGCCGCGTCGCCGACTCTTGGAGCAACCTGGCCGCCGGGAAGTACACCAGCCGTCCGTAATCTTCTCCACCGCTTTGCCCTGAGGGTATTCTCAATAGCAATCCTAGTCCGGTTGTCCCAACGATGGATCTCGTTCAAGATACAGTGGATTTTCTGCGCACGCGCTGGTGGCTTGCCGTGGCGGTGTCCTCGGTTGTCGGCATAGCCGCAGTCTCGCTCCGACTGTCCGAATCCGAAGCCTCGCGAGAAAGGCGGATGCAAGAGACAAAAAGGAAAGAACTCCGTGCACTCGCCAATAGAATCTCACGATACGCGAAATCCGTGCGCGAGCGCTTCCCCGACGGAGCCGTCGTGGTCAGTGAAGAAGATTTGGCTGCGCAACTCCGCAAGCGGCCCGACTACATTGTGAGCGCCCTGAACGCTTTATTGAACGAGCAAAAAGTGGAGCGCACGTCCCTGACCGGCTATTGGCGACTAAACGCATAATCCAAGTTACTTTTACTTTCTGAAGGTGCCACTCAATTTCGAGGGGGCGCGCCTTTTGCCCATAACGACCAGCCCGCGTTGGGGGTTATGCGGGTCCGCTACTGGATTGTCAGCCGGCGTCTACCGTTGCGACTCCTCAGGGTCCGAGATGCATAATTTGGAAGTTTCCATTGATTTAGAGGGTTGCAAGGGAGTGATGGCATGAAACCAGTCAAGAAGTGGTTTGAGAGTTGTTTCTGACTGTCTCCAGTGTCCTCTTATTTCTTCCTCCGCCAAATTAGACGAGGGAGGGAGTTGCCCATCGGGCTTCGTAGCAAAGAACCCAGCGTTTTGTAGTTCTTTGGCTCGCGGAATGATTGTGTTGAAGCCTCGGAAGCGGGAAACGGTAAAGGGCCTGACGGGTTGTTCAAAGGGTGGGAGCTTACTTATCCGCTCATCTTTGAGGATGCTGTTGAGCGTGTCCAATTGTTGGTCGCTGAGCATCTGGTCGTAAATAGAAAGGATGGTCCTTGGGTCGGGCAATTGCTGCTTTCTGACTTCCAAATGTAGAAGTCCGCCAGGAAAAACAATCGCACAACTGTTAGCAGTTAACCCTCCATACTTGAGGCTAACTTTTGATTCATAAATCTTGATGATAAATGAGGGGTCGGAAGTCTGCGCAATAGAAGTTGTCGAGAGTAAACAAATAAGAAAGACCAAGCTCGCTGTTACGCAGCGGACAGAGATAGTCAAAAGCGAGGAGCACTCAACCGAGGACCAAGCGAGGCACAATTTAGGAGACTTAGTCATGGGCACGTGCCTGAGACTGTGGTGATTACAACCGGAAACTGGTCGAGAAAGAACGTGCATGTCGAATCCATGTGCCTGTTCAAACCGGGACAATAAGTTTTGCATGAGCCCGACACGTTCACCGAATAACAATTCTTGGTATTATCAGCGTTCGGCTTGCACACCCCACCGGGTTCCATGTTAGTAGGTCCAGTATCACTCTTCAGGCACGCATTAATATTTGCCGGATCACCCCAAATTCCTGTCAGCATCGGCGTATTGGTTCTTTTGGACCCCGAATGCGCCGGAAACCACAGAATGCTGATGTGCACAACGAAGGCACGCCAACGCGACACAAATTACTGCTGGCCGGACATTGTCATCACGCGAAATGGCGAAGTTCGCGCTGTGATCGAGATCGAACAGACGGGCATTTCTAGTCCAAACAAGCTTTCAGGCAAGGTGCTCTCGACGTTGCTGTCGAATCATCTTTATAGCGACGAGATTGGCACAGAACCAGCCCCCTGCATAACCGGTTCGGTAACGTTCGTGCAAATCGTGAACACTGCCCAGTGTCCCGCAGCATCCCAAAAACTACTTCAGTATGCAAACCTGGAAGCTAGCATCCGCAGTATTCTCCCGCTGCGCTGCGTACATCGGTACTTCCTCGTACCGGTGTCGGCGGGTGTCGCTCCGCCGTATGACATGGCAAAATACCACTCCGTCTTCGACGCTATCGAGGAGGCCTTGTTGTGATGAATGGGAAAAAACGCGACCGAAGTAGAGCCGTTCCGCAGCACCTAGCACGGTCTCAAGACTCGGCGGCAAATTGCTTTCACCGTGCAGACAAAACGAAAACCAATACCAGCAACCCAGCGAGCATCACGCTCGCGATAAGTGAGTATGCCGGACTTTTCCCTTGACTTTCGGTTTTCCTGGGCGGAGAATTCGTTCGAATTCGCCTCTCCGAAGAGCAGTTCCCAACCGAATCGGAGCGCAACACCCCCTGAGGCGCAACGTTGTTCACGGTGATCTTTTAGGCAATCCAGGCTAGTCCGAAATTCCGACTAAGGAGGTGCACCATGACCCGTGCTTTCAGAATCGCGGCAGTTGTCGTCTGCGTACTTGTGGGTGGTGGCACGCAGAGGTCTGCCTTTGCCGGCAGCCAGACGCAAACGTACGAATTGCACATGGAAGTACCGCAAGTATCGCAAGCTGCAAATGGAGATATGGTCAGCATCACCGGAGATGGCGTGTTTTCTGTTCACCCCAAAACGGTCGGCGCGAATGGCACATTTACCCACAGTGACAGTCAAGGCAATGTGCTCGGTAGCGGGACCTGGGTCGCCACTCAACTCCTGAGCTTTCAGCCTTACGGCTGCGGAGTTGTGCTCGGTTTCCCAATTCCTCCCAACCTTTGTGGTGGCAAGCTGATGCTGCGCGTGCAGCTCAGTTCAGCATCAGGTCAATTCGAGGGCATTCTTTCCGTCTTCTGCATCATTGGCCCAAATCCGCCTAACAGCCATGATGACGAAAGCGGAGAAGGCGCGCGGCTTGACATCGTTGGTGTTAATAACTTCAACAAAATTGTCAGCGGAGGAAACGTTTACATCAAGACAAATTAGTTCATAAATGGCGCCTGCACCGTGTCTGAGGATTCCAACTCAGCGTTCGGTGACGGTTTGATAGATATTTCGGTATTCGGCTTAGGAGGTCATATGGATCGCTTGGCCAATAAGACACCCCTCTTCGTCTTAGGCGTGGTCATCTGTGGATTTTCGTGTTTAGCGCAAACGCCGCCGACAAAACTACAAGTCGATGTCGACAACTACGTACTCTATAACTATGACACGTTTGATACCACGCAATTCGGCACGAATCCGAGCTCTACGAGCGTGCCGATGAAGACTTACAACTACCACATCAGCATTGGCGACATTGTCGCTGTGGGCGGCACACCGGCCAAGGGCACGCTGTTGTGCACCCACACGATGTTTGTGCTGAGCGGCACCGCCACGGTCGGCAGCATGAACGCCATCGCGGACACTTCTCGCGCCATGATGGACGACTGTTCGTTGGAGATTTTGGCCAGCGACGGAACGGCGGTCGGAACCATTTTCATCCATGGACTCTTCGGCGGTGCGCCGCCTCCTGGAGCGCCCGCGTCTTCCGCTCGCTCCAATATGATCATCACGGGCGGGACCGGTGCATTCCTCGGCGCCCGCGGGCAGGCTGGTCAGAAGGGTCCATGGACACCGCGACTCGCCTCAGTTACCGAAGATCCCGCCAATCGGCGTGTAAACGGAGGTGGGGTACAAAGCATCGTTCTGCAGGTTTTCCCGATGGTGACAGGAGGGCAGGCCGTCGTCCATTAGAGCGGCTTCACAATCCATCGTTCGCGCTGATGCTGCAATACGAATCCTCGTCGACAGCCCAAGCCGCCTAAAAAGCGGCCCAGCCCCAGCCCGAACACCACAAGACCGCCTGCAAACCAAAAGCCGCGCCCCGCGCGGCTTTTCCTCACCAAAGACACGCAAAATCCGTGACCTAATCCTCCTGAACAATTCAGGACCTCACCATGCAAAATCCGTGACCCAAAAACTCGATGAACGCGCGCCACTCGATCACTTCGCTCCAGCTGCCCTCAGAGCACGCAGTACTTCAGCCCTGGTGTCAGACTTCTGACAATCCTCGGCGAACTGGAGAGCACTCTTACCATCTACATCCAGGTCGTGTACGGATGCGCCGCATTTCAATAGAAGATGTAGAACTCTGGTGTTTAGCCGCGTTGTGGCATACATCAGGGGAGTTTTTCCAAGCGCATCGCGTACGTTTATGTCGGCACCCTTGTTCAATAGACCGGTGATCACGCCGGGGTATCCAAGTTCTGCCGCATGGTGCAAGGCGGTTCGCCCTTTGACATCTCTCTTGTCCACAGAAGCACCACGCTTCAAAAGCGCGTGCACAACGTCTGTCCTGTCGGCCTTGTAATAGGAAGCGGCCTCCATCAAAGCGGTATTGCCCCGTTGATCCTGTGCGTCTACGTCGGCCCCTTTGTCTATCAAAAGCTCAGTTGTGCGGACGACGTCGGGGTCATCGCTTGCTGCTGCAACGATTAATGCCGTGTCGCCATTAGCACTCCTGATATTTACATCAGCTCCCCTTTCGAGAAGGAGCCGGAACAGGTCGGTATAGCCTTTGTCAATCGACATCATTAGAGCTGTCCATCCTTCAGGACCACTGTATTCCTGACATCTCGCATCAATATCGGCGCCCAAATCCAGCAACCTTTGTACAACCACCACATGTCCCTCCCAGGCCGCTTGGAGTAGCGCCGTCCAATGCTCGTCCTTTGCCTTGGGATCAACACCAAGGCTCAGCAAGAATTCCACAGTATTTATGACCCGGTTATTGTTCGACGCGGGATCGCGGGCACCTGCTGCACATATGAGAGCTTCGGTTCCAACCTTTGACACATCTGCCCCGTTTTCCAACAGAATCTTCAAACTCTCAATGTCGACGCGACATGCTGCTGTGACAAACGCTCGATCCACGCTTTTGGGGTCGGCCCCTTTGCGTAGGAAGAGACGCAGTATATTTGTGTTGTGCTTGAATATGGCCCAGCTTAAAGCCGTACAACCGTTTCCATCGCGTCGATTGACATTGGCCTTCGCTTTCAGCAGGACACGAATTATTTTGAGATCCTCGTTGCTTGCTGCCGCGATAAGCGCCGTTGTTCCCTCATAGTCGCTTGCGTCGGGGTTCATCCGCGCTGCGAGAAATGTCTTAACTGCATGTAAATCGCCCCTGCGTGCGTTCTCCACGAAATCTCTCGCCTCATATTTCAGAGAGATCTGGGTCAGCTTAGTTCGCGCCGCTTCAGGCCTGCGAATGATTCGGTCGAGAAGCCCCTTCAGTGCGTCACTAAAAGTGGCCAGTGCGATAACAATCGTCCCCAATAAAATCAAAGCAGCAACTATGGGATTGTTTTTGATCCGGGTAAGTATGCGGTCCGAAAGCGTACTCGGCTCATTCCCGGCCTGAGGATTACTTGTGGAACCAACAGAGCCCGTGGAGAAAACATATAGGTGGCTGATACGGCAGCGTTGCGGTGACAAACTTCGGACAAGAGACGTGCCCGAAGTAGAGTGGTTGCCGGAAGCGGCTGTAACTACCGTACTGGAAAGGATGAGGGCAGTGACTAGCCAAAGAAGACTTGCGGTACGGGAGAAGCGGCATCTTTCCAGCATGCTGGCCTCTGCTTGCGGATAAAGTCTCAGCCATTGCCACTGGATGGCAAATCGAAATAGTGCACCAGGTTTCCTTCAGACCGAATAGCGCCACTTGCTGGGTGGGACAGATGAGATTCTCTCGGGGCGGAATTCGCGTTCCAGGCACTCCAAACCTAAAAACCGCTCCCGCGCGGCATTTCCCATCCAAAGACACGCAAAATCCGTGACCCACACCTCCTGAAAAACCCGCGACCCAACCCGGCAAAATCCGGGACCTAGCCTCCTCGCCTTCTCTTCAGGGTAGCCAGCACCCCACCCGCTCAAGGTCCCCATTCTTCAAAGCCCGCCATCTCCGGCGGGCTATTCTTTTTGTTTCTGCCTTCGGCGCTCCACCTTGACCGGGCGGGGAACCCCGCTGGCTTCCCGTGAAGCGTGGCGAGTCGCCAGCCCGACCACCACGGCTAAAAACTAAGGCTGGGTTTATTAAACTCTATGTGGAACGACATTCCCGCAGTCGAGCTGAGACAGTTAATGGATGAGATGGAAGCAAACGCATCGGAATTAGACCTTGCGGCCCTCGACCGTTGGCTCGAAATGCAATTCTCGTAAATGAAACGCCGAGAGCGGGAGTGAACTCCCGCTCTCTTTCTTTTTGCTCGGACTCGGATTTTAAGATTTTTGCCTCCTCGCCTTTCTTCTCAGGGTAGCCAGCACCCCGCCTGCTCAAGGTCTCTACTGAATAAGTTAGAGATGTTTCTGCCTGCGGCGCTCCACCTTGACCGGAGGGGGACCTCGCTTGCTTCCCGTGAAGCGTGGCGAGTCGCCAGCGGACAAGCCACTGGCGAGTCGCCAGCGGACAAGCCACGAAATACCAAACAACAGCTGGAAAAAGAACACAATTATGAACGATGTTTTTCGCGCCAATGAGAAGAAGCACGACCACACCGCCAATGGGTCGGACGAATTCGACGCTGCACTGCACGGGGAAGAAGGCAAAATAAACTACCGCGATTTCGGCCACTGGGCGGACATGGCAAATGAACACAGAGCGCCGAGGAATTCGAGCAGAGCGTTCTGCACGAGCAGGTGGAGCATCTGAAGAAGTACGTGCTCAAGAAAACTGACATCAAGGGCATGCGTGCCGACTACACGGACGACGAGAAGACGGTCATCGCAGCAGGGACGGTGCGCAATGAGTTCCGGAAACGCACCGGCGTGAGCTTCCAGGAATTCTTTCACAATGTGAAGGCCGACAGCTCCGCCTCAAGCACGTAGACGGAGTCGAAGAGCTATGCGGCATTCTTCAGCTTCGCCTAGCGTGCCCGCTGCGCCGCCGCAATCTTACGGCGGGCTGCTATCGACATGCGTGTCGCGCCGCGAGAACCAAACTTCTGTGATTTCGTAGTGTCCATTTAGCGTCCGCTCTGCCGGGCTCCAAAGAGAATGGCCGGAATCAAAGAGACTAAAGAGAATCTCCGCAATCCCTTGCAGTACGGGCAGTTGCGCCTAACCGGTTGGAAGGCTGGAACTTACGTTGGCAGTGCAGACAGAATTCGGCTTATAGGTCCGGCTGCCGACTTTTTCTTTAGGTTAGGCGCGATTGACTGAAATCGTGCCAAAAATTCGCCAATAGCACTGCGTTTCCCTTTCCGTCGATGAGCAGCGGCTTTCGGTTTCTTCTCACCCTGAAGCGTACAATAGAAACACAACGCATTTAGCCGCACTCTTTCTAAGACTTCCTGCGCTGGCTCGATAAAGGAGCACTTGTGCAGGCAAAATCAGAACGTGTCCGCAGAGCGTCTGTGCGTTCCGTAGCACTCAGCAAACACTCCAACCGGTTAGGACTAGCGTCAGAAGAGCTATTGCAACGCTCCCGCAAGCTGCGGGAGGTACTTGCAGGAGTGCAGAAGAGACTACTGGACCTTGCCAAAAACTCGCGACAAGAACGCTTCTAGCTGACAAAACTGACATCTTTGACAACTCAGCGGTCTCGGGTCTAACGGTTTATTTCCAGAAATCTCGCGGCATTTTACGTTGAAGCAATTACAAATGGCATTGCGTTTGTGTTCCCTAAGTCCGCAGACAAGTGAGTAAGCAGCAATGTCGAGCACGAAGTTCATCTGAACGGACTGTTCAGTGCTTCGGTGTGATTTTAGCTGCGAAGGATTGGGCTACTATTTTCCCGTCCCGCACAAAAAAGGTGTCGGTAGCGAATTCGTAAGAATTATCTGCTGTTTCTGCACTCCAGAGAATGTAAGCGTGATCCCCGTCAACGGATCGTAGCTGCATCGTAAAGGAAGAGCCCGGCTTTCCGAACTCCGAAATGAGGGCCTGAAAAAAGGGCTTAATCGAGTCTGGACCTTTAAGAGGCCCGCTCGGCACAAACAACACGGCATCCGATGAGTAATCGGCCACTACGCCCTCGATATCGTAATCGGCAAATGATTTCAGATGACCATCCAGAACATCACTGGTAGATAGTATTTTCATAAATTCCTCCTTGTGTTTATACGTAACGCGTTTACGGTCCACCGATGCTCCATTCGCCATTGCAAATCTCCTCGATTCTGACCCAAGTTCCGGAGCGCAGATTCCCTGTTGCGATCATCCGATCGCGCTCCTGACCCTGTTGTTGATCTTTCTTCCGCGAATCTTTTCCCAGATCGTGAAAAACTTCGTTGCAAGCTTCACTGTGAATCAGCAGCATGATTGCTCCTATCGATTGTGGGTTGTAGGGGCACGACGTATGTGCCCCCTTTTGCTGGTAAAACCGCGATGGGCCTTCACGGCCATAGTTGCAACCATGGGCTAACGCAGGCGTGCTACCAAGACTGCGTCGCGGCTGGGGTAGTCCAGTGCCACTTCTATCTCGCGGCTGGTTTTGGGAAGTTCGATTCCCTCAGAGTTCCCACCCATCCAAACCTGGCGCAGGAAGTAGCGGTTACCGTACTGGCGAAATACCAGCTTGGTTTGCGCTGCGGGCTCGAACTCCTCGGTCTCGCTGGCGAGGAACATCGTCGTCTCTCGTGAATCCACACTCTGTACCGACAGCACGCTATGGCCGGCATCGAACCGGACCGCATATGAACCTGCGGGAAGCGTCTTGCCCGTGACGATGAAATCGAAGGGAACGTTTACCTTCACGCGAATGGTCTGTCCAAATGCTGAGCTAGCTCCCAGAACAAGAGCCAGTACACCGACTAGAGTGAGCAGTTGCCGTTTCATATTCTCTCCTTGTTGTATTGTGATAGTGACGGTCCTAATCTTTCCGTCCTCTTGACTTCCCGACTGTGGAGTAATGCAAGGCGGCGCTCTTTTCCGCGCGTCCGGCTTTCTTGCTCGTGGCTCGTTTGCCGTATGATGGATTGCCGCAGAGTCCGGGAATGTTTGCAGGGCGTCCAGCGGGAGAATTTATGGATGTACTTTCGGAAGTGCTGAAGGTGGTTAAGCTGCAGGGAGCGCTGTACTATAACGGCGAATTTTCCGCGCCATGGAGTGTGCGCGCCGCGTCATCGCACGGCGTCGCGCAGCATTTTGTACCGGACGCGGAACACGTGATCATCTATCATCTGTTGATCGAAGGGCGCGCTTCAATTCGGCTGGACGATGGCACGCGCATAACTCTAAACGCCGGAGACATCGTGATGATTCCTCACGGCGACCCTCACATTTTAGAAAATGGCCCTTCGACCAGCACGGTGGACGACGCGGAGCATTTGACCGAGACCCTGTCGCAGGGCCTGCGAGTGTGGCGCATGGGAGGAGGAGGAGAGGTCACAAAATTTGTGTGCGGCTATATGGCCTGCGAGCCGCGCTTAAGCCAGGTTTTTCTCAGTGGCTTGCCGCCGGTGTTCAAAGTCGGCATACGCAACGATGCGTCTGGCCGATGGCTGGAAGATTCGATCCGCTTTTCCGTGAATGGAATTAATGCCTCGCGTGCCGGCGAAGGAGCGATGCTGGCCAAGCTGTCGGAGGTCTTGTTCATCGAGACGTTGCGGTCCTACATTACAAAGCTGCCGGCGGAGCAAACCGGTTGGCTGGCTGGCGCTCGCGATTCAGAGGTTGGCAAGACATTGGCTCTGATGCACCGCAATCCCGCGCATCCATGGACGATTGCTTCCCTGGCAAAAGAAGCTGGAGTATCACGCTCGGTGCTTGCCGAGCGGTTCCGGCATTATCTGAACGAACCTCCGATGGCATACCTTACGCGCTGGCGACTTCAGTTGGGAGCGCAGATGCTGGCATCGACCAGTTACTCGGTTTCACAGATTGCATCCGAAGTGGGCTACGAGTCCGAAGCTGCTTTCAACCGCGCATTCAAACGTGAGTTTGAGGCTCCGCCGGCGCGGTTCCGGACTCAGTCGAGGGCTGCGCATAAAAAGCTGCCCCGGCAAAAAGCAGCTAGAGCAGGGTGGACCGACTGATCGAGTCGTAAGTCGAGCCGATTACGACGGTGCTCTGACCTTCGGACATCTTAGCCTGAGTCTCGCGGTTGGCTGAGTCCGTATTTTCGGTGTACATTGAAAAGAACGCAGCGCGGAGTAAGCCTTCATGCGGTCGCACTTGAAAGGGATAGCTTGGCTGTGCCTGTTGCTGATGGTTTCATCAGCATGGGCTGATGTCGCTCACCACCATTCGAGCAAAGCCAATGCTTCTGCCTGCCAGGTTTGCGTTGCGGCCCATTCCACGGTTCCTACACATGCTTCTCCAACACCTAAGCCCGAGTTGCGGCGAACTATCGCTGTCAATTGCCGGGCAGTCGGTGCCAAGCAGCGCCTGATTTCCTTCGCCCGCTATGTTCGTCCGCCTCCTACTGTCTAAGCCAACGAATCTGGTTCGAGTACGGTTCCGGTTTTATGCCGCGAGCCCGCCCCTGATTTCTTAGACATCTTTATTGGAGGAATTCATGCAGGCTTCTTATAAGAAGTCGCTTCGTGCGGCTTTGGTGGTCTCTTTCTATTTTGCGATTGGTCTTTGCGCCTTTGCCCAATCTTCCGGAAACTCGGCTTCAGTTTCCGGCACGGTGTTCGATCCTTCGGGAGCAGTTATTCCGAATGCGACCGTGGAAATCCACAATCCGGTTAGCGCCTTTGACCGTCACGTGAACACCGACTCATCGGGAAACTTTACCATCGTGAATGTGCCGTTCAATCCTTACCACCTCACCGTGACCAGCCAGGGATTCGCCGCTCATGTCGAGGATATTGACGTCCGCTCGGTGGTGCCGGTAAACGTGAAGGTCACACTAAAGCTTCAAGGTTCAGAAACCGTCACTGTCGAAAACGAGGCTGGGGACCTGCTGGAGAACGATCCGACGTTTCATACTGACGTGGACAAGAACCTGTTCGACAAACTGCCATTGGAGAGTGCGTCATCGTCCGTGAGTTCGCTGGTCACACTCGCTTCGCCGGGGGTCGCGGCGGATTCCAATGGTCTTTTCCATGGCGTAGGCGACCACGCGGAAAATTCGTTTACAGTCGATGGACAGCCCATTACCGATCAGCAGAGCAAGGTGTTCTCAAACCAGATTCCGCTTGACTCCATTCAGTCAATGGAAGTTATCGCCGGGGCGCCACCAGCCGAATTCGGCGAGAAAGCTAGTCTTGTAATTAACGTCACGACCCGCTCCGGTCAAGGTCTTACGACACCGCACGGCTCCATAAACAGCTCGTATGGAAGTTTCGGGACGTCGAATGCTGGTTTTAACTTGGGTTATGGAGGCCAGAAGTGGGGAAACTTCATCTCGGCGAACGGTCTGAACAGCGGCCGCTTTCTTGATCCGCCGGAATTCACCGTAATGCACGCTAAGGGGAATGAAGAGAACCTGTTCGATCGCGTGGATTACCAGATTTCGAGCGCTGATTCCATCCATTTGAACTTAGGGTTCACGCGTTCCTGGTTCCAGACTCCCAATTCTTTCGACGCCCAGAACGCAACCGCGTGGTCCGGCCTGGTTGTGAATAACGGAGGGCTCGATCCCAATGGTAATGTTGTAGGTCCTGCAGACCAGCGTTCACAGATCAAAACCTTCAACATTGCCCCCTCGTGGACCCGACTGATCAATAACACTACGGTGTTTACCCTCGGAGCCTTCGTTCGGCGCGATCACTTTAACTACTACCCGAGCGGCAATCCATTCGCTGATCTCGCCCCAGATCTCCAACAAGAGACGTTCAGTCAAGACCGAAAGCTTACCAACGCCGGAATTCGTTCAGACGTCTCTTACGTGAAGGGCATGCACAACCTGAAGGTCGGCGGGAGTTATCAGCAGACGTTCCTCGACGAGAACAACCGGTTCGGCGTCGTCGATCCCACGTTCCTCGATTCACTTACTGACGCGAATGGCAACTCCTGCGTAGATTCCAGTGGAACCCCCATTGCAGCCCCGTGCACAACTCTGGCGCCGTATGATCTGACGCGAGGTGGGAATCTGTTTCCATTTAACGGCCATACCGACGTTAAGCTGCTGTCGTTATACGTGCAGGACGCGATCACCAAGGGAAACTGGTCCGTAAATCTCGGCCTGCGAGGTGACTTCTACAACGGCCTGACTTCACACAAAGAAGCCCAGCCCCGGCTCGGCGTAGCTTATAACATCAAAAAAACCAATACTGTTCTCCGTGCTTCATACGCGCGGATACTTGAAACCCCATTTAACGAGAACCTAGTGCTTTCGAGCACCGGATGCGCCGATCCGGTGCTGAATCCGCTTCTGTCGTGTGTATCCAACGCGGTTACTCCCTTCAGCCCCGGATGGCGCAACGAATTCCATGTAGGTCTGCAACAGGCTGCGGGGCGATATTTGGTGTTTTCAGGTGAGTACATCTGGAAATATACCCACAACGCTTATGATTTCGGAGTATTCGGAAGTACGCCGCTCACCTTCCCGATTGAATGGAACAACTCCAAGATTCCAGCAATTGCCGGGCGCGTGAGTGTCCCGGACTTCCATGGCTTCAGTGCCCTGTTCGTCTTCTCCAGCGTGGCTTCGCGATTCTTTACCCCGCAACTCGGCGGCGCTGGCGCGGCTCCCGACGTGATTGGGGCGTTCCGCATCGATCATGACGAAAAGTTCAACCAGACCACTCACTTTCAATATCAGATCGGGAAGAGGGGGCCTTGGGTGGGTTTCAACTGGCGGTACGATAGCGGTTTGGTCGCCGGTGCGGTGCCGGTCGCAGATACGGTAGGCGGTGGCGTCGATTTGTTAGGAAGCGGACTCACTCCCGACCAAGAATTCCAGGCCGGATTTACTTGTAATGGCGTCGCTGCGACACCCACAGTTGGTCTGCCAGATACGTGCTCAGGGGCGCAGTTTGGGTCCAGTCTCATTTCTATACCGAAGCCCGGAAGTGAGAATGATGACCACAATCCGCCACGTATCGCTGCACGTCACCTGTTCGACGTATCGGTGGGAGATGACAATCTTTTCCGCGGCGATAAGTACAAATGGAGTCTTCAGTTGACAGCGATCAATCTGACCAACAGGGTTGCCTTGTACAACTTTCTCTCAACCTTCACTGGAACGCACTACATCACGCCGAGGGCGCTTACCGCCCAGGTGGGATTCAATTTTTAACCGTCAGGCCGGAGTGGGCGATCGCAAGGGCACTCCGGCACTGAACTCCTGATGGCCTCTTCGCTCTGGATAGAGGTAATGCGCTGCCGCTGTTGAGCGATTTGGCGAACGACGTACGACCAACGACGAACGACGGGGTCTCACATCACCATTCCGCCTTCACCCTTCAGCCTCTCCGCCTGATAGTGCGCGACCAGCGCATCAATCACCGGTTGCAGCTTGCCGTCCATGGTTTCGGGAAGCTGATGGATCGTCAGTCCGATACGGTGGTCGGTCACGCGGTTCTGGGGGAAGTTGTAAGTGCGAATCTTTTCGCTTCGATCTCCGCTGCCCACCATGGATTTGCGTTCTTTCGCTAGCGCATCCTGCTGCTTCTGCATCTCGATTTCGTAGAGCCGGGAGCGCAGCACGCGCATACCCTTCTCGCGGTTTTTGATTTGCGACTTCTCGTCCTGGCAACTCACGACCGTGTTAGTCGGAATGTGTGTGATTCGGACCGCCGAGTAGGTGGTATTCACGGATTGTCCTCCCGGCCCGGATGAACAGAAGGTGTCAATGCGAAGGTCTTTGGCTTCGATTTTGATGTCCACTTCTTCAGCTTCAGGCAGCACGGCAACCGTCACCGCCGACGTATGGACACGGCCTTGCTGCTCGGTGTCGGGCACCCGCTGCACACGATGAACGCCACTCTCGTACTTCAGCCGCGAGTACACGCGATTGCCCTCGATCAGAGCAATA
>Ga0137372_10002532_pt1 | contig 17657 bp, 19 predicted proteins | sample SagtaG_6_FD_104911 | JGI IMG/M metagenome (GOLD analysis project Ga0137372, IMG submission 104911) | Vadose zone soil microbial communities from Sagehorn Ranch, Mendocino, California, USA - Sage1_R_60_16 metaG | ecosystem: Environmental > Terrestrial > Soil > Vadose zone | place: USA...
ATCAATGCCTCGGCCAGTTCCATCATGTCCTCGTACGTCCCATAGGCCAGGTAGGCCTCGAGCATCGTGAACTCGGGGTTGTGTTCCCGGTCGAGCCCCTCGTTGCGGAAGTTCCGACCGATCTCGTAGACGCGCTCGATCCCACCGACCAGGAGGCGCTTGAGGTAGAGCTCCGGGGCGATCCGCAGATACATCACCATGTCCAGCGCGCGGTGATGCGTGACGAACGGTCGGGCCATGGCTCCGCCGTGCGTCGCCTGGAGCGCGGGGGTCTCGACCTCCACGTAGCCGCGCTGGTCGAGCACCCTCCGGAAGGCCCTGAGGACCTGGGAACGCGCCCACACGATGCGGCGGCTGTCCAGATTCGAGGCGAGGTCCAGATACCGCCGCCTGTGGCGAGCCTCGGGATCGCGGAGGCCGTGCCACTTCTCGGGCATGGGCCGATGGGCCTTCGTCAGCAGCGTGAGCCGCTCAACCTTGATTGACAGCTCCCCGCGCTTGGTCTTCACCACGGGGCCCTCGGCCCCGACGATGTCTCCGAGGTCCAGCAGCCGTACCACCTCGTAATCGCGGCCCATGACCTTCTGGGAGAGGAAGAGCTGGACGTCACCCGTCGTGTCGCGGAGAGTGGCGAAGGAGAGCTTGCCCTGACGCCTCAGGAGGACGATCCGGCCGGCCACGGCCCGGCGGTCATCCGTCTCCTCCCCGGGAGCCAGGTCCCGATACCGCTCGTGGAGGTCCTTCGCATCCGCGTTCTTGGCGAATCGCAGGGCGAACGGCTCGATCCCCCGCTCCCGGAGCCGCGCCAATGCTTCCCGGCGCGCCTGGAGGACTTCCTGGAGGCGCCCCCGAGGCTCTTCGTCGGGCGGTTCAGGCCCGGAGGGGCCGCTCGGATCGTCATTCATCCCGAGCGGTGTTCCTCTCGAAGATCAGGCGCAGGCCTTCCAGCGTGAGCCATGGCTCGTGATGGTCAACGGTCTGGCACAGGGCCACGATCACGTCCGCCAGGCCGCCCGTGGCCACCACCGTGGCGTGTCCGCCCAGCTCCTTCTGCATCCGTTCGACCATCCCGTCCACCTCAGATGCGGTCCCGAACAGCAACCCGGACTGGAGCGCCTCCACAGTGTTCTTGCCGATGACCGAACGAGGAGCGACGACCTCGACCCTGGGCAGGCGATCGGCCACGCGCGACAGCCCGGCCGCCGAGACCTGTACTCCTGGAGCGATCGCTCCTCCAAGGTATTCCCCGCGCTCGGACACGGCGTCATAGGTGATGGCGGTCCCGAAGTCGATGACCACACATGGACCGCCGTACTTCGCGAAGGCGGACAGAGCGTTCACAATGCGGTCTGCCCCCACCTCCTTGGGGTTGTCCGTCTGGATCGAGATGCCGGTCTTGATCCCCGGCTCCACCACCACGGGCTGGAAGTGGAAGTAGTTCCTCACCATCTCCCGGAGGGCCAGAGTCTGATCTGGGACCACGCTTGCCAGGGCCACCCCCGTGATCTGGCGGGTGAATGACAGGCCGGCGTGCTCCAGGAAGCCACCGAACAGGAGCGCCAGCTCGTCGGCCGTCCGCTCGCGCTGTGTGGCGATCCGCCAGTGCCACATGAGGTCGTCTCCTTCGAAGACCCCCAGCACGGTCTGAGTGTTGCCCACGTCGATCGCCAGCAGCACGTCCAGCCCCCCTATCGGTCGCCGCTATTGTGCACGCTCGCCCCGACTGGGAGCGTGAGATTGTCGATCAGGCGAACGTCCCCGAAGAAAGCCGCGACCACGGCCCGGGCAGGTCCCTCGATCCTGACGATGTCTTCCCACGTGATGTCCTCCACAACGGCGACGTAGTCGATCCTGGCCAGCCTCTCGCTGCCGATCTCCCTGGCGATCTCGGCCCGAAGCACGTCCGCGTTCCTCTCGCCCGCTCTCGCTCGGGTGGCCGCGTCCGAGAGCGCCTCGAAGAGCACGGGCGCGGCGCGGCGCTGCTCGGGCGACAGAAGGGCGTTCCTGGATGAGATCGCCAGCCCGTCGGGCTCTCTCACCGTCGGGCAGGAGACAACCGTGACGGGAACGTCGAGCGAGGCCACCATCCTTCGGACGAGGGTGAGCTGCTGGGCGTCCTTCTCCCCGAAGTACGCCCAGGAAGGCCCCACCAGGTTGAAGAGCTTGGCGACCACGGTCAGGACGCCACGAAAATGGCCGGGCCTGGACGCTCCCTCCAGCCGCTCCCCGAGCGGCCCCGGATCGATGGATACCTCGGGCCCCCCTCCCGGGTACATCTCGTCCTCCGTTGGGACGAACGCCACATCGACCCCGAGCGAGGCGACTTGGGCGAGGTCCCGCTCCAGCGTTCGCGGGTATGCGGCGAGGTCCGTCGGCGAGTTGAACTGCAGAGGGTTCACGAAGATCGATGTGGCGACGAAACTGCAGTCCTGGCGGGCCTGACCGAGCAGCCGGGCGTGGCCCTGATGTAGCGCTCCCATGGTCGGGACGAAGCCGACAACAGCCCCCGGGCTCCGGGCTTTCTCGCAGGCACGGCGGAATCCCTCGGGGGACTCGATCACGTCCATTTCCGGATCACCTCTTCCACGCGCGCCTGCCCCTGCGGGCTGAGCCGTCCGCTCCGAACGGCCAGGCTCGCGGCCACACGGGCCAGGGCCACGTAGGCGGGAACCGCCTCGGGAGCTTGCTCGGCCAGAGCCATCAGGTTGCGCGCGATCGTCCCCGCATCGCCCCGGGCGGCCGGTCCGGTGAGGGCCGCCGCGGGCCCTGTGGCGAAGGTCGATTCATAGGCCGCGCGGGCGAGCGGCTGGAACGCGAGGAGCGGGTCCTTCAACCCCGCCAGGCTAAACAGGTGCTCCGCCATGCCTTCGACCGCGACGAGGTAGTTCGAGCAGAACACGGCCGCCGCGTGGTACAGGGGCTTGACCTCGTCGGCGAGGCGAAACGGAGTGCCCCCGGCTGCTCGGGCCAGGCTCTCCCCATATGCAAACCCGGGATCGTTCCGAGCAGTGACAGCGATGGAGCTCCCCGGAAGGCGCGCTATACCCTCCTCGACGGCGGGGAAGGACTGCAGGGGATGCAGCGCCAGGATCTGGGCTCCCAGTTTCGACGCAGCAGACAGCGCATCCAGGCCGACCGACCCAGAAAGATGCACCACGTGCCCCCCTGACCGGAAGGCTTCCCGTCCCGCGAGGTGCCGGCAAACGTCCGCGATGAGGTCGTCGGGAACGCCGAGGACGACGAGCTGCGCAAGCCGCGCTCCCTCGTGTGCCTGCTCGGAGGGGTAGAACCGGGCCGCGGACAGAAACCGCCGGGCCCTCTCCCGGCTCGCGCCACGCCCGCTGGCGGCGACGACGTCATAGCCGGCCTGGGCCCATCTGACGGCCAGCGCCGTGGCGACCCTGCCCGCCCCGATCAAGGCCACGGTGGTCGAGCGGGTATCGCGTGAAGTCCCTGTGTCGATCGTTCCGGGTCCTTCGACCTGCGGCTACCGGACGAGCGTGGAGTCTACAACCCTCATCGAATGTGCAGAGCGGAGGCGAACGGGCGCACGCCCGACAGCATCCCGGGCCCCAGACGAAGGTCCGCCAGGCAACGGCCGCCCGGCAGGACGGGGTCGGCCTCGAGCTCGAGCAGAGGGACCAGAACGAAGGCACGCTCGTGCATCCTCGGGTGGGGGACCTGCAGGCCCGGCTCGTCGATCTGCTCCCGGCCGTACCCCAGCACGTCCAGGTCGATCGTCCGAGGACCCCAGCGCTCTCCGCGTTCCCTGCCCATCGCTCGTTCGACGGCCAGGCAGGCCTCCAGAAGACCTCTGGCCGAAAGCCGTGTTTCCACCGCTACCACGGCGTTCAGGTAGTCCGGCTGGGGGGGGCCGACCGGATCGGTCTCGTACACGCGCGAGGTCTTCACGACGCTCACCCCAGGGGTCTTCTCCAATCGGTCGACCGCCTCCTGCAGATTGGCCAACCGGTCGCCCAGGTTGGACCCCAGGCCGACGAGCGCCCGGGCCTGGCCCAGATCGATCTCGGCAGCCTCCCTCGGGTCCGTGGGCTCTCTCATACCTCCAGCGTGACCTCGGCCGATACGTCATCGACCCCCAGTGACTCCGCCGCCCCCGGCTTGTGCACGACCGTCGTCGTGCGAAGGGCCTGCGGGAAGTCCATCAGGTCCGTAGCGACCGCCTCGGCCAGCGCCTCGAGGAGCACGAACGAGGTTCCGGCAACGGTCTGCCGCACCCGGTCGACGACCTCGCGATAGTCCAACGTGCCCTGGAGTGAGTCCGCACTCACCTCCACCCACAGGTCCACGTCCACCACGAACACTTGGACTTCCAGTTGCTCGCCGGGATTGGCTCCGTGCCGGCCCATGGCACGGATCCCCTCGATCGAGATGAGCGTGCTGATCGGTTCCACTCGTCTATCTTTCGAACCCTGCATCCGCGTGACGATCGCCCAGATAGCGTGATCGCAAGTATTCGTAGAGCAGCGGCCCAACGACCTGCGGGGCGTCCTCGTTCACGAAGTGTGAGCAGCCCGGCAGAAGGGCCACCGTGCTGCCCGGGATCGTCTCACCCAGTCGCTCGCCCAGCTCGGCATCGAGGAATGGATCGTCCTCCCCCCATATGATGAACGTGGGGATGTCCGTGGCGCCCAGCTCCTGCCCTCGCTCGGCGAGCCCTCGACCCGTGATGCCCCTGGCCGCTCGGAAGAAGGCCGGGGGATCCTCCAGCCAAGGCTCGATGTACGCACGTAGGATCGGCTCGTCGATGCGCCCCCGGTGTGAGAGCCCAAGGTCGAAGGTGAGCCGGATGACCGACTCCACGAACTCGGCGGTCTCCTGCTGAGAGGTGGCCGTCTGGAGCATCTTCACGCCCTCGATGGGCCACGCGTCGAAGCACACCGAGTCCAGCAGCACCAGCCCGCGTACGGCAGGCCCTGGGTCCAGGAGCAGGAGCTGCGCAACCGCTCCACCGAGATCGTGGCCGACCACGGCCAACTCCTCGATGCCGAGAAACGCCAGGAGCTCGCGAACGTAGCCGGCCTGGGCTCCCTCGCACAGGTCCGCGGCGTTCGGTTTCTGACTGCGGCCGTAGCCGAGCAGGTCCGGGACGATCACCCGCATCCTTTGAGCCAGCAGCCATGCCTCCCGTCGCCACAGGAAGGACGACGTGGGAAACCCGTGGAGCAACAGCACGGGCGGACCCGCGCCCAGGTCGGCGTAGGCGAGCTCTCCGCCGGATGCGGTGAATCGCCGGTAATCGAGCTCCAGACCAGCCATCACCTCTCCAAGGTGAGCGGCTCTCCGCCCCGCCGGATGGCGTCGATCACCTGGACCACGCGAACCATCTCTCTGACGTCGTGGACTCGGACGACGTGCGCGCCCTGGCCTGCCATCCAGGCAACGGCGCCGGCCGTCCCCTCCATCCGCTGATCGACTTCTGTCCCCAAGACCTTTCCGATGAAGGACTTCCGGGACGGACCCACCACGACAGGCCTGCCCAGCTCCCCGAAGGCAGCGATGTCCCGCATCAGCATGTAGTTCTGCCGCTCGGTCTTGGCGAAGCCGAGTCCCGGGTCCACGCCCAGATGCGCCTGCTCGATGCCCGCTTCTACAGCCGCCTCGACGCGCTCGGCCAGGTAGGCCCTCACCTCGGCCACCACGTCCACGTAGTCGGTGAGCTGCTGCATGGTCTTGGGCTCCCCCCGCATGTGCATGAGGACCATGCCGGCGCCTGCCTCCTTGACGACCTCGAACATCGAGGGATCAGAGCCCGCCGTGACGTCGTTCACGATGGCCGCTCCGACCTCGATGGCAGCCTTGGCCACGCCGGCCCGCCTGGTGTCGACCGAGATGGGGATGTCCACCTCGGCGGCCAGACGCTTGATCACCGGGAGCACACGGCCCAGCTCCTTCTCGAAGGGAACGGCGTCCGAGCCGGGGCGAGTGGACTCGCCGCCCACGTCCAGGATGTCCGCCCCGTTCGCCGCCATCTCGATCCCCGCGCCAACGGCCACCTCCGGATCGAAGAACCGCCCGCCGTCGGAGAACGAGTCGGGGGTCACGTTGATGATGCCCATGACATGGGTGCGGGTGCGGCAGTCCAGGACGATCGGACCAATCCGCCACACGAATTCGTCGCTCTTCACGGGTTCATCGTAGTCAGTTGCAGAACCGTTACAGAGTTCAGACTCGTCAGTTGCGGAACCGTTGGAGCCTGCAGTCTCCGATGGGGAACGGGAAGCGTTCGGAAAGCGTCTATAGCTCGACTGCCATGCAGGAGACCACCGCGCTGCTCGAGCCGGACACCCATCCTGCGCCGGACAGTCTCGGTCGGGCTTCCGGCCAGCGAGCGCAGGCCGTTCGGGGCTCGGCCCACACGGTGGTCGCGACCTCCCCCGGTTCCCTGCACCAGCCCTGTACGTTCGAGGCATTCTTCCAAGCCGAATACCCGAGCCTGCTCCGGGCCATGTTCCTGGTGACCGGCAATCGCCACGAGGCCGAGGAGATCGCTCAGGATGCCTTCGTCAGGGCCTGTGAGCGCTGGGAGCTGGTGCGCCGGGCAGAGAATCGCGCCGGATACGTCTATCGCATGGCCCTGAACGGCTACCGGAGCAAGCTGCGTCGCCTGGCCAGAGGCGCTCGGAAGGTCCTCCGGCAGCAGGAGCAGCCCGATCTCTTCGCCGCGGTCGATGATCGCGACGCCCTCGGCCGGGCTCTGGCCGAGCTCTCGAAAGGCCAGCGGGAAGCGGTCGTGCTGGTCGAGTGGATGGGAATGACCGACGACGAGGCCGGGGCGCTTCTCGGGATCTCTCCCATCACGGTTCGGGTTCGCATCCACCGCGCCCGCGCCGTGCTCCGGCCCTTGTTACGACAAGGAGACGAACGTTGAACGATCTTCAGGACCTGCTGGACCGACGGGCGCACATGGTCGAGCCCTCCCCCGACGCCCTCGCCCGGGTTCTCGGTACCGTGCGGCGGCGGCACCGCCGACGGCAGGCGACTGCCTGGGGTTTGGCCACGGTAGTGCTGGCCGCTGCGCTCACCGCCAACGTCGTGAGTCGACACGCGCACACTCGGGGACTCCACGACACTCTTCACGCCGAGCTCCTGGGAACGAAACAAGCTCTGGATGTGCGAAGCGATCTCGGGATCGAGGGACCGACCAAGGGAACCCCGGACAGCGTCATCGTCACCGAACGGACCCGAATCGGACGGGTCGAGGTCTCGCTGGTTCATGTGCGGACGGGGAGGTCGACCCACGTAGGACTCGAAGCGGACACCACGGACGCCGCAGTCTCACCGAAGGGTGACGTCGTTGCGGCGGTCAGCCATCACGCGGTCGTCGTCACCTCAGCCGATGAGTCCGCCGAGGCCGCCGTCATTCCTGAGACCGATGGGGCCGAGGGTCAGGTGACATGGAACGGAACGGGCAATCTCCTGTTCACCATGGTGAAGGGACAATGGGTCCGGGTGTCGAACGCGACCGGTGGGTCGAGCTTGGCGGCGCGCCCAGTGGTTCAAGAGCTGACCGTTCCCACCATCCCCGGGGGCCCCATCCTCCTATCTGTCTCGCCCCGGGGTAGCCTTGCGGCTCTCTTCGGCATCACATACCCGGATGGGCAGCCGCCCGTCCCCCACCTCTACGTTGGGCGTTTCGATGGGGTGGCGGTCTTGGACCCGAGGGAGATCGAGATTCCCCAGAGCGTCCTCGGGGGCCCCATGGGGTGGGTGGGGGAGAACGCGTTCCTGCTGGCTCCGGGGCCGGGCAGGGCCCTGTTGGTCCGCACGGACGGATCGAAGGTCGAGGTGGTCGCCCAGGGCATCGAGGATCCATGCGGGGAGCTCTCGGCTCGGATCGCGTGCACGTTCAACGGGCCCAGGCTCCTCGGCACCAGCGCTGACGGCTCGCTGCTCTTCTGGAAGGTATCCGCCGAACGAACCAGCGGGGCGTCAACGCCGCCGATCCTCGTCCTGTACTACAAGACCTGGTTGGACGGCACCCACCCGGTGCGTTTGGGCGGACTGGTCGGCCGCTTCGGACCCCCCGTCGCCCCCCGGTAGAAACCGACCTACCTACTGATCCTTCGATCAGACGGGAAGGTGTGGGTGAGTTGCCGGGAGACGGCCGCTAGGCGCGACCGCGACCGACCAACTCCAGGGCTTCAGCTCGCGTTCGCGCATCGGAGCGGAACACGCCCCGCACTGCGGACGTGACGGTGACCGACCCGGGCTTCTTGACGCCGCGCATGGTCATGCACAGGTGCTCGGCCTCGATCATCACGAACACTCCCCGGGGCTCCAGGGCATGCTCGATCGTGTCGGCGATCTCGGTGGTCAGTCGCTCCTGAACCTGGGGCTTCCTCGACAGGAGGTCGACCACCCGGGCGATCTTGGATAGGCCGGTGATCCGCCCGTCTCGGTTCGGCACGTACGCCACGTGAGCACGACCCAGGAACGGAATGAGGTGATGTTCGCACATGCTCTGCAGCGGGATGTCCCGAACCATGATCATCTCGTCGTGCCCCGCGCCCGCGACGACGGTGAGGACATCTGCGGAGTCCTTCCCGAGTCCGGCGAAGATCTCCGCGTACATGTCGGCCACACGTTCAGGAGTGGTGGCGACGCCCGGACGTGACGGGTCTTCTCCGATGCCTTTGAGGATCAAGCGGACGCCCTCGACTACTTCGTCCCGATCGAACCCCGGCGGAGGCTCCAGATCACTCATCGGGGACGAGCTTGTCGAGCACGTCGGGGAGGCCGGCGAGACCAGGAAGCTCTGCCGCTCTCGGCATGTAGCTACTCTCGCCGAGGCGGTTGATCCATATAGCGGGGATCCCGAGCTCCGCCGCCGGGGCGATGTCGTGGAACAGGCTCGCCGCCACGTGGACGTGCCGATCGGGGCCCGCCTGCGTTCGTTCCCGGAATACGTTCCAGTGTCCGTGAGCGGGCTTGTACGAACCGGCATCGTGTGCGGTGACAACCAGGTCCGGCTGGACGCCGATGTTCAAGATCGACGCGGCGAGCAGGTCCGGGTCGGTGTTCGACAGGATGCCCAGCCGCCACCCTCTCGAAGCGACCTCCTCGAGCGAGCCTCGCACTTCTGGAAATGCCAGCCAGGTCGGAAGCGATGCCGTCAGGGCCTCTCTGTCGAGCGGCCGGAGCTCGAGCCCTTCGGCCTCCGCGATGCCTTCGAGGGAGCGGGCCATCACATCTCGATACGGCAGGAATGGCTCGGCCTGAACTCGTGGTTCGATCTCGTGATAGCGGGCAAGCAAGTTTCGGGGTTCGGAGTCGGGCCACAGGTTCCCCAGGGCGTCGCGGATCCCTCGCTCCCAATCGATCAGCGTCCCGTAGCAGTCGAAGGTCGCCCATCGATCCACGGTGGAGAGCTTAGGCATCGGGGCGTCAGGAGATCGCGCCCGGACTGCCCCGCTCCGACGATTTCACGGAGCGTCGGGCGACCGCCGCAGCCGCTCCGGCCTGCTGTCCGTCGGTCCGCTGAGGCCGCTTCTCCAGGCCCTCGAGGAGGGTGATCAGGTCCTCCTTCTCGACGGTCTCCTTCTCGATGAGCGCAGCGGCGATCCGATCCAGCCGCTCGCGATGCTCCGTGAGGATCTCCAGCGCTTCGTCGTGGGCCTGATCGATCAGGGCGCGGATCTCGGAGTCGATCTCGAAGGCAACCTGGTCGGAGTAGTCCGGGTGTGAGGCGAAGTCTCGACCGAGGAAGACCTCGCCCGACTTCTGGCCAAGGGTGAGCGGTCCGAGACGATCAGACATGCCGTACTCGGTCACCATCTGCCGGGCGATCTTGGTCGCTCGGTCCAGGTCGTTCTGCGCTCCCGTGGTTATGTCACCGAACATCAGCTCTTCGGCAACTCGACCTCCGAGCAGCATCGCCAGCTCGTCGATGAGCTCCTCGCGCGCAACCAGGAACTTGTCTTCCGTCGGCAGTGTGAGCGTGTAGCCCAACGCCCGGCCCCTCGGGATCACCGAGATCTTGTGGACGGGGTCGGCATTCGGAAGTAGGTAAGCCACAAGCGCGTGGCCGCCCTCGTGGTAGGCGATGATCTTCTTCTCCCGCTCGGAGATGAGCCTGGTCCGCCGCTCCGGCCCGGCGACAACGCGGTCGATGGCCTCCTCCAGCTCGAGCATGGTGATGGCCGGCTTGCCACGCCTGGCCGTCAAAAGCGCCCCCTCGTTGATCACGTTCGCCAAGTCCGCACCGGTGAAGCCGGGGGTCCGCCGGGCGATCACGACCAGATCGACGGTCTGGTCCAGCGGCTTGCCCTTGGCGTGCACCCGAAGGATCCCCTTGCGCCCCTCGAGGTCGGGGCGGTCGATCACGATCTGCCGGTCGAACCGTCCCGGCCTAAGGAGAGCAGGATCCAGGATGTCCGGACGGTTGGTCGCGGCCATCAGGATGACGCCTGTCTTCGTGTCGAACCCGTCCATCTCCACGAGGAGCTGGTTCAAGGTCTGCTCGCGCTCGTCGTGGCCGCCACCGAGACCGGCTCCGCGGTGGCGCCCAACGGCGTCGATCTCGTCGATGAACACGATGGCGGGGGCGCTCTGTTTCGCCTGCTCGAAGAGGTCACGGACGCGAGCGGCCCCGACGCCGACGAACATCTCCACGAAGTCCGAGCCGCTGATGGAAAGGAACGGCACCCCTGCCTCGCCCGCAACCGCCCGACCCAGGAGCGTCTTGCCGGTTCCGGGCGGGCCGTACAGGAGAAGGCCCTTGGGAACCTTCGCCCCCATGGCCTGGAACTTGGCCGGGTTCTCCAGGTACTCCTTGATCTCCTCGAGCTCCTCGACCGCTTCATCGACGCCGGCGACATCCGAGAAGGTGGTCTTGGGCTGGTCCTTGGCGACGACCTTCGCCTTGGCCTTCCCGAAGGCCATCACCCGGTTCCCTCCTCCCTGCATCTGGTTCATGAAGAACAGAAGTAGAGCCCCGATCAGCACGATGGGCAGCCCGATCTGGATGAGGGCACTCACGATCACGGAGCCCTTCTGAGGATCGGCCGTCAACTTGATCCCATTGGCGTTGGGCGCACCCAGGATCTTCGCGGTGAGGGTCTCCTGATACTGCTGAGGGTAGGTGGTCTCGTATCGGGTTTTGTCGATGAGCTTGCCGACGACTTTCTGATCCCGCTCCAGAAACGTGGCCACAAGGACCTTTCCCGAAGCGACCGCTCTCTCGAATTGGGCCAGGCTCAGAGGAGCTGCTTGTGGGCTCCGATTTGCAACGGCCAGGAACAGCCACAGCCCCGCCAGGACGACTAGCAGGTACACCACCGGCCCACGAAAGACGCGCCGAAGGGTCGACTCCTGCCTATTCGTTGGGGGTGTGCTCCTTTCGCCGCTCCGAGATTCGATCAAACGGGCAACCGCGCCCGGCCTCGCCGGGCGATGGTAACACAGGGGTCTGAAGTGCCCTCTTGCGGGTCGGTGTCAGCGGATGCCCGAGTCGACCAGCAGGTTCAGGTGCACGTAGGTACCCGCTGGCACTTCCACCATGATCGGTTTCCCCGACCCGATCGCGCCGCCCGGGCGATTCGCCGTCACAGTGTAGGACCCCGGGGGCAGGGCGATGCGATAGGTCCCGTCCTCGTCCGAGTGGCCGGTGGCAACCGTCTTCTCGCCTGACGCCGTCACAGTGATGTCCGCCTTGATGGGCTTGTCAGGGCAGGGGCTGCCGGCTTGCTGGACGGGGCACATGGGACCGAGCAGGACTCTGCCCTGGATCCCGGCAGTGCCACTCCCGGAGGTTCCTATGGTCGATGTGTCCGCGCACGCCGAGAGCGGGAGAGCAAGCCCGATCAGCAGCACCGCCAAGCGCTTCATGACAGCAGGTTAGACCGGTCATGGACCGAACAGGTTCCCTGAGAGAACCTCAGGAGACGGCGTCCCGGTAGACCTCTGGTCGGAGGGTTCCCACGAAGGGAAGATTCCGGAAGCGCTCCCCATAATCGAGCCCGTAACCCACGACGAAGACCGAGGGGATCTCGAACAGCCTGTACTTGATGTCGAGCGGGACCTGCTGAACGCCGGTTTTCTGCATGAGGGCACAGACCTCGAGGCTGGCCGGCCGGCGGGTCCGAAGGTTCTTCAGGAGATACGAGAGCGTGAGACCCGAGTCGACGATGTCCTCCACGAGCAGGACATGACGCCCCAGGATCTCATGGTCCAAGTCTTTCAGGATCCGGACGACGCCGGACGTCTGCGTGGCCGCCCCATACGACGACACTGCCATGAAGTCGAACTCCATCGGAAGTCTCACGTGTCGGGAGAGGTCGGCCATGAACACGAAGGCCCCCTTCAACACGCCAACCAGGAGCAGGTCCCGGCCCTCGTAGTCGGCCGACAGCTGCTCGCCGACCTCTGCGATCTTCTGCTGGATCTGCTCCTCGGTGATCAGCACTTGCTCGATGTCGTTCTGATGGGCCTCCATCTGACTCGACAGTCTATGGAAGGAGGCATGCGACGGCGTGCCTACCGATCGCTCGTGTCCCACATGTGTCTCCATCGGAACCCTCCCTCGAGCCACCGAGCTCTACGTCGCCGGAAACCTCACGCGGGCCTCAGGGAAGGGCGGACGAGCCGAACATACTCCCTCTCTCTTCGGGCGAGCAAGCCGCCGGGCAAAATGACCGATCGGCCTGGCCGGGCCGTTGCCAATCCGATCACGGCCTCCACGTGTCCAGCCTGGGGGAGGGCACCGAAGTCCAGCAGCGCTCGGCGCACGATGCGGCCGGCAATCGATGGCGCCAGGGTTTCGAGGGGGCCTGCCCGAAGAAGCGTGACGCCGGGCCCACTCCTCGCGACCACCTCGGAGCGGGCTGTCGACGCGAGCTGGTCGAGGAATTCCGCATCCTGGCGAAGCAGTTCTGCGGTCCTCACCAGCGTCGACCGCAAGCTCCTCCCCATCGCACGCTCCAGGTGCGGGATCACCCGCGTGCGAATCCCGACCCGCATGAACGCCGGGTCCTCGTTCATGGGGTCACTGCGGGGCCGAAGGCGGAGCGACTTGCAGAACGCCTCGGTCTCCTGGCGGGTGGTTTCCAGGAGGGGCCGGACGATGGGCCCGCTCACCGGCTTCATGCCGCTGATCGCTTCCAGGCCGCCGCCCCGAAGTAGCGCCAGGAGCACTGTCTCGGCCTGGTCGTCGGCGGTATGTCCCACCGCGGCCACACCTCCCCCGAGTTCTTCCAGCACGTTCGTCAGGGCCTGGTAACGGACCGTTCGCGCCCACGCTTCAACGGAGTCCCCTCTCGCGGGCCGCGTAGTGGCCCGTCGAAGGACGAAGGGCACGCCGAGGCGTCTCGCCTGCCCCCGGACGTAAGCGGCGTCGTCCTCCGACCCCTTCCGCAGGCCATGGTCGAAGTGAAAACACACAGGGTCGATCCTCAGGAGGCGCGCCAGGCGAACCATCGAGTGCAAGAGACACACTGAGTCGGGCCCGCCAGAAACCGCGATAACCACTCGCGACCCGGGATCGAACATCCGATAGCGGCGGGCTGTTGCGGTGACCCGTTCGATCACCCGGCCGACCGCGGGAGGCCGCCGGAGCGCCGGGGCCGGCATGTCAGGACGCGGCGACGCGAGCCACCCAACTCTGGGGGTGACGGATCTCGTCCATGGTTGGAAGGCTGGACGACCCCTCCCACACCCGATTGAAGCGGGCCAGCCCCACCTCCTCCACGACTTTCCGGGTGAACCGCTCACCCATGGCGTACTGGCGGACCTTCACGTCGAATCCGATGGCCCGCTGAAAGACCCGTTCGAGGCCTGCCCTGTTCCTGCGCTCATGGAGCGTCTCGCGGAAGGTGTCCGCGTCGGGGATGCGATCGCGCCCCACTTCGTCCATGGCGTAATTGCTGTGCCCCTCCAGAAGCGACATTGCCGCCTGCATCTTCTTCACCATGTCGCGCTGGCCGGGGGTCATCAGGAGGAACACCCAGCCGAAGCCTCGCTCGATCTCCCCGCCCCTCACTTCGGCAATGGCGCCACGAAGCCGCTGCATCAGCCAGCTCGGGTCCAGCTCCACCGAGCTCAGATAGGTATCCATCAGGCCTGTGAGATACGCCCGGAGCCACGGCGCACTCCCGAATTGCAAGCGGTGGGTCACCTCGTGCAGGCAGATCCACAACCGGAAATCACGCCGCGCGAAGCCGTGCTTGCGCTCCACACCTGCCACGTTCGCTCCCACGAAATACAGGAGGCCGTCGTCGTCGGGCGGGAGGAACATGTCGTACTGGCCGAGGACCCTGTGTCCGAGATACCCGAGGAGGGCTCCCAGCTGCGCGCCCAGGATCCCGCGCCGGACGCCGGCCATGGCTCCGTCGGATCGATTCGCCAAGAGCTTCTTGGCGAAGGGCTCCAGGATGCGCTCGAAACCCTTCAGGTTCTGATGCAGCCACTGGCCTCGGGTCATGACCCAAGCTCGGGAGCCCTGGGCTCCGGGCCCCAGGCCGGTGAATTCCTGGATCATCGCCTCGGCATCAGGGACGAGCTCGGAGAAGTCCTCGACGAGCCGGGCTCGCTCCACCGCTGTCAGGGTCTGGCCGAGGCCGGCCACCTTGCGGCCCACTCGGTCCGCGGTACCCCAGTCGATGAGCTTGTCTGTGGCGAAGGTCACACTTCCATTGTGCACGGCAACCACCGGATCGATCGCGCGGGCTGGGACCCTAGTCCTGGGCCTTCTTCCGGGCAGCGACCACTGCCGCGGCCCGCGCCCGGCCTTCGGCTACCCGCCGGTCGACGCCCCGGTCCAGCTGCTCCTTGAGGACGCGGTCGAAGGTCTCCTGGTCCATCTCGCCGCCGCCCGAGCGCGAGACGGCCGGCTGTGGCGTAGCCGCCGGCTGTGGCGCCGGTGCGGGTGCTTCCGACGGCGCTTGGGTCTGGGCCGGAGCAGACCCCACCTCCTCAGCGGTCTTGGCGGTCGGTCGCTCCTCGGGCGCCTCGGTCTCGGCTTGACCCACCGCGTCAGCCTGGACGGCTGGCTCGCCGGACGGAGCGGCGGTCGTCCGCTCGGTTACCGCATCTGCGGGTGCGGCAGTCGCCGCTGGAGCAGCCGCAGGACGCTCGGCCACAGCGGTGGCGGTCCGGGCCCGGGCCTGGGTGGACGCGGCAGCTGACTCGGCGGCGGGAGGCGGCACGTAGCGCATCTGGGCGGCCTGGCGAGCGAGCGTAGGGGGACGGGTACCGGGCGGCACAGGCCGCGCGCTCTCCTCACGGCCGAAGAACTTCGGGGCGAACCGCATGTAGCCGGCGGCCACCACGAGAAGGATCAGCACCACGATGACACCCGCACCGATGGCCATCCAATAGACCCATTGGGTCCCGGGCGCCAACTTGGACGAGGGACTTTCAGTGGGCGGCGGGGTGATCTCCACCACCTGCGCATAGGCGTGGCCCGCGATCATCGCGAGCGCCATCACGGACGTTGCCATGATCGCGGCGATCCTTGCGATGCGGTGCGGGACACGCACGAGGCCAGATTCTATCAGCAGCGTACCGCCCCCCTATCGTGACAGGTCGGCAACACCGGTCGGCTACGATGCCGCAAATGGCCTGGAAGACGCTCGGCCAGTCGTTCGTCACGCTCCTCGTGATCCTGGACCTCTCGGAAACATCCCGTTGTTCCTGGCGCCCACCCACGAGGACGAACCCAGGGCCCGGAAGCGCGCCGCATACGTTTCTGTCCTGGTCGCGGGCGCCGACTCCCTCGTTCGGGTCCCCGAGGATGCGAGCGTCGCCCTGGTTCCACTGGGACCACCGTTCCTGGCGGGACCCGGCGCGATGGTAGCGACCATCGTCCTCACGCGCCAGCATTCGGCCTTTACCCAGCGCCTCGCCATGGTGGCCGGTGCTGTTGTTGCGCTCCTGGTGGTTTTGGCGGCGCTCTCGTTCGCGTCCACGCTGGCCCGACTGCTCCGCCCGAGTGCCATCCACTTCCTCACTCGGATCACGGGGCTCCTGCTCACCGCCATCGCGGTGGAACTCGTCGCGGACGCCGTACAGCGATGGGTCCGATCGGCTCTGGGCTGAAGGCGATGGCGCGTTTGACGCGCCCACACGGAAGTGCATGAATGCCGCTGGCAGTGGTCAAGTTTCGGCCACCCGGCGCGTCTACTTCCTGGGGTTCCGGACGTTCACCGGTGCCACCGACGGCTCCGTCTGGTACTACGACACCGCCTCGAGGACCTATACGGACACGGGCATCGACATGCCCGTCCCCGTATCGAACTACGGGATCGCGGCTCTGAACGACGCAACCGGCCTGGGTTTCTACATCTTTGGCCGCCGCGACGCCAACGCCAACATCGTCACCACGGTTCAGGTCTACTACCCGGCGACGAACACCACGGCCGTGATCACCAGTGATCCGTGGCCGGGCAAGACTCCCTCGGGGTGCGTTTCGTTGCCGGCGATGGGAGTGGCGGCGATGGGGAACAAGGCCTTCATCTTGGGTGGCGCCTCTTTCTCGGCGAACGGGTGCCTCGACGAGAACTCAGCGCAGACCTGGATCTTCGACCCCATGGCTCCGGCTGGCTCCCGCTGGACGCAGGGAGGAAACTTGGCCGTTGCAAGCGGCTACATCACGCCTGCGGTGCTCGGCGGCAAGGTGTACGCCATCGGAGGCGACCTGAACATCGGTGGCGCCTTTTCGCTCAACAGACGGTCGAAGCCTCGACAAACGGCAGCTCGTGGGATGACGCAGGGGTCGCCGACCTCTTCGAGGCCTGTGACGAGTCCCAGGCGTTCGGGTTCAGTGCCGGCCCTCTCGCCAACACCATCATCCTGGCCGGATGTGGGCAGTGGCCCAACGCTGTCCCCGACGTTCTGCAGTACGACTCGGTCGCCAACACCTGGTCACCGGCGGGGACCCTCAATGAGAACCGTCGTAACCACGCGGGGCCTGGCTCGGACCCGCTGGCCAGTCGGGCATGTACATCCTCGGCGGCTACAGCGAGGCATCCTCGTTCATCGATCCGACCCTGACGAGCGAGGTCGGCCCGGCCACCACTCGGCCCACCGTGGGCGGGGAGTCCTCCGCGCCCCAGGGTTCGCCCCATAACGTCACCACGACGTAAGGATCCGTCATCGGCAGGAGCGGTGCGCCATGCGCGCCGCTCCTGATCAGCTCTGGCTTGAAGGACATCCGGCGGGTAGGCGATGCCGCCCACGACATCCAGGCCGGCACGCTTAGGGCCCATACATCCAGGGATAGGCGGAGCCGGAGCGGGGAGTCGAACCCCGGACCTACGCATTACGAGTGCGTCGCTCTGCCGACTGAGCTACTCCGGCACGCAGGCCATTGTATCCACCGGCCAGTGGCGCTTCGACCGCGGGCGGACGTCCGTCTAGAGTCCTGGTGATGATGGGAGACGACTTCGACAAGGAGCTTGGAGAAGCGATCAAAGCGGACGTCTACCGCAAGCTGCGGAAGAAGCTCGGCGGACCTCAGCTCCCCGAAGGCACCGTCACGATCCTTTTCACCGACGTGGAGGGGTCGAGCGAACTGGTGAGGGATCTCGGCGACCATCGCGCCAGGGCCATCCTGCGGCGCCACGACGACATCATCAGAACGGCGATTCAGTCCCACGAGGGAACCGAAGTGGAGCAGGCCGGGGACAGCTTCATGGCTG
>Ga0137372_10002543_pt1 | contig 17629 bp, 10 predicted proteins | sample SagtaG_6_FD_104911 | JGI IMG/M metagenome (GOLD analysis project Ga0137372, IMG submission 104911) | Vadose zone soil microbial communities from Sagehorn Ranch, Mendocino, California, USA - Sage1_R_60_16 metaG | ecosystem: Environmental > Terrestrial > Soil > Vadose zone | place: USA...
CGCTGACCGCGGTTTTCCCGACGCCACCGACCCCGATCAACTACAAAACCGGATTCTCGAACTGGAACAAGAACTGGCAACGTTGCGCAGCCGGATCGATCAACCCGTTCGGCATCGCATGCCCGACACGCGCAGTTCCATGACCCACCGGTTCGAGATCGCCGGACATGAGGGTTACATCACTGTCGGGTTGTACGAAGATGGACAGCCGGGTGAGCTTTTCATCACCATGTCAAAGGAAGGCAGCACGATTGGCGGGTTGATGGATACCGTAGGCACGCTCACTTCGATTGCACTCCAATACGGCGTGCCGCTCGAGAGCCTCGTGAAAAAATTCGCCTACCAACGATTTGAGCCGAGCGGCTTCACAAAAAATTCCGACATCCGCCACGCGACAAGCATTACCGATTATGTTTTCCGCTGGTTGGCGTGCCAGTTCATCAAGGGCTACAAGGAAGCGACTTCGCCGAATCGCGCGCAACCGGACCTGCCGCTCAAGGAAATCAGCGATATCGAGAAGAAAGCTGTGAATCGTCCGGTTACCGATTTGGCGCATACGGCCGACAAACAAGTGATTGATCTGATCACAAATCGCGCACCAAGCAATTCCACGGAACACACTGGCAATGGCAATGGCCATGCCGACCGCGTAATGGTGGCACTTGGCAGCATCTTCATGGGAATCACTTGTTCGGTATGCGGCAGCGACAAAGTCATTCGCGCAGGCGCCTGCGGCGTTTGCACTGAATGTGGCACCAGCCAGGGGTGTAGCTGAGGATAAAGCTTCGAATCTCAAGCTCGAACAGCCAAATTTTCAGATTACTGACGCTCCGATTATTAAGGCGTAATTGCTGCGCCTGAATTGGACACGTGGGCGCGCACGGCTACAGTGCGTCGCCACTTTTTGGACAGCTCAACGGCATGAACAAACTCGACGCGCAGCGACAGAAAGAGATTCAACAAGCGGAAGAACTGCTTTTCGCGGGGCCGCAGGCGCTTGGGTTCGCGAAAGGCCTTTTCCAAGGCCATTTCGTAGCGGATTGGGTGATGCCTTATCCGCGCATTCCGGCGGCGCAACAAGCCGAATTGGACGATACGCTCACTGAACTCCGCAAATTTTTGGACGAGCATCTCGATGCTGCGGAGATCGATCGGCAGGCAGATATTCCGCGCAGCGTGATCGAGGGCTTGGGCCGCGTCGGCGTGCTCGGTATGACCGCGCCAAAGGAGTACGGCGGGCGCGGATTTTCGCAAATTGCTAACTGCAAAGTTCTGGAAGAAATCGGGAAGCATTGCGCATCGACGTCGGTTTTCGTAAACGCACATCACTCGATTGGGATTCGCGCATTGCTGCTATTTGGCACACACGAGCAAAAGCAGAAATGGCTTCCAAAATTAGTGACTGGAGAGCAGCTGGGCGCGTTCGCGCTCACCGAAAAAGAAGCCGGATCCGATGCAGCAAACGTGCAGATGCAAGCGCGGCCCAGCGAGGATGGCTCGCACTTTGTTTTGAATGGCGAAAAACGGTACATCACGAACGCGGCGATTGCGCACGAGCTCACCGTGATGGCGCGCACACCAGTGCCGGGGTCGGACAAGACGGCGGTCACGGCATTTCTGGTCACGCCGGACATGCCGGGATTCGAGATGCTTGAGCAGCGAATGCCGAAGATGGGCATCCGTGGCACGGCGACCGGGCGGTTCGCCTTGCGTGACGTCAAAGTTCCGAAGGAAAACGTTCTCGGACCGCTGGGCAAAGGGCTCAAAGTCGCGCTAACGGTGCTCGATTTCGGGCGCACAACCTTCGGCGCGTGTTGTACCGGCGCGGCCAAGACTTGTCTGGAGCTGGCGGTCCAGCACGCAAATACGCGAAAGCAATTCAACAAAACGCTCGGCAATTTTCATTTGGTCAAAAAGAAAATCGCGCGCATTGCTGCAGATGCTTACGCGATGGAAGCGATGACCACCGTCACAGCGTCACTCATCGACCGTGGTCTGGAAGATTACATGCTTGAGACCGCCATGCTGAAGGTCTTCACGACCGAGCGGCTTTGGGAGTGCATCAACGATGTGTTCCAGATTTATGGCGGTTCTGCATACTTTGTCGATCTTCCACTGGAGCGGATGCTGCGCGACGCGCGCATCAACCAGATTGGTGAAGGAGCAAACGAAGTCCTCACCTCATTCATCGCGCTGGTCGGGATGCGCGGTCCCGGGATGGAGTTCAAGGAAATTTACGACACGATGATGAAACCGTCGCGCGATCGGATGACCAAAGCGTGGGCGGCTGGAAAAAGCCGGCTGGGGGCGGCGATTCGCGTCCCTGATGTGCCGGTGCGAAGCGAGCAATTTCGTGCGGACGCGCGGCAGCTGGGCCGGTTGATCTGGCGGTTTAACGTATCGGTCAACCGGGCGCTTATTACGTATCGCGAGCCGATTCTGGACATGCAGCTTCTCCAGGAACGAATCGCGAATGCGGCGATGGACCTCTTCGCCTCGACCTGCGTCCTTAGTCGTCAGGATAGCGAAGTCCAGTTCGGGCATAGGAACGGAGATGCGGCTGCGCCTGATCACTCCGCAGCCGATCTGTTTTTGCGTCAATCGTTTCGCCGGATCCGGCATTCACTCGCGGCGCTCACGGACAATGACGACAGATCGGTGCTTGCGACAGCGGATTCCTGGTTGGCCAAGCCGCGCAGTTAATTTCGAAAGCTTGCGCGAGAATTTATTTCAGAAATGAAAAGTGGACAGCCGCGTTATTTGAACCGGCTGCGCGGAGCCGAAAAAGCATCTGATCGAAAAGGTTGGCGCAACCTGCGGGCGCTAATGCCTTGGCGAAGAAATGCAAGGTAACTCCCGCGCTGCCGAGCGGCAGCGCGCCAGTAGCCGCTAAACCGTCGAGGTTCTATTATCTCCCCGTACGGTGGCCGTAAATGCTCATCGCACTAGCAGTAGTCGGAATCGCTGCGAGCCGGTCGCAAGGCTGCGGGATTGCGGAGCTTCCGGTCACAACAAGGCATATCTTCTTCACGGGTCTGGTGGCAGCCTGTTGTGTTGCCGGTTGCACTACAACGTTCTTGCTTGGATCGGCAGCGAATGCCGATGCGCAAAATGCCAGTGCCAGCACGGCGCTTGCGCATCGGACCGACCAACCGCTTGAGCGACTGAGTCTGCATCCTGTATTCATGATGCGATTGTGATGCCACGCCGAATTCTTTGCAAGCTTATTCATTTTCAGCCACGCCGCCTTCCGCAAGCACCGGTCGAAAGCCAGGATCAATCCGTCCAAAGAAAATGTTCCAAGCGCAGGTTATTAACACGCGCTTTCGCTTCTTCGCTTCGGCTACCTCCCGCTGCAGCTAGCTTATCATAGATAGCCGCCGCAGATTCCCACTTTGAATCCTCCTCTAGTAATCGAGCTGCGTTAAATCCAGCTTTGTAGTACCAAAACAGGTCACGCCGTTGATCGGGGCGCGCCTCCTCCTCCAATATCTTGTAAAACGTCGCAAGGGCGGCGGCTCGATCACTTTTCTTTTCCAAGCATAAGCCTTTTTTGAACAGTGCCTGGTTTCGCCATTCAGTCGGCGCGTCCTTTTCAGAGGCTAATTGGTCGTAGGTTTCAATTGCGCGCTGGTAACCGTTCGGGTCGCTTGCGCCCGCCTCGAAGAAAATGTCGCCTTTCGCGCAGAGCGCCTCGCGCTTCTCCGGTAGAGCAGCGTCGCTTTTTAATACCTCATCGTACAAGGCGAGAGCATCTTTCGATTTGCCGAGCTTGCGCTCGATCAGGGCCTGTTCGTTGCGAGCGGTCCACCGCAGCGGGCCGCTTTTCTGCACGACCTGATCAAAAAGAACAATTGCGCGGTCCAGTGAATGCTCGCCCATGCTCGACATGGCCGATTCTGCCGCGAAAAAAACTGCTCTTTCTGCGAGAGAGTCGTCGGGATTCTGTTGGGCGATAATTTCGAACTCGGTTTGCGCGTTTGCAAAATCCTGCCGGCGGTAATAAAGCTCGGCCAATTTCAGTCGAACTTCCGGAGCAAACGGTGATTGGCTATGCTGCTCCAAAAATTTCTTGGCAAGCGCAATGACTTTCGCCTCGTTTCCGCCAGCTGATTCCTCCACCCAGATATTGAGATAGTCGGCGCGCTCGGCTGCCGCGGCGGTTGGCTTCGACTCAGCTGCACGAGTCAGATTCTTTCGCGCTTCATCAATCCGCGGCGGTGAGGAATGAAAGGCTACCTCGGCCAGACCAACCCAGGCTTCCGACACGCGCGGACTTTTAGGAAAATCTCGAATGAACTGTTGCAACGAGGCCGCCGCTTTTTTATCGCCTTTCGATGCCTGCAGCAAAGCTTCTTCCAATCGTAGATTGGCGCGTGCCTCTTCGTCGCCCCCTTGCGTATCCAGCTCTGTGTAATCAGCCAGGAACCGAGTGTGATTCCCAACTTGTAGCCAACCGCTGGATGCATTAAACAGCGCAGCTTTTGTCCAGGGCGAATTGGAATGCGCGATTTGTTCAAAAGCCGCGGTCGCCGTGTCAAATCGCTTCGCCAGATAATTCACTTGAGCGACCAAGAAATTGATCCGGGCCAGCAAAGCCGGCTCTGGATGCAGCAGAACCGCATCATTCAAAATCGCGATCGCCTCATCGAAATTCCGGTCGTCCACTTCAAATTGAGCAAACTCAAGAAAACCGTGTGCGATCGCCGGGGATTTGATGCCAGTGCGTCGCAGGTCTGAAAATAATTGCCGGGCTCGTTCCCTGCGTCCGTTGCGAACTTCCAGCCGAGCAAGATACCATCGCGCAAATGTTCGCCGTGGCTCTTCCGGCCTACGTACCCATTTCTCCAGTTCGTTCCGCGACGGCTTGTGCTCCGCGCGATACAAAGAATCCAATTTTTCGAAAAGAAGAGGGAGATCTGGATCTGAAGCATGACGGTCGATAAATTGTTCGATCGCGTCATCTCCAGATTCCGGCGTCTTTAGCTGCAGATGTGCATCGGCTATGCCGAAGAGGGCCGCGATCAGCGTGGCATGAGGTGATCCCTCCGGCCTTTTCAGGAGCGCCTGGAACATGCCGATTGCCCTCTCGGGTCGCTGCAAGATCAGTTCCAGCCGCCCGCGTAACACCCGCCGCTCTCTTCGTTCCACCACCAGTGTTGGCCGCATTTCTGCCAACAGGCTCTGTGCATTAGGAGCATCGGCCAGTTCAATGTACAGTTCGGCTGCTCGTAACTGCGCTCGGGTAGCCCATTCTTTGTCATGGAACAGAAGGTCAAGCTTTTTCAAAGCTTCTTGCCGCTTTCCTAACGCGCGCAGCATCTCCGCTGTGCCAAATACCGCTGCTTCATGAAAGCGCGAGCCGCGATCGTTCGCCACTTCCTCATACAACGGGAGCGCGTCAGCCCATCGGTTCAGACCGGCCAGGGCTTGGGCTCGCCAGAATTTGGCCCATGGCAGTTCGCGCAATCGGGCCTCTGCCAATAAAACGAGAGTCGCCTCCGGCTCTTTTGCAGCGATTTGTGCTTCGGCAAGTTTCTCGGCGACAAGGCGCCAGTCGGTGTCGGGCAGATCTTTGTTTAGCAATGCCTGCAACCGCGCTACTGCTACCTCCGGCACGCCCTCAGTAAGCGGCAGGCTTGCTTGGGCAATCTCAGTGGAAATGTCCGCGCGGGCGAATTGCGCGAGTACGCCCAGCAGACAGATGAGTCCTATTTTTGTTAGACTCATTTTTTCTCTAGCATTGGTTGCAAATATCGCCCCGTATGACTGTCGGCAAGGGTTGCGATCTTCTCCGGCGGACCGGCTCCGACGAGGTCGCCGCCACGTTCGCCGCCTTCAGGCCCCAAATCGATGATCCAATCGGCGCACTTGATCATCTCCAGGTTGTGTTCAATCACAATTACCGTATTGCCCGCATTGCGCAGCTTCATCAGCACTTGCAGCAATTTCTCAATGTCGGCGAAATGCAATCCGGTTGTCGGCTCATCGAGAATGTAAAAAGTCCGTCCGGTTGCCTTTTTCGCAAGCTCGGTGGCGAGTTTTACCCGCTGCGCTTCGCCGCCGGAGAGGGTTGTTCCGGCCTGGCCAAGTCGTAGATAACCAAGACCTACGTCGAGCAATGAATTCAGCTTTTCCGAAATGCTGGGCACGTTTCGGAAAAAGCGCGCTGCCTCATCCACCGTCAGATCGAGAACATCGGCAATGTTTTTGCCTTTGTAAGTGATCTCCAGTGTCTCGCGGTTGTACCGCTTGCCATGGCACACTTCGCATTCGACGTACACATCCGGCAGAAAGTGCATCTCAATCTTAATTAATCCGTCGCCTTCGCAGTTTTCGCAGCGGCCTCCTTTGACATTGAAACTGAAACGCCCCGCGTCGTAGCCGCGCACCCGCGCCGTGGGCAGTTGGCTGAACAGTTCGCGGATCGGTGTGAATGCACCCGTGTAGGTGACCGGGTTTGAGCGCGGTGTTCGGCCAATGGCGCTCTGGTCAATCACGATGGCCTTGTCTATCTGTTCAACGCCACGAATCGCCCGATGCGCGCCCGGTTTTTCCTTCGCGTTGTAAAACCGCCGAAACAGCGCACGTCGCAGGATGTCGTCGACAAGCGTGGATTTGCCGCTGCCGGAGACACCGGTGACGCAAGTCAAACAGCCGAGTGGAAAAGACACCGTAACGCCTTTCAAGTTGTTCTCCGTTGCGCCGACCAGCGTTAGCCAACCTTCCGACTGGTTGCCGGGTCGCGGTTTAACGCGCTGTCTCGGCACTGGGATTCGCGCCCGGCCGGAGAGATAATCGCCAGTCAAAGAATTCTTCGCGCGCAGGATGTCGTTGAGTTTTCCCTGCGCGACGATTTCACCGCCGCGCGGGCCTGCCCCGGGGCCAAGGTCGATAATGTGGTCGGCCGCTCGGATTGTTTCTTCATCGTGCTCAACTACGATCACGGAATTTCCCAGATCACGCAGGCGGCGCAGCGTGTCCAGCAACCGTCCATTGTCGCGTTGGTGCAATCCAATGCTTGGTTCATCCAAAATGTAAAGCACGCCCGCAAGACCGGAGCCGATTTGTGTGGCCAATCGAATTCGCTGTGCTTCGCCCCCAGAGAGCGTTCCGCTCTGGCGATCGAGTGTGAGATAACCGAGCCCGACTTCGACGAGGAATTGCAGGCGCGATTGAATTTCACGAACTACGTCAGTGACGATAACTTGCTGTTGCGCGGTCAGGTCGAGAGTTGCGATAAAACGGGCCGCCGCCTCGATCGTCAGTTCACTAAACTGGTGAATGTTCAGTTCGCGTGCGTTCTGATCTTTTATCGTAACGCCAAGAATTTCCGGCTTTAGCCTCGCTCCATTACAGACCTTGCATGGCTCGCGTGTCATGAATGAGCGAATACGGTTACGAGTAAATTCGCTTTGCGTTTGCTCATAAAGGCGCTGCATCTGCGGCACCAGTCCCTCGAACGGTTTCGCGACCTTGCGTTCCCCGTTGCCGCTGAAGTTCATTTCAATCGGCGTGCCATTAGTGCCAAAGTAAAGCGCGCGTTTAAATTCCTCTGGCAAATCGCTGAAAGGAACATCTTCATCGACGTGAAAATGTTTCACCAGCGCCTTTTGCAGATGCCGGTAGTATGCTTGCATCCGCTTTGTCCCGCGTCGCCAAGGCGTGATTGCCCCTTCGGCCAGCGTTCTGCCAGGATCGGAGATCATCAGATCTGGATCGCAGACCAATTGCGTGCCGAGGCCATGACAAGCCGGGCATGCTCCCAGATGACTGTTAAAAGAAAAATGTCTGGGAGTTAAGTCGCCTAAGGTAAATCCCGTCTCCGCGTTTCCATAATCGGTGGAATAGCGCAGTTCTCGCCACTGCTCTGGTTCGATGTTGGATGTTGGATGTTGGGCGTTCGCTGTTTTCTGTGTCGATCGCAATATCGATACGCTGTTGCCGCCCAATTTGAGGGCAGTCTCAATTGAATCCGTCAGACGCACGCGAATTCCGTCGCGAATGATTAACCGATCAACGACCGCCTCAATCGTATGCCGCCTGTTCTTATTGAGTCGGATCGGCTCGGGCCGATCCAGCTCAATAAGCTGACCGTCAATCCGCGCGCGAACGAATCCTTCGCGCTTGAGCTTTTCGATTACATCCCGGAATTCTCCCGGTTGACTTTCGATCAGCGGCGCCAGCGCAACGATTTTGGACCCTGCCTCGTACGCAAGAATCTGATCGACAATCTGCTGGGGCGTTTGTCGGCTCAGACGCCGCCCAGTCAGGGGATCGTGCGGCTGACCGACAGCAGAAAAGAGAAGCCGGAGATAATCGTAAATTTCAGTAGTGGTGGCGATTGTCGACCTTGGATTGGCCCCGGCGCTGCGTTGCTCGATGGCAATGGCAGGAGACAGCCCCTGGATAAAATCGACATTTGGCTTTTCCATTTGATCGAGGAATTGCCGCGCGTAAGCCGAAAGGCTTTCGACGTATCGGCGTTGCCCTTCGGCATAAAGAGTGTCGAAAGCCAGTGAGGATTTCCCGGAGCCGCTTAGCCCCGTCATGACGACCAGCTTTTCCCGTGGAATCTCCACATGGAGGTTCTTGAGATTGTGCTGGCGGGCACCACTAATCTTGATGACTTGCGCAGGCATTCTGACGAGGGATGTCGAACCTATCAGTCAAGCACAGCCGTTCCTTTTCTCCAGCGAAATTGCGATATCTAGAGTACACCAGCGTGTCTGGCCCAGCGAAGCTCCGCCGGGGTTGCAAAGATCAAAATCTCAATCGTAATCCCCTGTCAATGAAAACGGCACGATGAGAAATTAGTCGGTAAGTGAGGAAGTCAGCGGTTGTTGCATTGATCGTTGCGTATGCATACCGCCCCGCCCGTATCCAGTGCGTAACTTGCGCGCAATGACGATTATTCTGGCCATGTACTGCTGTTGGCTCGTGTTTGGTAGGGCTACTGTCCTCACTTCCTGAACGTCAGTAAATCCAATTAGTTCGAGGTTCTTTTTCAGGACCGGTGTGCTCAGCGCCCAAAAATTAGTCTCGTCATTGTTCTGTCCGTACATGAAATAACAGATGCTGGGATCCTGAGGGTGATCATAGACCTGAGTTTCGAGCGCGAGGTAACCGCCTAGTTTGAGGTTCTCAAAACTTCGCCAAAGGGAAAGCAAAGGGTTCGGCAGATGATAGAGCGTGCCGAAATGAAGTACGACATCGAACTCACCGGGACGGCTGAATATTTCCGCGCTGGCCAGTTCAAACTCACATGACACGCCTGCTAACGCAGCAAGAAAACGTGCGGCCTGGATATGGCGGCGAATGACGTCGATGCCAACGGCCGAAAATTGGTAGTTCAACGCAGCATTGATTGAGTTGTAACCAGCATTGCATCCGACGTCCAGCAAACGGCCGCCTGCGAGTTCCGCGAACGGGATCACCGCTGCGGCCTGCCGAAATTTGCTCAGAGGCGATTCGGAAAATGGCGCGCGGCGGACGCAGTCCAGTGTCGAAACGCCGTTATCGAAGTCCACTCGATGACTCCACGGTTCCCAAAGCCGCAGTTTTTCCCTTAACGCGTCGGGCGAGAGTGGCGTGTGCAGCGTGAGAAAATCGTCTTCCATTGCAACGCGCTAGGGGCTGGCGTAGGAATACTCAAGCACAACGATTGTTTTCCTCCAGCAAAACGGTGTTACTTGAATGAGATCTGCGATTAAGGTGGAACCGGCAATGGCAGTTGTGGACGTCGTGCCGAACGAGCGGGAGACCAGCAGAGATGTGTGGGGACCAGCCGCGCTTGAGGAAAGGCGCGAGCGAACACGTGATCATCTGGCGAAAATCGCCGCTCGTCGCGAGATTTGGATCAACCGCAACAAGTACTATTATGAACTCCTCAACCGGCTGTTCCGTTTCCTGGTAGAACCGGAGAAAAAGGTCCTGTCGGTTCGCTGCGACACCGGCAACCTCTTGGCCGTTGTCCGGCCAAGTAGTGGCAAAGGTATCGAGATCTGCAATGAGATCGTGGATATCGCAAAGCAACGAAATCCATCCTTCGAATTCGCGGTCGCCTTTCCAGACAAGCAGGAGTTCCAGCAGGCTTTCAACCCGGACGAGAAATTCGATTACATTTTCTTCAACGATATCGGCGATACCGTAGATGTGCTTCAAGCGCTGCGAAATTTGAGGCCACTTTGCCAAAGGCATACGCGCGTGTTGATAACAACTTACAACCACCTTTGGGAACCGTTCGTTACCTTTGCCGAATGGATCGGGATGAAGGTGCCACGCACCGAGCAGAACTGGCTTTCCACTAGCGATATCCAAAACTTGTTGAAGCTCGCCGGCTTTGAAGCTCTCGAGACGCATCGAATCGTGCTTTTGCCAAAGTATCTGCCGTTGCTTTCTGGTTTTCTTAACCGTTTCTGTGCGCGCCTGCCACTTTTTAGCAAACTCTGCATGACACAGGTGGTCGTCGCGCGAATGCTGCCGACGCCGGTTTTGCGCGAAAAGCTTGCGGTGTCAGTGGTCATTCCATGCAAAAACGAGAAAGGAAACGTGGAGGACGCCGTTCGCCGAATTCCAGCCTTGGCGGGGCGAACAGAGTTAATTTTTTGTGATGACCAATCAACTGACGGAACCGCTGAAGAAGTCTTGCGAGTGCAGTCGCTTTACCCGGAAAAGAATATTCGTCTTGAGCACGGACCGGGAATTTGCAAGTCGCGAAACGTCTGGACAGGTTTTGACTCTGCGACAGGAGACATCTTGATAATCCTCGACGCCGATCTCACGACGATTCCCGAGGAGCTGGCTTACTTCGTCGATGTCATGGTTTCGGGGCAGTCAGAGTTTGTTAACGGATCGCGCCTCGTCTATCCCGTGCCAAAAGGAGCGATGAACGGAGCAAACATGCTGGGTAACAAATTTTTCAGCGTTGCTTTCACCTATCTGCTGGGACAACGGGTCAAGGACACCCTATGCGGCACGAAAGTCCTCTGGAGAAACGATTGGGAGCGGATTAAGCCAACGCTCGGCAGCTGGGGGATCGAGGATCGCTGGGGCGACTATGAACTGTTATTTGGCGCTGCAAAGCTCAACCTCAAAATTCTGGATTTGCCTGTTCACTACCAGGAACGCATCTATGGTTCCACAAAGATGACCAAGGTGTTTCGCAACGGACTTGTCATGCTGAAGATGTGCTGGCACGGCTTCTTGAAACTAAAGCTCGGATATTAGGACCTGTTAGCTCTTCGGATGGTCGGACACGACGAAGGTGCGTCAATTTCTAACTCACATTACCTGACATTTTTCTAGTGCAAGATCGCGTTGCAAAAGAAATTCAACACGGCCGGTTCTTGGCCGAACATGGGGCGGGGGAGATTTGGAATTGGGAGAGCGCGGCCGGCAAACTGCGCTGGGCCCGGCGGGTAAAGATGTTAAGCAAGCACCTTGCCCCGGGAATGAGTGTGCTTGAATTAGGATGCGGCACTGGCTATTTCACTCGGGAATTGGCGCGCACAGGAGCGGAGATCGTCGCGATTGACGTCTCACCTGAGCTTCTGGAAATCGCGAAGGCGAATTGTGCTGCGCCAAACGTTCGTTACGAAATCCAGAACGCCTATGAATTGAGCTACCGTGATGACGTCTTTGATTCCGTGGTGGGCAGCTCGGTTTTGCATCACCTCGAGGTCGAAGCGGCATTGCGCGAAATCTTCCGGGTGTTGAAGCCCGGCGGCGCAATTTACTTTACAGAGCCAAACATGCTGAACCCTCAGATCGCGGTACAGAAGAATGTGCCCTGGGTTAAACGCAAGCTTGGCGACTCTCCCGATGAGACCGCATTCTTTCGGTGGCCGCTCTGGCGACTGCTGGAGGAAACAGGATATCAAGACATTCGAATCGAGCCGTTTGATTTTCTCCACCCCAAAACACCCGTGGCTTTTGTTAGCCGGTTGGACTCGCTGGGCCGATTTCTGGAAAGCGTGCCAGTGGTCTCGGAATTTGCCGGCTCACTTTACATCCGGGCACTCAAATGAGTCAGTCGACGACAATTCTCGAGAGCGAGGAGGCGAAAGATCGTGCCGCAACACTGCGCAACCGGGCGCGACTCGGCGCCAATCAAAATCTTCTTTTCTGGTATCGCGAGCTTTACCGTGATCAGTTCAAGGACTTTCCCAATCCGGCGGCGCTTTCGATATTGGAAATAGGAAGCGGCACTTCGCCGCTGAAACAGTTTCTCCCAAGCGTCATTACGAGTGACGTGCTTGATCTGGACTACCTCGACCTTGTGTTTGACTGCCACGAAATCGACAAGTTGGACGCGATTGCGGACAATAGCCTTGATGTTATTACGCTTACTAATGTGTTGCATCACCTCAAGAGCCCGATTGAATTTCTGAACCGCGCCGCCAGCAAGTTAAAAGCCGGCGGCAAAGTCATCGCGACTGAGCCTTACTTTTCAGTCGTATCTACTTTGATCTTCAAATATCTGCATCATGAACCGGTCGAGTTCAGGATTTCCGAGCCGGAACTCCGCTATGTGCAGGGACCATTGGGATCCGCGAACATCGCATTGCCGTGGTTAATTTTTTTTCGAAACCGCGAGTGGCTGCAAGGCTTGACTACTAACTTCGATTTTACGAATTGTTCCACTAGGCCTTTCAGCGCTCTATCGTACATGGCTACTGGTGGAATATCGCGTAGGTTACCAGTTCCGCGTTTTCTTTATCGCATGTTATTTTCTGTAGACCTCGCCCTTAGTCGCCGCTTTCCGAACTTCTGCGCAGCTTTCTTTACGGCGACTCTCACACGACGGTAACTGGGGCACCGCAGTTTCCCTCATTGCTAGTCCTTCTTTCTGAGCAAGACGAAACGGCCGCGACGATCAATGACTTTGTAGTCATCCATTCGGATCCCAGAGTTTGGGTTTATTGTGTCTGCGCTGATCCTGTAAGGAACATAATTGTCGGCACTGTCGCCAAGAATCCAAATGGGCGCAGGCCGCCCCTGCAGTCGGTCGAGCCAGAAGAGGTTTCGATCGTGCGCGTAACGGAACAGCCAGGTCGAGGCAATAACAGGTTCCTCCGGCTTGCCCTCACGGCGGTAACGCGTGAACACTGCATCTGCTTGTTCTCGCTCCTGCTTGGAATAAAAGGTGGCGGGACGAAGGAGGTATGCCGAGCACGCCCACGGCACAAGCGAGAGTTGCGCAGACTCGGAAAATGCTGCGATTGCAATTGCAGTCGTAAGCACTGCTGTCCGCGTTGATTTGCTGCAGTACTGTGCAGCGCGCGCAATCGCAGCAAAGCCTATCAGCGTGGTACACCAAAGCAGTGCCTCGGTTGAAAAAAATCGTGGCGCCCACAGCAGGTCGTTTCGACCCACGAGCCATGCGACCACGGTTGTGACGACACCAACAACCAAGTAGTACGGACGCAACAAGATTGTCCCAAAACTGCCCACGATCATGATCCACAGCCATCGACGGACAACGCTGCTACCAAGCCAATGAGTAATGTTGGAGGCGACAAAGACGAAAAGCGCTCCGGGACTGGATAAGGTTCCAGGCCTGACCATACCAAGGCGATCAACCGAATGATGAGCGTACATTGTTGCCGGCTGTGACCAGGAAATCGCGAGTAAGAGGGGGATCGCGGAAATGGACAAGAGAAGTGTGATCGCTGCCGGCGAGTTAAACCGGCAGCGCGGGCGTTTGCCTGCTGAGGAAATCCATGTCTCAACGCCTGCCACGATGGCCACCATAGCCGCCGCAATTGGCGCATCCTCCTTCACGCTAATGACGGCTAGTGCTGTAATAATTGACGGGATAATCCGCTGCCGAAGTAGGAAATAGAACAGAACTAAACATAACGCCGGCGCAAGAATCTCGACTTGAAATCCGAAGCCGGGATGTTGATAGAACTCAACCGAAAACGGTGAGGTGAGAAGTACCCCGGCTGCGATTACTGCAACGCGTCCTTCAACCGCCAGAAGACGCAGGATACGCGTTGCCCAGAAGTATGCCGCTCCTACCGACGCGCCGAGCACGAATAGCAAACCGGGAGCGCCGAAAGGCTTTGCTATAAACCCGAGCGGCAGAACCAGAAAATAGGTGTGAATTGCAAGGTAATTGCCATAGCAGTTGTCCTGAAGCAATCCGCGACCCTCAAGCCAGCCTCGAGCAAGCTGAACATGCACGAAGAGATCAGATGTATAGCCAAGATTGTAGAATGTCTTAAGTTTAAGCGCGAACACCCAAACGGCAGTGAACACAGCTAGCCCGAGAGCCATGGAATCCCACCGATCCCAGCGCACCTCCACGTCCACCTTTGACGTAAACAGCTCTCTCCATCGAAGCCGCATTTGGGCGAACGTATGGTTTCTCGATACGTTTTCCAATGTTATAGTGCAATCAAGTGCGTTCATTTCCCATGAGACATCGGATTGAATTCCTTGATCTTACAGCAGCTGCGTTCAAGTCCGGCGTCCAAATGATCGGGGCTGGATCTTCTCGCCCAGCACTAACTTCGGCTCTGGAGCTGTCATCGGCGGGGAGCAACCGTTGCACATTTGTCTGAGACGCTCCTGATGTCGTTAGTCTCGTTTATTCGCGGAATTGGCAACCAGGTTTACCACCACGCCTTTCCAATTTACGTAGTGTGTTATCGCGCTTTCAAAGCCTATACTGACCGTGCGGAGCGACAGGTTTTGAAGAGTACCCTAGCCGAAGGTTCCATCGTGGTGGACGTGGGCGCAAACATTGGTACTTATTCGCAGTTTCTTTCCCGCTGTGTTGGTTCGACCGGTGTCGTTCATTCATTCGAGCCTTCGCCGGAAAATTTTAGGCGGTTACAATCCGCTACACGTACGCTCGCGAATGTCCACTTGTGTCAAGCTGCGGTCGGACAAAGCAGCGGGAAGTTCAAACTCTACCTTTCCAACAAGCTGAACGTCGATCATCGAACATATTCGACCGAGGCGGAATCCCGCCAATCCGTGCCGGTCGACATCGTGGCACTGGACGATTATTTCAAGCCCGGCGAGCGCGTCGATTTAATTAAGATGGACGTTCAAGGGTATGAGCTTCAGGCTTTACGTGGTGCCAACCGCGTACTCGCCGACAATCCAAGTGCAAAATTGCTCCTGGAATTGTGGCCCTACGGCTTGAAACAGGCCGGCGTGAGCTGGCTTGAACTGCTCGACCTTCTGCAGAGTAAGAATATGTCTTTGTTCCAAATAACCACCAACGGACTTACGCCTTTCCGCGCCAATTCGGTTGGTCAGGGCGCTGATTGGTATATTAGCCTGTTCGCGTCGCGCAGCTAATGGTCGATCCCGAATGAGATGTCTGTGGCTGCGATTTGGTGGCCGCTTGCGTTTGCGTAAGACACAAGACCGATGTTGTTCTCCGTCGATGCGAGCCACTGCGCTACGAGTAATGCAGGTGAAATTTTCTGCCTATGAGGCTATGAAGCCATGAGTGCTCGCATTTCTCTTCAGAGCTTACTTGCCGGATGGGCGATGCAAAGTCGCCGATACCTTTTGGGACTCGCACTATTCATGTTGCTTTCGCTTCCTTCGTTATGGCTTCTGACGCATCCTGTCGGTTGGATAGGTGCTTTGGAGGCGATGGCGTTGGGTACGGCGGTACCGCTGATTGTGTTCGCGGCAATAGGCACCCTGCGGCTGTTGTGGACAGATGATGCTGTGTGGGGCATCGAGTGCGCGGGCATAACGTTATGTTTCGTGTGCGTTCAGGCTTACATTTTTAACACACTACAACATCCCGAAGACCGCCTTACCCTCGTTGGTGGTTTGTTGCCAAATTCCGATCCATCTATGTTTCTGTCGCTGGCCAATCAGTGGCTCGACGGAATTCGGCCAAAATTCACCAGCAGAGAGTTCTTCCCATGTTTGCTAAGTACGATGCTGTGGATCTGCCAGCGCGACCTCAAGATGATCGTATCGATCTTTACTCTTACCAGCGGCGTAGTGACGTTTTTAGCCTGGCATCAGGTACGAATAACATTCAACTGGATCGGCGCGACTCTGTTTGCGACGCTAGTGTTCTTTTTCTATCGGAGTCAGGTGGTCGGTCTGTTGCGTACGGAACAACTTGGACTCTGGTTTGCACTGCTCGCTTTGGCTTTGATGCTGCAGGGTCTACGCGAGAAACGTGAAGGCTTGTGGTGTACAGGATTGTTCAGTCTTGTGATGGGTCTGAACACTCGTACCGGCCCTTACATAATGGTTCCATTGTTAGTCTTGTACAGTGGTTGGCTTTTCCGACGCGGTCGTTGGGGCTGGCGTAGCGTTATGTCGGCTGCCATTGTGGCCCTGACCGGCATGCTTGTTCACTTGTTATGCTATTCGATCTTTTTTGCGCCTCCGCGCGCGCCTTCGAATTTTTGGATTTGCTTTTACGGTATGCTAAAAGGCGGCACTTGGGTCACTGCACTGAATGAGGTAGGGCATAACTACGGTCTTGCTCGGGAAAAAGCACTGGCGTTGCTGAGGGCGAGACCGTGGCTTCTTTTTGAAGGATTTTTCAGGGCGTGTCGTTTTGTATGGGGCGCCAATACGTTTTATACGGTTCTACCCAGTGCGGAAACGTTCCGCTCATGCATGAAATGGCTGACCTTGATAGGAGCAATACTTCCGTTGAGCTGGTCTGTGGTCCAGAAAACGCGAGCCGAACTAGAATGGTTTGTGTTAGTGGTCCTGCTAGGCGCAATATTTTCACTGCCTTTCGCGCCGCCATGGGATGGCGGACGGCGCGTATATGCAGTGGCGTTGCCGTTCATCTATTTGTCGCCGGTGATGCTGACGACGTGGGGCTGGCTGAGGTTACGCAGTGCCTGGAGCAAGTCGGGCCGTCTCCCCGCATGCCCCGGCTTTACGAGATCTGCGGATGTCCCATTGATACTGACCACGCAAGCAGCAGTCTTAATGTTGCTCGTCTTGTCTACCGCTGTCCCGCTGTGTCTGATGCTTACACACCGCCACGTAAACAGAGGATGGAGTCCGACATTTTGTGCTCCGTTGCCAGCGGGTTGCCCGGCGAACGATTTACCGGCCGGTTATCAGATTCACTTGATCTCCGATGCCCGCCGCACATTCGTACCCTGGATACGAATTTCGGATTTTCGCAGGACTATCAGTGCCCACTGGGACGCGGTCCTGGCGCCTTGGGTGGTGGATTTGTTCAAAGATTTGCCAGAAGGCACAACGATCGCAGCAGCATGTCATAGCCAATTCTTCGTAATTGAGACTGACAAAGCGCAAACAAACAGGTTATCGCAACGGCATCCGATCTTGAAGCCTTGGCATCGCGTCATTTATGACAACGACTTTCCCTTATCACCTTACTCGCGGCAGATACTGAGCCAACCCGAACCGCCACCCGCTGCACGGAAGTGATTTGTTGTGGTGGCGGCCGTGCATAATTTGGATGGCGTGGCTTAGCGGTGTGAGATTCTCGCGTAGACAAGAGGGTTCCTTAGCTACCGGGTAAGAGCAAAACCAGGCCTCCGGCTTCCAGAACGCGATGCCAACTCGGATCAATCGATTGAAGCACCGTCAACACCCGCTGGCTTTCAGCTTCGGGAGCGGCCACCGCATTTGCGCGACCGGTTTC
>Ga0137372_10002546_pt1 | contig 17626 bp, 14 predicted proteins | sample SagtaG_6_FD_104911 | JGI IMG/M metagenome (GOLD analysis project Ga0137372, IMG submission 104911) | Vadose zone soil microbial communities from Sagehorn Ranch, Mendocino, California, USA - Sage1_R_60_16 metaG | ecosystem: Environmental > Terrestrial > Soil > Vadose zone | place: USA...
ATGGCATTGAGCCACTCGGCGGGCGGCTTCGGCCAGTTCGAGCCCTCAGTTGCGTTGATCGCCGCGAGCATCGCCGACACGCACGAACCGATGTCACCGACGACCGGCGCGTCGATACGGACGTTGCTGTCCGCTTCCTGGGGCGAGATATCGATCTGGACAAACCTCTGGCCGCCCCATTCCTTGCCGCTGTTGGCGCCCCAGGTCTTGCCCTTGGCGTGCGAAAGCAACCAGTTCAAGCGCGCACCGATCAGCATCACGACGTCGGCCTCGGGCAACACGTACGAGCGCGCTGCGGCCGCGGATTGCTCGTGCGTGTCGGGCAACAGACCCTTGGCCATCGACATGGGCACGTAGGGGATTCCCGTCTTCTCGACCAGCGCGCGAATCTCCGCATCGGCCTGCGCGTACGCCGCGCCCTTGCCGAGAATGATGAGCGGACGCTTGGCGCTCTTGAGCAGTTCGAGCGCGCGCTGCACGGCGTCCGCCGCCGGGATCTGGCGCGGCGCCGGATCGATCACCTTGATCAGCGACTTCCTTCCTGCCTCCGCGTTTATCGTCTGCGGGAACAGCTTGGCCGGCAGGTCGAGATAGACGCCGCCCGGACGACCGGAGACAGCAGCACGGATCGCCCGCGCTACGCCCACGCCGATGTCCTCGGCGTGCAGGACTCGGAACGCGGCCTTGGAGTGCGGCCTGGCGATGGCGAGTTGGTCCATCTCCTCGTAGTCGCCCTGCTGCAGGTCGACGACCTCGCGCTCGCTCGAGCCGCTGATGAGGATCATCGGGAAGCAGTTGGTGGTCGCGTTGGCGAGCGCGGTCAGTCCGTTGAGAAAGCCGGGCGCGGACACCGTGAGGCAGATGCCCGGCTTCTGCGTCATGAAGCCGGCGATGGAAGCGGCATACCCGGCGTTCTGCTCATGGCGGAAGGAGATCACCCGCATTCCTGCGGCCTGCATCCTGCGCGTGAGGTCGGTTATCGGTATGCCGGGCAGACCAAAGATCGTATCAATGCCGTTTAGCTTGAGGGCATCGATGACCAACTGAAAGCCGTCGGTGTCTTGTGCCTTGCCATCGATCTCGTCGCCGCTGGCGATTTTCGCTGTGTCTTCGGCGGTCGTGGCCGCCGGCTTGGTCGCTGTTTCTACCATGGTGCTACCCTGCGATCAAAGAAGCGCGGGCGCGACTCGGCGCCCTTGCGTTTACGTGATGTCCCTCGGGAACGGCGAATTCCCAGTCCGCCGCATGCGCCGCAACCTGCTCATGGCGCACGTCGATGATGCGGATGCCTTCGTCGATGCATCCGTCGTAGATGTCGATGATGTGCCCGCCGCACAGCGTGAAGATCGTGTCGACGCCTTCGCTCTTGAGCGCCTTGGCAACCAGATGACCGCGCGAAACGACATTGGCGTCCCGCGTCCTCTGCTTGAGCGTGTCTTCCGCCGTTGTCGTTGCGGGTTTTTCGGCAGGCTTGTTCCGAGTCTCCAGCATGGTTTGCTCCCGAAGGGGAAAGGGCGGTCGCTCTCAAAGCGCCGAACTGCGGTATTATTCGAAATACGGTATGTGGTATATCAGATAAAGTCAACCATCGCAGCAACCGGCAGGCGAGCACGTTTCTAGGCGCTCACTCTGCTGAGAAATCTCGCCATAGGCCCTATTCGCGTCCCCTATCAGTACATCTGCCCCTGCGATGAACGACGTCTCCGAGCTGCCGTCACCGCCTGCTCTGGCGCTAAAGCCGCTTAACGCTAGCGCGAGCCTGCGCGAGCAGGCCTATGCAGCGCTCAAGCAGGCGATCATCGACGCCGATATCTACGCCCATCGCGAGGAAATCCGCCTCGACGAGCGCCAGTTGAGCCAGGCGCTGGGTGTGAGCCGCACGCCGATCCGTGAGGCGATGTCGCTGCTCGAGCAGGAAGGGTTCCTGCGCACGGCGCCGCGGCGCGGGGTTTTCATCGTGCGCAAGACCAAGAAGCAGATCATCGAAATGATCGAGATGTGGGCGGCGCTGGAGAGCATGGCGGCGCGACTGGCGACGATCAACGCTTCCGACGAGGACATTGCGGCGCTGCGCCACATGTTCGACGAGTTTCTGAACTCGGCTCCGGCCGAGCACATCGACGAATACTCCGACGCAAATATCGTCTTCCACCAGGCGATCATCCGCCTCTCCGGCTCGCACCTGATGGGCAAGACGATCGAGAACCTTTTCATCCACGTCCGTGCCATTCGCAGGATGACGATTTCGCAGCGCGATCGCGCCGCTCGATCGATCGTCGATCACATGCAGATCATCGAGGCTCTCGAGCGCCGCGACACCGGAGAGGCCGAGCGTCTCGTGCGTGAGCACTCGCTGAATCTCGCGATGTACGTCGACAAGTATTGCGACTTCCTGGACTGATGCCGGTGCCGCAACTATGCGAGCGGCACGGGAGCCGCTTCCGACATGCAAGGCTGACGTAGCCGCCGCCTGCGAACCGCCATGCCCAATGAATCTGTAATCGACACGTCGCGGCTCGGCCGCAAGCGCGCCGCGAGGAGCGTGCCAAAGGGGCGCCAGGCCGACTTGCGGGCGCTCGCCGAGGTGCAGGCGTTGCTGGGTGATTCGCCGCGGCGGCGCGACCTGCTGATCGAGTTTCTGCACCGCATCCAGGATGCGCACGGCTGCATCGCCGCAGCGCACATCGTCGCGCTCGCGCAGGAACTGCACCTCGCCATGACCGAGGTGTACGAGGTCGCGACCTTTTATCACCACTTCGACGTCGTCAAGGAGGGAGAGCCGACGCCGCCTCAGATCACTGTACGCGTCTGCGAGACGCTGTCCTGCCAAATGGCCGGTGCCGACGCGCTCTTGAGCGAGCTCTCGCGGCTCGACGGCGACAAGCTGCGCGTGCTCGGCGCCCCGTGCATCGGACGCTGCGAGCATGCTCCCGCTGCAGTCGTCGGCCGCAATCCGATCGATCGCGCATCGGCGCAGAAGATTGCCGCGGCGGTCGAGGCGGGCCGCATCGAAGCCGAGCCGCCCGCGTACATCGACTTCGCCGGATATCGCCGTGCCGGCGGTTATCGGACGCTGCAAGCCTGCATAGCCGGGGAGCGGACAGTCGACGCGGTCCTGGCAGAGCTCGAGAACTCCGCTTTGCGCGGCCTGGGTGGCGCAGGCTTTCCCGCGGGGCGCAAATGGCGCATCGTGCGCGCGGAAGCGGCGCCGCGGCTCATGGCGGTCAATATCGACGAAGGCGAGCCGGGCACCTTCAAGGATCGCTATTACCTCGAACGCGATCCGCACCGCTTCCTCGAAGGTATGCTGATCGCGGCCTGGGCAGTGGGCATCGAGGCGATCTACATCTACCTGCGCGACGAGTATGCGGGCTGCCGCGCGATCCTCACGCGCGAGCTCGACGCGCTCGCGTCCGATCCTCCGTGCCCATTGCCGAAAATCGAGCTCCGCCGCGGCGCGGGCGCGTACATCTGCGGGGAAGAATCGGCGATGATCGAATCGATCGAGGGCAAGCGCGGCATGCCGCGTCTTCGCCCGCCCTACGTGGCGCAGGTCGGGCTCTTCGGCCGTCCCACGCTCGAGCACAATATGGAGACGCTCTACTGGGTTCGCGAAATCCTCGAGCGCAGCGCGGAATGGTTCGCCCGCCAGGGCCGGCACGGCCGCAAGGGCCTGCGCTCGTTTTCCGTTTCGGGGCGCGTCGTGATACCGGGCGTCCATCTCGCCCCGGCCGGCATCACCGCACGGGAGCTGATCGCCGAATACTGCGGCGGCATGCTGCCGGGTCATGAGTTCTACGCGTACCTGCCCGGGGGCGCATCGGGCGGCATTCTTCCTGCAAGCTTGGGCGACGTTCCGCTGGACTTCGATACCTTGCAGCCTCATGGTTGCTTTATCGGCTCGGCGGCGGTGATCATTCTCTCCCAGCACGATCGCGCCCGCGATGCCGCGCTCAACCTGATGCGCTTTTTCGCCGACGAATCCTGCGGGCAGTGCACGCCGTGTCGGGTCGGCACCGAAAAAGCCGTCGGGCTGATGGCGCGGAAGCGGTGGGACGAGGCGCTGCTCAAGGATCTGTCGCAGGCGATGGCCGATGCGTCGATCTGCGGGCTCGGCCAGGCAGCACCGAACCCGATCGCTTGCGTGTCCAAGTATTTTCCGCAGGAGCTGGACAATTGAGAGCCGCAGCATGAACGCACCCCTGATGCACGCGCTCGAGCAGGAGCGCATCGTCTTCAAGCTCAACGGCAGAGAGGTGGACGCGTTCGCAGGCGAGACGATCATCGAGGCCGCCGATCGCCTCGGCGTCGCGATTCCCCGGCTCTGCTACAAGCCCGGGATGCGGCCGGACGGCAACTGCCGCGCATGCATGGTCGAGATCAAGGGAGAGCGCGTGCTCGCACCTTCCTGTTGCCGTCGTCCCGGCGCGGGGATGGAGGTGGCGAGCGACAGCGCGCGCGCACTGCACGCGCAGAAAATGATTATCGAAATGCTTGCGGGCGACATGCCTGCCAAGGCCTACCGGACCGACTCGGAGCTTGCGCACTGGCAACGCGCCCTCGGCGTTGGCAAGCCGCGCTTCGCCGCCCGTGCGCAGCCTGCCGCCGACTTGTCGCATCCGGCGATGGCGGTCAACCTCGACGCGTGCATTCAGTGCACGCGCTGCGTGCGCGCCTGCCGTGAAGAGCAGGTCAACGACGTCATCGGTTACGCGTTCCGGGGCGCTCATTCAGAGATCGTTTTCGACCTGGGCGATCCCATGGGCGAGTCGACCTGTGTGGCCTGCGGAGAGTGCGTGCAGGCCTGCCCGACCGGCGCTCTGGCTCCGGCGCACGACGCGTATCTCGCACCCATCGATCGCACCGTGGCTTCGCTTTGTCCGTACTGCGGCGTCGGCTGCCAGCTCACCTATCACGTCAAGGACAACCGCATCGTGCGAGTCGAGGGTCGCGACGGACCGGCCAACCACGAACGGCTCTGCGTCAAGGGACGCTTCGGCTTCGATTACGCGCATCATCCGCAGCGCTTGACGAAGCCGCTGATCCGCAAGCCCGGGATGGTCAAGTCGGCAGACTTCACGATGGATCCCGCCGATCCGCTGTCGGTGTTCCGCGAGGCGACCTGGGATGAGGCACTAGCTCTCGCGGGCGGAGCGTTGAGGCGCATCCGCGAGGAGCGCGGCGCACACGCCCTTGCGGGCTTCGGGTCCGCCAAGGGGTCCAACGAAGAAGCGTACCTTTTCCAGAAGCTCGTGCGCACCGGCTTCGGATCGAACAATGTCGATCACTGCACGCGGCTCTGCCATGCGTCTTCCGTCGCCGCGCTGCTCGAGGGCATCGGCTCGGGCGCAGTGTCCAACCCGGTGATGGATGTGATGCAGGCGGAAGTGATCTTCCTGATCGGCGCCAATCCAGTGGTCAATCATCCCGTCGCCGCGACGTGGATGAAGAACGCCGTCAAGCGCGGCACCAAGCTCATCCTGGCCGATCCGCGCCGCTCAGAGCTCGCGCGGCATGCGACGCATTTCCTGCAGTTCAAGCCGGACACCGACGTGGCGCTGCTCAATGCGATGCTGCACACGATCGTCGAAGAGGGTTTGGTGGACAAGAGCTTCGTCGCCAGCCGGACGAGCGGCTACGACGAAATCAGGAAGAACGTCGAAGGTTACAGCCCCGAAGCGATGACGGCGGTATGCGGCATTTCCGCGGCGACGATCCGCGAGGTCGCGCGCCTCTACGCCAGATCGCGCGCGTCGATGATCCTGTGGGGCATGGGCATTTCACAGCACGTGCACGGCACCGACAACGCGCGTTGCCTGATCGCGCTCTCGCTGATCACGGGGCAGGTGGGACGGCCCGGAACGGGACTCCATCCCTTGCGCGGGCAGAACAACGTGCAAGGCGCGAGCGACGTCGGCCTGATCCCGATGATGTATCCCGATTACAAGCGCGTCGACAGCGCCGACGTCAGGAGTCAGTTCGAGGCGCTCTGGCAAAAAACGCTCGATCCCAAGCCCGGGCTCACCGTAGTCGAAATCATGCACGCGGTTCACGCCGGGCAGATCCGCGGCATGTACATCATGGGCGAGAATCCGGCGATGTCCGACCCCGATGTCCGTCACGCGCGCGAAGCGTTAGCCGAGCTGGAGATGCTCGTCGTGCAGGATATCTTCCTCACCGAAACCGGCTATCTCGCCGACGTGATCCTGCCGGCGTCCGCATTTCCGGAGAAGACCGGTACGTTTACCAATACCGACCGCTCGGTGCAGCTCGGACGGCAGGCGCTCGATCCGCCCGGAGAAGCGCGACAGGATCTATGGATCATCGTCGAGGTCGCCAAGCGGCTCGGCCTCGAGTGGACGTATACCCATCCGCGCGAAGTGTTTGCCGAAATGCGCCAGGCGATGCCGTCGATCGCCGGCATCAGCTGGGAGCGGCTCGAGCGCGACCACGCGGTGACATACCCGTGCACGGGAGACGAAGATCCTGGACAACGCGTGGTCTTCACCGAGCAATTTCCGACCGCGAACGGCAAGGGGCGCTTTGTTCCGGCAAGCATCATCCCGGCGGCGGAACGACCCGACGCCGCGTATCCCTTCGTTCTCATCACCGGCCGCCAGCTCGAGCACTGGCACACCGGAAGCATGACCCGGCGCGCCGAAGTGCTCGACTCGATCGAACCCGCGCCGGTAGCGTCGCTGCATTCGGAAGATCTGCGTTCGCTCGGTGTGCCTCCCGGCGGCATCATCAGCGTGGCGTCGCGCCGCGGCAGCATCGCGCTGGCGGCGCGGGCCGACGACGGCATTCCGCGCGGCGCGGTCTTCATTCCATTCTGTTTCTACGAGGCCGCTGCCAACCTGCTCACCAATCCGGTGCTCGATCCCTTCGGCAAGATCCCCGAGTTCAAGTATTGCGCGGTTCGCGTGACCGCGGGCGGCACGCCGAACGCAACGACGGGCTACGAATCGGCGCTAGCTGCAACCGCGCCGTAACGCGCATCGCTTCATCATCAGTCGCGCTCGGTGGCCCGGCGCAGCCGATCGCGCACCGCGTGCCACTCCGGGCCGTCCGGCGGTGCCTCGATCCAGATTTCATCCGCGGCAAGCGCATCGAGTGCGCGCAGGCTCGCATAGAGTTGCTGCGCGTAGGCCGTATCATGCGCGGGCGCGTCGAACCACGTGCCCTCGAAGTCGGGTGGCTGCGCGACCGAATGCGCGAGCACTACGATATGCGCGCCCGGATGGGCGAGCTCCGCGAGCGCCGCGGCGAGCTCGGGGGAAGGGATGAGCCGCGCCGGCGTTTGTGGGGCGTAATGCGTCGCAAGCGTGCCTGGTGCACGCGGTGAGCCCAGGGCCGCAGGCGACAGCGGGCGACCGAGCACACGCGAGAGCTCCGCGACCGACAGCGCGCCGGGTCGCAGCAAGCTAGCTTCGCCGTCGGTGAAGGCAACGATGGTCGATTCGATGCCGTGCCGGCAGGGGCCGCCGTCGAGTATCAAGGCGATTTCTTCGCCGAAGTCATTCGCGACGTGCTGCGCGGTCGTCGCGCTGATGCGCCCGAAGCGATTGGCCGAGGGCGCGGCGATGCCCTCGCCGCCGAGCGACGCGAACTGCGCCAGCAGCGCCTGCGCGACGGGATGGCCGGGCACGCGCAGGCCCACGCAGTCCTGCCCGCCGGTGACGATATCTCCAACGTCGCGTGCTCGCGGCAGGATGAGCGTCAGTGGCCCGGGCCAGAAAGCGTCCGCCAGCGCTCGCGCGCCGGGCGGAATCGAGCGCGCCCAGCGCGGGAGGACCGAAGCGTCGGCGATGTGCACGATGAGCGGGTGATCGGCGGGCCGTTTCTTGGCGGCAAAGATCCGCCGCACGGCCGCGGCGTTGCGCGCATCGGCGCCCAGGCCGTACACGGTTTCCGTCGGGAATGAGACGAGCTGCCCCTCACGCAGCAGCCGGGCTGCGCGATCGATGGTCTCGGCGCTGGCGGGAACGATCATGCCACGCGCGCGGGTCGAATTGCCGCGCGCCCACGGCGGCGAGCGAAGCCAACCACTCCCGGCGACCGGATTTGGTAGAATTGCAAACTTTGCGCGGCAAGGGAAACCACGACGCGCGGCTTAAGGCAGGGAGCGGTAATGAGCGATTTTCTGTTCACATCGGAATCGGTTTCGGAAGGCCATCCGGACAAGGTCGCCGACCAGATCTCCGACGCGGTCCTCGACGCGATTCTAGCGCAGGACCCGCATGGCCGCGTAGCCGCCGAAACACTGGTTTCGACCGGCCTGGTGGTGTTGACCGGCGAGATCACCACCGACCACAAGCACGATTACGCGCGCATCGCGCGCGACACCATCCATCGCATCGGCTACACCGATCCCGAGCTGCGTTTCGACGCCGAGGGTTGTGCGGTCATGGTCTGCTACGGCCGGCAGTCCCCGGACATCGCGCGCGGCGTCGACCGCACCTCCGAGGAGTACATGAACCAGGGCGCAGGCGATCAGGGCCTGATGTTCGGCTATGCCTGCGACGAGACGTCTTCACTCATGCCGTTTCCAATCTATTACGCGCACCGGCTGGTGCAGCGCCAGAGCGAGGTGCGTCGCGATGGCCGCTTGCCCTGGCTGCGGCCCGACGCCAAATCGCAGTTGACCGTCCGCTACGCCGGCGGCCGTCCGAAGATGATCGAGACTGTCGTGCTCTCGACCCAGCATCATCCCAGCATGAATTACAAGCAGAAGGAACTGGCCGAGGCGGTGATCGAGGAGATCATCAAGCCGGTGTTGCCGAAGGAGATGCTGGTCGGTACGCGTTATCTGGTCAACCCGACGGGGCGGTTCGAGATCGGCGGGCCGCACGGCGACGCGGGGCTGACCGGCCGTAAGATCATCGTCGACACTTACGGTGGCGCGGCGCCGCACGGCGGCGGCGCGTTCTCGGGCAAGGACCCGTCGAAGGTCGATCGCTCGGCGGCGTATGCTGCGCGCTATGTCGCGAAAAACATTGTCGCCGCCGGCATCGCCCGGCAATGCCAGGTCCAGCTTTCCTACGCCATCGGGGTCGCGCAGCCGATTAACGTGACCGTATACACGGAAGGCACGGGGAAGATCGCCGACGACAAGATCGCGGCGCTGGTCAACGCCAACTTTGACCTCAGGCCCAAAGGCATCATCCAGATGCTCGATCTGTTGCGGCCGATCTATCTCAAGACGGCGGCATACGGGCATTTTGGTCGCGACGAACCGGAATTTACCTGGGAAGGCATCGATAGGGCGCGCGCGCTGCGGGCGGCAGCCGGCTTGAAGGAAAGCGCCGAGCGCGCAGCTACGCTGGCCTGACACGCGCTTTCTCGCGCCGTAACGACGGTGCCGGATCGAGGGCCTCGACGCCCGTTCGAGCGTTCGTCGCGCGGCGCCCTAGTGCCGCTCCGGCAACGGAATGAACTCGGTTTCCCCCGGGATCGGCGGAAAGCTCTGCTCGCGCCAGCGTTCGCTCGCCGCGTCGATCAGCGCGCGCGAGCTGGCGACGAAATTCCACCAGATCTTGCGATCCCCGTCCATGCCTGCGCCGCCGAACAGCATGACGCGCGCTCCCGTTGTGGCCTCGAGGCGCACAGTCGCATCCTCTGCCAACACGGCGCAATGCTGCGCCGGCAGAGCTTCGCCTGCGACCAGGACTTCACGATCGACGGCGTACACGCCGCGCTGCTCGTGCTCCGGCGGCAGCTCGATCGCGGCGCCAGGCTCCATCTCAACCGCAACATAGAACATGGGCGAGAAGATCGGCGTCGGAGCCCGCTCCCCGAACGCAGTTCCGGCGAGCAGGCGCATCGTCACGCCCGGGCGGACGATTTCCGGCAATGTCGCCTTCGGCTGATGGCTGAACGACGGCTCGGCCATCTCGCGGTCCTTGGGCAGCGCGACCCAGGTCTGCACGCCGTGCATGCGATGAGCGCGCACGCGGGTCTCGGGCGGCGTGCGTTCCGAGTGCACGATACCGCGACCTGCGGTCATCCAGTTCACCGCGCCCGGCTCGATCGTCTGGACCGATCCCAGGCTGTCGCGATGGATCATCTCGCCTTCGAACAGATAGGTCACCGTCGCGAGGCCGATATGCGGATGAGGCCGCACATCCGCGCCTTCGCCGGGAGCGAACGCAATCGGTCCGAAATGATCGAAAAAGATGAACGGGCCGATCATCTTGGTCGGGAACGCCGGCAACAGTCGTTGCACGGTGAAGCCACCCAGGTCGCGCGCGTGGGGATTGAGTATAAGCATGACGAAATCCTCTTCGCCCGCAGTGTAGCGTTGCCCTTGCGGCGGCGGAAGCGCGTTTGGCGGCCGGTGAAGCCGAGATAAAGGAGCCAGTCGCCTCTTTCACGACCAAAGTCATTGATGCCCTTCGCGTATTACGACCGCCTTTCGCCTTCGCGCAAGAAGATCTATCGCTTGAGCGACGGCATCGCTACGCTCGGCATTCCGCGAGGCCAGGAGCACGGTGCGGCGGTGCTCCGCATCGAGGCGGCCCTGCGCGCGGACGACCGCGCATCGGTGCAGCGCGAATGCCAGGGCCTGCTCGACGTGCTCGCGGCCGGATATCGCGTGCCCAAGCTGCGCGTGCGCGTTCTCGCCAAGCGACCGGTCGACGGCTACGGCGAGCTGCACGGCTTGTACGAGCCCGAGGAAGGGCGTACCCCGCCGCGAATCACCGTCTGGATGCGCACGGCGCAGAGGCAGCAGGTCGTCGCCTTCAAGACGTTTCTGCGCACCGTGATCCACGAGCTCTGCCACCACCTCGACTACGAGTTGTTCGCCCTCGAGGAAACGTTCCACACCGAAGGCTTCTACAAGCGCGAATCAAGCCTGGTCGTGGCGCTGCTTGCGCAGCGGGAGGCGGCGGACGAGCGTGCTCCGCGGCCGTGACCGACTAAGCGCAGCGGCGCTTGGCAACGCAGACGCTTGCGCTATAATTCGCCTCTCCTCGAGGAGCGTTGCAACAGACGGCCAGGCTCCAGCCAAGGCCACTGCCAGGCTCGAGGACCTTCCAATTGCAACGGCGCTCGTTCAACCGCGGCTCCACGCGCGGGCGACGAGCGAAAGCTCTTTCTCCCGCGGCGCGGTCCCCGATAAGGAGCGATCCGATGAACGCTGAGACCGATACCAGAAATTTCGCCGATTTTCACGTCGGCGATCTCGACCTCGCCGCCTGGGGGCGCAAGGAGATCGCAATCGCCGAGACCGAGATGCCTGGCTTGATGGCGATCCGCGAAGAGTTCGCCCCGCAGCAACCGTTGCGCGGCGCCCGCATTGCCGGCTCTTTGCACATGACCATCCAGACCGCAGTGCTGATCGAGACCCTCAAGGCGCTCGGCGCGGAAGTACGCTGGGCGTCATGCAACATCTACTCGACGCAGGATCATGCCGCGGCGGCGATCGCCGTCTCCGGCACGCCGGTGTTCGCCTTCAAGGGCGAGTCGCTCAACGAGTACTGGGAATTCACGCACCGCATCTTCGAATGGCCCGACAAACGCGGACCGAACATGATTCTCGACGATGGCGGCGACGCCACCCTGCTCGTGCATCTGGGGGTGAAGGCCGAGGCCGATCGCTCGCTCATCTCGCATCCGGCGAACGAGGAGGAATTCGCGCTCTTCACCGCGATCGCCAAGCAGATCTCGATCGATCCTCACTTCTATGCGCGCATCCGCGCCAATATCAAGGGTGTGACCGAAGAGACCACGACCGGGGTCAAGCGCCTCTACCAGATGCACAAGGAGGGAAGCCTCGGTTTTCCCGCGATCAACGTCAACGATTCGGTGACCAAGTCCAAATTCGACAATCTCTACGGCTGCCGTGAATCGCTCGTCGACGGCATCAAGCGCGCCACCGATGTAATGATTGCGGGCAAGGTCGCGGTCGTGAACGGCTACGGCGACGTGGGCAAGGGCTCGGCGCAGGCGCTGCGCGCGCTTTCGGCGCGGGTATGGGTGACCGAGATCGATCCGATCTGCGCGCTGCAGGCGTCGATGGAAGGCTATCGCGTGGTCACCATGGATTACGCCTGCGACAAGGCGGACATCTTCGTCACCGCGACGGGCAACATCGACGTGATCACTCACGAGCACATGCGCCGGATGAAGAACAACGCTATCGTCTGCAACATCGGTCACTTCGACAACGAGATCGACGTCGCCGCGCTGAAGGCCTACACCTGGGAGAACATCAAGCCGCAGGTCGATCACGTCATCTTCCCGGACGGCAAGCGCATCATCCTGCTCGCCGAAGGGCGGCTGGTGAACCTCGGCTGCGCGACCGGACACCCGAGCTATGTGATGTCGAGTTCGTTCACCAATCAGGTGATGGCGCAGATCGAGCTGTGGGGCGACGCGCAGTCCGGCGGCAAGAAGTACCCGGTCGGTGTGTACGTTCTGCCCAAGCACCTCGACGAAAAGGTCGCGCGCCTGCAGTTAAAAAAGCTCGACGCGATGCTGACCGAGCTCTCGGACAAGCAGGCGCGCTATATCGGGGTGGACACGGGCGGTCCCTACAAGCCCGACACGTATCGCTACTGATCATGCGTATTGCGGTGATGGCTGCCGGCGGCGTCGGCGGCTACTTCGGCGCGAAGCTTGCGCTCGCCGGCCACGACGTGGCGTTCATCGCCCGCGGCCGGCACCTTGCGGCGATTCGCGAGAGCGGACTCGTCGTGCAGAGCGGCGGCGGCGACGTGCGCCTCGCGAAGCCCGTCGCGAGCGATGATCCGCGATCGCTTGGACGCTTCGATATCGTGCTGTTCGCGGTCAAGCTTTGGGATACCGAGAGCGCGGTGGAGGCGATCAAGCCGCTGATCGCCGGCGGCGGTGCGGTTATTCCCTTCCAGAACGGTGTCGATGCGATCGAGCGCATTGGCGCCATCGTAGGCAAGGCCCACGTGCTGGGCGGCGTGGCGTACATCGCGGCAACGATCGCCGAGCCGGGCGTGATACGGCATACCGGCCAGATGGCGCGTTTGCGGTTCGGGCCGGTGCTGCCCGAACAGCAGCCGACAGCGCAAGATTTTCACCAGGCGTGCATCGGCGCCGGGATCGAGGCGGAGCTTGTCGCCGACATTCACCGTGCAATATGGGAGAAATTCGTGTTCCTCGCCGCCATGTCGGGCGTGACCAGCGCGACGCGGCAACCGATCGGCGTGATCCGCAGCGACGCGGACCTGCGCGGATGTCTCGAGGACGCGATGCGCGAAGCGTGGGCAGTCGGCCGCGCGCGAGGCGTCGCGCTCGCCGACGACTTCATCGCACAGCAGATGACTTTCGCCCAGGGCTTGCCGGCCGAGATGAAATCCTCGATGTTGAACGACCTCATCGCCGGCAACCGGCTCGAGGCGCCCTGGCTATCGGGCGCCGTGGCGCGGATGGCGAAGCAGGCTGGAATCGCGGCTCCGGTGAATGCGACGCTGTACGCGGCGGTCAAGCCGTTCTGCGACGGCGCGCGCTGACACCTGCCGAAAAAGGATTGACGACAATGAGACTGTTGCTCGTATGGCTGATCAACGCGTTAGCGCTTCTCGCGCTCCCGTATCTGATGTCCTCGATCACCGTGGATTCATTCGCGACCGCGCTCATCGCCGCGCTCATACTGGGCCTGGTGAACACCTTCATCCGGCCGGTGCTGATCCTGCTCACGCTCGGCTTGTTCATCTTCGTGATCAATGGGCTCCTCTTCTGGTTCGTCGGCTCGTTCATCCAGGGCTTTCACGTCGCAGGCTTCTGGTCGGCAGTCTTCGGGGCCATCCTGTACAGCATCATTTCCTGGGCACTGTCCGCGCTGCTGCTCGGCCACGGAAATCGCGCCGACGTATGACCGGAAGCGCCGACCGCATCTTCAGCTTCGAATTCTTTCCACCGGCCACGCCCGAGGGCGTGGCCAAGCTGCGAGCCACGCGCGAGCAGCTCGAACGGCTCGGGCCGAAGTTCTTTTCGGTCACCTTCGGCGCGGGCGGCTCGACGCGCGACCGGACGCTGGCGGCGGTGCTGGAGATCCAGGGGGCGGGACAGCGCGCGGCGCCGCATATCTCGTGCATTGGTTCGACTCGCGAGAGCATACGCGCGACGCTGGCGGCGTATCGCGAACACGGCATCGGGCATCTTGTCGCGCTGCGCGGCGACCTGCCGTCGGGCACGGCCGACGTCGGCGAATTTCGCTACGCGAACGAGTTGGTCGAGTTCATCCGCGTGGCGACTGGCGACTGGTTCCACGTCGAAGTCGCGGCCTACCCGGAATATCATCCGCAATCGGCAAGTCCGCGCGAGGATCTCGCTAGCTTCAAACGCAAGATCGACGCCGGCGCCGATTCGGCGATCACCCAGTATTTCTTCAACGCCGACAGCTACTACCATTTCGTCGACGAGGCGGTCGCGGCCGGCATCGAGGCGCCGATCGTACCGGGCATCATGCCGATCCTGAGTTTTTCCAAGCTGGCGCGCTTCTCGGACGCCTGCGGCGCGGAGATCCCCCGCTGGATTCGCCGCAAGCTGGAAAGCTTCGGCGACGATACGGCGTCGATTCGCGCCTTCGGGCTCGACGTCGTCACCGATTTGTGCGATGACCTCCTGGCGCACGGCGCGCCGGGGCTGCACTTCTACACGCTCAATCAGGCGAGCCTGACGACGATCATCTGGCAGCGGCTGGGCCTGTCGTAACGGTGTAGGGCCGAATTCATTCGGCGGCGGCGGCGGGGATCGCCGCGTGCGAATTAGTCGCACCTACAGGCTCGCTATTTTCCTCCGGGGCGAAAAGACACGAGCTCGAGCACCGTCGATTCCGTGCTTATCGTCGTCATATCGGGTCCGCTGCCCTTTTCGGTGTATTCCGCCGCGCGCGCCTCGCGCACCGGTGCCTTGACCTCCGGCGCGTACCAGACGGCTTCACGCAGCGTGGTTCGGGTGCGCCAGAACTCCTCGTCATCGAGTTGCACGATGCGATAAATGTAGACGGCGTCGTAGCGGCCGGCGGGAACTGTAGTTGCATTACGGCCGTCGATCTTGCCGTAGATCAGGATCTGATCCCTGAGCTCGGTATCCGGGTGCAGCGTATCGATCACCTGCCGCCAGGTCTTGCCCTGATCGAGAGGGAACGCGAGGAGCTGCGCCGGCGGATTGAAGGGCCGCGGCCGTTCGCGCCAAAGCGCTCCCGAGCTCAAGCCCCCCTGGCCGTCGACTTCGTCGATCCATTCGGTGCGCCCGCTGGTGTCGGAGTAATCGAGGCGGATTCTGGCCGAGCCGCCGGCGACCGCAATGACTTCCGCATCGAGCTGCGACACCGTGCCCCGGCGCAGATTGTCGGTGACGCGATACTGCCAGTGATCGCCGACGACGAGCCGAGGGGCGTCAACCGGTGCGCCGACGGGCGCTGAGGCGCAGCCCGCGATGACGGCAAAGACAATCACGGATGCGGTGACGATGGAATGCGAACGGACTCTGGACGGATGCATCGGATCCTCCGACGTTGGATCACCGCAGACGATTATCCCGCGGCTTTTTCGCGTGCCCGGCATACCCAGGCCAGCGCGCCTTCATATCGTAAACAAGCGAGCGCCATCTTGTCATCCGCACCGTCATGTGCCGCGATCGGTGATCGCGCCGATGCTCGCCGTCGACACGAGCTTCATGTATTTGGCCAGCACGCCACGCGTGTACCTTGGCGCCGGCGGCTTCCAGCGCGCGCGACGCCGCGAGAGTTCCGCGTCGCTCACGTTGAGCTCGACGAGCAGCTTATGGGCATCGATCGTGATCGGATCGCCTTCCTCGATCAGAGCGATGTTTCCGCCGACGTACGCCTCGGGAGCCACGTGACCGACGACCATGCCCCAGGTGCCACCGGAGAAACGCCCATCGGTGACGAGACCCACCGACTCGCCCAACCCCTGCCCGATCAACGCCGAGGTCGGAGCGAGCATTTCCTGCATGCCGGGGCCCCCTTTGGGCCCTTCATAGCGGATGACGATCACGTCGCCCGGCTTGATCTTCTTGGCCATGATCGCCTCGAGGCACGCCGGCTCGGAGTCGAACACCCGCGCGGGTCCCGTGATCGTGGGATTTTTGAGCCCGGTGATCTTGGCCACGCAGCCTTCCGGAGCCAGATTGCCTTTCAGGATCGCGAGGTGACCCTGTGTGTACATCGGCTTCGACCACGGGCGGATCACTTCCTGGTCGGCGCGCGGTTCGGCGGGAATGCCGGCGAGCTCGTCGGCCAGCGAGCGCCCCGTGATCGTCATGCACTCTCCGTGCAACACGCCGTGATCGAGCAGGATGCGCAGCACCTGCGGCACGCCGCCCGCGGCGTGGAAATCCGTGGCGACGAAACGCCCCGAAGGCTTGAGCTCGCACAACACCGGCACGCGCTTGCGCACGCGTTCGAAATCGTCGATCGTCCACTCGACGCCGGCAGCAGCGGCGATCGCAAGATAGTGCAGCACCGCGTTGGTCGAGCCGCCGGTCGCCATCACCAGCGCGATGGCGTTTTCGATCGCGTTGCGCGTGATGATATCGCGCGGCTTCAAGTCGGTCTTGACGGCGTTGACCAGAGCGCGCGCGGACGCGGCGGCCGAATCGGCCTTTTCGGGATCCGGTGAGGCCATCTGCGAGCTTCCCAGGAGGCTCATGCCCAGCGCCTCGAACGACGACGACATCGTGTTCGCCGTGTACTGACCGCCGCAGGCGCCGACCGTCGGGCAGGCGTTTTTCTCGATGCCCTCGAAATCTTCCTTGGCCATCTTGCCGGCGCTGTACGCGCCGACGGCCTCGAACGGGCTGACGATGGTGAGCTTCTCGCCCTTCCAGTAACCCGGTTTGATCGTACCGGCGTAGACGAAGATGCCGGGCACGTTGATGCGCGCCATCGCCATCATCGCGCCGGGCATGTTCTTGTCGCAGCCGCCGACGCAGACGACGCCGTCCATGCACTGACCGCTGACCGCGACTTCGATCGCGTCGGCAATCACTTCGCGCGACACCAGAGAGTACTTCATGCCTTCGGTACCCATGCCTATGCCGTCAGTCACGGTCGGAAACCCAAACACCTGCGGCATCGCGCCCGCTTCCTTGAGTGCGCTCATCGCGCGATCGACGAGCGGCTGAATGCCGGCATTGCAGGGATTCATCGTGCTGTGCCCGTTCGCGACGCCGACGATCGGTTTGTCGAAATCTCCGTCGCCGAAGCCGACCGCTCGCAGCATCGCGCGGTTCGGAGAGCGGGCAACGCCCTGCGTGATGATCCGGCTACGGCGGTTGTTCGGCATCGGAGAATCCTCTCTCGTATAATCGCCGGATTCTAACAAAGCCGGCGGCGCGGCATGCTCGCGTCGGTCATTGATGCTGGTCCACCCGCAGTTCGATCCGGTTGCCTTTCACGTCGGGCCGCTGGCCGTCCGCTGGTACGGGCTGATGTACCTCGTCGGCTTCGTGCTGTTCGTCGTGCTGGGCAAGATTCGGGCACGGCAAAACCTGCTTACCGGTTGGCATCCGCGCGACGTCGACGATATGCTTTTCTTCGGCGTCTTTGGCGTCATTCTCGGCGGCCGGCTCGGCTACGTTCTGTTCTACAAACCGCTTTACTACCTCGCGCATCCGCTCGAGG